>Ga0105245_10005562_pt1 | contig 11072 bp, 9 predicted proteins | sample KBSM54metaG_FD_81523 | JGI IMG/M metagenome (GOLD analysis project Ga0105245, IMG submission 81523) | Miscanthus rhizosphere microbial communities from Kellogg Biological Station, Michigan, USA - KBS M5-4 metaG | ecosystem: Host-associated > Plants > Roots > Rhizosphere > Soil | place: Michigan...
AGGCGGTGATGTTGTTGGTGCCGCTGCGCGTGACCGTGTTGATGCCCGCACCGGTGAAGCTGCCCTGGCGCACGTCGTATGGCGCGACGCTCACCTGCACCTGTTCAATCGCCTCCAGCGAAATCGGCGCGACGCCCGTGCGGTCGCCGATGCCGCCGGTCGTGACGCCGAGGCCGAAGGAGTTGTTGAAGTACGACCCGTCGACCGTCATGTTGTTCGCGCGGTTGTCCTGACCGGCGAGCGAGCCGTTGCCGCCGTACTGCGGCGTCAACCGGGTGATGTCGGTGATGCGGCCGGAAATCGTCGGCAGCGTCGCAAGCTCCTCACGCGTGACGGCGGTCGCTGCGCCCGTTCGACCCGAGCTGAACACCGGATCGCTCGCGCCGACGACGGTGATCGTCTCGGAGACCGCAGCGATCTTCAAACTGAAATCGAGATCCGCCGTTACGCCCAGGCTGACGGCGAGGTTGTTCTTCGCTTCCGACGTGAAGCCGCTGAGCGACGCCGTCACGGTGTACGGGCCGCCGACTCTCATGCCGGGAATGACGAAACGCCCATCCGCCTGCGTCACGGCTTCATACGTGCTGCCGGAAGGTTGATGCACGGCCGTCACGGTCGCACCGGGAATGACGGCGCCTTGCGCATCCTTGACGACGCCGGCGATCGCGCCCGTCGTCACGCCTTGCGCGTCCGCGCGGCCGATCGGCCACAGCAGGACGCAACAGACAAGAAGAGTCAAAGATCGAAATAAGGTAGTGCGACTCATGTGTTCTCCATGGACGGCCGTCATGCGCGGCCACCATTTCTTCTGAAGTGGATGGGGTTCGAAAAGACCCCGAGATTTTACTTCGGCGGGGTATGACGGTAGTGCAAAAAAAGGCCGCCGGGTTGCCCCTGGCGGCCTTTGGATCCAATCGCTTGTAGGGCAGAAATTCCCTACATTTCGGTGCCTTTAAGGCGCCGTGCCGGCAGTCTTCGCCTTGCGCATCGCGTTCGCCTTCTCGCTCAGCGCCGTCGCGTCCTTCAGGAGTTGCTGCTGCTTGGCCGGGTCCTTTTCGAGGTTCGCCTGAAGCCGCAGGAGCAGCCCCTTGTAGGTGATGGCCTCGATGTAGTCCGGTTTCAGCTGCAGCGCGTGGTCGACCGCGGTCGTGCCCTTGGTGACGAAGTCCTTCTTCTCGGACTCCTTCAACTTGAAGTCGCGATAGGCCTCGTCCCAGTAGTAGGTCGCGATCGTGTAGAAGGCCTCGGGGTTGTTCGGCTCCTTGGCGGCGCGCTCCTCGAGGGCTTCGATCGTCTTGTCGAAGTGCCCCTGTCGATTGTAATAGCCGGCGAGGGTCATATAAACCGCCGGATCGGTCGGCTTGGCGGCTTTTGCCTGGACCAGCATCTTCTCGGCTTCGTCATAGGCGCCGGCGTCCTCGTAAATCTTCGCGAGCGCGAAGTAGTTCGTCGGCTCGCCCGGCTCGAGCTGAATCATCCGCTGCACGACCGGCTCCGCCTTCGCGGGATCGTTCAGCTTGTCGGGCCCGTAGGACGCCACGAGATATTCGAGCGACAACTTGCCCAGCTTCTTGTCGGCCGGATCGGGCGACGCCGCGAGCTTTTCAGCGGCCTTCTGGTAGTTGTCAACCGCCTTGGTGAGCATCGCGTCGTTGGCGGCCTCACCCTTCTTGCTCGGTTTGTACTGATTGTCGTAGCTGTTACCCAGGAAGAAGTAGGCGCTGTTCAGATTGGGATCGGCGGCCACCGTCTGTTCGTAGAGGTCCGACGCCTTCTTGTAATCCTGCTGCTGGTACGCCGAGTTGGCAGCCTTGAACGCCTTTTTCGCCTGAATCTCGCCAACTTTCGCGCACCCCGTGGACGCGAACGACCCCAGGGCCAGCACCGCGACACATCCAAGCGATGCTCCCGACAAAGAACGCATGAGCCCCCCTAAACAGTAAAAATTGTCTGGCCTAAACCGGGCCAGTATAGTGAAGCAAAAAAACGTACGTCAAGCCAACGATCGAACCACCCGACATCAAGGTTAGACACCGAAAATCATGATTCGCTTCGAGGATCTGCTCGAAAAAGTTCGGGCCTACAGCCCTGCCGCTGACGTCGAGCTGCTCCGCCGTGCCTACGTCTTCTCGGCCTTCGAGCATCGGGGCCAGGTCCGCCATTCCGGGGAACCCTACCTGATCCATCCTCTCGCCGTCGCCGACTTCCTGGCCGACATGAAACTCGACGTCGTCGCCATCGCCGCCGGCCTCCTGCACGACGTGGTCGAGGACACCCTGACGACGATCGAGCGCATCCAGGAGCTCTTTGGTCCCGAAGTGGCCCATGTCGTCGAGGGGGTGACCAAGATCAGCGCCATCCCGCTGTCCTCCGCGTCGAGCGAGCAACGCCAGGCGGAGAACTTCCGCAAGATGCTGCTCGCGATGGTGGACGACATCCGCGTCATCCTCGTGAAGCTTGCCGACCGGCTTCACAACATGCGGACGCTCATTCATCTTCCCGAAGAGCGCCGCGTGAAGATCGCGCAGGAAACCCGCGACATCTACGCGCCCATCGCCAACCGGCTCGGAATGAGCAAGGTCAAGAACGAGTTGGAGGAGCTCTCGTTCCGGTACCTCGAACCGCAGGCGTACGAAGCGCTGCGCGCCGAAGTGGATCGGAAGCGCCGCGCGACCGAAGGGCTCATCGGAGAGCTGAAGAAGACGATTGCCGCGAAGCTGGCCGAGGCACAGGTCCCCGTCGTCGAAATCGACGGCCGCATCAAGCGCCTGTGGAGCATTCACCAGAAACTCGAACGGCAGAAGATCGATCTCGGCCAGGTGTACGACTTCATTGCGCTTCGGATCATCACCAACGACGTGAAGGACTGCTACGCCACGCTCGGCATCATTCATCAGACCTGGTCGCCGGTGCCGGGGCGCATCAAGGACTTCATTGCGATGCCGCGGCCCAACGGCTACCAGTCGCTGCACACCTCGGTGATCAGCGAGCACGGCATGCCGTTCGAAGTCCAGATCCGCACGATGGAGCAGCACCGGCGCGCGGAAGAGGGGATCGCCGCGCACTGGAAGTACAAGGAGGGACGCGTCGGCGATCAACGCGACGATCGCTACTTCCAGTGGATGCGGCAGCTGCTCGAATCGCAGCAGGAAGTGCACGACCCGCAGGAGTTCATCCAGAGCCTGAAGGTCGAGCTGTATCCGGAGGAGGTCTACATCTTCACGCCGAAGGGGCTCGTGAAGGCGCTGCCTCGCGGCGCGACGCCGGTCGATTTCGCGTACTCGATCCACACCGATCTGGGCCACCAGTGCGTCGGCGCGCGCGTCAACGGCAAGATGGTTCCGCTCAGGACGCGCCTCAAGAACGGCGACATCGTCGAGATCGTCCGGCAGGCCGGGCACCGGCCAAGCCGCGACTGGCTCAACTTCGTCGCCACGTCGCGCGCGCGGAGCAAGATCAAGCACCTGATCCACGCCGAGGAAAAAACGCGCGCCGTGGAACTCGGACGCAAGCTGTTCGACAAGGAGGCGCGCCGGTACGATCTGAATCCGAAGACGATCGTCGACGGAGAGCTCTTTGCGAAGGCGCTGACCGATTTCGCCGTCGGCAAGACCGACGATCTGTTTGCTGCTATCGGCTACGGAAAAATCCAGCCCAAGCAGCTGCTGGTCCGTCTCGTGCCGCCCGACTCGCTGCGCGAGAAGGCGCCGGAAGGCGCGGTCGCCTCGGTGGTGCGGCGCGTGCTCGGCGCCGGCGAGGAGAAGATCAAGGTCAAGGGGTTCGACGATCTGATGGTCTTCCGCGCGCGCTGCTGCAGTCCGATTCGCGGCGAGAAGATCGTCGGCTACGTCACGCGCGGCAAAGGCGTCTCAGTCCACTCAGCGACCTGTCCGAACGTCGTCAATCTCCTGTACGACCCCGAGCGCCGGATCGATGTGGAGTGGGACAAGAGCGACGCCGTCGCGCGCTACACCGTGAAGCTGACGATGGAGGTCGAGGACCGAAAGGGATTGCTGGCAGCAGTGAGCGCCAAGATTGCGGGCATCAACACCAACATCAAGAACATGGAAGCCCGCACCGGCGATGCCCAGAACGCGCGGATCGATGTCACGATCGAGATCAGCGATCTGAAACACCTCGAAAAGGTGATCAAGTCGCTCAAGGGTGTCGAGGGAGTGCTCGGAGTGGAACGGGCTGGACGGGCGGGATAGGTCGCTACCTGACCAACCCGACCTACCTGACCTAGTCGAACGCGGCGATCACGTCGATCTCGACCCGGGCGTCTTTCGGAAGCCGGGCGACCTGGACAGTCGCGCGCGCGGGATACGGCTCTGAAAAGTACGTCCCGTACACCTTGTTGACCTCGGCGAAGTCGTTCATGTCCGCGAGAAAAACGGTGGTGCGGACCACGTCGTTGAACGAGCGTCCGCCGGCTTTCAGCACGGCTCCGAGGTTCTCGAAGACGCGCCGCGTCTGTACGGCGATGTCACCGCCAACCATTTCGCCGGTGACCGGATCGAGCGGCACCTGACCCGAAACAAACAGGAGCTGCCCGACGCGGACGGCCTGAGAGTACGGACCGATCGCCTTCGGCGCGTCTGGGCTCGAGACGGCGTGTTTCATCGACGTCGGTGTTACGCGGCCTTGACGACCTTGTTCGAGCGGAGGCATCGGGTGCAGACGCGGATCCGCTTGTGCCCGCCGTCGACGATCGCCTTGACCGACTGAAGGTTCGGCTCGAACCGCCGCGCGCTCACGTTGTTCGCGTGGCTATGCTGCCGTCCGACCACGGGGCCTTTTCCGCACAAATCACATCGCTTCGCCATAAATCAGTCCACAGCTCTTTCAGGTACCGGAATGAGGCTGGCAGCAGGTCGCCGACAGCCGCAAACGCTTGAGAACAAACCCCAAGTATAGCCGTCGGCCTAGGGGACTATCAAGCGCGGAGCGTCCGGCGTTTCTTCGACCGCGGGGGCGTCCGGCGACGGCGCCATCACGCGGCGGAGCAAATCCAAGAACGCCTGGCGGTTCGTCTGATCGAACGTGCGCACGTCACGGATGGCCTCTTCGAGGCGTCGGAGTACGACGGCGGCGTCGCGTTCGAAAGCAGAACCGGCCCCACGGCCGGCTTCTTCGAGGACCGGCCTCAGCGCGGTAGCCAGGCGCTCTGCGAGCACCGAGGCCGGACGATGATCGTAAATCAGCCCGCGCGACGCGGTTTCGAAGGTCGCCGCCAGCGAACCCAAGGCCTCGGCGACATCGTCGTCGATCGGCGCGTGGAGCTCGGCCGGCTGATAACGCGTGAGGAACGTCGCGACGAGAAACAGGAGCTGCGACTGACGTTCGTTGAGGTCGCGAAGGATGCGGCTCAGGATCCCGACGTCACGCTGTCGCTGACGGACCAGGGTCGCGGGCGGATGTTCCCGGGCCGTCGCCAGCCACGCGCAGTCGGTCGGGCACCGGATTTGGACCAGCCGTTTCGTGCCGCAGCAGACTGCGCAGATTTGCTTGTCCAGTGCCGGACAGCCCCGCCGGGCCCGACGGGTGCCGCAAAGAGGACACACCACCGTGGCAGTTTACACGCGTCCCGGCAGAATCTCCGTACGTCCGGAGTGTCACCTCGGCAGATTTGGTACACCGAACGTCTCCTTACGCGGACAAAAAGAAATCGGGAACGGGAGAACCGTCAGGGGGAGGTGGGCGTCTAAGGGACAGACATATTTTGAACAGTTGGTTGACTCAGATGACTGTCACAGTTGAAGTTATTAAACGACAACATTTTACAGCTAGCTCTTCCGGCAAGGCTGCGACGAGTGGTCATCTGAACTGTGCTGAATCGTGGTCCGGGTTGTCCTCAGGCGGATCAGCTCAACCGACTTGCAATAGGACTCTAGCTCAGTATACTCTTGGCGTTTCATTTGCATAGCCTCTCGGCAATCTTAAGCGTGCGGAACCCGGCAACGTCCGGGACGGAAGGAGCGGCGGTCATGAAGAACACTCAAAAAAAGGAAGCGGCGCCGGCAAAGACCGGGTCCCGCTATTCCGACCTGAAGACGATGCTCGAGGATCGGCGTCGCGAGCTGCAGGCTGAAGTCCAGGGCAAGATGCGCGGCGTACGCGAAGAGGGCACCTGGGGCGGAAAGCTGAACGAAGTGCTCGACGCGGTCGAGAGCGCGGAAGCGGACATCCAGGAAGATCTGGAGTTCGCCCTCGTTCAGATGAAGTCCGAGACCCTCAACAAGGTCAACGACGCGCTCGTCCGGCTGGAGCAGGGCAACTACGGCAACTGCTTCGAGTGCGGCGAGGAAATCGCGGAAAAGCGCCTGCGTGCACTGCCGTTCGCGGTCCGCTGCAAGGATTGCGAAGAGGCGAAGGAAACCGCCGAGCAGCGTGAGCGTCAGCTCAATGCGCGGCGAGGTGCCAGCTCGCTGTTCATGGACATGTAAGAGTCCGGCGTCCCAGTTCGGGGGCTCCGCCGGTGGCGGGGCCCCTCCTCCCACCGGCCAGCCCACTTCAGTAATGCAGATCGCGGACTAACGGCCACGGATTGGATTGCGAATTACATATTCGTTAATCCACAATCAAATCCGCAATCCGCCGTCCTCGATCCGCAATTGAGAAAAGGGGTCGCGATGAGCGATCAACTCGAGAACCTCAAAACCGAGGACATCTCGATCGGCGATCGGCCGCTCAATATCCCGTCCGAGCTGCCCATCCTGCCGCTTCGAGACACGGTCCTCTTTCCCAATTCGTTCATGCCGCTCGCGGTCGCGCGCGAGAGCTCGGTGCGCTTGATCGACGACGCCATTGCGAACGGCAAGCTGATCGCGGTCTTCACCCAGCGCGACGCCACCGTCGAGGAGCCGGTGCAGGCCGACCTGTACCCGGTCGGCACGGCGACTCACATCCACAAGATGTTCAAGCTGCCCGACGGCAGCCTCCGCCTCATCGTCCAGGGACTGGCGCGCCTCACACTGCAGGAAGTGGTCTCGACGCTTCCGTATCTCCGCGCGCGCGTGAGCGCGGCCATCGACGACACCAACGACGCCGACCGTCTGGAAATCGACGCGCTGGCGAGGAACATCAAGACGAACTTTCAGCAGGTCGTCTCGCTGTCGCCGCTGCTCTCCGACGATCTGCAGACCCTGGCGATGAACATCACGGAGCCGGGCCGTCTGGCCGACTTCATCGCCTCGTCGCTGTCGACCATCAGCACCGCAGTCAAGCAGGAAGTCCTCGAGACGCTCGACATCCGCACGCGCATGGACAACCTGAATCGGATCCTCATCAAGGAACTCGAGGTGCTCGAGCTCGGGTCGAAGATCCAGTCGCAGGTGCAGTCCGAAGTCGGCAAGAACCAGCGTGAATACTTCCTGCGCGAGCAGATGAAGGCGATTCAGAAAGAGCTGGGCGAAGGCGACGATCAGACGAAAGAGATCGAGGAAATCGCCGAGAAGATCGAAGCCGCCGGCATGCCAGAGCCGGTGAAGAAGGAAGCCATCCGCGAGCTCGATCGACTGTCGAAGATGCCGGTGGCGGCCGCCGAATACACCGTGTCGCGGACCTACCTCGATTGGCTCGTAATGCTGCCGTGGGCCAAACGCACCGAGGAAGTCATCGATCTCAAGAAGACCAAGCAGATCCTCGACGCTGACCACTCGGGCCTCGAAAAGGCCAAGGATCGGATCATCGAGTACCTCGCGGTGCGGAAGCTCAATCCGGAGGTCAAAGGACCCATTCTCTGCTTCGTCGGACCTCCGGGAGTCGGCAAGACGTCGCTCGCGCGCTCGATCGCCGAATCGCTCGGACGCAAGTTCGTGCGCGTGTCGCTCGGCGGCATGCGCGACGAGGCGGAAATTCGCGGTCACCGGCGGACGTACATCGGGGCGCTCCCCGGGCAAATCGTTCAGGGCCTCCGGCGCGCCGAGTCCAAGAACCCGGTGTTCATCCTCGACGAGATCGACAAGCTCGGCTCCGATTTCCGCGGCGATCCCTCGTCCGCGCTGCTCGAGGTGCTCGATCCCGAACAGAACAACACGTTCCGCGATCACTATCTCGACGTGCCGTTCGACCTCTCGGAGGTGCTCTTCGTCACGACCGCGAACGTGCTGGATCCGATTCCCGCGGCCCTGCGCGACCGCATGGAAGTCCTCGAGATCGCGGGATACACCGAGGAAGAGAAGCTGAAGATCGCGACCGATCACCTGGTGGACAAGCAGGTGAAGAACCACGGTCTCACCGCCGAGTACATCCGCTTTACGCCGGACGCGCTTCGCCAGGTCATCCGCGGTTACACGCGGGAGGCGGGCGTGCGCAACCTCGAACGCGAAATCGGATCGCTCTGCCGCAAGGTGGCGCGGCGCCGCGCCGAGGGCAACGAAACCCCTATCGAGATCACACCCGACATCGTCGTCGAATTGCTGGGTGCGCCGAAGTTCCTCGACGAGGAGATGGAAGAGCGCACCAAGGATCCGGGCGTCGCGATCGGTCTCGCATGGACCGCGGCGGGCGGCGAGGTCCTGTTCATCGAAGCGTCGAAGATGGCCGGCGGCGGATCGCTGACTCTGACCGGACAGCTCGGCGACGTCATGAAGGAGTCGGCGCGCGCCGCTCTCTCGTGGCTGCGCGCGCACGCGAAGACCTACGGGATCGATCCGGACTTCTTCACCAAGGCCGAGATGCACGTGCACGTCCCCGCCGGCGCCATTCCCAAGGACGGTCCGTCCGCGGGCGTGACGATGGCGACGGCCATGGCGTCGGCGCTGACAGGACGTCCGGTACGCGGTGACGTGGCGATGACCGGCGAAATCACGCTGTCCGGGCGGGTGCTGCCGATCGGCGGTGTGAAGGAGAAAGTTCTCGCGGCGCGCCGTCTCGGGATTCGCGAAGTCATCGTGCCCAAGCAGAACGCCAAGAACATCAATGAGGACCTGACGCCGGAGCTGCGAGAAGGGCTCATCGTCCATCTCGTCTCGACGATCGACGAGGTTCTCGCGCTCGCGCTTCAGCCGGTGGCGTCCGATATCCGTCCGGCCCGCAAGGCCGCACGTCCGGTCGGGCAGGCTGCCGCACCGGGAATTTGAACGTCGTCTACTCGGCCCGGTATCGCATCGATATCGGGCCGCACGTCTTTCCCACCCAAAAGTATTCGTTGATTCACGCTCGACTGCTCGAGACGGGTGTCATCCAGCCACAGGATTGCGTCGAGCCTGAGCCCGCCAGCTGGGACGAACTGGCTCTCGTCCACACGCCCGAGTATCTGCACAAGATGCGCGACGGCGCGATGACGCCGGAAGATGTGGCGCAGCTGGAGCTTCCCTGGTCGACGGAGATGGTCGAGGGGTTCCGCCTGATGGTTGGCGGGACTATCCAGGCCGCGAGAATAGCGTGCGGCCTGGATGAGTTCGGAATTCAGACTTCAGAATTCGGAATTCATATTGGCGGTGGTTTCCATCACGCGTTTCCGAGTCACGGCGAGGGCTTCTGTCCGTTCAACGACGTTGCGGTAGCCGCACGGGTGCTGCAGTCGCGGGGATTGGAGCGCGTTGCCATCGTCGATCTCGACGTGCACCACGGCAACGGGACCGCATTCGCGTTCGAATCCGATCCGCGCGTCTTCACCTTCTCGATGCACCAGCAGCACAACTATCCGATGTGGAAGCCGCGGGGATCGCTGGATATCGGCCTGGCGGACGGCGCGCACGACGCGACGTTCATTCGTGAGCTCGAGCGCGCACTCCCGGCCGTGCTCGCGCATGCCCCTGAATGCATCTTCTACCTCGCTGGCGCCGACCCATACGAGGACGATCAGCTTGGCGGTCTGAGGTTGACGAAAGAGGGGTTGCGCCGCCGCGATCGCATGGTCATCGACGCGGCACGGAGCGCCGGCGTTCCTCTCGTCATTGTCCTGGCGGGCGGCTACGCGCGCCACGTCGAGGACACGGTCGCGATCCACGTTGCGACGATCGAAGAAGCCGCTCGAAGCGCGCATGGATCGCACGCCTGAAAGCGTGCGCCACTCGAGATTGTCAGCTGTGTGCGCCACTTGAGATTATCAGGTGTAGCGCAGGGCTTCAGCCCTGCGTTTCGAAAGATTCAGATCAGCGTCAGCGCGTAGGCGGTTTTCAGGTCGATGATCTCGCCGCGCTCGACCATCGCGCGAGCCTCTGCGATCGAAATGACTTTGGTCGTGATGTCTTCGTCTTCATCCGGCTTGTGCGTCGAGCCGGCAGCGGGCTTGCGGAGATCCGACACGCGGAAGAAGATCAGCTCTTCGTCGCAGAAACCCGGAGCCGGATAAAGCCCGCGAACGCGCTCAACCCGATGCGGGACCAATCCGATCTCTTCCTCGCATTCGCGACGCGCGGCCTGGTCCGCCGATTCCCCCTCGTCCAGCCGGCCCGCCGGAAACTCCCACATCTCCCGATCGAGAGGCGCGCGGTACTGCTTGATGATCACCACCCGACCGTCCGCGTCGAACGGAATCAGCACGACCGACGCCGAGTGCCGGACGATCTCGACGCGGTGCTCCTGGCCGTTCGGGAAGCGGCGCGTGCCGGTTTCGACGGAGAACACCCTGCCTTTGAAAACAGTATCCATACATGACCAGAGATTTCAGGTTTAAGAATTCAGAGTTCAGATTGGATTTCGGATTGCTTGAGACTTTGAATCTTGAATCTGAAATCTGAACTCTGAAATCTCATGTTTCATGCACCGCGGGGTTGAAGCTCGCGCGCAGCTCGTCGAGGACTTTCTGCAGATCGGCGGGCATCGCGCTCAGGAATTCCATGCGTCGCCCGTCCTCGGGATGGGCAAAGACCAGGCGCGCGGCGTGGAGAAACGGCCGATCGAGATGAGCGACCGCGCGGATGTCTCCGGGCACGCGGCGGTGCACGCCGCCATAGAGCGCGTCGCCGACGATCGGATGGCCGATGGCGCTCAGGTGCACTCGAATCTGATGCGTCCGGCCGGTGTGAATGGCCACTTGCGCCAGCGTCAGCACGCGGCCGAAGTGTTCCGCGCGAACGACGCGGGTCACGGCAGCGCGGGTTCGCCGCAGACGAGCCGATTCC
>Ga0105245_10005563_pt1 | contig 11071 bp, 5 predicted proteins | sample KBSM54metaG_FD_81523 | JGI IMG/M metagenome (GOLD analysis project Ga0105245, IMG submission 81523) | Miscanthus rhizosphere microbial communities from Kellogg Biological Station, Michigan, USA - KBS M5-4 metaG | ecosystem: Host-associated > Plants > Roots > Rhizosphere > Soil | place: Michigan...
CACTGTTTGGCGCGCTTTGGTCGGGTTTGGCACAGGTTGGCGCGCTTTTGTTGATGGGAGGTTGGCGAGGAATTGGTTGATGTCGAATTGGGGAACTGCGGTTGTAGGGGGGGGGTGGGATTGGGGGTTGAGTGGATTTGCGGACATTGGAGGCCTCCTATTCATTTTCCAAGGAGGCACGACGCCCCCGTTTTTCTGCGTTGGATTTTATCTGAGTGGGCGCAACTTTGTCAAGGGAAATGTTAGGTTATTTTTTGGGTCCTCGCTTTTCGCTTTTACGTTTTTTGGTGTTGCTCGACGTGCCGCACTGAAGTGACAACGCCAGTGGGGTGTGCGAAAGAGTGGGCTGACTCAAAGCTCCCAAAGATTCTCGTCTGTATCTACTTAGGTTAACCGCGCCACCACTCCATTTCGGATCGTAGGTTTGCTTGATTAAGACTTCCACGTCTAACTTTATGCTAAGATCGGGAATCAGTGCGTATACCTCTTTCAAGGCTGTCTCGATTTCCGGCCATCGAAGTCGCCTCATACAAAAATCCAGAATGTGTACGATAGGCGTTGCTTCCAGATCTGTTAGCGTTTTCAACTCTGTAATTAGGGATCGAAATTGGTCTTTGAAGTTCGTGCGGGGATTAGCTTCAATCAGTTCGAATAGACTTTCCATTTCGGGCTTAATCTTTCGAACGTCTATCAAAATCTGCTCGCGGTAAAATGCCCGCAGGGCTGACACTTGACTATTGAATTCCCTGGTCATGGATCTTCTCATGTCATTTCGGCGACGGTTGTCAGTCGCTAAAATACGCTGAATTCCGCTGCGTCGATCACGATTGCGCCGCTTTCGAGTTGACTTATTTTACCAAGTCTTCAGGCGCGGCGGTGTCCGGCGCTTTGGAGCAGCAGATGGAGGTCACAATGAAGCGAAATCCGTACATCGTATTTCTTTCTGTTTTGATTGGTGTAGTTGTCATTTGCTCTGGCGCTGATGCGCCGGAGGCGGTTACGGTGATTGAGGTTTCGCAGCCGCTGGCTCGGGCGGGGTTTGTGGGGACAGTTCGGGAATCGAGCAGTAAGCTGGAGCGGCCGTTTCGGGAGAAGGTGACTGAGAAGGAGGTGAATCATTGGGCGGAGCTGGATGTGCCGCCTGCGGAGGGGGAGAAAGAAGATGCGCAGCAGTTGGCGGCGAAGAAGAAGGCGCAGGCGGAGGAGATGGCTAAGGCGAAGGCTTATTCGCTGGCGGGGCAGGCGGGGGAATATGTGGGGTGGTTTGCGATTGTTCGCAAGGCATCGTGGGATGAGGGGCAGAAGCGGACGGAGTTGCTGTTGCAGCATTGTTATTACGATGGGCTTAGCGATCCTGGGATTCAGGTGGTGTCGATTTATGGGGGCGGGGATTTTCGCGCATTGGTGCGGGATAAGGCGAAGAACATTCCGCTGCTTAGCCTGGTTCGCGTTTATGGGAAGGTCGCGAAGGGGAAAGATGGCTTGGCGGAAGTAACAGCGGAATACGTTCGCGTCTGGGACTGGGGTTTGTTTACTTTCATGGATTATGGGATCGATAAGACGAACGAGACGTGGCGGAAGATGCGGCACGTGGAGGGTGACAAGATTTATGTGCCGCATCCTTCGGGGGAGTATTATGAGAGTGTGCTTGGGAAGCGCGAGAAGGGAGAGGGTGGGGGGAAGTGAGGCGGATTTTTTGTTTTATGTTTGATTTGTGGACGAGTGGTGCGAAACCGCGAAGCGTCTGCTTGTGCCTTACGGCGAATGCAGTAACTTTGAATTAAAGGAGCCACCGATGCCTCGAATCATCTTTCAGTCGTTTGAAAAGCTTTGGATGGGCGTTTCGTTATTCGTTCTGGTTCTCCCGTTTTTCGCGGAGGCGGCGCCTTTTGATGCTGCGCCGGTTTCCGATTCGAAGTTTTCGATCACTCTTTATTCGACGGCTGATCCGGGGACGTTTGATCCGCAGGCGATTGTTGACGAGCGGCAGGCTAATTCAGGGTATAAGATTCCGGGGTATGGGGTGGTTCGCGAGCTGCGGCGGATATCGCTTACGCAGGGGGAGAATTTGCTTAAATTTTCTGATGTGGCGGCTGGGATTGATCCTACTACTGTGTCGTTTAAATCGCTTACTGCGCCTGATTCCACGGCTGTGGTGGAACAGAATTTTGAATATGACCTGGTAAGCCCGGATAAGCTTCTGGAAAAGTACATCGGCAAGAGCATTATCATCAACCGCAAGCAGGAGCCGCTACCGACGGATCACACGCGGATGCCGGAGACGATTGAAGCGAAGTTGCTTTCGTTCACGACTGACCAGCTTGTATTGCAAACGAATAACAAGCAACTACCGATTCAGATCATTCCGCGGAATCATGACATTGCTGAGCTGAAGCTGTTTGATTTGCAGAGTGGATTGATCACCAAGCCTACGCTGGTTTGGAAGATCAATGCGCAGCAGGGGGGGGAGCATAATGTGCTGGTTTCTTATCAAACCGACCATATCACCTGGCGGGCGGATTATGCGTTGACGCTTAATGCGCAGGAGACGGCGGCTGATCTTTCGTGCTGGGCTACGTTGGTGAATCAATCGGGGGCGTCTTATCCGAATGCTAAGATCAAGCTGGTGGCTGGGGATGTGCAGAAGCTGCGGAGCGAGGGGAATGTGCAGCGGGCTTATCCTGTGGACGTTCGGGAAAAGGCGCTATTTGAGTATCACGCCTATACGATTGGCCGGCCTACTTCGCTGGGGAATAATTCGATTAAACAGGTTGAGCTTTTTGCGCCGAAGGGGAATATTCCTTTCAGCAAAGAATATGTGTATGCGGGGGACGGCGACTTGGGGATCTATGGCGAGAAGCCGATGACCGAGCGTTCCCCGCGGGGTGTGGAGAATAAGAAGGTGGATGTCATTCTGAAGCTGGCGAATGACGAGAAGGCGGGTTTGGGAATTCCGCTGCCGGCGGGGCGGGTGCGGATTTATGCGCGTGATGCAGCGGATGCGGGGGGCGATTTGGAGGGTGCCGGTTCTGAATTTGTTGGGGAGGATGTCATTGAGCATTCGCCTAAGGGGCAGATGGTTTCAATCCGAACGGGGAGCGCGTTTGATATTACGGGGGAGCGGAAGAAGACGGACTATAGTCTGGAGGGGAAGACGATGACGGAAACGTTTGAGATTAAATTGCATAATCGTAAGAAGGAGGGGGTTAAGGTGATGGTGAAGGAGAGGCTTTATCGCTGGAGCCAATGGGAGATTACGGCATCGAGTGAGAAGTTTGCGAAGGAGAATGGGAGGGTGATTGGGATTCCGGTGGAGGTGGGGGTGGGGGGGGAGAAGGTGGTTACTTATACGGTGAAGTATTCCTGGTGAGCTTTCTAAGCGCACGGTTGAATCTGGTTAGGCCGCGAAATTGCCCCCGTCGGACACCGCCCGCAAGCGGGCGAGCTAAACAATTGAATGTCTTGATGCGAGTTTGAATTTTGTCCGCTCCTGTGCCGCAACATTAGACTATGATAACGGGATGGTAGACCCAACCCCGCCAACTTCGCCTTTGCCTGAACCGAAACGTGATCCTTCGAATGAATCGGCAGCTACGCCGCCGCCTGCAAAGGGGGCTGCGAAAAAACGCCGGTGGTTGAAGATCCTGGCGGGGGTTGTTGTTGTTTTGTTGTTGCTGGTTGTTCTTGCGCCCAGCCTTGCGAGTACCGGCGTTGGCAGATCGATGATTCTCAAAATTGTTAATGGGAATCTCCACGGCAAGGCTGAGGTGGCGGATTGGTCGTTGGGGTGGACTAGTGGGATTTCTGTCGATGGGTTGAAGCTTCTTGATGAGCGGGGGGATGTGATTTTGCAGGCTTCTAAGATTCGCACGCAGTTGTCGCTGCTTAAGGCGATGAGGTCTAATTTTGCGCTGGGGCGTACGGATATTGATAATCTTGATCTGACTCATATTCATATCGAGGCGGATGGGGTGCCGAATATTTCGAAGGTTTTCAAGCCTTCGAAGAATAAGGCGGCTAGTGAACCGCTGAAGCTTTCGGGGGATATTCATGTGAACAATATGACGGGGAAGGTGACATCGGCTGGGTTGCCGCAGATTCTGCATATTCAGCCTAGCAATTTGAGCGTGAAGATTACTTCGCTCGACGATCCGATTGATAATGACATTCAACTGGCGTTTAAGGTTGAGGATCCTTCGCGGGCGGCTGTTTCGGTTCCGGGGTCGATCACGCTTGTGGGGCAGGCGGATCTTTTTGATAAGGGTGTGGTGCATCTGGATCGCGCGACGGCTAAGGAGCAACTGACGCTTACGAATGTGGATGTGGCGGCGGTAAATCCGTTCTTGGCGCTGGCTTCGCTTCGGCTGAATGTGACTGGAATTGCCAGCGGCGCGGTGAATGTGAATATGCAGGGGGCGGACAATCAGGCGATTACCGGGGAGCTTAAGGTTACGAACTTTATCGCGACGGGCGCGGCGCTGAATGATGAGAAATTTGCTTCCACGCTTACGGTGCCGATCAAGATTCGCCGGATTGCGGAGAATAAGGATGCGAATGTTTTGCAGGTGGATGATCTGCGTGTGGTGACCGATTACGGCGATGTGACGGTGACGGCGAATGTTTCGCAGGAATTGCTTCAGCGGATTAGCGATGGCGTTGCGCCTGCGCGGCCGGGGCATATTGCTGTTGCGGTGAACTTCGACAAGGCGGCGAAATTGCTGCGGGACATGCCTAAGACGTTTGAGCTTTTGCCTGATGCGAAGATCGATTCGGCTCGGGTTTTTGGGCAGATTGATGCGTGGATAGAGGCGGATCGGATTGTTACCAAGGCGCGGTTTAACTTGAGCGATGTGGCTGGGAGTAATAAGAGCGGGAAGATTGATGTTGCGCCGATCAGCACGACGATTGATGCGACTTATCTGCCGAATCAACCGGTTCATACGCTGCAGGCGCAGCTTCGGGATGTCGCCATTTCGCTGACTAGCGCGTTTGCGAAAGTTGAAGGGGGCACGGGAAAGGATGGGACGTTTGCGCAGTTCAATCTGAACGGCGAAGCGGACTTTGCTAAATTGCAGGCGCAGCTTCGGCAGTTCAGCAACCTGGGGCAGTTGGATTTGCAGGGGTTGCTGAAATTCAGCGTCAATACCAGCGGCGATGTGACCAAACCGGACGCTGCGCTGGATACTACGGCGAAATTCAATGTGACTGGTTTGACCATTAAAGGTGCGGGGAATACGGCGGCGGCTTTGAAGGATCAAACGGTTGATGCGACGTTTGCGGGGCTGTTGAATCTTTCTGATGATCAGATTGGTGGGGATATCAAGACGTTTTCGATCAGCTCGCCGCAACTGGTGGATGTTCATAAGAATGATGGCGAGTTGAAGTTGAAGGTCTTTACGAAATCTGCTCGGCTCACGGGCGCGGGCGGCGTGACTGTTTTTGCTGACTTCAAACGGCTGGGGGATATTTTCAGATTGCTTTCACCAGCGGCTGCGCCGGTTGCGGCTGGTGAAGCGCCGGCTGGTGAATTGACTAAGGGGTTGCTTAACGGCTCGCTTAGTTTTACGCGTGGCGATAAACCGGTCACGACCATTGGCGGAGATTTTGTTGCTGATGTTTCGATCAGCGGCAAGGCTGCGCCGATTGACGATAAGATCAGCATCACGTTAAAGGGCGATGCGCCGGATGATCTGACTCAGCCGCTGGCGATGAATGTTGATGTGAAAGGGACGACTATTAATGCCGGGGTAAAAGACGCTGTCTTTCTGCTTGCATATGAACTGCCGAATAAATCCAAGGGATTTAACGGCCCGTTTGAACTGCTCAATAAAGCCAAGATCAGCGTGAATATCGATCGGCTTGATGCAATTCTGCCGATTTTGAACAGTTTCAGCGCGCCGGCTGCGGCGACGGCCGCGACAAAGGCTCCGGCGCGGGCGAGCACGGATGTCGCTGCGGGTGATGATGCGGATGTGGTTAAGCCACTTCCGCCGATTCGCAATCTTGTCGGCAAGCTGGCGTTTCACTGCAATGTTTTGCGCGAAGGGCAGGTGACTTCGCTCAATGACACGGATCTTGATCTGACGAATCTTAGTTTTGATAGAGGGGTGGGACATTACGAATCGAAAGATAAGCAGATCGATATCAAGCTGACGGCGAGGTTGAATACGTTGTTGGCTGCGGTTCAGAGTATTGAGATTACGGCGCTGGCGGCTGATCTGGATGCGGGGCAGCTTAAGATGACCAAGCCGATTACGGTTAGCAATCTTGGGGCTGCGCCGGTGCTTACGGGCGCTGTTGAATTGCAGGGGAAATTGGCGGATGGGCTGCGGTTGCTTGAAGCTTTGCAGGCGGTTAAAGCCGGGTCTAAATATCCTTATACGGGGTATTATGTGCTGGCTGAGGATTTTTCTTCGCAGGGAGAAAAGGTTCATCTGGTGGGGTCGCTTAAGGCTTCAAAGTTTCGGGCTTACGATCCTAAGAATCTTAAGACGGCGACGTTTGCTGAAGATCTCGTGACGCTGACGAATGACGTGACTGTGACCAACAGCGCTGATCCGACCAAAGACATCGCTACGATCAATAAGCTTGATCTGGAAATGCAGAGCACGGGGGCGCTGGCGCTTAAGATCAGTGGCGGGCAACTGATCGATTGGACCGATCAGCGGAAGATCGCTGATAAACTGCAGGCTCATCTGCGCATTGATTGGCCTAAGTTTTGGGCGCTGGTGAAACCGACGCTCGATCCTGAGACGCTTAAATCGGTGGATGATCTGGTTCTGGCTGGGGTGATGGAGCGCGATTTTTCGGTCGGCGGGAGTTTCCCGGCGACGGGGACGGATAAACGCGGGCAGGCCATTAATCTGAGCACACAGCAATCGCTGGCGTTTCTTAATGCGTATGGCGGATTGGCGTTTGATCGTGTTTCGACGGGCGGCGTTGATATTCAGAAACTTGATCTGCCGGTTTCGATGGAGAAAGGGGTTGTTTACATTCAGGATGCGAATAAACCCAAAGGACAGCGATATCCGCAACCCTTCTCGTGCAATGGCGGGACGATTGATCTGGGCGGCTTGCAGGTTGATCTGCGGAATTCCGATCCCGCTGACGCGACTCGATTTGATCCGCATCTGACTATTCCTGCTAATAAGCAAATCGTTTCAAAAGTTACGTTCAATCCGGTGCTGGCGCATACCACTCTTGGCAAGCATGTGAATCCTGGTTTTGCCAATTCGAAGGAAGCGAGCGGGCTGGTGAATGTGACTTCTGTTGAATGCCGCGATTTGCCGTTTTCGTGGTTCAAGCGGGCGGATCAGAAAACATCAGCCCACGCCGCATCGAGCGATGCGCGGGCTGAGTTCAATTTTTCGATTGAAAAAGTGCGCGTGGATAATGCAGTCGTCTCGCTGCTCGTGGGCGGGCAGGTTAATGGCGACATCAAGAAGGGGAGCGTTGTCATCGAAAAAGGCGCGGTGACTTCGGATATTCCGATCATCATCAACGACAAATCGACCCTTGGTTTTGCGGGCAACGTGAATCTGACAACGGGGATGATTAAGACGTTCAATGCAACGGTTCCCAAGTCGCTGATTAACTCGGCTGCGCTTTCGAACTTGCCGGCCAATGTGACGCGGTTGATCCCCGAGAACATCGTCGTGCCTTTCACTGGAAGCATCGACAAACCCAAATTTGACCTCGCTCAGGCGGTGCTCGCATCCGTTACAGGCGGTAAAGGCAAACCAGAAGATATATTGAAAAACCTGCCTGATTTGCTGAATGGTGGGAAGAAGGAGAAGAAATAGGCGGGCTGATACGTACCGCAGTTCGTGGGCCGATAACCATTCTGCATTCCTCCGGAAATTCCTTGCGGATGGCACACGGCTCGGCTACGTTACAAACTGGCCTGTAACCGGACCTTCCGCCTCGGTGAACGGGCGAAGTGAGAGTGACTTTGGCAGGGCAACAATCAAAAATCGGTGTGTTAGAACGTGGTTCTTCGCGCGCACGGCGCGGCGGCCGGCGCAATCATCGCCTGACGCTTCTGGCAGCATCCGTTTCCGCCATCGCCTTCATGTCGCCGCAAATCGCCGGGGCGGCCGACGCGTTCTTCGACAGCGGCGCAGGTCAGACACCTCTCAGTGCCGGAGGTTATTGGGACAACACATTAAGCCACTGGTCACCCTCTGCAGCAGGCGGGCCCTATCAGCAGTGGATCGTCGATGACAACGCTGTTTTGAATAGTCCGGGCGGGACGCTTCTGCTCTTTCAGGATATCTCTGCTTCGGGAATTAACGCCAAGACCGGCTCGCATTTTATCGATATCGCCGGCACTACGCTTACGCTTGAAAACAGTCCGGTGATCAATGTGGAAGCGGCTGCCCATCTGCAGATCTATGCGCCGATTCAAGGCACGGAAGGATTTACCAAGACCGGCGCGGGTGATGTCATTGTTGATAACCAGATCGTCGGCACTGGGCCGCTGAGTATTAATCAGGGGACGCTGCGATATGGTTCGGAGAATTCTTTTGTCCCTGATTTCAGCACTGTTGTAACCGTGGCTGCCGGCGCAACACTCGATCTTGGCGTGACCTTTGATTACTACGGCACAGTCGCCGGCAGCGGCACGATTAGACTTGGCGATATCACGGGCCGCGGTTCGCTGAGCGGCAGCCAGATTCTCGTCGGCGCGAATGACAGCACTTCGACCTTCAGCGGTTCGATCGTCGGCAATGGAGGCAAGTTTGATAAGGCGGGGCTTGGCACATTTACGCTCTCGGGTGCGAACACGTTCAACGGTGTCGTCTCGATTCGAGGCGGCACGCTTCGCGTCGAAAATGGCCAGGCGATTGGCGATAGCTCGATGGTGATCTTTGCCAATGATATTGGCATTGGTTCGGCGCAGTTGACACTCGGAGGCAGCGAAACAGTCGGTATCCTCGCTGCGGGCGGTACTTCGTCCGGGCGGGTAAACGTCAATGGCCAGACGCTGACCGTCGCGGGCAACAACACCTGGGGCAGCTTCGATGGCAGGCTGGTAGGCGCTGGTACGATCATCAAAACGGGCAATGGTGTTCAACTGCTTGGCGCGGATCTCGGCGCGGGCGCAGCCAGTACGTTCACCGGCAAATTCATTATTCAGCAGGGAACGCTGGCAGTGCGAAATGATGGGAGGCTTGGACCTAATCCGCTTGCGCTGGTGCCTGATTATCTCACGCTTGCAGGCGGCGAGCTGACGAATACGGGTACCAGTGATGTTATCCTCGGCGGCAATAAGGGAATTACGGTTACCGCTGACAGCGCCATTTCGGTTTACGGCAATTATGATTCGGTTCTGCAGATCGGGGGGGCGACTAATCTCGCTCGCATCACCGGCACTAACAAAATAACCAAGCGAGGCCCCGGCACACTTCGTGTTGAAACGGACAGCATTGCGAGTTTCTCGGGGACTTGGGAAGTGAAGGACGGCACGCTGAGCACTTCGCGAACGGTGGCTTCGCCATTTGGCACGGGGTCGTTTGATGTAAGCGGTTCCCGGTTGCTGCTTGCGCCGGCGGCGGGGGCGAGCGTCATCAATTATGCGCTTTCGACCGGGGGAAGTGGATTATCGTTTGGCCCGGGGGCGATTCTTGAACTGAATCGAAACGGCAATAGCAGCTTCACAGCTACTTTCGGAAATCCCGTCGCGGTCAATCCCGGTTCATCTCTCATCCGCAAAACGCGCGGTACGCTGCTCATTACGCCTGCTAATGGCGTCGCCAATCTCGGGAGCGCTTCGGCGGGTGAAGCACTCTTCTTTGTGGGCGGCGCGGGTTTAGCGGATGGAATTATACCTGGCGTTATCGGCGCGTCTCCTTTTTCCGCCACCAACAGCACCCAGGCCAGTTCAGGTGATTTTCTCACGTACAACGCGCTGCAAGGTGTGATCAAGGCGACCTACACCTCTGCAGATATCAAAACGTCGCCAGCAACCGCCATCGTCGAGCAATTGTCGAATGCGACGCTGTCAGCCAACGCGCAGGCGGCGGCATTGAAACTTGGCGGCGACGCCAACATTGCCAATCTCGATTTCGCAGGGCATGCGTTAACGGTGGGCAATGCCGCCGGCGCGCCTGCGATGCTCATCCTCAATAGTTCCAGTTCGCTGAGCAGCAGCGCGGCAAACGGCAAGCTTGATTTCGGCTCGCACCAGGGCGTCGTCTATGTCGGCGCGGCGAGCACGGTGGGCGTTACGCTTGCTGGTTCGGCTGGTCTTTCGAAACTTGGCCCGGGCGACCTGCAGCTGAACACGGCTGCGACATTCACCGGGCCGCTTGAACTCAATCAGGGGTCGATCACGCTTACGGGTGATAATCAGCTTCCCAATACTGATGTAACCTTTAACGGGCGGGCGATTCTCAATTTGGATGGGCATCTTCAGCAGTTTCAAACGATCAGCGGCGAAAGCTTCGCCCCCAACGCGGGCGCGGGTGGCGGCATTGTCAACTTTGGAACGGCTGGCGCGGGAATTCTCAAACTTGGCGCAGGCGATAGCGTTTTCAAAGGTTCGACGCTCTCCCCCGCTGATGTGCTCGATCCGTCTGCTACTATCTGGAAAGCCGGCGCGGGCACGCTCACGCTTGGCCAGGATATTTCCGGCGGCACGACCACTGATGGCATCTCAAGCCCCATACTTCTCTACAACCGTCTCAAAATTACCGATGGCGGCATCGTCAAACTGAGCAGCTACGATTCGCTGCCGTTTAGCAATCCATCGGCTGGAGTTGATCCGCTTACTTATCAGCTCGATAACGGAACGCTTCGCCTCAACACGCTCAACACGAATTCATTTTTCGCGGGCGGCGAATCGGTCATTACCATCACGGCTGATACCGCTGGCGCAATGCTTGGTGCGGGAGGCGGCACGATTGACATCATGCAGCCGTATGAAGTGATCGCACTCGCCAGCACGCTCGATGAAAGCGTTTCGCTGAATCTCATCACCGGCCCCGGCAATCTCACCAAGACCGGGCCCGGAAGCATCATCGTCAACACCGGCAACAGTTTTACGGGCCGCACCATCATCCGCCAGGGA
>Ga0105245_10005565_pt1 | contig 11069 bp, 10 predicted proteins | sample KBSM54metaG_FD_81523 | JGI IMG/M metagenome (GOLD analysis project Ga0105245, IMG submission 81523) | Miscanthus rhizosphere microbial communities from Kellogg Biological Station, Michigan, USA - KBS M5-4 metaG | ecosystem: Host-associated > Plants > Roots > Rhizosphere > Soil | place...
AGCATGCCGGTGGCGGTTGTGGTCGGGCTGAAGGTGCCGGCGCCGGTGATATTGGCGGCGCTTCCGGCGGTGTTCGCGCCGATCGTGATGGTGAGGGTGGTATGGGCACCGTTCCAGGCCCAGGTGGCGGCGTAGCGGCTCTTCTTGTTGACGGTCGTGCCGGTGATGGTGCCGAGGGTGGCCGGGCTGGTGGCGCAGGTTGTTCCTGCACCCGTGCTTCCGAGCACGATGGTGTTTGTGCCGGTGTCGGTGCAGACGTTGTCGGTGGAGGCGGGCCCGGTCGCCGTGTTCACGGCCTGGTTGTATGTGACGACGATGGTGTCTCCGGTGTCGAGCTTGCCGGCGACGCCCCCGTTGGTGATGGCGACGCCGGCGGCGACGAACCCGAGCTGGGCAGCGGCGGTCGGGTTGCCGCTGACCGAGTTCCATGTGTTGTAGGTGGTCTGGACCTGGTAGCACTCATACGTTCCCTGTGGCGTGTAGCGGCCGGTGTCGGTGGAGGTGAGCGAGGCGGTGGCGGTCAGGTTTGCGAAGCTGGCGGCCGAGCAGTTGCTGGACGTCCCGTTCGCGACGGCGAGCAGCTTGTACCCGTTGCCGTTGCTTCCGGCGCTCCAGGACACGGCCACGTCGTGGCCGGAGGGGGTGGCCGTAAGGCTGCCGGGCGCCACCAGGTTGCGGGTGGAGATGGCGCCGCCTGTCGCCGTCCTGGTGCTGGTGAATGAGGCGTAGGCGACGGTTGCGACGGCGGCCGAACTCGCGATTGCCGCCAGCAGCGCGAGCGCCACGAGCGGGAGCGGCCGGGTCATGCCGGATCCGTCTTGGCCGGACGCGGCCGCCAGATACCGATCAGCCACCAGACCGCGAGCAGGATCGGGATGCCAAGCACGCAGATTCGCTGCACGAGTGGCTGGCGCATCCAGATGATGACGCGGCCGACTGCGGGGATGACCAGCCGCTCCCGCCAGGCGGTGGCCGATGTGAGCTGCGCCCGCCACGGGTCGGCCTCGGCGTTGTTGTCGCCCTTGGTGATGATCACCGGGTGGGTGCCACGTTGCAGCACGCGGACGACGCGGTGGCTTTCGACGTGGTGATCGCCGATCGGGATCTGGTAGCTGATGACCTGGCCCGGCCGCACGGCCGTGACCGGCTCAGGCGTCACGATGATCACGTCGCCGGGGTTGAACGTCGGCTGCATGCTTCCCGACAGCACGGTTTCCATGCGGTAGAGGCCGAGCCTGGGGCCGACGGCCACCGCGGCCAGCAGGGCCACGGCCGCCAACGTGAGCAGCGAAGCCACGAGCCGGAGGAGGAGGCCGACGCGTGCGACCCATGCCTCGCTGCGGGGCCGGTGCAGCGGTGCGGGAGGTGCCGCGGGGGGCGGCACCTCCCTATGTTCAAGCGCTCCGGCCGTCGCCACGAACCATCACCTACTGGTTGGTGGCAGCCCGCTGGGTGCCGGTGAAGGCGTACTGGATCACCGACGACTGGTTCTGCAGGGTGTTGCCGGCGCCGCTGGGCAGCGTCAGCGTGACTCGCAGATGGTCGGTGGAGCCGGCCGTCAGCGCGCTCAGGTTCGAGAGCGCAAGGTTGGAACCGACCACCGGCGTCGAGGCGAGCACCGTCGAGGTGCTGCCCGAGCAGGTGTAGGTGTAGGCCGGCGCCGAGCCGCCCTCCGTCCATGCCACCGAGCACTTGTCGATCGCCATCTGCAGGCCGTTGGTGGTGTCCGTGTTCAGCAGCGAGCTGGTCGTCGCGCTCGTCGTGAGCGAGACGGATGCCAGGTTGATCGTCCCCTGGTTGATGAGATCGACGCTCCGCTGGATGGTGTCGCCGGCCGCGATGTTCGAGGCGCCGACCGTAAGCCGGTTTGTCGATGCACCGGTTGCGCCGAGCGCAATCGTGACGGTGCCGGAGGCGACGGACTGGCTCGCCGAAGTAGAGCTCGTAAACGTGGCATAGGTGCCAAGGCCGGCGATGGCCGCGGCTGCGCCGATTGCGGCGATGGAAAGCAGCAGCTTCCGGGACACGCCGGACAGTGCGGAGCGAGCGATCAAGAGAGGTCCTTTCAACTGGGGGTGGAAAGATGAAGCGGGACTGCCGAATAACACTTCAGGTATCCGGTCTTCCTCGCATCGTCGGAGCGCCGACCGCTTTCGAACACCCCCAAAAAAGGTGATCTCTGCTTCATGCATCACGATTCAGACGCTGCCCCGTCGTTCTTCCTGCTCACCAACCACGGGCAGGTCTTGCTGGCCGTGGCCGAGAAGCCGGACGTGCGCATCCGCGAGATCGCCGATCGCGTCGGCATCACCGAGCGCGCGACGCAGACGATCCTGAACGACCTGGTCGGCGCCGGGTATGTGGAACGGACGCGTGTCGGGCGCCGCAACACCTACACCGTCGATCCCCAAAAACCGTTCCCCCACCCAGCCCTTCACCAGCCGGTCGGATCGCTGCTCTCCGGACTCGTGGCCTGGAAGACCCCGGAGCAGGGCGAATCGCAGGACGCGGGGCCACCACCGGCTCCCGCCGCCGATTCCTACGACGGCCTCGACCGGCTGACCACGCTGGCGGGATGGCTCCTGCACGCGCCGATCAGCTTCGTCTCGCTCGTCTCAGACGACACCGAGGTGATCACGAGCGCCGTCGGCGTCCCCGATCAGCTGCTCGGTCGCGAGCTGCCGCTCGACCAGTCGATCTGCCAGCACGTGATCGCATCCGGCGACCCGCTGGTGATCTTCGACGCCGAGGATGACCCGTTCGTTCGCGACAACGTGGCCGTGACCACGTACGGCCTGCGCGCCTACGCCGGGCTGGCGCTGCGGCGGGGCGACGGCACGGCGATCGGAAGCCTCTGCGTCGCCGACACCCAATCGCGTCGCTGGACCGAGACCGATATCCGCATGCTCAGCAGCGTCGCCGCCGCCGCCGAATCGCAGATCGAGATCGGCGTCATGGGACGGCGCCACCGCGACGCCGCTGAGCGGTACAGACTGCTGCTCGACAGCCTGCCCGAGACGGTGATCCTCGTGTTCGACCGAGATCTGCGGGTCCAGGTCGCATCCGGCTCGGCGATCTTGCGAAACGGGCATCAGCCCGACCAGCTGATCGGCCAAACCCTCGAGGAGATCGCCCACCCCGGGAAGGTCGCCGAGCTCCGAGCCCACTATCAGTCCGGCCTCGACGGCAATCGACACGAGTTCGTCAACCACGGAGCCGACGGCGTCACCTACAGCATCGACGTCGTCCCCCTCCCTGATCACAACGGCGACGTTCAGGCGGTCATGGCTGTGGGCCGCGAGCACCTCGCGTACGGCCGCGACGACCACTGGGACGCCCCGCGGCTGCGGGCGCTGATCGAGAACCTCCCCGCAGCGGTCTACCGCTGCGCCGCTAGCAGCGACTGGCGCACGCACTTCATCAGCAATCAGGTCGAGCAGATCACCGGGTACCCGGCCACCGACTTCGTCGACAACGCGGAGCGGACGTTCGCGAGCATCATCCATCCGGACGACCGCGCACACGTCGAGCAGGCCGTCAGCGTGGCGATCGAGCGCGATCAGCCATTTCTGATCGAGTACCGCATCGTGCATCGCGACGGCGGCACCCGGCACGTGCGGGAGCGCGGCCGAGCGGTGCAGGGCGTCGACGGCACCACGTTTCTCGACGGCGCCATCTTCGAGATTCTGCACGAGCGCCGAAGCGCCCGCGCCGCGTAGCGGCTATCCGGTGAACGGCTCCAGGGCGTGGCTGAAGTCCCACGGGTTCTGAGCGATCCCGGAGCAGGCGTTGGCGCCGCCGTTGCCCGGACAGCCGCCGTTGTCGCGCTGGATCGCCCAGATCGACAGCGTGTTCAGGCCCTTGGACTGGGCGAACGCCTCGACGTTCTTCGCGTCGGCGACGGTGGTCACCTCGGTCTTCTTCGGGTAGTCGTCGATGCCGTTCATCAGCGTGATGCCCATCATCCCCCACAGCTGGGCGGTCGTCTTTGACGACCCGTAGATCGAATGCAGCTGCGATACGGCGCCGGTGGCGGCGCTCTCCGCGGCAGCACCCATCTGCGTCGTCACGTGGTCGTAGTAGTCGAACGCCATGATGTTCACGGTGTCGATGCTGGCGCCGTTGGCGACCGCGTTCTGCAGGATTGCGACGCCGGTCGACTCCAGCCCCGACGCGGAGGTCGGGATCGTGTAGCTGAACTGGATATGGCGCCCGTTCGCGGCCGCCCACGACTCGACCATCGCGATCGCCTGGTTGCGGCGGTTGATGCCGGCCGTGTTGGTCAGCGAGCGGCCCTCGACGTCCATGTCCAGACGCGACACGTCGTAGGTCGTGATCGCCTGCTCGTACGCGGCGGCGATCTGCGACACGTTGGTGCACGAGTCGGCAATCTCGGTGCCGCCCTGGTCGGCGCTCCAGCCACCGAGCGAGAGGATCACGTCACCGCCGGTCTTACGTAGCGAGGCGATGTCCGAGAGGTACCGGCCGGACGCGACGGTCTGCGAGCTGCTGCCGTTCCACGCCAGCGTGCACGAGCGCTTGTTGAGGGTCTCGAGGAACGCCAGCGTGAAGTACTTGCTTCCCGACTGCTGTGCGGTGGCGGCGATGGCATCGGTCGTCCACGTCTCGAAGTACGGGGCGTAGACGTGCGCCGGCAGGGCGGTGGCCGCGTTGGCGCTGCTGCCGCCGCCGACAATCAGGAGCGCCGCCGCCGCGGCGCACGCGGACAGCCGGCGAACATGCGTTGTCATCGAAGACCCCTCCCTGGATCGAACGCTCCTGTAATAAACCAGCGTCACGGTCCACGGTCAACCCGCGGCGCGGTCGACATCCAACGCCTATCAGTGAGACCCACCCTGGGAGCCAGGTGGCCCCCAGGGTGTCTCGGTTCTGTCTCAGCCGATGTCGAGTCTCAGCAGTTGGTGAGCGTGTCGCCTAGATCGGCAACGCATACGTTCGTGTCGACGCCGCCGTCCAGAATGTCGTTGGCGCCGATGTTGTCACGCGCCACGAGCGTGTCGTTGCCCGGGCCACCCAGGAGGGTGTCTTGGCCAAGGCCCGCGAGCAGGACGTCGTTCTGGCTGCCGCCCTGGATGACATCGTTGCCCGCGCCGTCGGCCAGCGCATCGTGTCCACGGCCGCCGCGCAAGACGTCATCGCCGGGTCCTCCGGACAGGGTATCCGCACCGGCACCACCGATGACCTTGTCGTTGCCGCCGCCGCCGATCAGGATGTCGTTCCCGCCGCGGCCCTTGATGACATCGTCCCCGCCGAAGCCGCAGATCACGTCGCGGCCGGCGGTGCCGACCAGCGTGTCGGCGTGGGAGGTACCGGTGATCGTGCATGGCTTATGCGGGCAACTGACCCGGGAATCATGCTTGTCCGACGCGCACAGATCCCTACCGAGCCCGCCGTTGAGCGTGTCGTTGCCCCGTACGTCGTCCTTCGCCTCGAGGTGATCGCGACCGCGCCCGCCGTTCAGCGAATCGTTCCCGTCGCCGGCGAACAACGTGTCGGCGCCAATCCCACCGGCGAGCCGGTCATCGCCTCGCCCATCCCAGATGACGTCGCTACCGCGCCCACCGCGTCCCTTGTCGGTGCCTGCGCCGAGGGAGATCACGTCCGCACCTGTCCCTCCGGAAACCGTGTCGGCTCCCTCGCCGGCCACGATCACATCGCTGCCGCCAAGGCCCTTGATGACATCGTCCCCGCCCAGGCCGCAGATCACGTCCGGGCCGGCCGTGCCGGTCAACGTGTCATTACCGGTCGTACCGGTGATCGTGCACCCCACGGGCCCCACCACAGCACCGCCGGCCGAACCGGCCGTTGCGAGAACCGCCACACACATGAGCCCTACCACGATGGCCAGATTGCGCCGCATCCCTTACCCCCTAGTCCGATTGAGCTGACCGCCGGAGCCATCTTACGCCTCAACCGTCGTTTCGGCGAGATGCACCGGCACGGTCTGTCCGAGCACTGCTGCCGAACAACCCGAATCAGCCCAGCGAGGCGGAGCAGGAGTCGAACCCCCCAACCGTTGGGTCACAACGGTTTGCCGGCCTTGAAGACCGCGCAAGATCGGCATGAGCAGGCATGAAGGCTGAATGCGCGCCTCCTGTTGCGCCTCCGGGACGGTTACCGGCACGAGACGTGATCCGCCGACGAACTCGATCCCCGTCCTAGTGTGTAAGCGGTCGATGATTCCCGGGACGCGCGTTCGGCGCACCTCGTGCGAGGTTGACCGCTGACGCCTTGAGGGGAAATTTCGCCTCGGCGTCCGATTTGCGAGACTGGTGGTGTGTTGGACGTGGAGACGCGATATGCGAGGAGTGGCGATGTCCATATCGCCTACCAGGTCACCGGGGACGGTCCGATTGATGTGGTGTTTGTGCCCGGATTCGTCAGTCATGTTGAGATCGAATCGGGGATTCCCGGTCGGGCCGCATTCTTCGAGCGGTTGCAGTCATTCGCGCGCTTGATCCGCTTCGATAAGCGAGGGACGGGGATGTCGGATCGCGTCAGCGGGGCGCCTACGCTCGAGGTGCGGATGGATGATGTGCGAGCGGTGATGGATGCGGTCGGCTCGCAGCGAGCCGCGTTCTACGGGTTGGGGGAGGCGGCAGCAATGTGTCTGCTGTTTGCCGCCACCTATCCGGAGCGAACCGCCGCGGTGGTGGTGCGAAGCGCCTATCCGCGAAGGATGTGGGCGCGGGACTATCCGTGGGGGCTGACTGAGCAGCAGTACGAGCAGGAACTGGCGCGTGATCTGAGGATCTTCGGGCCCCGTGACGAGGCCGTCGAAGCGGTCAGCGTGCTTGGCAGGTTCGAGGGCGATGAGTTGCAGGCGGCGCTCAACCTGTTTCGCTTCGGCTCGAGTCCGGGCGCGATGCAGGCCCTGCACAGGATGAACCGAGAGATCGACATTAGAGACATCCTCGGCGCGGTGCGAGTGCCGACGCTGATTCTGCGCGGATCAGACGACACCTTTCTGCCACCCGAGGTAGCGCGGTACCTCGCCTCGAAAATTCCGGCATCACGTGTCGTCGAGATCCCCGGCGCAGGGCATCTCGCGCTGGGCGGCAACTCGGCGCTGCTGATTGCCGACCAGGTCGAAAGCTTTCTAATTGAGGTGCGTGATGCGGACGGCTGGGCGGAACAGGAGCCTGAGCGCGTGCTTGCGACCGTGCTGTTCACCGACATCGTGGGTTCCACCGCCAAGGCAGCGAGCCTCGGCGACCGTGCCTGGCGTGAGCTGCTGGAACAACACCATGCGCTGATCCGCCGGGAGCTCGTGCGGTTTCGTGGGTCAGAGCTCGATGTCGCTGGGGACGGGTTCTTCGCACGCTTCGATGGGCCGGCACGCGCGATTCGCTGCGCATGCGCGATCGCGGCCGCGATCCACGGACTGGGGCTCGAGATTCGAGCCGGACTCCACACCGGCGAATGCGAACTGGTAGACGGAAAAGTGGGCGGTATCGCGGTTCACATCGGCGCGAGGGTCGCAAAGCAGGCGCACCCCGGCGAGGTGCTTGTGTCCAGCACCGTGAAAGACCTTGTCGCTGGGTCAGGTCTGCGTTTCAACGAACGTGGCACCGCAAACCTGAAAGGGCTGCCTGGCGAGTGGCGGCTCTTCGCCGTCATCCCCGACAGTCCATCACATAGCGGCAACTGGGAAGCGGACGGCACCCTTGCCTGACGCGGTCGGGCCCGGCGCTGTTGAGGCCAAGCCGGCGGAGCAGCACGAGATTGTCGTGATCGGCGGTGGCCAAGCCGGGCTGGCGATGAGCGCTGTGTTGCAGCGACGGGGTCGCGACCATGTGGTGCTGGAGCGGGGTCGTGTCGGAGAGCGCTGGCGGACTGAGCGTTGGCAGTCGCTGCGGTTCCAGTTTCCGAACTGGTCGATCGAACTCCCGGGTCACAGCTACGCAAGGGACGATCCAGACGGATATGCCCACTGGAGCGAGATAGTGCAGCTGCTCGAGGATTACGCGGACGGCATTCGAGCGCCGGTTGTGGAGGGCTTCGAGGTGACCGCGCTTCGCCCCCGCGAGAATGGATTCGTCGTGTCTGGCCGCGACCAGGCGATCACGGCGCGGCGCGTGGTTGTCGCCACCGGCCCGTTCCAGCGGCCGCGGATCCCACAGCTGGCCACGGAAGTGCCCTCGGCCATCCTGCAGACCGATCCCACGCGATATCGAAGCCCCGAAGACCTGACCGACGGTGCCGTCTTGGTCGTCGGCGCGGGAGCATCCGGCATCCAGATCGCCGATGAACTGCTCGCGGCCGGGCGGAGCGTCTTCATGTCCGTCTCGCGGCACCGACGTATCCCGAGGCGGTTGTGCGGCAAAGACGTGTACTGGTGGCTGGAGGAGATGGGACGCTTCGACCAGACGATCGACAGCTTCCCGGAGCGCCGGTGGCCTCCACACACCGCGGTGACCGGCGTCAACGGTGGCTACGACATCAACGTGCGGCAAATGGCCGTCGACGGCATCCAAGTGCTCGGGCGCGTGGTCGGTGCATTTGACGGCAGATTCGCCATCGCGTCAGACGCCAACCAGATCCTCGACCAGGCCGACGCCGCGTATACGGATTTCCTTGACACGGCTCGCCAGTTCGCGGCCGAGCATCCTGACCTCGACATCGGCAACGAGGAACCAGCCGAGTCGCCAGTCGCTCCGCCGAGAGTCCCGGAAATCGAATCCCTGGATCTACGGCGGCAGAACGTCACGTCGATCGTGTGGGCGACCGGCTACGAATACGCTTATGACTGGCTGCGGCTCCCTGTCTTCGATTCGGAGGGACGCCCAATCCAGCAGCGTGGAGTCACCGCCGTACCTGGCCTCTACTTCCTCGGCCTGCACTGGATGCACACGTTCAAATCCGGGCTTCTAGCCGGCGTCGGCCGGGACGCCGACTACATCGCTGACCAAATCTGTGCCGGCGCGGGCGCTGCATGAAGATGGTTTTCCGATCCGCAGCGCTCGCGATGTCGCTGCTTGCCGCTTCGTGCGGTGGCTCCGGCCGCACGCACTCAGACGTACGCATCTATCAACTCGGCGGCTCGTCCTCGTTGTCCGGGAAGAGGTGCCCGTAGCGAGTCGAGTGATCGTGACCGACGAATGCGAGCGGATCGACCTCCAAGCGGCTCACCGGCAGCGCGATCTGGTCACTGATGCCGGTGACAGTTCGTGGTTCAGCTGCGGCGTTCGGCCACCCGTTTGTGTGCCGCGGGTTGTAGGTTGTCCGTAGACGGCCGGGATGCTTGAGCTCGACCTCCACCCGAGCCGGGGCCGGAGGTTGGACAGAGTGGAGTGGCGAGGACCCGTGAAGGATCTCGAGCGTATGGTGTACAGCGTCGGTGACGTGCGTCTCGAGCAGAATCGGTGGTGGGTCACCAGCTACGCGGAGCAGGTGACGGTCGGGGCGGCTGTGCGCGGAAGCAATCGCTTTGACCCCGACCGCGTGATGCTCGAGTGGAGGCAGTGAACGCGTTCGGTCGGAGCTTTAACGCCGGCTCGCATGAGCGCTCTTCCCCCTTCCATACACTGCCCCGATGGCCTCGCTGGTCATTCGGGCGGCGGAAGACTCCGACAGGGATCTCCTATTGGAGCTGGCGGAGCGACTTCAAGAAGGCGTCGCGCCTTGGCGGGATCCTCAAGAGGTGCGGCGTGCGGTGATCGACTGGGTGGGCGAGTCGTTGGCTGATCTCTCCGACGCAGATCGTGCTGCATTCGTCGCCGAACGCGACGGTGAGGTAGTGGGCTTCGTGTGCGCGAGCGAACGGTCTCACTTCACAGGGGAAGTCGACACCTACATCGGTGAGCTGGTAGTGGCGAGGAGCGCTGAGGGCAGCGGGGTAGGACGGGCGCTGGTCGGAGTGGCCGAGGACTGGGGTCGCGCCAGGGGGCGACAGCGAGTGGTCGTGGATACGGGCGCAGCCAATACGCCCGCTCGCCGGTTCTATGCCGCGCTCGGGTACGAAGAGGAGGACATCACGGTCAGCCGGGCGATTCAGTGAGGCGTTAGGGCGGCCAGTCCTCTCTGCTGCGTCGAGGCTGGCTCCGGCCCGCGGCGCGCGAGGACGTCTATCCTCGCCGCAGCCGATCCGTACGGACGATGAGACATGATTCTTCGAGTCGCATGGGTGTTCGTCGCGCTCTTCCTGGATGGGTGCCTCGGCGGCAAGCAGGAATCCGGGCGCCGAACCGCCGAGACGACCACGCAGGGGGCAGTCTCCACCCAATCCTCCGGCGAGGCGGAGCCGTGTCGCGTCACACGGCCGACGGCGATCTTCCGCCAAACGAGACCGCAACCTCGGGCTCACGGTATCTCGGCAACGACGCGCTCTGGACCGAGCTGTACCCCAACCCGCTCCGCCCGCGCCCCGAGGACGTGCACACCGATGGGAGCATCGAGATCAAGGTTCCCTGGTGGCGGGGCGTGGTTGGCCGGCTGACCGTCACTGGGCGACGGCTCGACGCGCGTGCGCCGCCGGCATCAGCGTGGATTCCGACCGGTTACGGTCGCACGGGATTCCAGTCGACCGCCGTGACGTTCCCCACGCCTGGGTGCTGGGAGGTCACCGGCCGGGCCGGAGATGCGAGCCTCACGTTCATCAGCTTGATCCTCGAGCCGGCGTAGCGCGTCTCCGGCGTCCCGGTAGGTAGTTCGGGGACGGCCTCGACCTCGGGTGGCCCGCTCCCCGGCCCTCCCCGGCCCCACCTCCCGATCCCGGGGGGCCGCCCCTGGCCCCGGCGGCTTAGAGGCCGGGCGAGCCTCGGAGGTCGGTCGGCCGGGGCGCGGGTACACCCCCAGCGGCCCACCCAGCGGCCCCCACCGATGGGCGGCTGACAGGGGTTTGGTGCGCCTTGGTGAGGCCTACCTTCCAACCACGCGATGCGGGCGCAAACGCGGGAGGCCGCTCTGGGAGCGAGATTCCGCCTAACGAGGCGGCGCAGGAGTCGAACCTACCAACCGATGGGCTACATCGGCCTGCCGGTTTTGAAGACCGGATGGGCCACCGGGCCCCTGCCGCCCCAAGGCGCGCAGTCTATGGCCTCGGTGCG
>Ga0105245_10005567_pt1 | contig 11068 bp, 5 predicted proteins | sample KBSM54metaG_FD_81523 | JGI IMG/M metagenome (GOLD analysis project Ga0105245, IMG submission 81523) | Miscanthus rhizosphere microbial communities from Kellogg Biological Station, Michigan, USA - KBS M5-4 metaG | ecosystem: Host-associated > Plants > Roots > Rhizosphere > Soil | place: Michigan...
GATGGATGCGGCGGACGGTCTGGCGAAGCTCGTCGTCAGCGGTCGCCGTTACGGTACAGGTGTTTAGTACAACCAGATCGGCGTCGGCAAGTTCGCCAGATGCCTTTAGGCCACTTGCAGCGAGTCCGGCTTCGAGCGCGGCTCCATCCGCCTGCGAAGCGCGGCATCCGAACGTCTTTACGAAGTAACCCGCCAAGCCCCCATTCTAGCGTTGTGAGGGATCCTCAGCGCCCGTGATCAGGCGCGCACCGCGATAAAACGTCACATATTGGTAGCCCCAGCGCAGAAAGACCAGTATGCGATTGAGCGCCTGAGCGAGATACATCAGGTGAACGAAGAGCCAGACGAACCACGCGATGAAGCCGTGAAGCTTGAGGCCGCCAATGACTCCGACGCCGGAATTCCGGCCGACGACTGCGAGATACCCTTTATCGAAATAGCTGAACGGCTTTGACGTTCGCCCCTTGAAACGATCGACGATCACGGAAGCTGCATAACGCCCTTCCTGCATGGCGACCGGCGCGATGCCCGGCAAGGGCACGCCGTCCTGCTCGCGATAGGCCAGGTCACCGATTACGAAAATCTCGGGATGACCGGGGATGGTGAGATCGGGGTTCACTTTGACGCGGCCGGCGCGATCGAGTTCGGCCCCGGCGCGGCGCACCAGAATCTCACCCCAGGGGGATGGTTTGACGCCGGCCGCCCACAGGACTGTGTGAGCTTCGATTCGTTCGGCGTTGGGGCCCGCTGAATACGTCACGCCGTCCCTATCGATTGCGGTCACGCGGACCGAAGGGATGACACGAACACCGAGTCGAATCAGTTGACGTTCGGCCGCGGCGGAAAGGCTCTCCGGAAACGCCGTCAGCACGCGCGGCAAGGCATCGAGCAAAAGAATCCGGGACTCCTCAGGATGGATCGAGCGGAAATCGTGGCGTAAGGAATCATTGGCGATCTCGGCCAGCGCACCGGCAAGTTCTACACCGGTCGGCCCCGCGCCAACGATCACGAACGTCAGCCAGCGGCGGCGAGCCTCGGGATCGGTCTCGCGCTCGGCCGCTTCAAAGGCGTAGAGGATCTTGTGACGGATGCGCGTGGCGTCTTCGAGCGACTTGAGACCGGGCGCGACTGGTTCCCAGGAATCGTGGCCAAAGTAGAAGTGACGGGCTCCTGTGGCGATGACCAGAGAGTCGTACGGGATTTCGCCTTTGTCCAGAACGAGCCGATGTGCGGTTGCGTCGAGATCGACGGCTTCGGCGAGCAATACCTGGGCGTTTTTCTGCTTGCGCAGCAGAACCCGGAGCGGTGACGCGATTTCGCCCGGGGACAGCGCGCCCGTCGCTACCTGGTACAACAAGGGCTGGAACAGATGGAAATTCCGGCGGTCAACGAGCGTTACTGATAGCTGCTCATGACGCAGAGCGCGAGCGGCGTAGAGCCCGCCGAATCCGCCGCCGATGATAACAACCCGGTGCATCTCTCTTATATTGATGCACTCACTCTGGCCAGCGGTTCGATTTTAGCTGCACCGATACCGCGTTCTGGGTCACCGACACCGCCGTTCCGACGGACGCGATTGTGGCGAGCCACTTCGGATCTCTCTCAGCCTCGAACTGGAAATTGAGGAAGGCCGCAGTATAGTACTCACCCGGCGCGACACCGCTCATCTCGAACGTTCCGTCGCTCTTGCAAGTAACCACACGCCCGAAAGCCAGGGTCCGAACGTCTTTCGGCACCAGAACCACGGCGGCCCCGTTGCAGTTGTCCACACTTCCATGGAGGCTGCCGTTAGCGGCTTTGTAGGAAACACGGATCGTCGACCCGGGAAATAGATCGACGGGTTTCCCGATCACCTCCTGACCATTTAGCTGCACCGAGTCTGGATAGTATCCTGGGCCAGCCTGCGGAACGATCAGGTACCGTCCCGGAGTGATCATGGAGGGCGCGAGGGTGCCGTCGGGCTGAGTGAATAACGGAAGCGACGCCGCAACCTGGCCGTCCGCTGAACGGAGCGCAACATTGATTCGTAAACCTCGCCGTGCATCCCCCCAATCGATAGTGCCGGAGATTGGAAATGACGGAGCTTGGCGGAGCTGAAGATTCTCGACGATACGATCGGCGACCACGATGCTTAGACTGCCACTGTGGAAATTCTTGATGGCGTCGACGGAGTCGATGGGTCCTGAAGACACACCCGCCAACTGCCACTCTCCGGAGCGGACAGCCGGAAATTCGAATGAGCCATCCTCGGCCGACACGGCTCGCGCCTCCTCCCCGCCCACGTTGGGGCCCGGTCCTATAAAAGTCATGAACTCGCCACTGCCATAGACGCTGGTTTCCGTTTGAATCCACGGACGGAGTTGGATCGCGACTTTCGGTTTGGGATTGCTGGACTCATCCAGTACGACGCCGCTCACGCGGTAAACCTCGGCAGTCTGCAATTGGATTTCATAACCCGAGATGTCCGTATCGCCCCGGATCACCAGGGACTCCGGAGAATACGTGATCACAGGAACACGCGCACCCTCGGAGACTCGCGTTGGTTTGGGTATCGCGGCGAGGGCGTACGATCCAGGTACCAGATCCTTTACGGTGAACGTGCCGTCAGGCGAAACAGGAACTTGGGAATTACCCAGCCTGACGGTACCTTGCGAAATGGGATTGCCTTCAGGATCGAGGACGCGACCGCTGAGGGATACGTGACGGGTCAATTCCAGACGGATGCGAACTGGGTCCTGGCCCTGGCCGACCTTGTAGGGTTGCTGGGGAATTCTATTGGCTGTGATATCGTATCCGGATTTCTCGAACCGAATTTCGTAATCGCCGGGTTTCATCCCGAAGATACGGAAGTCACCGGACCCGTCCGTGGTCGCCTCATACGTGAGTCCCTGGGAGCGGAGGTAGACAACGACGAGCGTGCCAGGGATTCCGGCACCTGTCACACGATCCACAACCACGCCGGTTACGCTGCCCGTGATTTGGGCAAATACTAGTGACGTAAACAGGAGAACGGGCGCGATGACCCGGGGCATCGTCTAGTCCTCGTCTTGTTGCGCGGCGAGCTTGGTGATTACGTTCATGTCTTCGAGAGTAGTGACGTCGCCGGCGACGGTATTGTTGGTAACGATTTCGCGCAGCAGGCGGCGCATGATTTTGCCGCTGCGGGTCTTGGGCAGGGCGTCGGTGAAACGAATCTCCTCGGGCCGGGCGAAGGGTCCAATTTCGTGGGCCACCCATTGGCGAAGCTCCTTGCCGAGCTGCTCATGGCTAAAATCGCCCTTCTTGAGAGTCACAAAGCAACAGACGGCCTGACCGGTTATCTCGTGCGGCTTGCCGACCACGGCGGCTTCGGCGACGGCGGGATGGCGGACCAGCGCGGATTCGACTTCCATGGTGCTGAGCCGATGGCCGCTGACGTTCATCACGTCGTCAACGCGGCCGAGCACCCAGTAGTACCCGTCGGCATCGCGGCGGGCAGCGTCGCCTGTGAAATACGCGCCGGGAACGCGGCTCCAGTATTGGTCTTTATAGCGATCCGGGTCGCCCCATATGCCGCGGATCATTCCGGGCCACGGCCGCCGCAAGATCAGGAATCCTTCTTGATCGGTACCGACCTCGAAACCTTTGAGATCGACAATATCGGGAATGACACCGGGCATCGGCAGTGTGCCGGATCCCGGCTTAGCGGGAACTGCGCCGGGCATGGGAGCGATGAGAATGCCGCCGGTTTCGGTCTGCCACCAGGTATCGACGATGGGGCAGCGGCCTTTGCCGATGACGCGGTTGTACCATTCCCAGGCGGCGGGATTGATAGGCTCGCCGACGGAGCCGAGCAAGCGGAGACTTGACAGATCGTGAGCGTTGGGCCACTGGTCGCCCTGCCGAATCAATGCGCGGATGGCGGTGGGGGACGTGTAGAGAATACTAATACGATACTTCTCAACAAGCCGCCACCAACGGTCGAACTGCGGAAAATCGGGAGCGCCTTCGTACATCACGCTGGTCGCACCGGCAGCGAGAGGGCCGTAGACGATGTAGCTGTGGCCGGTGACCCACCCGATATCGGCTGAGCACCAATAAGTGTCTTCCTCCTTGAGGTCGAAGACCCATTTCATGGTCGCGGTGACGTGGGTGAGATAACCGCCGGTGGTGTGAAGAATCCCTTTGGGCTTGCCCGTCGTGCCAGAGGTATAAAGCACGAACAGCGGATGCTCGCTATCGAGCGGGACGGCGGGACAGTCTTCAGTGGCTTGTTCGTCGAGCTCATGCCACCACAAGTCGCGGCCGCTTTTCATCGCTGTATCCGAGCCAGTCCGGCGATAGACTATGGTGTCGCGGACGCCAGGACATTCTTCGAGCGCCTCATCGACGGCAGGCTTGAGCTTGATCTCTTTGCCACGGCGAAAACCGCCGTCTGCGGTGATGACCAGAGTCGCACCCAGATCCTGGATGCGGGCTTTCAACGCCTCTGCGGAGAAGCCGCCGAACACTACGCTATGGATGATGCCAAGGCGAGTGCAGGCGAGCATGGCGATGGGCAGCTCGGGGATCATCGGCATGTAAATAATGGCGCGGTCGCCGGCTTTGTACCCGCGGGATTGCAGGACGCTGGCGAGGCGGACTACCAGTCGATGCAGTTCCTGATAGGTCAGCGCTCGTTGCTCGCCGGGTTCCCCTTCCCATAGGATCGCGACTTTGTTCTTGCGGGAAGTGGTCAGGTGACGATCGAGGCAGTTGTAGGAGACGTTGAGCTTTGCATCGGCGAACCAGCGCGCGATGGGTGGGTTCCATTCGAGAACCTTGGACCACTTCTCGAACCAGTGGATCTCGCGTTCGGCGATTTGCCCCCAGAATTCTTCCGGATCTTGTTCCGCGTGGCGGTAGAGATCGAGATAACCTTTCATGCCCTGGACATGGGCTTTGCGGACGAAGTCGTCGCTGGGGGGATAAACAGCAGGATTACTCATCGTACGGATTGTAACGAAACCGCTCCATCACTGTCGCGCTCGGAAACTATTTAGAGGCGCCTCGATCCTATTGGTAACCCCGACAGGCAAGGGATTCGTTGCGCGCACACCCTCCACAGCCTTTCCTAGGATGCTGTTTCCCGGTGGATCCAGGCCTCCAACGACAGAGCCCTTGAACTCCTTGGCTACACCTTAGGCCGGAATTGCGTTGCGGGCACCTGGAGACGCCGCCAAGTTGTGGAGGCAAATCGAGAAACAGTTATTTCGTCGTGGGTAGCCCGTCCATCAGCCACAGGTTGGACGTGTTCTTGCGGATGCTGTAGGTGACACTCTTGCCATCGGGAGCAAGCGAAAAACGAAGCGCTGGGCCGAGCGAATTGACCGCGGCATATTCGGGTCCGAGCGATCCGATCACCTTTTCCGTCTTTCCTTCGAGATTCACGGAGAGAACTCGCCCGACGCCATCTTCGATATGACCGCAATAGAGCAGCGCTCCGTTGGAGGAGAAACCGCATAGCGCGTTGCCAAGCGAGTTCAAGTCGCGGGTTTGCTGGCCGTCAGGCGAGATCAATTTCACGCCGGCGTCTGCGGAATAGAGGATCCAATCCCCCGCGGGCGACCACGCGGGTACGAAGCCATTGGCCCGTTGAAGGTCCGCCTTCAGCAACTCTGGCTGTGCCTGCCCATTGGTCTTTATTTTCACCAGCGATGTTTTACCGTCCTGAACATTCAGGAAAGCAAACCAATTCCCATCCGGCGACCAAGAGCCTGGAAACTCCGTGGCAGTATCGGCCTTCGTGAGCCGCACCGGGGCTCCTCCCGCGACAGCGGATATCCACAAACGAACGGGGCCGCTCTGCTCGACGCGGGTGTAGATCACGCGGCTGGCATCCGGCGAAAGACCGGGCGCCATGAGCCACTTGGTGGTATCGGGAGGAAAATCGCGGCCAGTCACCAGAGGGCGGTCCGGCTGGCCCGTCTTGTGCAGCCAGATCTCGCCTTGGCCGCTGCGATCGGTGACGTAAACAAGTGCTGCCTCCTTAAGAGCCCAGGCAGGCATCTGCTCGCTGCGCTGCGTGGCGATGAGAGGCGTGACCGCGAGCGTGGCCAGATCGAGCGAAATGATATCGAAATCGGAGGCCGCTTCCAGGAAAACCAACTTGCTTCCGTCCGGGGAAACGGCTGGGAGCGCCCGCGCGGTAGTTCCGCTGGACAGGACGGTAAACTCACCCGAAACCGTGTCCGCCAAATAGAGTTGAGGCGGGGCTCCCAGCGTCGAGACTACCGACAGAACCACGCGGCGGTTATCCGGCATCCAGGAAAAGGTGGGGGTGGCGGCCAGAGCAGGCAAAGTCTGGAGAATCCGATGGGGCGGTTGGCCGGAGCCAGCAGGAAAGGGTAACAGCCAGGCTTCCTCGCCGGCGTCTGTGTCTCGAATCAAGAGAATCTGCTTGCCATCCGGGGAGAATTTCAAATTCGGATTGTTGAAAACCGTGCGAGACGCGAAGGGGGCCGGAGTGTATGGCTTCAGCGGAGTACCCGGCGGGGAGCTAATGAAGACAGTGGACAAACCATCGTTGCCCCTTTGAAAGATTGCCGCGGCGTTGCCATCGCGGGAGACGGAAGCCGACATGAGGTTTGCGGCCAAAAGCGGCTCCGGTTCGCCACCCACCGGCGACACCGACCACAATCCACCAGGGGACCGACTCGATAGGAACACGATTCGGCCGGACGTTGTCCAATCGATCGGCGCAGCGTTCTGGGGGATGTGGGTGATCTGAGTCGCGGCCGGCGAATCCAAATAGCGCACGTACACCTGATATGTGTCGGTTTCTTTTTGGCGAGCCGCGAACGCGACGGCTTTCCCGTCCGGAGACCATACCGGGTTGGTTTGTCCGCCCTGTTCAAAGGAAAAAGGGGTGTAGCTAAACGAGATGGGGCGTGGGGCGGAGGGGCGCAACAGAAAAGCGATTCCCGCGGTTAACACGGCGCCCCCGGCGAAAGCGCCGATCAGGCCCCATGGTTTCCTCCGCTTCGGCTGCATGGTCGGGGCGGGCATCACGGTCGAGGAGGCATCCGCCAAGTGCTCGCGCAGGCTGCGCAGTTCCAGAAACAGGTCGCGGCTGGATTCGTAACGATCGCGGGGTTCCTTGGCAAGGCAGCGGTTGATGATCCAGCGCAGAGGTGCCGGTACGCTGGCGGGCAGCGGCTCATGATCTTCGCGAATGATCGCTGCGAGCGTTTCGACTGCGGTGGTCCGCTTGAAAGCTTGCCTACCGGCGGCCATTTCATACAGCATCAGGCCTAGAGAGAACTGATCCGAGCGGGCATCGAGGTCCGGTGATCCGCTGGCCTGTTCAGGGCTCATGTAAGCGGCAGTGCCCGCGACGGCTCCGGGGTTGGTCAGTGTGAGGGCTTGCGTGGCGTCGGCCTGACCGGGCTTCGAAACGGTCTTGACGAGGCCGAAGTCCAGGATCTTGACGCGGCCTTCCGCGGTAACCAATACGTTGGCGGGCTTGAGATCGCGGTGTACGAATCCGGCGGCGTGGGCAGCGGCCATCCCGTCGGCGATCTGCACGGCAATGTCTAACAGCTTGCGGGTGCTGTCGGTGGGGGCAACCGGAGAGCCCTCGACGTACTCGAGAACGATGTAGTCCGGGCCGACATCATAAAGCTGGCAGATGTTGGGATGATTCAGAGCAGCGACGGCGCGGGCTTCACGCTCGAAGCGTTCGCTGAACCTTTCGGCGGAGACTTTGATGGCGACCGTGCGGTTGAGGCGAGTGTCGAGGGCCTTCCACACTTCGCCCATACCACCGGCGCCGAGCTTGCCGGAGATTTCATAGGGGCCTAATTTGGCTCCGATCTCCAGAGGCATTTAGATAAGTCTAGCGGAAACCCGACGGGGGCTTTCAACCCCGATGCAGGCTGAAGCCCGCTCCACGTTGCGCCGAGGCGGATGCTGGGGTTGCTATACTAACCCGCGATTGTCCTCTCCCGCCTCCAGAAGTGCTGATCCGCAATCGTACCTGCACCCGGCTTATCGCGCGGATATAGACGGCCTGCGGGCGGTGGCCGTATTGGCCGTGATCGCCTTCCACGCCTTCCCCAGCTACATTCATGGCGGCTTCGTGGGAGTGGATATTTTCTTTGTCATTTCCGGTTTTCTCATCTCCACGATCGTATTCCGAGGATTGGAAGAGGGCCGCTTCCGTTTCACGGCGTTCTATGCCCGCCGGATCAAACGTATCTTTCCCGCACTGATCCTTGTTCTGGCGGCTTTTCTGGCGCTGGGTGCAACGGTATTATTCGCTCAAGAATACCGCCAGCTAGGCAAACAGTCGGCGGCCAGCGCGGCCTTCATCTCCAATTTTGTTTCGTGGGCGGAATCGGGCTATTTCGACACCGAAGCGGAAGTAAAGCCGATGCTGCACTTGTGGTCGCTGGCGGTGGAGGAACAGTTTTACCTGGTATGGCCGCTGCTGCTTTTTCTGCTGGCCCGCACGCGCTTGAATCTTCTATGGTCGACAGCGCTCATCGCGCTTGGCTCATTTGCCCTGAATGTGGGAACCGTCGCCGAGCACGCGTCGGCTGCCTTCTACTTGCCCCTGACGCGAATGTGGGAACTGTTGGCAGGCGCGTTGCTTGCCTGGATCGGCCTGCATCACCAAGCTCGATTGGACGGGGCATTGGACCGCCCTGTTTTCGGATCCCGGTCGATGATGCCGGGGATCGCCAGGCGCGACGCACTGGCCCTGGCGGGTATCGTCGCGCTTGCCGTTTCCATCGTGTGGATCAATCGCGACAGGTCCTTTCCGGGATGGGCTGCGTTGTTGCCGGTTATGGGAGCATTCCTGGTAATCGGCTCGGGCGCCGGAGCATGGTCAAACCGGATCCTGGCGAATCGCGGCATGGTCTCGGTAGGTTTGGTGAGTTATCCGCTGTACCTTTGGCATTGGCCGCTGCTCTCGTTCGCGCGAATCATAGGATCCGGTACTCCGACTGTGGCGATCCGGTGTACGGCAATCGCCTTGGCATTTGTATTCGCCTATTTCACCTATCGCGTCGTGGAAAAGCCGATTCGATCATCGCGCACGGGCGTGATTCCGCTAGCGCTCCTGGTTTTGTGCGCCGCGGTGGGAGGGGTCGGATACGCTGTCTACAGTAATGATGGATTCGCATCGCGCTTCCCGGCGGATAACACGGTATCCAACAACAATATGACCTTTGCAGCGTATGAAGCAAAGATGCTTCCGTGTCCGGATTCGTTGGGCGGGAAAGACGCGCTCAGCTTCTGCCGACTCTCCGCCGACGGCGACCCTTCGGCGGCGATTTTTGGCGATAGTCACGCGGATCACTTGTTCCCAGGAATTGCCGGCGTGGATCGGCAGCGCACCTGGCTGCTCGCAGGCCACACGGGGTGTGCGCCTTTGGCCGGTGTTCGATCTCACCTGAATGGCACGCGCGAGGAATGCCTGGAAAAAAATGACCGGATCCTCTCTATACTCACTAGCGCCAAGTCCATCTCCACCGTGGTTCTGTCTGCAAACGCGTCGTACTACATCAGTGAAGGAGACTCTTACACGCCTCTGTACGTCGGCACCTGGAGCCCCAAGAACTGGAGACTGCAGGCGGCCGTCAACCCGGATCCGGCGGTAGAGAAAAAGACGGTCTTCGCCGACGGACTGGACAGAACGATCGACATACTGGAGCACGCCGGCAAAAGAGTTATCGTGTTTATCGACGTTCCGGGCCTCCCGTTCCTGCCCTTCGATTGCGCCCGGCGGAGCACATTCGGAATGGTTAAGCCCATTTGCTCCATCGATCGAAGTTTTGTTCTTCAACAGCAAAGGGACTACCGGGAGATCGTTTCTAAGGCACATCGCGATCACCCGCGGATATTAGTATTCGACCCGATCGAGACGTTGTGTCCAAAGTCCGCGTGTGACACGGGCCAGAACGCGAGTTATTACAGGGACGCGCACCACCTCAGCCTGGAAGGCTCCCGGCATTTAGCGGAGGCGTTCTTGGCATGGCTGAACGTACGGAAGTTGTAGTGGTGGGGCGGCCGGCCCGAAGGCCGGCTCTCCCTAAACGGAGGCGGGCTTGATGTTCTGATTGACGCGGAAGAAGTTCTCCGGATCGTACTTGGCCTTGACCTTCGACAGCCGGTCGTAGTTATCGCGATAGCTGGCGCGGACGCGATCGTCGCCTTCTTCCATCATGAAATTCACGTACGCGCCGCCGGCGCCGTAAGGATGCAATGCGTCATAATAACCCCGCGCCCAGTTGGTGATTTTGTCGCGATTAGCCGGATCGGGATCGACGCCGACGATCACCTCGCTCCATTCGGCGTCGCGATAACTCCATGCGGTGTCGTTGGCGCCCACGCGATGTGCCGCGCCATTCACGGGGTAAAGGTGCATGGTAGAAGCACCCGTCGGAAGCTGACTGCCCCACTTGACGTGTTCAGCGACCGCCGCGTCGGTCAGTTCCTTGAAGAAGTCAGCTTTCCAATACCACTGCATGCCCGAGGGAAAGAGCGGATCGAACAGACTGTTCAGTGCGGGCAGTGGGACCGGACCCACGCCGTCGAGCAAGGGCTTGCGGAATTTCCGGACCGGTTCCAGAAGCTTGTTGGCCTCATCGAGCGGCACGGGCAGACACCAGATGATCGCGGCAACGTTCTTCCCGTGCAGCTCCGCGGGAAAGAATGGCGCCGGGGGCACGGCCAGAAATGCGAACCAGCCACCCACGCTGTCCGGCGCCTTGACGATGAACTCGCGATAGAACTTCATCACGTCGGCGGCGTCGGACAGATCCCAGAACATGGGACCGGCGATCACCGTATCGACGGGATGGGCCTTGAACAGGAAGGACGTGACCACGCCGAAGTTTCCGCCGCCGCCGCGCAGCGCCCAGAACAGATCGCTGTTCTCCTTAGCGTTGGCGACCACGAAGCGGCCGTCGGCGAGGACTACGTCCGCACTCAACAAGTTATCGATGGTCAAACCGAGCTTGCGGGTAAGATGGCCAATGCCGCCGCCGAGCGTCAGCCCGCCGACGCCGGTGCTGGAGATGATCCCGGTGGGGACGGCCAA
>Ga0105245_10005572_pt1 | contig 11065 bp, 8 predicted proteins | sample KBSM54metaG_FD_81523 | JGI IMG/M metagenome (GOLD analysis project Ga0105245, IMG submission 81523) | Miscanthus rhizosphere microbial communities from Kellogg Biological Station, Michigan, USA - KBS M5-4 metaG | ecosystem: Host-associated > Plants > Roots > Rhizosphere > Soil | place: Michigan...
AAGTGGTTCCAGGCTGTGGGCGAAGACGGAAATCCGGTGAAACCCGAACGCGTGGCGAAGCCGGCGCAAGTCTCGGTGCTCATGTCGATCCGCAAGGACGGCCGTGGAATCAGTTTCTTCGGCGATCTGCATCCTTCGTTCGCGGGAAACGTCGTTAAGGCCATGGCCAGCGCCAAGCAAGGCTATCCGGTGGTATCGCGCCTTCTCGTCCGCCGGCAGCCCTCGTCGCCCGAGCCGGCCGAGTTGCTCAAGAAGCTCAACTACGAGCTGCGCGCCAGGGTGAAGGACGTCATCCGGCTGACGCCAAATATTGTCGAAGTGATAGCCGAGGCGCCGACCGCTGCGCGAGCATTTCAGCCCGGGCAGTTCTATCGTCTCCAGAATTACGAATCGCTTGCGCCGAGCGTGAGCGGAACGATTTTAGGAATGGAAGGCTTAGCCCTTACGGGCGCGTCCGTCGACCGCGAAAAAGGGCTGCTCTCGACCATTGTGCTCGAAATGGGCGGATCGTCGGATCTGTGCGCGTTGCTCAAACCGGGCGAGCCGCTGATCCTGATGGGCCCGACCGGGACGCCTACGGAAACGCCGGGCCAGGAAACGGCATTGCTGATCGGCGGCGGTCTGGGCAACGCCGTGCTGTTTTCGATCGGGCAGCAGTTGCGTGCCCAGGGATCGCGCACCATCTACTTCGCCGGCTATAAGAAGATCATCGACCGCTACAAGGTCGAGGAGATTGAGAAAGCCGCCGACATCGTGGTGTGGTGCTGCGATGAAGCTCCCGGATTTACGCCTGGCCGCGTGCAGGATAAAGCCTTCGTCGGGAATATCGTTGAAGCGATTTTGGCCTACGGTCGCGGAGATTTCGACACAGGCGCGAATGCCGTACCTGCTGCAGAGGCGGAAGTCGACATCTCGCTGCACTCAGTCGATCGCCTGGTGGTCATTGGGTCGGATGCCATGATGGGCGCTGTGGCCCGCGCGCGGCACACCGTTCTGGCGCCTTATCTAAAGCCCGATCACAAAGCTATCGGCAGCATCAATTCACCGATGCAGTGCATGATGAAAGAGATCTGCGCGCAGTGCCTCCAGCTTCACAAGGATCCGAAGACCGGAGAAGAGACCGTCGTGTTTTCCTGCTTCAACCAGGATCAACAACTGGATCATGTGGATTGGAGCAACCTGCGCACGCGTCTATCGCAAAACGGCGTTCAGGAAAAGCTCACCAAGCAGTGGATCGACCGCTGCCTGCGGCAACTGGGCGTGCGGGCCGAGCCGCAACCCGTCGCGTAGCTGGTGATACAAACCTAGTCCAACACCTTCAGCGCAATCACCACGAAAATCGCGCTCTCTTCTTCGACTCCGGACACTTTGCCCAGGACGGTTTTCTGACCTTCCAGGAAGTCGCCAGAAGTCGTTAGCCCGAAATCCATGTATTGGAAATCTCTTCCAACACCGGACACTGGTACTCGAAAGCCGATCTTCACCTGCTCGAATCGAACGTATCGTCCCTGATCCTTACGACCAACCGATTCCGGGTGAATGCGAATATTTACGCTAGGAAATGCACCGCCCGGGATGGAGCCAGGCAAGCGTTGTGACTGCTCCGTGACTTTACCCTCCTGGAGACGGAGAGGCACGATATCCCAAACCTCGATGTCCTTGCACTGTGTGGTTGCGACGCGCAGTTGTTTCGCGACAGCCTCCATATCGGCAGGGAGTGCAGGCGGTGATGCTCCTATGTACTTCATAGAGGAACACTTCAGGAACGTCATGGTCATGTCGATGTTGCGCCCAATGGCCGCTTCGCTCCCGGGCCGGTCCAACTCCGCCACAACCTTGCGCATCTGCTCGACCACGTCATTGGGTGCGTACACCAAGATCGTGCGCAGGTTCTTGTCGGCGTTCATCCGCGCGCCGAAGACTCCCAACAGCCTCACCAACCGATCGAAAGAATCGCCGGTAAGCGTCTTCACTGGAATAATCACGGCTTCGAAAGGCAATGGCTTCACCTCAGCCGGTTTGTCCTGAGCTTGTAGCAGACCCGTGATTATCAGAATCAGAATCGAACGCATATTTGCTCCTTTAATTCACCAGCAAAATCACGACATCCGGATCCGGGGTTTCGATACGAATCAACACCGGCACGGCTTCTACCGGCCTGGGTTGCGCGCGCCTCGGGCGCACAACGCGAACCGCCGGGCGTTCAGGCGCCACGGGGATTTCCGCCGCTGGCAGCACCCGAGCTTCGGGCGCAACCGGCCGGACGATCGCCTCTCTAGGCGGCACGGCCTTCCCCGGCCTCAGCAAAAAGAACCCAGCGACGATACAGGCAAGCATCACCAACGCCGCCGCGGGCTTCCATCCAATTAGCCAAGTGCGCTTTTGAATTTTCAGATCCACGCCCGCTCTCACCCGAGCGAGCGAATCCGCCGGAACCGGCTCATTCCGCATTTCGCGAAAAAGTTCTCGCAGTTGGTCTTCGTTCATACGTCCTCTCGATTCAAGATGCCGCGGAGCCGCGCCAAAGCCTTCGAGATCTGGCTCCGCACCGTCACCTCCGACGAGCCCAAAGCCGCCGCCACCTCCGCAGTCGACAATCCCTCGATTTCGCGCAGCACCACCGCCGCCCGCTCCTTGGGAGGCAGGGTAGCCAGAGCCGACATCAGCCGCTGCTTCTGCTCTTCCACCAAGACCGCAGCCTCGGCTGATCGGTCCAGACTGGCCAAGTCCGGCAAATCCTGATAGGGTCGCGCCGAACGAGCCCGATCCAGGCACAGGTTCACCGTTACGCGATACAGCCAGCCTCCGGCCGCGGCGTCATTCGCAAATACCAGTCCGCGCCGGTGCAGGCGCAGGAATACTTCCTGGGCCACGTCTTCGGCATCCGCCCAATTACCCAGAATGCGGAACGCGGTTCGCAGCACCTGGCCTTCGCGCTGGCGAAGCACTTGATCGAATGACGACGCCACTTCGCCCCGAATCTCGTTCATGAGGGCTGCTTCTAACATTCCTCTGCCAGATGAAACGTGCGGGAAGGGTAAAACGTTGACTGGATGTTACTTTAAACCGGCTTGAGCCAGGAACTCCGCAGCCACGGTGGCTATCGGACGTTGCATCAAATCCACCTGGGCGTTCAGCTTCTGCATTGTGTCCGCGTGGATCTTCCCGGATAGTTCCGCCAAGGCGGCCCGGAGACCGGGCTCAGCCGCGATCAGTTCCTTCCGGACCATCAGGCAAGCCTGATAGGGCGGAAATACCTTTTGGTCGTCGGCTAGGATCTTCCATTCCGGCGTCAGATGGCCGTCAGTGGCGCGCGTTGCGATCATGTCCACGTCGCCTTTGGCGAGCGCGGGAAAGAGCTGCTTCGACTCCAGGGTGTGCGGCGCCTCCAACGGCAGACGGTAGGAAGCAAGCTCCTGCAATCCGTCGGACCGCGATTGGAAGTCATACGGGATGCCCAGCTTCCAGCGCTTGGTCACTTTGGCCGCATCGCTCAAGCTGGCGATCTGCTCCGCGCCTTGGGCGCGAATCACCATGGCAGAAGGATTATCGAATCCCAAAGGATCCAGAACCTCGATCTGCATCATATCCATCTGGCCTCGCACACGCGTCAGTACGATCTGCGGATCGGCGTTGGCCTGCTCCTTAAGAATTTCGGATTCGATCAAGCCGGTGTATTCGGGATAAACTCCGACCACGCCAGAGAGAAGCGACTGGTACAGGATCGCGGTTTCGCCTAGTCCCGAGCGCCGCTCGACGGGCCGGCCTAAGCGATGCTCCAGGTGCTGGGCCACAATTTCGCCCAGCAGCATTTCCTCAGTTTCGTTCTTCGAACCGACCACGATCGGCTTTTTGGAATTGCAGGAAGCCAGAAACACGGCGCACAGCAGGGCAGCCGAGGTCGAGCGCAGCATGGCGGGCATCTTTCAACATATCATGTGGGGCGGGAATTGTAAGTAACCCGCACGCAACCCGGCCCTACCTGCTATTCTCAAATTCTTTGGCCTTCGAAGATGTCATTTCAGATTCGTCCCCTTAAGGAATTTCTCGTCAAGCCGGCGCTTCCCGCGGCACTAAGCAGGCTGCCTGAACTGGGCCTCAACCTGATGTGGAGCTGGCACCATCCGCAGCGCGCGATATTTCGCCGGCTGGACCCGGCCATCTGGAAAGCGTCGAACCACAACCCGGTGGTCTTGTTGGGGCGCGTTCCGCAGGACACGCTGGAGAAGGCGGCGCGGGATCCGCGTTACCTCGCCTTGTACCGACGAGCCTGTGAAACGCTGGATGCCTACCTCGATCCTCAGAACGTTCCGGCATCGAACATGCTGGTGGCGTATTTTTCGATGGAGTACGGCCTGCTCGATTGCATGCCCATTTACTCCGGCGGCCTGGGCGTGCTTTCTGGCGATCACCTCAAGGCGTCCAGCGATGCAATGCTGCCGCTGGTGGGCTTGGGCTTGCTCTATCAGCGCGGATATTTCCGTCAATCGCTCGACCCGAACGGGTGGCAACAGGAGCGGACCCCGGTCAACGACTTCTATTCCCTGCCCATTACGCCAGTGACGCGCGCGGACGGCAGCGAGCTTATCGTGGATGTGCTGGCGGGCGACACCGTGGTGTACCTCAAAGTGTGGCGCATCGATCTCGGACGCGTCCGGCTGTATCTGATGGATAGCAACATCCCCAACAACGCCGACCCATTTCATCGCGACATCACCGGCCAGCTCTATGCCGGCGACCATCACAAGCGGATTTGCCAGGAAATCGTTCTGGGGATCGGCGGGCTGCGCGTGCTGAAGGAACTAGGGCTGCAGCCGACCGTTTATCACATGAACGAAGGCCACTCGGCCTTTCAGGCCATCGAGCGGATTCGCCTGTTGATGGCGGAGCACCAGTTGAGCCTCGAGGAGGCGCTCGAAGCCTCGCGCACCAACAACGTGTTTACGACGCACACTCCCGTGCCGGCCGGTATCGATTTGTTCGATACGGGCCTGATGCACCAGTACTTTGAATCGTATTGCCGCCAAGCGGGAATCGGTTTCAACGAGCTGATGTCGCTAGGACGCCTGAATCCGCAGGATGAGCAGGAGCCTTTCTCCATGGCCATCGCGGCCATTAAGGCATCCGCGTACAGGAACGCGGTCAGCCGCCTGCACCGCACCGTTTCCCAGCAGATGTGGGAACGATTGTGGCCCAAGCTCCCGGTGTGGGAAATTCCCATTACTTCGATTACCAACGGCGTCCACCTGCCTTCCTGGATCAATGGCGATTTCGCCGCGCTCTACGACCAGTACCTGCAGCCGGATTGGCGCGAAGGCCACGCCGAACCGAAAGTGTGGGAGCAGATCGCCGACATTCCGGATTCGGAACTATGGGAGGCGCACCGCCGAAGAAAGCGCCGCATGGTGGCTTTCGTAAGGGAAAGCGTGATGGCCAGCGCCGTGGCGCGCAATGCGTCGGCTCCCGAGGTCCACCGCTTGCAGGACGTTCTGGATCCGGAAGCCTTGACCATCGGTTTCGCGCGGCGCTTCGCCACCTACAAACGGGCCACGTTGATTTTCCGGGATCTGGAACGGCTTAAGCGGATATTGGCTCATCCGACGCGTCCGGTACAACTGGTCATCGCGGGGAAGGCTCATCCGCAGGACATACCCGGCAAGAGCCTGATACGCGAAATAGTGCAATTCTCGCGCGATGCGGAACTCTCCGGGCGGGTCATCTTCGTCGAAGATTACTCCATTCAGGTGGCGCGCGAGCTGGTCGGCGGCGTCGACATTTGGCTCAACACGCCCCGCCGCGGGGAAGAAGCCTCAGGCACCAGCGGTATGAAGGCCGGCGTCAACGGCGCGTTGAACATGAGCATCCTGGATGGCTGGTTCGATGAAGCCGAGGACGCGGCGGGGGGCTGGGCGATCGGCGACCGTGAGCCGTATTCCCCGGATCGCGACGACGCACATGCGGCCGGGATCTACTCGGCGCTGGAGAACGAAATCGTGCCGCTCTACTATGACCGGGATCAGGGCGTGCCGGAGCAGTGGATTCGGCGCGTCAAGCAGTCGCTTCAGCAGTTGAGCGCGACATTCAATTGCCAGCGGATGGTCGGTGAGTACGGCACCCAGCTGTACGATCCGGCCCACCGCGCTTTCCAGATCATCTCAGAGGGCGGTTTCCAGCCGGTGCGCGAGCGGGTCCGCTGGAACCGTGAGGTGGTGGAGGTGTGGCCCAAAGTGCGCTTCACCAATTGCAGCATCGATGCCGATTCGGTTTCGACCGGGCTGCCGGTCGCCCTGCGGGCGGAAGTGGATCTCGCGGGTCTCAAAGCGGATGACGTACGCGTCGAGGCCCTGGTAGGCAGGGTTGGGCCGGAGGGGGAACTGGAGGAAGTCCAGGTGCTGGTTCTCGAACCCCGCGAACAGCATGGAAGTACTGTTCTGTTCGGGCGCGACATGGTCCCCTACGCCACGGGACGCCTTGGCTTTTCAGTCCGGATCGCTCCGAACCACTTTGAGGACCCCCTTAATCGGCCCTGTAATGCCCTGCTAAAATGGGGCAGTGATCCGGTTGAGCAGTGAAGCCGGACTAAAGCCGTTCCCTAGTACTGCCGAAGTTAGGGTGAGCCTAAAAAGATTTTGCTGGATTCTGCGCTCAGTTCGTGGTACATAGTGGTTTAGACGTTCTCGCGGGTATCCCAATACTAAATTGTTCCCCGTCTGGCTGGACCCCGCCGTCTCGCAGATTCCGCCGACCCGATTGAATCCGTCGAATCCCAGCACCGCTGTTCGCCCAACGTGAACGACAAAGGAGTAAGCCAACCAGCATTCTATGGAAGGCGATCGCAAGTACCGGCAACGGGGCTATAACGACTCCGACCGCCCGCATTCCGACAACGGTTCATTTAACCGGGAAGACCGTCCCCGGCCGCAAGGGCCCCGCCCGCCGCTCGACATTACCGGGCCGCGTTTACCGCGGATGGTGCAGTCAGTGACCGCCTCGCGATGCTACAACTGTTCCACCATGCTCGGCGAAGGGTTCGACTTCAAGGAATGCCCCAAGTGCCATGTAGCGCTGCACTGCTGCAAGCAGTGCTCCTACTTCGAGCCGTCTACGCGGTTCCAGTGCCTGAAGCCTATAACGGTGCGCATCGCGGCCAAGGACCAGGCAAATCAGTGCGAGCTCTTTAAGGCGCGCGTCACCGTGGCTCGCGACGTTGCGCATCCGGCTCCAGCCGCGGCTCCCCCCGCCGGCAGTAACGGTACCAGCCTTCCCGAACCCCGGAACGCAACAGATGCACGGGCTGCGTTCGACAGTCTGTTCCGCAAGCCTGAATAGATTTTTCTTAGGGCCAGTACTCCCAGCGGCCCGCGAAGATCACATAAGCGCTTAAAACCGCGTTCGTGATTCCGTGTGCCACAATTGCGTCGCCCAGGCTTTTGGTCCGCACGATCCACCAGTTGTATAAAATCCCGGCAGCCAGACCTACATCCCACAAGGCTCCATGTTCCACCGCGAACAGCACGGCTACAATCCAGAACGCCCGCACCGACCAAGCGCCCAGGGGAACCTTGGTGAAATCCTGCGAAATAATCCAGCGCATCAGCCAGCCTCGCCAAAACAATTCCTCGGCAATAGGCACGAATACAGCCGCACGCAGTGTCCGCAAGGCCAGCACGGCCCAATCTCCGCGGCTCGACTCAGGCAAAGATGACACCACCGAGCCGGTTATGGAATTCGAGAACAGCCAGTGAGTGTGGTACCCAGGAAAAATAAAGTCCGGTCCTATCCAGATCGCGAAGACTGCCACCCCGACCAAAAGTGACCCGCCCCAGTTGCGAACCCGGAACTTCAAAACTGGACGCGCCACGGTAGCGAGAATGGCCGTCATCGCGAGAATCCAAACTATCTGCTCCGCCAGAGGAGATAACGGCAGTAACGGGCGGACGGCAAGCAGAGCGATGACCGCGCCGAACGGGACGACGTAGGGAAGCGAGGTCAAGCGGGTCTTTCGCTACAGGTTTTTCAGCGCATCCTGGATCTTGCCGGCCTCGTCTTTGGAGGGCTTGTTCTTAAGAGCGATCTCCAATTGCTTGCGGGCAGATGGCTTGTCGCCCTTCTGTATCAACGCCAGCCCGTAGTGATAATGGAAAGTGGAGCTAGTGGGTTCTTTGTCCACCAGGTCCTTGAAGATACGCTCCGCGTCCCCGCTCATATTCTTCTTGATGTAGATCCATCCGAGCGTATCGGCCATGGCGGTAGCATTGGGCGCCAGTTGGCGGGCGCGTTGCGCCATGGTCAGCGCGGCATCCAGATCCGACCCCTCATCGGCTTTACGCATCGCCAGATTGTTCAGCGCGGTCGCATTATTGGGTTCGATCTTGAGGATCTGCTCATATATCGGCTTGGCCTGCTCAGCCGGGCCGAACGTTTCCAGAATGAAGCCCAGTTGAATCAGAGGAGCCGTCCAATTGGGGTTCGCCTGGCTGGATTTTCGAAACGCATCCGCCGCCAGATTGATGTCGCCCTTGCGCTTGTAGGTTTCCCCCAGCTGGTAGAACATAGTTGCCGGATTCGTCTGTTTTCCCACCAAATCCTTATACGTCGCGATGGCTTCGTCGTAGCGTTGGGAGCGCACATACAGATTGGCGCGCGCCACCATCAGATCCTGCCGTTTGGGCTCGGCCGCGATGGCCTTGTCCAGTTCCTTGATGGCGTCGCCGATACGATTTTGAGCAGCCAGGGTTTCGGTAATGCCCAATAATCCGCGCGTGTCATGGTTCTGGCGGTACAGCGAGTCGAACGTTTGTTCCGCCTTCTTGTAGTCCTTATCCTGCCAAGCGAGCACGCCGACCTGATAACGGGCATCCGGATTCTCCGGAAATAGCTTTATAGTGTCGTCTAGCTCCAAACGGGCCTTGGCGACGTTGTTCGTAGCTAATAACGCAGCTGAGCGCGTGATATGTCCGGTCAGGTTTCTTTTGTCGTATAGCAACAGGTCATCGGCCGCCTGCAGCGCCTTCGGCGCATCCTGCTTGGCCAGATATATGCGGGCCAGCAATTCTCTGGCAGCCACGAAATCCGGACGCGTCTTGATAGCGTCTTCCAGTTGTAGCCGGGCCGGCTCGATCTGGTTCTTGGCCAGCAAAGCTCGGGCATAGTTGAGACGCAGCAGGTGATTGTTGGGACTCTTGGCGACCAAGCCTTGCAGAACGACCGCTGCCTGATTCACCTCATCCGGCTTCCCGCTGGTCAACAAGAGCGCGGCATGCATCGCGATCGCGTCGGAATCCTTGGGGTTGTCCTTTAGAAGCGTGTCCACCAACTGATTGGCCTGCGGGAAATTTCCGGAATTCGCGTACAACTCCACCAAGCGCTTCTGATACAGCGCTTTGTCTTTGGGCAATGCCGCCATTCCAGCCTCGTACTGTTGTTTCGCTAACTCTGTTTGGCGCAGCCGGGTATAGTAAAAGTCGCCTGCCAGAAGATGGCCGTCCGGAAACTGCTTTTCATCAGTCAGCTTGCGGATGACCGCATCCATGTCGGCGCGCCGGTCGACGATGAGGTAGTGCGTTGCCAGATGGATCAGGTAATTGGATGATTTGGGATTGTTCTCCACCTTTAGCTTTAGGATCCGTTCGGCGTCGTCGAGCCGCTTATCGATAATGTACTGGTAGTACAGCCGGTCGTAAGCCCCGGCGAAGGTTTTTTCCTGGTCGATGAAACCACGAAGCAGTTTGTCCCCCGCATCTTTCTGGTCGTTACGGACCAGAGCCTCGTAATACGCCAGCACGATTTCCGAAGTATTCGGCTTTATCTGATTGGCACGCTGTAATCGCTCAAGCGCGGTCTTGTTATCGTTTTGGAGCAGCGCAACTTGGCCCGAGATGCGAAAACCGTCGAAGGAATTGGCGTCTTTGGAGAGTATGTCCTCGGCCAAGTCGGAGGCCTCCTTCAGGAGCTGCTCGGCTTCCTTGGAGTTCTGCGTTGCGGCGAACACATAAATGTTCGCGAGCTGAACCTTGGCGTCTGTATTCTCCTTCGACAGGTCCTTGGCGCGGCGGAACATCCCGACCGCTTCCCCAAGCGCCCCCAGCTTCAGATCCGTGAGGCCCATGCGGTAGTACGCCTCGCCAAAAAGCGGATTCTTTGCGTACGCCTTCCGGTACATGATGCCGGCTTCTTTGTACAGGCCCTTGGTGAAAAACTTGTTACCCTGATCGACGTACCGTTGTGCTTGGGCTTTCGGATCCGTGCTGCAGGACGCCAATACCAGCAGCAACAGGGGCAAGCATTGGAAGAGTGGACTGCGTTTCATAGCTCTATCTTGATCCTAAAACCGGGGGGTTGCAACGAACCCCCAGTCCTGGGACGGTCCTAGGAGAATAGTCCTGCCTGGGCAGCGTATCCCTTCGCTCTAACGGGTATAGACGACCCGCGTTCCGCAAATATGATCGTGCAGTGAACGCTTTTCGCGGTCGAAGGCGGCGATGAGGAAACCGATGCATAGCGTCAGCGAACTGAGGATTTTAGCGAAAAACCGGCCCACTGCCAGGCCCGCCGATATGGTGCCTCCATCCGCACGGGTCACCTTTAGGCCGAGCGCCATTTTCCCTGGGGTCGCACCCTTCGTGGTCAGGAAATAGACGTCATAAGCCAGGGAAAGGCCCAACTGAATGAGGAAGGACAGGCCAATCAGGCTTATGAGCGCCGGCATCGCCGCCAGCACCTGGTTCGGGTCCGGATTGCGGCCAAAGCCCGACCCTACGACCCCGATGCCCATCAAAGTCAGTGGGAGGCGGACTATGGCGCTAACGACGCCAATAATGATGGCATCGATAATGACTGCCAGGAATCGCATCCAGAAGCCGCCGAAATGCCGCGCTCCGGTCAGGCGCTGGGAGTAAGCGGGCTGGCATTGGGCACAAACTGAGACGTCCCCATGCTTGGTGAGCTGGCTAGCAGGCACCCCACGGCCGCACTCCGAACAATAACGGATATCCCCGCCGAGCGGAGTCGCCGCCATTACGGGAGAAGGCGGCTCCGGCGATCCAGCCGGGTTGGCACCCCCGCG
>Ga0105245_10005575_pt1 | contig 11062 bp, 8 predicted proteins | sample KBSM54metaG_FD_81523 | JGI IMG/M metagenome (GOLD analysis project Ga0105245, IMG submission 81523) | Miscanthus rhizosphere microbial communities from Kellogg Biological Station, Michigan, USA - KBS M5-4 metaG | ecosystem: Host-associated > Plants > Roots > Rhizosphere > Soil | place: Michigan...
CCGCCTCGCCGGGCATCTTCCTCTCGGCGATCGCGCAGCGCACGAAGACGATCAAGTTTGGGCCGCTCGTCTACCTGCTGCCGTTCTATCATCCGATCCGCCTGATCGAGGAAGTCGCCATGCTCGATCAGATGAGCGGCGGGCGTTTCCAGCTCGGCGTTGGGCGCGGCGTGTCGCCGTTCGAGACGTCGTTCTACGGCCTCGACTTCCAGGAGACGCAGGGCATCTACCACGAGGCATTCCAGCTGCTGATGAAGGGCCTGACGTCGGAGGAACTGACCTTCGAGGGCAAGCACTACACGTTCAAGGACGTGCCGATGCTGCTGCGGCCGGTGCAGAAGCCGCACCCGCCGCTGTGGTACGGACTCAACCTGCCGCAGAACGCCGCCTGGCCGGCTGCGAACGACGTCAATGTCGTGATCATCGGCCTGCGCCCGGTGATCAAGGACTGCGTCGACGCCTATCTCGCCGAGCGCAAGAAACTCGGCAAGACCGGCGCGGTCCCGCACATCGGCATCAGCAAGCACGTTGTGGTCGCCGACACTGACCAGGAGGCGATGCGCCTGGCGCGCCGCGCCTATCTCGGATGGCGCGAGAGCTTCATCTGGCTGTTCAAACGATTCAACAGCCAGCCGCGCATCATCGGCGTGCTGCCGCCGACGTTCGACGAGTTGATGGCGATCGGCAACGGCGTCGCGGGTTCGCCGACGACCGTGCGCAACTGGATCGCGGATGAAGTCGCCGCCACCGGCATCAACTATTTCTGTCCGTGGTTGGCGTTCGGCGATCTCACGGTCGCGGAATCGTTGCGCTCGCTCGAGCTGTTCTCGCGCGAGGTGATGCCGGCGTTTGATTAGCCTTGCGCATGATCCTGATCCGAAACCCGGGACGCCACTTTTCGGGGATCATGCGCTAATCAGCGCTTGCTTCTGCCGCCCTTGCGCCGTTCGGCCTGCAATCCGGCGAGGATCACGCGAATGCCGGCGGCAAACACGTCGTCGCCCGCGACCGCAAGATAGCTCGCGCGCATCTGGTGGATGGTCGGGTATTCCTTCTGCTCGACCGCGCCGAGCAAGGTGCGGATATGCCGCTGCTCGCCGGGCAACTGATGGTTTGCAGTTGCATGCGCCGATGCGATGATGAACTGGATCAGCACCAGAGCGTAGACGGCACCGCGCCGCGCCGGCAGCCCGACACTGTCGATCGCCATGAAATAGCGCTCGAGGAAGCGGAAGCGATGCTCTTCGCCACGCGGCCGGTTTGACTGGACGAGCACACGAAAGCGGTTCTGCCCGGCAAAATAGGCGGCGATGCCGGGATAGCGCACGTAATGGCGGTAGATTACTTCCGCCAATGCTTCGAGATCGGCAGACCACACTCCCGTCAGGATGGGCCACTCCGACAACAAGTCGCGGAAGAACAGATTGATGATGCCGAAGGTCAGCGTGTCGCGGCCATCAAGATAGTAGTGGATGGACGCCGGCGTGACACCGAACTCCTGCGCGACGCGTACGATCGAGACGTCCTGCAGCGGCTGCGATTTCGTCAACGCCAGCCCGGCCGACAGAATGACGTCGCGGTCGAGCGGCCGGCTGCCCCGCGGCCGCGGACCCCGCCGTGTGCGCGCGTGCCGTTTTCGCCCCGCCTTTCCCATGAATAATTGGTAGCACGCACCCGCCCGCCGCCCAATCGGGCCGGCGTTGTCGCAATTTGACGGGGGGTTTATCTTTTCGACACGACGAGTGACATGCCGGGCATGGTCGAACTCATCGAGATGAACCGGCCGCGTGAAGACTTGTTCGCGATGATGTATGAAGCATCATTGACGTGGGAACGGCAGCGACCCGGTGCAACGCCGTTAGGTCAACATAGACAGGGAGAAGATGCCGATGGCCGCCAACAGCTTCGTCTATAACGCATGGTACGTCGCCGGCTGGGACCGCGAGGTCACCACCGAGCCGCGCGCGCGGACGCTGCTCAACGAGCCCGTCGTGCTCTACCGCACGGCGGAAGGAAAGCCGGTCGCGCTCGAGGATCGCTGCTGCCATCGCCACTTTCCACTCTCGCTCGGCAAGTGCATCGGCGACACCATCCAGTGCGGCTATCACGGGCTTCGCTTCGATCCCGCCGGCAAGTGCATCGAGATCCCCGGCCAGGACATGATCCCGCGCAATGCGAAGGTCCGCTCCTATCCAGTCATGGAGCGCTACGGCTGGGTATGGATCTGGATGGGCGATCCGGCACTGGCCGATCCCGCAAAGATTCCGAACTGGTGGTGGGCGGACCACAAGGACTGGGCGTTCACCAAGCCGGACGCGCTCCACATCAAGTGCAACTACGAACTCGTCAATGACAACCTGCTCGACGTCACGCACCTCGCCTACGTGCACGCGACCTCGATCGGCACCGGAGCGATCACCGAATTCCCGATCAACACCGAGCGCGACGGCGACCGGGTGCGCATGGTGCGTTGGGTCATCGATCGCCCCGCCCCGCCGATGTACCAGAAGTTCGGTGGCTTCCCCGGCAATGCCGACCGCGGCCAGATCGTCGAATTCCAGCCGCCGTGCTTCACGGTGAACTTCGCCCAGGTCGCCGACACCGGCACCGGCGCGCCGGAAGGCAAACCCGGCACACGCCGGATCGACCTGATGGCGCTGTCGGCGCCGACGCCGGAAACCGAGACGTCGACGCATTACTTCTTCGGCTTCGTGCGCAACTTCGGCCTGACCGATCCCAAGCTGGAAGAGATGATGGCGGTGAACTTCGTCAACGTCTTCAAGGAAGACGTCGCCGTGCTCACTGCCCAGCAGGAGCAAATGACCCGCATGCCGAATGCGCCCGAGATCGACATCAAGGTCGACGGTCCGCCCAAGCTCGCGCGTCTGGTGGTCTCGCGGCTCAGAGCCGCTGAAGGCAGCACCCTGCCCGGAGCCGCGTCCGCCGCCGAGTAGAGACTAGGTCACGATGGCGTCCCAGCCGCCGTCGTGGGCGATCACTTGGCCCGTCACGTAGTGCGACGCGTCACTCGCGAGGTAGACCGCCAGTCCGACGAGGTCGTCCGCCGTGCCGCGATGGCCAACGGGAATGCGTTCCATGATCGCCTGGTCGAACTTCGCAATGTCCTCCGGCGAGGCCGTCGCACGGCGTGCGGCGCCGAGCGCCGTGCCGCCGTGCCAGCCGGGCGCGATGGCGTTGACGCGGATTTTCTCCTTGGCGTATTCCGCCGCGAGCTGGCGCGTGAAGCCGATCACACCGGCCTTCGAGGCCGAGTAGTTGATCGCAAGCGAGGGAAAGCCCGGCCAGTAGCCGCGCAGGCCCGCGATCGAAGCAATGTTGATGATTGAGCCGGGGCCCGGCAGCATCAGGCGCAACGCTCGCCGCGTCACCAGGAACACGCCGCGCAAGTTCACCGCCATCAGCCGGTCCCAATCGCCGACGTCGAACTCGTGCGTGCGCGTCACCGCGGTGGCGATGCCGGCATTGTTGATCAGAATGTCGATGCGGCCGTGATCCTGCTCGATCAGCTGCCACATCAGGTCGACCGACGCTTCGTCCGACACGTCCACGTGCGCCGGCTCGGCCTTGCCGCGCGACTGCTTGGCCAGCGAAGCGGTCTCGTCGGCGCCCTCCGAATTGCGATCGGCACAGACGACCGTCGCGCCATAGGCGGCAAGGCCGATCGCGAAGGCGCGGCCGAGCCCATTGCCGGCGCCGGTAACGACGGCGACCTTGCCGTCCATCCGGAACAAATTGTCGAACATGCTGGGTGCCCCTCTCCCCACGCGGCAGCGTCGCCGCAGGTCGCTGCCCATTAGTCGAGGATCAATATGGCAACCTGTAGCAGACCATCCCCAATGCGACAATTTAACAGGGGTATTAATGCCCCTTGATCATCGACTGCATTCCTGACGCAGAAGCGCAGTCGTCTTTGCGCGGCGCTGCATCTAGCCTAGCCTGATCACATCTTGATCACGTCATTTTGTGCCGGGGGTGTCGCAATGAAGTTCGGTGTCTTCGACCATCTCGACGATGCGGGTGTCCCGCTCGAGACGCTTTACGAAAATCGCCTGCGCCTGACCGAGGCCTACGATCGCGCGGGCATGTACGCCTATCACGTGGCCGAACACCACGCGACGCCGCTCGGCCTCGCGCCCTCCCCAAGCGTCTATCTGTCGGCGGTATCGCAGCGCACGAAGAACCTGCGCTTCGGGCCGATGGTCTACTGCCTGCCGCTCTATCACCCGATCCGGCTGATCGAGGAAATCTGCATGCTCGACCGGCTGAGCAACGGCCGGCTCCAGCTCGGCGTCGGTCGCGGCGTGTCGCCGCGCGAAACCGCGGCCTACAGCATCGACCACAATGAGACCGGCAAGATCTATCACGAGGCCTATCAGCTGCTGATCAAGGGCCTGACGTCGGATGAACTGAACTTCACCGGCAAGTACTACAACGTGAAGGACGTCACGATGGTGCTGAAGCCGCTGCAGAAGCCGCATCCCCCGCTGTGGTACGGGCTGATCTTCCCGGAGCAGGCGACGTGGCCGGCCGCCAATGACGTCAACATCATCATGCTCGGGATGCGGCAAGCCATCCGCGCGGTGGTGGATCGCTTTCACGAGGAGCGCAAGAAGGCCGGCAAGGATCCGAACAAGGTGCCGATGATCGGCGTCACGCGTCACGTCGTCGTCGCCGAGACCGACAAGGCCGCACTGGAGATCGCACGCCGCGGCTATCTCAAATGGGTGAACAGCTTCTACTGGATCTGGGACAAGTTCGGGGACGACCCGCACATCCGGCACATCTATCCGGCGACCTTCGACGAGCTGATGGCAGTCAATAATGGCATCGCCGGCTCGCCGGAAACGGTGAAGAAATACATCACCGCTGAAGCCGAGGCGACGGGCCTCAACTATTTCGTGTCGTGGCTGGCGTTTGGCGACATCACGGTCGCGGAGAGCCTGAAGTCGCTCGAGCTGTTCACGCGCGAGGTGATGCCGGCGTTCGCCAACAAGTGATCTGTTCGCGCTATTCCATCGGCACGATCGGTGCGTCCTTCGAATTGCGCAGCGTCATCGACGTCTTGACGTTGCGCACGTGCGGCGCGGAGGTGAGCTCCTTCACCAGCGCCTGGAACGCGGCGAGGTTGGGCGCAACGCACTTGAGGACGAAATCGATCTCGCCCGACAACATCCAGCACTCGCGCACAAGCGGCACCTTGCGCACGAACTCCTCGAACGCCGCGAGGTCGGCTTCGGCCTGGCTGGACAGATGCACCATGGCGAAGGCCGTCACCTCAAAGCCGAGCATCTTCTCGTCGATCAGGCCGCGGTAACCCTTGATGAAGCCAGCCTCCTCGAGCGCGCGCACCCGTCGCAGGCACGGCGGCGCGGAAATGCCGACGCGGCGGGCCAGCTCCACGTTGGTGATGCGGCCATCCGCCTGCAGTTCCTTGAGGATGTGCCGGTCGATGGCATCGAGGCGTGCGGGCATGACGATTCTCACCGAAGGTGCCCCGTTCTACCGGGATCGCCCGTCCCGCGAAACAATATTGCGCACGGGCGATCCGATTGTGGGCCTCGCCCAGGTGAATTATCGTATTGCGCGCAGCGGGTTAGCGGCGGAATGCCGGCGCAAAGGCTGGCACAGGCGCCTACGACAAAGCGGCGCATTTCTGCCCATTCCTTAGACAAAAGGACGAGTCTAGGGTTGCAAGTCTTGCATAGCTCGGAAGATCGAATACATTCCGGGCATCGCTGCTTATGCGCCATTTCCATGCTGCAGCCGCAGCGCTCGCCCCGAAATTCGTTGGAATACTGGATATGTCGAAGACTACCCACGCCAAGGTGGTGATCATCGGCTCGGGTCCCGCCGGTTACACGGCCGCGATCTATGCCGCACGCGCCATGCTGCAGCCGATCCTGATCCAGGGCATCCAGCCCGGCGGCCAGCTCACCATTACGACCGACGTCGAGAACTATCCCGGCTATGCGGATGTCATCCAGGGCCCCTGGCTCATGGAGCAGATGCAGAAGCAGGCCGAGCACGTGGGCACGCGCCTCGTCTCCGACCACGTCAACGACATCGACATGACCCAGCGGCCGTTCCGGCTGACCACCGACTCCGGCGACATCTACATGGCCGAAACGGTGATCCTCTCGACCGGCGCACAGGCGCGATGGCTCGACCTGCCGAGCGAGCAGAAGTTCAAGGGCTACGGCGTGTCCGCCTGCGCCACGTGCGACGGCTTCTTCTATCGGGGCAAGAACGTGATCGTGGTCGGCGGCGGCAACACCGCGGTCGAGGAAGCGCTGTTCCTCACCAATTTCGCCGACAAGGTCACCATCGTGCACCGGCGCGACAGCTTCCGCGCCGAGAAGATTCTGCAGGACCGGCTGTTCAAGAACCCGAAGATCTCGGTGATCTGGGACTCAGCGCTCGACGAGGTGATCGGCAACGAGGATCCGCTCAAGGTCGCGCGCGTGCGGCTCAAGAACGTGAAGACCGGCGCCACCACCGAGATGCCGATCGACGGGGTGTTCATCGCGATCGGCCACACGCCCTCGACCGAGCTCGTGCACGGCAAGCTCGAGATGAAGTCCTCGGGCTACATCAAGACCGCGCCCTATTCGACGGCGACGTCGGTGCCGGGCGTGTTCGCGGCCGGCGACGTCACCGACGACGTCTACCGCCAGGCGGTGACGGCGGCGGGCATGGGCTGCATGGCCGCACTGGAGGCCGAACGATTCCTGCACGCGCACAACGAACAACGCGCGGCAGCCGAGTAACCGCGTAACCGAGGAAACGGAACAAGGATGATAGTCCCTACACGATCCACCATGGATTGGGACAAGCTGAAGGTGTTCCACGCAGCAGCCGAGGCGGGCAGTTTCACGCACGCCGGCGAGCAGCTTGGCCTTTCGCAGTCCGCCGTCTCCCGCCAGGTCAGCGCGCTCGAGCAGGAACTCTCGGTGTCGCTGTTCCACCGCCATGCGCGCGGACTCATCCTCACCGAGCAGGGCGAGCTGCTTTATCGGACGGCGCACGAAGTCTTCATGAAGCTGGAGGCGGCGCGCACCAAGCTCACCGACAGCCGCGAGCGCCCGAACGGCGACCTGCGCGTCACCACGACGCCGGGCCTCGGCGTGCACTGGCTGACTCCGCGGCTGGGCGAGTTCATCGAGCTTTATCCCGACATCCACATCAAACTGCTCGTTACCGACGAAGAGCTCGATCTCTCGATGCGCCAGGCCGACGTCGGCATCCGCATGCGCCAGCCGGCGCAGCCCGACGTGATCCAGCGCAAGCTGTTCTCGGTGCATTTCCACGCCTTTGCGTCGCCCGAGTATCTCAAGCGATTCAGCACGCCGAAGTCGCTGTCCGACCTCGACAACCACCGCATCCTGGTCCTCGACGGTGGGCCGGTCCCGTCCTACCTGCTGCAGAACCGCAACTGGCTGCTCGAGGTCGCGCGTAACGGCAAGGGACCGCGCACGCCACTGTTCGCGATCAACAACATCCTCGGGCTGATGAAGGCGTGCCAGCGCGGCATGGGCATCGCGCTGTTGCCGGACTATCTCGTCGAGGACTCCGGCCTCGTGCAGCTGTTCGGCGAAGGCGACTCGATCGCGCTCGATTGTTTCTTCGTTTATCCGGAAGAACTCAAATCGGTCGCGCGCGTACAGGTGTTCCGCGATTTTCTCGTCGCCAACGCGCAGCGCTGGAATTTCTGAGCGCACGGGTCACAAGCGCGAGCGTCACACGCTTGTGCTCGATTTTCTGCGAGCATAATCTTTGCCGAAAACCGCTGGCCACTTTTCGGGATCATGCTGTTCGCGCAGAGCGCGCATGATTTGCGAGCCCCACATGGCTGACATGTCACCCCATTCCTTGTTGGCGAGTGACCGCACCCGCATATTGCAAGCGGTACGCTGAACGCGATTCGTTGCGACAACCTCCCAGTTCGCAGCACCGCAGTCAGCTGTTCCCCTCTGGAAGGTGATCGTCGGTCTTGGCCGACGAAACTACGCCGAGCCTCGAGCTCGGCGTTTTCTTTTTGGCGCGGCGTGTTTGTTGGCCGCGATGGCTTGGCTGTCGCGCGGCGTGCGTCAGGCCCAGAGGCGCTCCTTGTCGAGCCCCTTGTACAGGTCGGCAACGTAATCGCCGTAGCCGTTGAACAAGAGCGTCGGTCGGCGTTCGCCGGTGCCGATGATTTCCTCGCTCGCCTGACTCCAGCGCGGATGCGGGACCTGCGGATTGACGTTGGCCCAGAAGCCGTACTCGGACGACTGCAGATCCTCCCACAATCCCCGCGGCCGCTTGTCGGTGAAGGTGAAGCGCACGATCGACTTGATCGACTTGAAGCCGTATTTCCACGGCACCGCGAGGCGCAACGGCGCGCCCATCTGCTTCGCCACCGGCTTGCCGTAGGCGCCGGTGACCAGGAACGCGAGCTCGTTGGTGGCCTCGGCCATGGTCAGGCCCTCGACATAGGGCCACGGATAGATCGGGCTGCGCTGGCCGGGCGCCATCGACGGATCCATGAAGGTTTCCATGCGCAGGTAGGTCGCCGACGACAACGGCTTCGCAAACTTCACGAACTCGGCGAGCGGGAAGCCCGACCACGGGATCGCCATGCCCCAGGCCTCGACGCAGCGGTGGCGATAGAGCCGTTCCTCCAGGGTTACTGCCTTGAGCAGATCGTCGATGCCGATCTCCCGCGGTTTCTCGACCATGCCGTCGATCTTGATCGTCCACGGCCGGACGCGCAGCTGCTGCGCATCCTTCGCGACGTTCTTGCTCGTGTTGTATTCGTAGAAGTTGTTGTAGTTGATGTTGATCTTTTCCGGCGTGACGTCGCGGTCGAGCACGTATTTGGGGTTCTGCTTGGCCGGGTAAAGCGCAGCGCTCGGATCGGGAATGTCGGCGACGCGCTGCGCCATGGCGAGCGCGGGCGAACCAGCCGCGATTGCGCCTGCGGCTACCGCCAGGAAAGCGCGGCGATCAAAGAACAGGTGCTCGGGCGTGGCGCAGCTTTCGGGGATCTCCCAGCCACGGCGGCGAATGACGTTCATCGATGAGCTCCTCTGGGCGGCTTTGGGCACTGGGTAGTCCCGCGCGCCCTCGCCCGCAAGTCACGAAGATACGAACACGCCGTGAACCCGTTTCGTTCGAAACGGGTCACGTTGGCGTGTGCTCACAAGCATTACAGAAAATTAAGCCGCCGCGGCTTCGGCTTTTCGCGCCGCGACAATCTGCTCGGCCGGCTTTCCGCTCAATTCGGCCATGTGGTCGAACTTGGAGGTAAAGCCGCCGACGCCGGCGGTGGCCGAGCGGACCTCAATGATCAGGTTACCGATCTCGGCCTCCGGCATCATCGCCCGCACGACGTCCCAGCCTTGCCAGCCGTCGCGCGTGTCGAAGCCGAGGATCTGCCCGCGCCGCCCCGACAGGATCGCGTTGATCTTGGCGGTGGCGTCCGACGGACACACGATCTCGACCGTGTGGATCGGCTCGAGCAGCACCGGATTGCACTGCGGCAGCGCCTCGGTGACGCCGATGCGGCCGGCGGTGCGGAACGCCATGTCAGAGGAGTCCACCGAGTGATACGAGCCGTCGACAAGCGCGACCGTGACGTCGACAACCTGGAACCCGAGCGGGCCGTGCTTGAGGCCGTCGATGACGCCCTCCTCCACCGAGCCGATGTAATTGCCCGGAACGACGCCGCCCTTGATCTCGTCCTTGAAGGCGAAGCCCGAGCCGCGCGGCAACGGCTTGATGTCGAGCACGACGTCGCCGTACTGGCCGTGGCCGCCGGACTGCTTCTTGTGGCGGCCGCGCTGCTGGATCGGCTTGCGGATCGACTCGCGGTAGCCGACGCGCGGCGGATGCTTTTCGATGGCGATGCCGAAACGATCGGCAAGCCGCTCGGTCATCACACGCAGGTGCATTTCGCCCTGCCCCCATGCGATCACCTCGTGGGTCTCGGCATTGTGGTCCACGACCAGCGCCGGATCTTCCTCGACGAGCTTCGTGAGCGCGAGGCCCAGCTTGACGTCGTCCTTGCGCTCCTTGGCGGAGATCGACAGCGCCAACACCGCCGGCGGCGGCTTCAGTCCGACCAGCGCCGCGTGCGGCTTCTTGCCCGACGAGAGCGTGTCGCCGGTGCGCGCATGCTCGAGCTTGCCGAGCGCGACGGTGTCGCCGGCAACCGCGGCCCCGCGTTTGTCATGGCCCTGGCCGAGCAACTTGAACACGCCGGAGACACGGCCGGCTTCGCGCTCGGGCGTCGCGAGCGTCACGCCGTCGCCGATCTCGCCCGACAGCACGCGCACGATCGACATCTTGCCGCCATGCGAGGTGTGCAGGGTTTTGAGCACGACAGCGAGCGCCTCGCCATTGGTCTTGGCGCCAAGGCGTTCCGCGGTCTCCTTCACGCCCGTCGTTTCGTGACGCAGCGCCTTGAGTAGCCGCAACACCCCGTTGGTGCGGGAGGCGACACCCATCAGCACCGGACACACCAGCCCGTCGCGCAGCTCCTTGGCGAGATCGTCGAACACCTTGTCGCGCGGCGGCGGGATGTCCTCGAGCAGCTGCTCCATCAACTCGTCGTCGTGATCGGCCAGCGTCTCGAGCATGGAGAAGCGCGCTTCCTTCTCGAGCTGGGCGACTTCACCCTCGAGCGGCACGACTTCCGACGCGGTGTGCTCCTTGTAGACATGCGCGCGCTCGAGCGCGAGATCGACGAAACCGGAAATGATGTCGCCGTGCCACAGCGGGATCTGGCGCAGCAGCAGCGGCGTGCGCGAGGCAGGCTGCAACAGCCTGAGCACGTCGCGGACGCGCGTGTCGGCCTTGTCGATCTTGTTGAGGAACAGGAAGCGCGGGATCTTGAGCTCTTCGAGCTCGCGCAGGATCAGCTGCAATTGCGGGATCTTCTTCTCGTCGGCCTCGCATACCACGATCGCCGCATCGCAGGCCGGCAGCACCGCGCGCATGTCATTCGCGAACTCGATCGAGCCGGGGCAGTCGATGAAGGTGTAGCTTTCGTCCATGAAGGTCG
>Ga0105245_10005579_pt1 | contig 11059 bp, 8 predicted proteins | sample KBSM54metaG_FD_81523 | JGI IMG/M metagenome (GOLD analysis project Ga0105245, IMG submission 81523) | Miscanthus rhizosphere microbial communities from Kellogg Biological Station, Michigan, USA - KBS M5-4 metaG | ecosystem: Host-associated > Plants > Roots > Rhizosphere > Soil | place: Michigan...
GACGGCTGGGCAATGTCGGGCTTACGCTTGCGGGCGAACTGCACCGTGGCCAGCGCCACTGCGACCAGGATCAGCGCGCCGCGGAAGGCATCCTGCAAGAACGTGGAGACGTTCAGCAGGGAGAGCAGGTTGGCGATCACGGCGAAGATCACGGTGCCGACGACAGCACCGAACACCTTGCCGTAGCCACCGGACAGGCGGGCACCGCCGATCACGACCGCGGCGATCGCTTCCAGCTCCAGCAAGTTGCCGGCCGTCGAGGTGCCGGCGGCGAAGCGGGCGAGGAACATCCAGCCCCCCAGACCGACGAGCAGGCCGGCCAGGATGTAGACAGACCACAAGGTCGCCTTGACGGGAATGCCGGAGGCTCGGGCGGCTTCCTTGTTGGAGCCGATCGCGTAGACGCGGCGACCCCACACGGTCCGGTACAGCAAGAAGCTGATCAGGGCCACCATCACGATCCAGATGATCGCCAGCACCGGGATGCCGATGATCGTGGTCTGACCGACCGTGGCGAAGGTTGCGGCCGCTTCCGGAATGATCGGGATGCCGTTGCCGTACGCATAGACGAGCCCGCGGGCCAGCGCCAGCATGCCCAACGTGACGATGAACGGCTCGAGGCCACGGTAGGCGACCAGCCAGCCGTTGACGGCACCGACAGCGCCGCCGACGACGATGGCCACGACCAGTGCGAGCAGCACCGACGGACCGCCGAACAGGCCCGCAGACAGAACTGCGGCCAGGCCGAGTGCGGACCCGACACTGATGTCGATGCCGCCGGTCAGCACGACGATCAGCTCGGCGAGGGTGACCACGCCGATGATGGACATCTGGAGCAAGAGGTTGGTCAGGTTCGTCCCGCTCCAGAACACCCCTCCCCTCGTGAGGGTGGCGACCAGGAGAAGCGCCACCAGGATGTAGAGGGCGTACTGGCCCTTGAGCCAGTTGCCGATGGCTTGGCCTGTGGAGTAGTTCTGCTCCTCGTGATGATGCACCGGGGGCAGCGTGGTGGTCTCCGACATGGAGTTAGCTCCTTAGCTGATCAGTTCGGGGGAAGGGGATGTCAGTCTTGATGGGAGAGGGCGGTACGGATCAGGTCGTCGGTGGTGGCATGCTCGGGGTCGAACTCGCCGACGATCTGGCCGTTGCGCATGACCAGGATCCGGTGGCACAGCGACAGCAGTTCCTCCGCTTCGCTGGACACCACCAGCACGCCCTTCCCGCGGGCGGCGAGACTGTGGATGATCTCGTAGATGTTGGCCCGCGCACCGACGTCGATGCCTTTGGTCGGCTCGTCGAGGACCACGAAGTCGGGATCGGTCTCCAGCCACTTGGCGACAACGACCTTCTGCTGGTTGCCGCCGCTCAGGGTACGGGTGTAGGTCTCGGTTCCGCCCTTGACCTGGTACTCGGTGATCAGCTCCCGAACGCGCTTCTTCTCCACGGCCGTCTTGATCACCCCGCGGTTGGCCATCTTGGGCAGGACGACCAGGCTCATGTTCTCGCCGTTGTCGAAGTCCTTGACGAAGCCTTCGAGACGCCGATCCTCGGTCAGGTAGGCGATTCGCTTGGCCACACCGGAAGCCGGAGTCGGCAAGCTGATCTGCTGACCGTGCAAGCTGATCGAACCGCTGACGGCCGTACGCTGGCCGGTGATCGTGCGCGCCACCGAGGACCGGCCGCTGCCGACCAGACCGTACAGGCCGACGATCTCGCCCGGGTCCACGTCCAGCGAGACGCCCCTGGCGGCGCCCCCGTACAAGTCGCGGACCGACATCACGGGTGCCTGACCTGGCGTCGACTGGACGGGAGCGGGCCGGTCGAGGGCCTTCAAGGCCTGGCCGATCATCAAGGTGGTGATCTCGTCCGGATTCGTGTCAGCAGCCTGCAGCACCTGGACGAGCTTGCCGTTGCGGAGGACCGCGATCCGGTCGCACATGGCGAACACTTCGTTCAGCCGGTGGCTCACGAAAATGATCGACGTGCCGGCGGCCTGCTCCCGGGCGACCAGGTCGAGGATGTCGTTGAAATGCTCCTCACTCGTCGAGGCCGTGGTCTCATCCAAGATCATGATCTTGTGCGTGGTGACGGCAGCACGGCTCAGTGAGAGCATCTGTCGCTGGCCCGGACCCAAATCCCTGGCCAACTGGCGAGTCGACAACTGTCCCAGACCAACGCCTTTGAGCACCTCGCGGGTATCGGCACTGTTGGTGTCGACCTTCTTCGCCCACGGGCGGATGTCTCTGCCTTCGCGCAGCTTGTAGAGCCAGACGTTCTCGCCGACGGTGAAGTCGTCGATGATCAGCGGTTCCTGGTGCATCATCAACACCCCCGCCTGCTCCGCCTGGGCCGCGTTGCGGACTGGATGCGGATAGCCGGTGATGGTGATCTCACCGTCGGTCGGGGTCTCGACCCCGGCCAGCAGCTTCGCGAAGGTCGATTTCCCGGCGCCGTTCGCTCCGCAGACGCCGAGCACACTCCCGGCATAACCCTCCATGTCGACCCCGTCCAGGGCCTTGACCCCGGGATAGTGCTTCTTGACCCCGACGGCCTTGAACGCCACTTCACCGGTTCGCAGTTGGTGGGCCTGCTCTTCAGTGTCTTCTCGGGTCACCATCGCGCGTATCCTCCTGATCTGGGCATAGTTGCCGTTGGTGTCGAATTCGAGCTGGACGTGGTGTTTGTACTCTCCACCATTACGCTGCCGTACGCGAATACATCGCAATGGCGAGTCGACCCAGGCGCGGGCATCAGCGTGGATGGTGGCCGTCGGAGCCCGCAGCAGCGAAAGCCCGATCACCCGATCTGGAGCTCCGCGCGGACCGCGGCGAGGTGAGTGTCCATCGCGGCTTCGGCGGCTCGGGCGTCTCCTTCGCGGAGCGCGCGGAGCACCATGCGATGGCCGGTGACCGCCGCACGTGCCGACCGCGGACTGCCGCGGTCGGTGAAGTGGGCCGCCTGGACCAACCCGAGGCTGGCCACGCTGGCCCGCAGTACGCGATTGCCGGCGATCTCGGCGATTCGGGCGTGGAAGGCCAGCGCGAGCCGGTTGAAGGGCTCCGGGTCGTCGACAACGGCTTCGGACTCTTCGATCAGTGCGTCGAGCCGGTCCCAATCGGCCGTGCTGCCGCGGCGGGCGGCAAGGGCGGCGAGGGCCGGCTCGACCGAATCCTGGGCATCGAGCATCTCAGCAGCTTCGACGCCGAGCAGATGGAGGGCGACAGCGAGTCCGTCGGCGGCGTTGGCCAACCGATCTGGTAAGGCGCCCTGAGGGGTGAGGGCTCGGTAGTCCCCGGCCCAGTAGACGAGCGGCTCACCGGATTGGCCGCCGGCCGCGACGACGCGGCCGACGAGGATCTCGTGGTCGCCGCCGGGAAGGATGTCCTCGACCGCGCAGTCGAACCAGCTCAGGGCGCCGTCGACCACAGGTGCGCCAGTCTCGACCGCTGTCGTCGCAACGGTGACGAAGCCGTCGGGTTCGGGTTGGCGTCCGCGGCGGGCGAAGTAGTTTGCGACGTCCTGCTGGCCGCTGGACAACACGCTGACGGCGTAGGCGCCGGCCTCCCGAGCGAAGGCCAGTAGCGCGCTGGATCGGTTGATCGAGACGCTGACCAGGAGTGGATTGAGGGACAGGGACGCGAACGATGAGGCGGTCAGGCCGTACATTCCGGCGCTGGAGCGAGTGGTTACCACGGTGACCCCCGAAGCGAAGCGGCCCGCCGCGGTGCGAAACGCCCCGCGATCACTCATTGCATGGCCTCGGCTGCGGCTCCGGTGGCGACCCGGTCGAGGAAGGCATCAACCAGGCGGTGGGCACGTTCACGATTGACCGGATCGCAGGCCCGGGTCTGGCCCTGCAGCGCAGAGCCGTCGAGGCCGAACCGGTCGATGTCCAACGTAGCGCCGGTCTCGAACCAGGCGGCCAGGATGGCCGGGGTCATCTCGGGATGGAACTGGACGGCAAGGTTCCGGCCGTACACGAAGGCCTGCGACGCGTGCGCGTTGCGTGCGACCTCTGTCGCGCCGGCCGGCACGGTCCAGCGGTCGTAGTGCCATTGGAACCACGGGCCGGAGGCGACCAGCTCCTCGTCATCGGATTGGACGCCGACCCACCCCAGCTCGGGAGCGGTCGACTTCACGACCTCGCCGCCGTGCGCCAGGGCCAGCAGCTGCCCGCCGAAGCAGATACCGAGAACGGGTATCTCGACCTCGTGAGCCCGGCGCAGGAGGTCCAGCTCGCGCGGCACCCAGTTTCCGATCGACTCGTGGTCGTAGGCCGACCAGGGCGCACCGAGCGAGACGATGGCGTCGAAGTCGGTCGGGTCGGGAAAGTCGGTGTCGACGTTCGGGGAATCGAAGCGATCGGCCTCGACGACCTGGTGGAGCTCGATGACGTAGCCGCGTTCGCGCAGCCGTTCACCGACGGCCCCGGGGAGGCAGATGTGGTCGTGCTGGATGACGAGAACGCGCATCCCGAGATTCTAGTTTGGGTCCGAACGATTTAGCCATCCCGGTTCCCCGGACTTGTCTTCGGCCGGTCTCACCCGCTATCGTTCCGACATCGTTCGTGTCCAAACAATTGCTGTCGTTCTGCGACGATGACGGGAGGTGACCCATGACGACCACGAAGACGATCGTCCGCGAGCACGAGGCCGATCTGGTGGTGCAGCAGGCCCAGATCGTGGCCGACGGTGTGGTGTCCCTGACCCTGGCCGACCCCACCGGCCAGGCCCTGCCGCCGTGGACGCCGGGCGCACACGTCGATCTGATCCTCGACGATGGCCTGACCCGGCAATACTCCCTGTGCAGTAGCCCGGGCCAGCCCGGATCGTGGCGGGTCGGTGTGCTGCGGACCCCGGACAGCCGCGGCGGCTCCGAACGGGTGCACACCGCGCTACCTACGGGCGCGACGGTGCGGGTGCGGGGCCCACGGAACCACTTTCCGCTGATCTCGAGCCCGAAGTACCTGTTCATCGCCGGCGGCATCGGCATCACCCCGATGCTGCCGATGATCGCGGAGGCCGAGGCCTCCGGCGCCGAGTGGTCCCTGCTGTACGGGGGGCGCGAGCGGGCGTCGATGGCCTTTCTCGACGAACTCGAGCAGTACGGTCACAAGGTCACCATCAACCCGCAGAACGAGATGGGCCAGCTCGATCTGGCGTCGGTGCTGGGTGCTCCTCGCCCCGACACTCTGGTGTACTGCTGTGGGCCGGAAGGACTGCTCGGTGCGGTCGAGGGGTTCTGCCAGGACTGGCCGCCGGGCGCACTACACCTGGAACGGTTCTCCGCCAAACCCAAGGATGAGGCTGAGGACGCCAATTCCAGCTTCGAGCTGGTACTGGAGCGATCCGGGCTGACCCTGCAGGTGCCGCCGGATCGGACGGTGCTCGACGTGATCCGCGGCGCCGGGGTGAGCGTGCTGGCGTCCTGCATGGAGGGGGTGTGCGGCACCTGCGAGACCGAGGTCATCGACGGGGAGGTCGACCACCGAGACTCCGTCCTCAACGACGAGGAGAAGGCGTCGAACGAGTTCATGATGGTCTGCGTCTCCCGCTGCAAGTCGCCCTGCTTGACTCTGGACATCTGACTTCTCGCCCCGCCCCGGATCGGGCACCGATCTGCTGCAACTGCGCGACGACGCGGAAGGATCAACCCTCATGACCCGCACTCATCCCCACAACAGCTGGTATGCCCTGGCCACGAGCGAGGAGGTCGGACGCGAGCCACTCGGCCGTCGGGCGCTCGAACGTGGCGTGGTGCTGTTCCGTACCGCCGGAGGAACCGCCGTGGCGCTGGAGGACCGAGACGCGCACCGGCCGTATCCGTTGAGTCTCGGCTGGCTCGACGGGGACACGATCGTGTCCGGCTATTCCGGCTTCACCTACGACGCCGCCGGTCAGTGCGTCAGCGTCCCCACCCAGAACGAGGTCCCGGTCGGCGCACGGGTCCGCGCATTCCCCGTCCACGACGACGGAGTCTTCGTGTGGGCCTGGCTGGGCGACCCGGCCCTGGCCGCGCTGCGTCCGCCGGTGGCCCTGCCGTGGTTGAAGGATCCCGCGTGGGTGACGATCGGCGACACCTGGGAGACCGCCGCCGATCTCTCGCTGCTGCACGAGAACTTCGCCGACATCACCCACGTCGCGGTCGTCGACCCGTTCATCGCACCGCCGGTGCTGCGTAGCTCTCCACCGCCGTTGGAGGTCGAGGTCACCGAGACGACGGTGACGTTCTCCAGGAGCTACGAGAAGGCACCGATCTCTGCCTGGCAGGCCGAGCTCGCCGGACTCGACCCGGACGCGGTCCATGTCCAGCGTGAGCGGGGCGCCTTCGTGTCACCGGGACTGTGGATCGACTCATGGGACGTCGAGGTCGAAGGCGGCGGCGTACCGCGGGTGATGACCTTCCGGTTCAGCCACGCCGTGACCCCGATAGCAGCCGGCCGCACCCGACACGCGTGGCGGGTCAGCCGCAACTTTTCCCTCGGTGAGCAGGCCAGCAAGGGTCTGCAGCCGATCTTCACCGACTACTACCGCAGGGTGCAGTCGATCCTGGAGACCATGCAGCGCGTGATCGACATCGACGGTCCGCGGCGCGAGGTCAACGTCAGCGCCGACGCCGCCGCCCTCCAGGTCCGCAAGATCATCCGCAACATGGTCGCCGACGAGACCGGCAGCTCCATCCGTCGGCCGGGCCGCGCGCCCGCGGGCCGCGGCTGACAGGCGCCACCGAGAAGCCGCAGCTCGTCGGCCTGCTGCGGACGAAGCGGAGGGATCAGGGCCGGTCGCGAGTCGTTTCGGCGAGGACGGCGACCACCCGGTCGGCCTTCGTGTCGGGGTTGACGAACGCCAGCCGCAGCACGGTCCGGCCTCGCCACACCGTCGGTACGCACAAGATCTCCCCCGCGCGCGCCAGCTGCCTCGACCACCGCTCGTAGTCGTCGTGATCCCAGCCCGGCCGGTCGAAGAGCACCACGGACAGCTCAGGTTCGGCCAGCAGTCGCAGGGTCGGCAGCTCGATGATCGCCGCCGCAACGGCGCGGGCCGTGGTGAGAGTCTGCTCGATCGCAGCTGTGTACCGATCGGTGCCGTGCACGGCAAGGCTGAACCAGAACGGCAGCCCGCGGACCCGCCGGGACAGGTGAATGGCGAGGTCGGTCGGATTGGGTGCCTCCCGGTCGATGGCGTCCAGGTAGCCGGCGTGCTGACCGTGCGCGGCTTTGGCCAGCGCCACATCCCGATAGATCAAGGCGCAACAGTCGTACGGGGCGAACAGCCACTTGTGTGGATCGACGATGAAGCTGTGGGCCCGCTCGATTCCGTCGTAACGCCGGCGCACTGACGGGGCGGCCAGCCCGGCGCCGCCATAGGCGCCGTCGACGTGCAGCCAGACGTCGCCTCGCTCGCAGACGTCGGCCAGGTCGGCCAGGTCGTCGACGACACCGGTGTTGGTGGTGCCGGCGGACGCGACGATGGCGAAGACGCCGGGATGGGCCGCGATGGCGGCCTGCGCTGCAGCCCCGGTCAGGTGGCCGCGGTCGTCCTCGTCGACCAGCACCACCTCGGCGTCCATCACGGTCGCGGCGGCGCTGATCGAGGAGTGGGCGCCGTGGCTGCACACGATGGCCCGAGCGGCGTCGTGACCGTGACGAGTGCGGACGTACCTGCGGGCGGCGACAAGAGCGGACAGGTTGCCCAAGGTTCCACCGGAGACGAAACAGCCGGCGGCGGTCTGCGGCCAACCGAGCAGGTCGATGAGCCAGGCCAGCGCCTCGTTTTCGGCGAAGATACCGCCGGCTCCGGCCTCCCAGGTGCCGCCGAAGATGTTGAAACTGCTGACCGTCGCGTCGAACGCGCGCGCGACCAGTGTCGGGGCTGCGGGAATGTAGGCCAGGTTGAGCGGGTCGTCCTGAGCCCTGGTCGCGGGCGCCAAGACATGCTCGAAAATCCTCAACGCCTCGGTTCCGCCGATGCCGGCGGGCGTGATGGTGCGTCCCGCCTCGGCGGCGAGCTCGGAGGCGGGGCGGGCGGTCGTCTTGGGATCGGAGACACGGGTGATTCGGCGCGCGGCCAGCTCGACCGCCGCCCACGCCACCCGCGACTCGTCGCCCCACACCCCGATCGGCCCGCCCCCCGGCGCCTCGCCGGGCGATTCTGGGTCAGCTGCGGCGTCGGGCCGCTCGGTCGGGTTCACTTCCGCTTCAGCAGCGTCGGCGGCACTTTCCGCGCCCCCTGGCGCTTCACCGACGGCCAGTCGATCCCGTCACAGCGACCCACGTCGTGGCTGCGTTGCGCTGCGACGGTTCCGGCGCCGCCGACCAGGCTGGAGCCAGCTGAGCGGTCGAGGGATCCCTCGTTCATCTGGAGACCTCTTCCCAAGGTTGTGGCCCGTGATGGCTCGACTCCCGAGCCAGGTCGCGCTGCGCCGGCGCCGGCGGGGGCGACGCCGACGGCCCGGTAAGGGCACGGGCCCGGTGGCCCAGACCCGTGAGCCCGGACCCGTCAGCGCAGGGTGACTGCAACGGGGAACTTCTTGATGCCGTTGATGAAGTTGCTCCGGACCCTGGTGACCTCGCCGTTCAGCTGGATCGAACCCAGCCGTGGAATGAGCTCGCTGAACATCAGTCGGATCTCCATCCGGGCCAACGCGTTGCCCAGGCACTGGTGCGGGCTGCCCTTACCGAAAGTGACATGGTCGATGTTGGTGCGGGTGACATCGAACGTGTCCGGGTTCTCGAACACGTCGCCGTCGCGGTTGCCGGAAGCGAACCACATGACGACCTTGTCGTCGGCCTTGATCTGCTTGCCGCCGAGTTCGACGTCGCGAGTGGCCGTGCGCCGGAAATGGTAGACCGGTGATGCCCAGCGCAGGAACTCCTCCACCGCATTCGGGATCAGCTCGGGCCGCTCCTGCAGGATCTCGAGCTGATCCGGGTGTTCGATCAGCGCGAGCATGGCCTGGCTGATGGTGTGCCGGGTGGTCTCGTTGCCGGCGATCACCAGCAGGAGGAAGTAGTTGTCGAAGTCGGTCGCGGTGAGGGGCTCACCGTCCTCGGGAGTGCGGTTGACCAGCATGCTGATCAGGTCGGTGCCGTCTCCGCCCCTGCGTGCGGCGGCGAGTTTGCGGCCGTACTCGAACACCTCCAGCGACGCGGGCGAGCGGAACGGGAGATGCTTGTACTGGTCGCTGTCTGGATCGGTGATCAGGTGCTCGGAATAGTCGGGATCGGTGTTGCCGATCATCTGATTGCCCCAGTCGATCAACATTGCGGTGTCACTCACCGGGACGTCGAGCAGCCGCACCAGCACCTGGATGGGGAAGTCTGCGCTGACCTTCTCGACGAAGTCGAACTCGTTGTCCCGCAGCGCTCGATCGACCGTCTCCTTGGTCAACCCGCGGAGGAAGTCCTCGTACTTGCGGGTCAACGGGCCCTGGCTGAACTCGCGTTGGATCAGTTTGCGTAGCGCCCGGTGCCGCACGCCGTCTGTCTCCAGCATGGAGCGGCGCAAATCCATCAGATCGTCGTCCACCTCTTCGAGGTTGACGTACTTCTCTGAGGTGAAGGTCGCCGGGTCCTTGTCGACCGCGCAGATGTCGGCGTGCTTGGTGACCGCCCAAAAGCCGCTGTTGGGCTCGTCCTCCTCGGTCCAGTGGACCGGGTCTTCGTGTCGCAGCGTAGAGAACATCGACCAGCCCTCGTTGCGGGCGAAGGCATCGAGGTCGGTCAGGTCGACCTCGTCCAGGGGAATGCGGGTGGGCTGTTGCGACACGATCTCTCCTGTCAGTTTTCCGGGTGGGGCGGGCGATGTCGAATCCGGCTGGTGGTCACCGCTGGCCGGCACAAGGTGGCGGGTCACAGGTGGTAGGCGTACTCGCGGAACTCCCAGTCGGTCACCCAGTGGCTGAACCGCTCGAGCTCGTTGCGCTTGTAGGTGAGGAATGTCTTGAGGAACTCCTCTCCGAGAATTTCCTCGAACGCGGTATCGGCCTCGAAGGCGTCCAAGGCGGAGCCGAGGTCCCCCGGCAGCTTGTCGGCCTTGCTCGGATCGTAGCCATAGCCCTCCAACGCCGCCGGCGGCTCCAGCTCGTCCCGGATGCCCAGGTAAGCGGCGGCCAGCAGTCCGGCGATCGCCAGATAGGGGTTGGCGCTGGCGTCGCCGAGCCGAAGCTCCAGCCGGGACGCCTTGCCTCGCTCGGGCGGGATCCGCACCATCGCGCTCCGGTTGTCCAGGCCCCAGTCGACCAGCCACGGCGCCAACGTGTCCGGGCCGAAGCGCTTGTACGAGTTGATCGTCGGGTTGCACACCGCGGCCAGCGCGGGGGCGTGCGCGAGGATGCCGGCGATGGCGTGCCTGGCGGTCTCGGACAGCCCGTCCTTGGCCGTCGGGTCGTCGAACAAGGCGTTGCCGGCATCGTCCCAGGTGGAGAAGTGGACGTGGAACCCGGACCCGCCCTCGTCGTTGAACGGCTTGGCCATGAAGGTGGCGAGCTTGTCCTCTTGCCTCGCCAGCTCCTGGATCGCGGTCTTGAACCGGAACGCACGGTCTGCGGCATCCAGCGCTTCGGAGTGCCATAGATTGATCTCGAACTGGCCGCTGGAGAACTCGTGGTTGGCCGCCACGACCTCGAGGCCGTAGTCGGACAGGTGACGCAAGGTGCGGATCAGGACGTTCTCGGGGTCGCCCTTCAACCCGGCCACGTACACGTTGCCGGTGGCCTCGCCGTATCGCTCCCAGCCGCTGGCGTGCTTGTCGCTGCGCTGCAGGACGTAGAACTCGAGCTCGGGGCCGACGATGGGTCGCATGCCGAGCTCGGCGAACTTGCCGATCACCCGTTTGAGCACCGTCCGTGGGCTCTCTGCCGACGGTGTTCCGTCCGGGTTGAACATGTCGGCGATGACGTGCGCGACTCCCGGTTCCCACGGCACTGTCTGCAGGGTGCTGATGTCGGGAAACGCGAGCACATCGGGCAGGCCGGCCTCCAGGCCACCCTCGATGTCGACCACATCGCCCATCGGCGTGGTGCCGAAGACCGACCGGCAGAACGCCACACCGCTGCCGAC
>Ga0105245_10005584_pt1 | contig 11052 bp, 14 predicted proteins | sample KBSM54metaG_FD_81523 | JGI IMG/M metagenome (GOLD analysis project Ga0105245, IMG submission 81523) | Miscanthus rhizosphere microbial communities from Kellogg Biological Station, Michigan, USA - KBS M5-4 metaG | ecosystem: Host-associated > Plants > Roots > Rhizosphere > Soil | place...
AGGTTGGTCTTTCCGCAGGCCGAGGGGAACGCGCCGGTCACGTGCTTCACGCGCCCGTCGGGCGAGGTGGGCTTCAGGATCAGCATGTGCTCGGCGATCCAGCCCTCGTCGCGGGCCATCGCCGAGGCGATCCGCAGGGCGAAGCACTTCTTGCCCAGCAGCGCGTTGCCGCCGTAGCCCGAGCCGAACGACCAGATCTCGCGCGACTCGGGGAAGTGGGCGATGTACTTCTCCTCGTTGCAGGGCCAGGGCACGTCGTCCGCCCCATCCGTGAGCGGCATCCCCACCGAGTGGAGGCAGGGCACGAAGCGGCCGTCGTCGCCGAGCACGTCGAGGGCGTCCTGGCCCATGCGGGTCATGATCCGCATCGACACGGCCACGTACGCGGAGTCCGTGAGCTGGACCCCGATGTGCGCGATCCGCGACCCGAGCGGCCCCATCGAGAACGGCACCACGTACATCGTCCGGCCGCGCATCGAGCCGCGGAACAGCTCCGTGAGCGTCTGCTTCATCTCGGCCGGGTCGCGCCAGTTGTTCGTAGGGCCGGCGTCGTCCTCGTCCTCGGAGCAGATGAACGTGCGGCCCTCTACCCGCGCCACGTCGTCCGGATTCGATCGCGCCAGGTAGGAGCTCGGACGCTTCGCTTCGGACAGCCGCTCGAAGGTCCCGGCGTCGACGAGCCCGCGGCAGAGCTCGTCGTATTCGTCCGCTGAGCCGTCGCACCAGTGGACCTCATCCGGCTGGGTGAGCTCCGTCACCCGCTCGACCCAGGCGAGCAGCTTCTGGTGTGTCGTTGGCGCGGTGGTGGCTTGCGTCACTGGTTTCAGGGTCTCCTTGTGTGCGGAATCCGAGGCCGGTAAGGGTATATCCGGCCCCCCTACACTGCTGCCCGTGCGTCCGGTGCTGCGTTTTGTGGCCTCGGTGATGATGGTCAGCGGGACGCTCCTCATCGCCGACGCCGCGATCACCCTGCTGTGGCAGGAGCCGGTCTCCGCCTACGTCGCGAACCAGCACCAGCAGGAGCTGAAGACCGCGTTCGTCGACCCGCCTCAGCGGGTTATCCGGCGACAGCCCCTGAAGGGCGATGCGATAGCGCGGATCGAGATTCCGGCCATCGGCGTGGACGAGTACGTCGTCGAGGGCACCGATCTCGACAGCCTCCGCAAGGGGCCCGGCCACTACCCGGAGACGCCGCTGCCCGGCGAGCGGGGGACGGCGGCGATCGCCGGCCACCGCACCACCTACGGGGCCCCGTTCCGCCACATCGACGAGCTCGACCCGGGCGACCGCATCATCATCGACATGCCCGACGGGCGCTTCATCTATCGCGTCGAGGAGTCCAAGATCGTCGACGACCAGGACCTCTCCGTGCTGGAGCCGGTCGGCTACCGCCGCCTCATGCTGAGCGCCTGCCATCCGCTCTACAGCGCGGCGCAGCGGATCATCGTGTACGCCCGCCAGGTGCGGCGCGAGGAGCCCACGGTCAAGTGACGAGCGCCGGCAGCGCCGAATCGGACTCGACCGACGACTGGTCGCGCGACTCGAAGAACAGGATGAGGGCGACCACGAGCGCCAGCGAGATCGCCACCACGGCGACCCAGTAGAGGATCTTCAGCAGCACGCGCCCCGCCGCGAGCCCTGGGCTATGCCGGGTCGCGCCTTGGGACGAGCACCGCGCGCTTGAACTCCGCAACGAGCGTGCCGTCCTGCTTGTGGACCCGCGTGTGAACCTTCACCACGCCGCGGTCGCCCTTCGACTGCGAGGGCCGGACGTCGAGCACCTCGGACTCGGCGAAGAGCGTGTCGCCGTGGAACACCGGCGCCGGGTGCGAGAGCTCCTCGGTGGCGAGGTTGGCGATCGCCTTGCCCGACACGTCGGCGACCGACATCCCGAGCGCGAGCGAGTAGACGAGCGGACCGACCACCACGTTGCGGCCCTGCTGGGACTCCGCCGCGTACACGTCGTTCAGGTGCAGCGGGTGGTGGTTCATCGTGATCAGGCAGAAGAGGTGGTCGTCCGCCTCCGTGACCGTCTTCGCGGGCCAGTGCTTGTAGACGGCGCCCACCTCGAACTCCTCGAGGTAGCGCCCGTAGGGACGCGCGCCGGAAGCCTCGCGCTCGGCCTGACTCGTCTCGATGCCCTGGGTCTCGGTCTCGCTCATGGGGCGCGCAATGCTAGTGACACCGCTAGATTGCGGGCTCGATGCGCAATCCCAGAGACTTCTTCAAGCCGCTCGCGATCGGGGCGCCCGAGCCGATCCGCGAGGTGCCCGTGCGGCCGTCGCGGATGATCCACTTCCTCGACTTCTCCAACGAGAAGATGGTCGCCAAGGCGCCGGACATCGCGCCACAGGTGGACATCCTGCTCGGCAACCTCGAGGACGCCATCCCGGTCGACCGCAAGGAGGCCGCACGCGAGGGCCTGATCCGCGTCGGCTCCGAGATGGAGCTCGGCGAGACGCAGCTCTGGACCCGCGTGAACTCGCTCGAGAGCCCCTGGATGCTGGACGACCTGACGCAGCTCGTCGGCGCGATCGGGGACCGGCTCGACGTGGTCATGGTGCCGAAGGTCGAGGGCCCCTGGGACATCCATTACGTCGACCGGCTGCTCGCGCAACTCGAGGCGAAGGGAGCGCTGGAGCGCCCGATTCTGATCCACGCGATCCTCGAGACCGCCCAGGGAGTCACGAACCTGGAGGAGATCGCCACCGCGAGCCCGCGCATGCAGGGAATGAGCTTCGGCCCGGCCGACCTCGCCGCCAACCGGCGCATGAAGACCACCCGGGTCGGCGGCGGCCATCCGGGCTACCGCGTGATCGAGGACCCGGACCCAGACAACCCCGACGCGCCGCGCGCGACCGCCCAGCAGGACCCGTGGCACTACTCGATCGCGCGAATGGTGGACGCCTGCGCCGGCGCCGGGATCCTCCCCTTCTACGGGCCCTACGGCGACATCAAGGACGCCCAGGGCTGCGAGACGCAGTTCCGGGCGGCCTTCCTGCTCGGCTGCGTCGGCGCCTGGTCCCTTCACCCCGCGCAGATCGACATCGCGAAGAAGGTCTTCTCGCCGGATCCGGACGAGGTGAAGTTCGCCAAGAAGGTGATCGAGGCGATCCCGGACGGCCGCGGCGTCCACATGATCGACGGCAAGATGCAGGACGACGCGACCTGGAAGCAGTGCAAGGTGATGGTCGACCTGGCCGAGATGCTCGCCCGCAGGGACCCCGAGCTCGCCGCCGCGTACGAGCTCGAGCCCGCCAACGCGTAGGCGCACCGCAGCCATATAGGGTTCCGCGCCCTCATGCGCTTCTTCGAGTACGAGGCCCGCGAGATCGTCAAGCGGGCGGGGATTCCCGTCACCGACTTCGGGTTCGCCACGACCGACCAGGAGGCGCGTGAGATCGCGCATCGGATCGGCGGGTCGACAGTGATCAAGTCGCAGGTGCTGACCGGCGGGCGGATGAAGGCGGGGGGCGTCAAGTTCGCCGACAACGCCGATCAGGCTGCGGAATACGCCAGGGACATCCTCAGGCTCGAGATCGGCGGGCACATGCCGCGGGGCGTTCTCGTGGACCCGAAGGCCGACGTCAAGCAGGAGTACTACGCGGGGGTCGTGTGGGACGGCCTTCGCAAGCGGCCGGTGATGATCTTCTCGCCTGTCGGCGGCATCGACATCGAGCAGGTCGCCGAGGAGCACCCCGACAAGGTGGGGCGCCGCCACTTCTCGACGATCGAGCCGTTCAGCGACTACATGGCGAAGGAGGTGATCGCCTCCACCGGGGTCACCGGCCGCGCACTCACGCGCATCACGCCGATCCTGTCGCGGCTGGCACAGCTGTTCGTCCGGCACGACATGACGCTCGCCGAGATCAACCCGCTCGGGGAGCTCGAGGACGGCTCGTTCGTGGCGCTCGACGCCCACATGGACATGGAGAACGAGGCTCGACCGCGCCAGAAGGCGCTCCTGAAGGAGCTCGGCGTGGGAGACGAGGAGACGCGCGAGGCACGCGAGCCCACCGAGTTCGAGCTCGCCGGCGAGGAGGTCGACTCGATGGACCACCGCGGCGTTGCGGGCAACGTGACCGAGTTCGACGGCGACCTCGGGCTCGTGATCGGCGCAGGCGGCGGCTCGCTCACGCTCTTCGACGCCGTGCGTGCCCACGGCGGGCGCCCGGCCAACTACTGCGAGATCGGCGGCAACCCCTCGGTGCGCAAGGCCGCGGGGCTCGCCAAGCTCGTGCTCGAGAAACCGGGCGTGGACAAGATCGCGGTGATGATGTCGATCGTCTCCAACACCCGTGTCGACATCGTGGCCCGCGGAGTGATCAAGGCGTGCCTCGAGCTCGGCTACGACCCCGCCGAGAAGATCGCGATCTTCCGCATCCCGGGCGCCTGGGAGGAGGAGGGGTTCAAGATCCTCGAGAAGTACGGCGTGGAGTACTGCGACCGCTCGGTGTCGATGCACGAGGCGGCGCGCCGGGCTGTTTTGAAGGGCGGGCAAAGCCCGCCCTATGAAGAAAAGCCGACGGCGGTTTGATGTCAATCCTGATCGACGAGAACACGACCTTCATCGTCCAGGGCATCACCGGCCGCGAGGCCGTGAACCTCACGCGCGAGTGCCTCGACTACGGAAGGGGCGCGAAGGTGGTGGGCGGAGTGACGCCCGGCCGGCTCGGGCGCGACGTGCACGGCGTGCCCGTCTTCGACACGGTCGAGCAGGCGGTCGAGCACCACGGGGGCCCGATCAAGGGCTCCGTCGTGACGGTGCCACCCGCGTTCACCAAGGACGCCGTCTTCGAGGCGATCGAGAACGGGATCGAGCTGATCGTCATCGTGACCGAGCGCATCCCGCGCGGCGACGTCGCGCAAATGGTCGAGCTGGCGGGCGCCCGCGGCTCGCGCATCATCGGGCCGAACTGCCTCGGCATCATCGTGCCGGACGTGATCAAGATGGGCGGCATCGGCGGCCCGGCTCGCGACGCCGCCAAGGCCTACAGCGCCGGCCCTGTGGGCGTCATCTCGCGCTCAGGCGGGATGACCACCGAGATGTCCTCGACGCTGACGGCGGCCGGCCTCGGCCAGTCAACCGCCGTCTCGATCGGCGGCGACGCGATCATCGGCTCCTCGTACGCGGAGCTGATGCCGCTGTTCGAGGGCGACGAGCAGACCGAGGCGATCGTGATCTACACGGAGCCGGGCGGCCGCATGGAGGCCGAGCTGGCGAAGTGGGTGACCGAGAACGACTCGCGCCTGCCGATCGTCGCCTTCATGGCCGGGCGCTTCATGGACGAGATGCCGGGCATGAGCTTCGGCCACGCCGGCACGATCGTCGAGGGCAAGGAGGACACCGCGGCCGAGAAGATCGAGCGGCTCGCCTCCGCCGGGATCGTGGTGGCCGAGGAGATCGCCGAGATCCCCGACCTGGTCAGGGAGCGCATGGCGGTGGCCGCGTGAGGAGCGACGGCACCTTCATCGGCGTCGAGGTCGACGACTCGGTGAGCGGCGACCCCGAGCTGGCCAGGAAGCTCGCGGAGGCCTGCCCGGTCGACATCTACGCCGCCGGCGACGGAGGCGTGCAGCTCGTGGACGAGAACCTCGACGAATGCGTCCTCTGCGGCCTCTGCCTGGACGCCTCGCCGGACGGCGCCGTCAAGGTGATCAAGCTCTACGACGGCGGCGCGCTCCTGGAGAAGGCGGCCTGACCAACCCGGAGGTCACCCCCGATCGCTTCCGCACGGGCATCGAGGGCAGCTTCCCGGGCAACCTCGGCATCGAGGTGGTCCGGATCGAGGACGACGAGGTGGAGGGCCGGCTCCTGGTCGACGAGCGCCACCTCCATCCCGGCGGCTACGTGCACGGCGGCGTCTGGGTCGCGTTCGCCGACACCGTCGCGGCCTGGGGCACCTTCCGCCACCTCCAGCCCGGCGCCGACTTCACCACCGCCGAGCTGAAGGCGAACGTGTTCCAGGCGGGCCGCGTGGGCGACGTGCTCACCGCGATCGGCAGGCCGCTGCACGTGGGGCGCCGCACGCAGGTCTGGGAGGTGCGGATTCAGAAGGAGGGCCGGAACGCAGCCTTCTTCACCTGCACCCAGCTGATCCTCACGCCCGCGTAGCCGCTTTCACAAGTTGTTCGCAGGCAGGCCGATCTGCCCGATTAGGGTGTCACCGTGGATCGAGAGCGAATCGCGCATCACCCATTCATGTCCGGCATTCCCGACGAGGAGCTCGACGCCGTCGCGACTGTGGCCTCCGAGCGTGAGTTCGCGGAGGGCGAGACGCTGATGGCCGAGGGCGACTTCGGGCACTGCCTGTTCCTGATCGAGGACGGCTCGGCCGACATCTCGGTCGACGGCACGACCGTGGCTCAGGTGGGCGCGGGCGACGTGATCGGCGAGGTCGCCGTCGTCGCGTCCGGGCGCCGCACCGCGTCGGTCGTCGCCACCTCGCCCGTGCGGGCCATCTCCTTGTTCAAGCGCGACGTATGGGGCCTCGAGGCCAACTCCCCCGAGGCATCGAGGCGGCTGCGGGCGGCCATCAAGGAGCACGCCACCAGCTGAGCGCCTTCGCGGCCTGGTCGGCGACGTAGTCGTCGCCGGTCTCGATGACCGCCTCCAGGAAGGCGATGACCGCGGCGCGCTGACTCTCGGTGAACGAGGCGAACTTCGAGACGGTGAAGTCCTGGATGGCGGGATCCTCGTAGAAGACCGGCGCGAGGCTCCAGATGGTCGAGTCCACGGCGGCCGCGCCGCTGTCGAGGCGGCGCAGCGTGAAGCCCATGTAGGCGGGGATGAAGTGGCGGAAGGCGTCGGGGCTGAGGAAGGACAGGGCGGCGTACTCGCTCTCGACGAGCTCGTCGGGCAGCTCGCGCCAGTGCTGGACGGGATAGAGCCGGACGATGTCGTTGTCGTCCATGCACTGCTCGTGGAGGAGCTCGTCGTCGGGCGGACGCGGCGCGGCGCGGAAGGCCGCGTCGATCTGCGCGAGCGCGCTACGCACGCGCCAGCTGGCGCTGGATCACGTTTCCGATCAGCTTCGTGACGGCGGCGTCGCCGCTGACGCGGACGTGTCCGTGCTCGTAGGCGTCGACCCAGTCCTTCAGCCGGCCCTCAGCCGCGAGCTCGTTGAAGTGGGAGCGCGCGACGGCGACGTCGATGCGCGCGTCGCCGGCCGGGTCCTTGGTGATCTCGGGGCCCGGAACCTCCACTCGCCACACTGGCACGTCGCCCCGTGCGCGGAGCTCGAGCCGGATCACGAGCTTGAGCTGCTTCAGCGCCGGCACCTCCTGCTGGAGGTTCTCGATGGCCTGCCTGATCAGTGTCCGCGTGTCTCCGCTCGCCACCCGCCGCACCCTAGCGCTAGATCTTGTGGCGCCCGACCAGCTTGCGGCCGATCACCATCTTCTGGATCTCGGATGTGCCCTCGCCGATCAGCAGCAGCGGCGCGTCGCGGTAGAGCCGCTCGATCTCGTACTCCTTCGAGTAGCCGTAGCCGCCGTGGATGCGGAAGGCCTCCTCCACGACCTCCTTGCCGGTCTCGGAGGCGAACAGCTTCGCCATCCCCGCCTCGAGGTCGGAGCGCTGGCCGGCGTCCTTCATGCGCGCCGCCTTCATCGTGAGCAACCGGGCCGCCTCGACCTTGGTGGCCATGTCCGCGAGCTTGAACTGGATCGCCTGGTGCTGCGCGATCGGCTTGCCGAACGTCTTGCGCTCCTGGGAGTAGCGGAGGGCAAGCTCGAGTGCGCGCTGTGCGATCCCGACGCCGCGGGCGGCCACGTTCACGCGGCCCACCTCGAGCGCGTCCATCATCTGCCCGAAGCCCTTGCCGAGCCCGTTCGCCTCGCCGCCGAGGATCCGCTCGGGCGGGCAGCGGAAGCCGTCGTAGACGAGCTCGGTGGACTCGACGCCCTTGTAGCCCATCTTCTTGATCTGCGGCGGGATGATCAGGCCGTCGCTCTCCGCGACGCCCGGCTCCTTCTCCGTGATGAAGCAGGTCATGCCGCGGTGAGGCGGGTCGGCCTTGGGGTCGGTCCTCATGAGCACGAACACGACGCCGGAGCGCAGCCCGTTCGTGACCCACATCTTCTGACCGTTCAGCTCCCAGGAACCGTCCTCGGCCTTCGTGGCGGTCGACTTGATCCCCTGGACGTCCGAGCCGACCTCGGGCTCCGAGAGCGAGAAGGCCGCGCGGAGCTCGCCGGTGGCCATCCGCGGCAGCAGCTCCTGCCTCTGCTCGTCGGTCCCGAACTTCATGAGCAGGTACGAGCCGATGAAGTGGGTGTTGACGATGCCGGACACCGAGATCCAGCCCCGCGAGAGCTCCTCGACGATCATCGCGTAGGTGGTGAGGTCGAGCCCCATGCCCCCGTACTCCTCGGGGATCGTGACCCCGAAGAGCCCGAGCTCCTTCATCTGCTCGACGACGGCATCGGGGAACGAGTCCTCGTGGTCGTGCTGCTCGGCGACGGGGATGACCTCGTTGTCGACGAACTGCCGCACCATCTCGGTGATGGCCTTCTGCTCGTCGGTCTTGTCTGTGTAAGCGGTTGCGGCGACGGCCATGGAGCCGCAGATTACTTACCGGCGCGCCGGTATCGCACCAGCTCCTCGCGATCCGTTCCGCCGGAGACGGCCACGGCGAGCACGGGCCCGACGCCTCGCGCGTAGAACTTGTACTCGAGCATCTTCGGCTCGAGTGGGTTCTCCTCGCGCGTCATCAGCGTGCGCCCGAAGAAGCGGAACGGCACCTCGGCACGCTCCCGGAGGCTGAAGATGCGTGCGCGGTCCTCCGCCTGTCCCTTGTAGTACTCCTGCCGGAAGCGCATCCCGACCCGCGGGCGGGCGGGCATGATCACGCCGGGCTGCGCCCCGTCCACGCCTGCCTCGAAGGAGCCATGCTTGGACACGGGCTTCCCGTTCTCGTACTCGGTTGTGTCCTCGCCGAGATACCAGACGTTGCCGGCGCGGTCCTGGGCGTACCAGTCGTCGGTGATCTCGACCGGCTTGCCGTTCGCGGTGACCACGTCGTGCACTACCCGGGCCGTGATCCCGTTGGCGATCAGCTTCGTCCGGCGGGTGACGGTGACGACCACGTGCTGCCTCGCGCCGTCCGCGTCAGTCTCCCGGTAGATCCAGCGGCTGCCGGGCTTCATCGGCCAGTACGGGTTGTCGATCTTCGTGGTGAAGTCGGCGGGGTTGAGGTTGACCGGCTCGCTCCCATGCGGGAGGGCGGCAGCGATGGCGAGGACCGGCAGTAGCTTCAACATGCCGGACATGAGACAGCTCTCGGATGAGAGCCGCGTGAGGGTTGTGCGCTAGTAGCCGTTCGGGTGGCGCGCCACGAAGGCGTCCGAGCGGCGCAGCGTGCGGCTCCAGCGCGGGCCGGTCGAGGGGCCCGGCGCGTCGGAGTCGTGCATCGAGGTGTCGAAGCGGAAGCCCGCCACGACGAGGTAGGCGTGGCCGCCACTTGCGTAGACAGTGAGCCAGCTGCCGGGGCCGCTACGGCCCCAGCTCATCAGCGGGCCACTCGGGAGCGGCGAGCGCAGGAAGCCGCCGCCGTGCAGCGCGTGCGACACCGAGCCGGAGCAGTCGTAGCCGCGGTCGAGCCAGCCGCGCCGGTACGGCTTGTGGCCGCCGCCGTAGACGTAGGGCTTCTCGACGATCTGGTTCGCCGCGGCGATCACGCGCTTTATCCGCCAGGGCGCCGAGGCGGGGGCGATCAGCCGGCCGTCCTCCAGCTTCGCCTTGGCGGGCGGCGGCGGGGGCGGCACGAACGAGGCGCCGCCTCCGCTCGTGGCGGAGGAGCTCTGGGCCATCGCGCCGGGCGCGACCACGAGCGGGCACGCGACGCACAGCGCGAACAGAAGCAGCTTGTTGCTGAAGGTGGAAGGCATTCTCTTTCGAACGCCTACGGGGTTAGCTGTCGGGCTCGCGCTGAAAGAGCTCGCGCGCCTTCCCTAGGGAAGGTTCGCCCCAGTGACCGTGGCCACCTTGGTTCCCCCGTTCCGCGGTGAAGCGGATTCGGCGTGGCGGGGAAGCTACCAGATGTCTCGGCGTAAGTCGCCGGAAGCTTTAGTGCGTCATCTCACGAGTTCTGCCCGCGGCCTCCGAGTCCTCCTCGCTCGCGGCGAGCCGGGCTCGCCGCGATCGACCCGGAGGAGCGACCACGCCATCAGAGCCAGGATCGCCAGCGCGATCGCGAGGACCGTGAGGTATGCAATCAGCGTGAGCGCTCCCGAGACGCCCTCCTTGCGCTCCCGCTGGAGGACCTTGTGGTCCGCCACGAAGGGGCGCGTGAAGCTCGCCCTCGCCGGCACCTCCGCCGCGGGGATCGCCGCGTCGCGCGGCATGTAGAGCGGCATCGAGATCAGGGCGTCGCCCTGCTGGATGCGCAGCGTCGACTTCCAGCCGTCGTGGACGGGGATCGGCTTGGTCGTGCGGTAGACGCCGTCGCCGAGCTTCTCGAGCGGGTCGAGCACCCTGCCCCCGCCCTGCCAGGCAGTGACGTTCATGAACTCGGGGTCCTTCACAGCGTCGCGCGGCTCGAGCCTGATCGTGGCCGCGACCGTTCGGTTCGGGCCCGACCGGATGTCCTTCAGGGCGACCTGGGCGCGGTCGGGGCCTGTCGTGGACATCGGCAGCGCCCACGCGATCACGGCGATCAGCGTCAGTCCTCCGACGAGCGCCGCGCGCCGGTCCGCGCCGGCGAGGCGGCGGCCGTCCCCGCGGCTCACGATCGCCCCGCTGCTCCCGACCAGCGAGCCGCCGATGAAGCCGCCGACCATCCCGGCGGCGACGGCCGTGACGATTCCGGCGATCGCGGCCTCCGGCAGCAGCGAGTCGTTCCACGGGATCGGCATCCAGATGTGCGACCAAGCCCACTCTGCGGCGAGGCCGACCGTGCCGATCAGACCTCCGGCGATCGCCCCGTTCACGACCGGGCTGCGGCCGCCGGCGCGCGCGAACACCGCCTCGACCGCGAGCGCCTCGACGATGTAGAGCGGGAAGTGCGGCAGCGTCTCTCCCCAGACGACCCCGACCATGATCGTCACGAG
>Ga0105245_10005585_pt1 | contig 11050 bp, 8 predicted proteins | sample KBSM54metaG_FD_81523 | JGI IMG/M metagenome (GOLD analysis project Ga0105245, IMG submission 81523) | Miscanthus rhizosphere microbial communities from Kellogg Biological Station, Michigan, USA - KBS M5-4 metaG | ecosystem: Host-associated > Plants > Roots > Rhizosphere > Soil | place: Michigan...
CGGCTATCGCGCCGCTGGTCGACGGCCTCGATATCGCGTCCAAAGGCGAGATGGCGCTTGCGCTGGCAACGAAGCCGGGCGCTGCGATCAGCTTTGCCGGGCCAGGCAAGCGCGATGACGAACTCGAAGCGGCCATCTCTGCCGGCGTGACGCTCAACCTCGAATCCGAGCGCGAGGCCAGCCGCGCGCTGCTGGCGGCGGAGCGGCTTGGCGTCACGCCGCGGCTCGCGGTGCGGGTCAATCCCGAGATCGAGCTGCGCGGATCGGGCATGCGCATGGGGGGCAGGGCGTCGCCCTTCGGGATTGATGCGGACCGTGCCGCGGCGCTGGCCAGGCGCGTCATCGCTGCCGGTGCCGATTGGCGAGGCTTCCATATTTTCGCTGGGTCGCAGGCGCTCGATCCCGCTGCGATCATCGAAACCCAGGCCGAAACGCTAGCGCTGGCCGGGCGTCTGGCAGAGGAGGTCGGGGCCGCACCGCCGCTGGTCAATCTCGGCGGTGGTTTCGGCATTCCCTATTTCCCGGGTGAGGTGCCGCTCGATGTAGAAGCCATTGGCGCTGCGCTGGGTGACGCCATGACGTCATTGTCCGGCGCGCTGAAGGGTTCGCGGTTCGCAATCGAGCTTGGTCGCTGGCTGGTCGGTGAGGCCGGCGTGTATCTCACCCGGGTGATCGACCGGAAGGAAAGCCGGGGCGAGACCTTTCTCGTCGTCGATGGCGGGCTGCATCACCAGCTCGCAGCCTCGGGCAATTTCGGCACGGTGGTGAAGCGCAATTACCCCGTCGCCGTCGCAACGGCCGCAAGGGGCGCGGAAACCGAGGCCGTCAGCGTCGTCGGTTGCCTCTGCACGCCGCTCGACCGCCTCGCCGATCGCGTCACCTTGCCGGTCGCCCATCCCGGGGACATTGTCGCGATCTTCATGGCCGGCGCCTACGGCCTGTCGGCAAGCCCTGGCGGCTTCCTCGGGCACCCGCTTCCAGCCGAGATCCTGGCCGGTTCGGCCGGATAGTCCTAACGCTATCTTAACCCCCCCAACCGCATAGCTGGCCCCATTGCCGCGAAACTTGCCGGGGGGACGTCACCGGCGGGCCCTTCGCGACTGGAGGAAGTTGCATGCGGTTTAAGGGTGGATTCAATAAGTTGACGCTGCTGGCCAGCAGCGCAATCATACTTAACGGCTGCGCAACCGGTGGCCGTTCGGAGCTGCCGCCGGCGGCTTTCGTCGCCAGCCAGGAGAAGCCCGGCGAAGAATATATCATCGGCCCTCTCGACCAGCTCAACATCTTCGTATGGCGCAACCCCGAGCTCTCGGCAAAGGTGCAGGTGCGCCCCGACGGCCGGATCACCACACCGCTGATCAGCGATATGCCCGCGGTCGGCAAGACGCCCGCGATGCTCGCCGACGACATGAAGATCGCACTCGGCGAGTATATCAAGGATCCGATCGTCTCGGTGATCGTCGAGAATTTCTCGGGCACCTTCAGCCAGCAGGTCCGCATCGTCGGCGCGACCGAAAAGCCGGCTTCGATCCCGTACCGCGCCAACATGACCCTGCTGGACGCGATGATCGCGGTCGGCGGGCTGTCCGAATATGCCGCGGGCAACCGCGCCAAGCTGGTTCGCTATGATCGCACCACCGGCAAGCAGGTCGAATATAACATCAAGCTCTCGAGCCTGCTCAAGAACGGCGATTCCAGGGCGAACGTCCGGCTCGAGCCCGGTGACGTGATCATCATCCCCGAGAGCATGTTCTAGGGGGCGCCGGGGGGATGAACGGCCTTTATGATGAGATCAGGGTCGCGATCCACGCGATCTGGACGCGGCGCTGGCTTGCGCTCGCGGTCGCTTGGGCGATCGCGATCGTCGGGTGGCTGTTCGTGTCGCAAATCCCGAACAGCTATGAATCGCGCGCCCGGGTCTTTGTCCAGCGGCAGACTATCCTGCCCAATGCGGTCGGCATCAGCCCCGCCGACCAGCAAAAGGATATCGACACGATCCGCCAGACGCTCACCTCGGCGGTGAATCTGGAAAAGGTCGTGCGCGGTACTGATCTTGCCAACAGCGTCTCCGGCGCGGCCGATGTCGCCGATCGGGTGGCGGGCCTGCAAAAAGCGATCAAGATCACCGCCCAGCAGGACAATCTGTTCGAGATCGTGGTGACCGGATCGAGCCCCAAGGTGGCGCGCCAGGTCGTCCAGAAGCTGATCGATATTTTCGTCGAGCAGAATCTCGCCGGCAATCGTGTCGAGACCACCCAGTCGCTCAGCTTCCTCGATTCACAGCTCCAGGCACGCCAGAAGCAGCTGCAGGAGGCCGAGGCCAAGCGCACCGATTTCCAGAACCGCTATCTCGGCTCGCTGCCGGGCAGTGGCTCGCTGACCGACCGGATGGGTGCGGTCCGCACCCAGATGTCGCAGATCGACAGTGATCTCGCCGCCGCGCAGTCGAGTGTTGCCGCGCTCAACGGCCAGCTCGCCGGCACGCCAGCGATGGTGGCGGGCGGCGGTACCAGCGGCGTCGGCCCGGCCCGGGCACGGCTCGCGGCGATCCAGGGCCAGCTTGCCGAGGCACGGTCGCGCGGCTTTACCGACAATCACCCTGACGTGATCGCGCTCAAGAGCCAGCTCGCGTCGGCGCAGGCTGCCGCCCGCAGCGAGCCGGTCAGCGCGGGCGGTGGTGCGAACAACCCGCTCTATCTGTCGCTCAAGTCGATGCAGGCGGACAAGCAGGCGACCGTCGCCTCGCTCATGATGCGCAAGACTCAGCTCCAGCGCGATCTCGACACCCTCAACGCCAAGCTCGCCGGCGATCCGGCGGTCGCGGCCGAACAGTCGCAGATCGAGAATGACTATCAGGTCCTGAAGGACCAATATGCCAAGCTGCTGGCTGAGCGCGAGGCGATCAAGCTGCGCGGCCAGGCCCAGACCCAGACCGATTCGATCAAGTTCAGCGTGATCGATCCGCCGACTGCGCCGCGCGTGCCGACCGCACCCAACCGGCCGCTGCTGCTGACCGGCGTGCTGCTTGCCGGTATCGTCGGCGGCATCGGCGCCGCTTTCGCCATGGGCCAGCTCCAGACCACCTTCGCGACCGCCAGCCGGCTCGAACGCGCGACCGGCATGCCGGTGATCGGATCGATCGGCGAGATGGTGACCCGCGCGCAGATCGCGTCGCGCCGCCGCAAGCTCGCGTATTTCGGCGGCGGGGCAGGAGCGCTCGCTATCGCCTATGTCGCGTTGCTCGGCGTCGAGATGCTCCAGCGGGGTCTCGCCGTATGACCGACATGACGCCCCGCAAGATGAAAGGCTCGCTGCTCGAACGCGCTGCGCAGCTCTATGATCTCGCGCCCCCGCCGCTCCAGCCGCAGGAGCGGGCTGCCCCTGTTCAGCAAGTCGCCGAGCCGCCCGCGCCAGCAGCCGCGCCGCAGCCGATCCTCGAGCCTGTCATCGAGGCGCCTCGCCCGCGTGCCCGGGCCGCCCGGCCGGCTGGAGCGACGGTCGCGATCGATCGCGCGATGCTTGTCGAAAAGGGCCTGCTCGTGCCCGGTGCGCCGATCAGCGCGCTGGTCGAGGAATTCCGGCAGGTGAAGCGCCAGCTGCTCCAGACCGCGCGCGTGGTGAAGAAGCAGGACGGCGATCGTTCACGCACCGTGCTGGTCTGCTCGGCCAGGCCGAATGACGGCAAGACCTATTGCGCGGTCAACCTCGCCATCGCGATGGCGGCTGAGCGCGACGTCGAGGTGCTGCTGATCGATGCCGATTTCGCCAAGCCCGATGTGATGAAACGCCTTGGCCTCAACGACGGCCCAGGCCTGCTCGATGCGCTGGCTGATCCCCATATGGATATCGAGGCCTGTGTGGTCGCGACCGATATCCCGCAGCTCAGCCTGCTCCCGGCCGGTACCAAATCGAACAATGATACCGAGCTGGTCGCGAGCCGGCGCACGGGTGAGGTGATAGCGGCGCTGCTCGCGGCTGATCCGAAGCGCCTGCTGATCTTCGATTCGCCGCCCGCGCTAGCCGCCACGCCGGCCTCGGTGCTGGCCAATCATGCCGGGCAGGTGATGCTCGTGGTCCGGGCGGACCGCACCACAGAGGGGGATCTGCGCGAAGCTGTCGCGTTGCTCGAAGGCTGCGATCATATTCAGTTGGTGCTGAACGCAGTGTCGTTCGCGCCGGGGGGGCGCCGCTTCGGCGGCTATTACGGTCAGGAGGACGCGGCATGATGCGCGCGCTCATCGGCGCAGGCATCGCCGCACTGCTTTTCGCTTCGCCCGCTTCGGCGGCCGATCATGCACGTCACAAGTCGATCGCGCCCTATATCGAGATCGGCCAGGTGCTGACCTCCGATCTGCAGACCGGAGATGTACTGACCTATTCGACTGTCGCGGCCGGGGTCGATGCATCGATCCAGACCAGGCAGGCCCAGGTCCAGATCAGCTATCGCTATGAGCGCCGTATCTCCTGGGACAAGAAGGTCGGCGACGATGATGTCCATAGCGGCCTTGCGCGTGCCGCGGTGCAGGTCGTGCCCGGCTTCACCATGGAAGGCGGCGCGCTGGCGACCCGGACGCGCTCGGATATCCGTGGCGCGGCGCCCGGCGTCCTCGCCGGCAATGTCGACAATATCTCGCAGGTCTATGCGGCCTATGCCGGCCCGACCCTCTCGTCGCATGTCGGCCCGGTCAGCGTCGGCGCAAGCTATCGCTTCGGCTATACCAAGGTCGAATCGCCTGGCGCGACCGGCGTTGCGCCGGGCAGTGCGCCGCTTGACAGGTTCGATCATTCCACCAGCCATGTCGTCCAGGCGACGGCGGGCGTGAAGGCGGGCAGGGTCCTGCCGGTCGGCATCACGGTGAGCGGCGCCTATGAGCGCGAGAACGCAAGCCAGCTCTCGCAGCGTTACGAGGGCAAATATGCCCGGGGCGATGTCGTCCTGCCCGTGACCGGCACGCTCGCGCTTACCGCAGGCGGCGGTTACGAGAAGATCACGGTCAGCCAGAAGGACGCCCTGCTCGCCGGCGGCAACCCGGTCGTCGACAGCAAGGGACGTTTCAAGACGGATCCGAACTCGCCGCGCCGCATCGCCTATGAGACAGACGGGTTCATCTACGAAGGCGGCGTCGTCTGGCGCCCGTCACCGCGCACCACATTGCAGGCCCGGGTCGGCAAGCGCTATGGCGGCATCAGCTATACCGGCTCGCTCAGCTATGCCGCGTCCAGGTCGGTCGGCGTCCAGATCGGCGTTTACGACAGCGTCGAAACCTTCGGGCGCCAGCTGCGCGACGGCATCGCCAGCCTGCCGACCAGCTTCATCACCCAGCGCGATGCGTTCGGCCAGCAATTCACCGGCTGCACCTATGGCGCGTCGAGCAGTGCCGCGGGCGGCTGCCTCAACGGGGTCTTCCAGTCGATCTCGACTTCGGCCTATCGGGCGCGGGGCGTCGATGCGGTGCTCACCGCCAATCGCGGGCCGCTCACCTTCGGTGTCGGCGCCGGCTATGCCAACCGCCTCTTCTCCTCGCCCGGCGGCCCCGGCTTCGTGACTGATGGCCTGACCGACGAGAGCATCTACGGCACTGGCTTCGTGTCGGCGAAAATAGACCGTAATTCAGGCATTACCGGCGATATCTTCGCCAACTATTACAAGAGTGGGATTTCGGGCGCGCCGGCTGTCCTCAGCGCCGGCGCCACCGGTCTCTATTACCATAATTTCGGACGGATCGGGACGACGGCCTCCCTTGGGATCTATCAGTTCAGCCAGAAGGGTTCGGACGATCAGGTTTCGGGCTCGGCCGAGCTCGGAATGCGCTATCAATTCTGAAACCTGGCCGGCCCAGGCCGGCACGAGGACGGTGACGATGTACGACGACCATTACGGACTGAGCGGACGGCCGTTCCAGCTGACGCCTGATCCGCGTTTCTGGTTCGATACCGCCACGCACCGCAAGGCGATGGCCTATCTCGGCTATGGCCTTGCCCAGGGCGAAGGCTTCATCGTCATCACCGGCGATGTCGGCGCGGGCAAGACGACCCTGGTCGGCCATCTGATGGCGACGGTCGATCGCGAGCGGCTCCATATCGTCAAGATCGTCTCGACCCAGATCGAGGGTGACGATCTGTTACGGATGGTTGCGGGCGGCCTCGAGGTCGAATCCGACGGCATGACCAAGGCGCAGCTGCTGGTCGCGATCGAGCGCGCGCTCCACGCGATGGCGCGCGCGGGCCGGAGGACCCTGCTGATCGTCGACGAGGCGCAGGCACTTCCCGTCTCGGCGCTTGAAGAGCTGCGCATGCTCTCGAACTTCCAGGCGGGCGGCCACGCTCTCCTCCAGATCTTCCTGCTCGGTCAGCCCGAGTTTCGCGAGCGGCTGCACGGTTCGGACCGGCTCGAACAGCTCCGCCAGCGCGTGATCGCGATGCATCATCTCGATCCGATGGGCGCCGAAGAGGTCGAGCCCTATATGCTCCACCGGCTTTCGGTGGTCGGCTGGGAGGGGCGGCCGCGTTTCACGCCCGATGCCTTTGCCGCGCTCTATCAGGGATCGGACGGCATTCCGCGTCGGCTCAACCAGCTCGCCGGCCGCGTGCTGCTGTTCGGGGCGATCGACCAGCTCGACACGATCGACGGCCGCGTCGTTGCGGCGGTGCTCGAGGATATCGCCGGAGATTCCCCGGCGCCGAAGCCGCGGACTGCTGTCGAAGCCGCCGCGCCATTGCCGATTGCGGCCAGTGTTCCAGATGACGGGCCGCGCCATGAACCGCGCCCGATCCGCGCCATTCGCGATGATGCCGCTCCCGCGCCCGCACCGGTCTCGGTGGCGGCGCCGGTGCCGGAGTCGGTCCCAGAGCCTGCACCCATTCCGCAGCCCTGGCCCGAACGCAGGCGTGAGGGCGGTCGCGAGTCTCGCCGCGATCAGGCCGGCGATGCGCAGCTCATTGCCCGGATCGCTGCGCTCGAGGCGCGGATCGACGAACAGGATGCGGCGCTTCGGCGCGTGCTGACTCTGCTGGTCGACTGGGTCGAGGGCGAGCGGCAGCCCGATCTCGCCTCCATCCGCGCGGCAAGCCGATAGCGGGGATGCGCAACGCCCTGTCCGTCGATGTCGAGGACTGGTTCCAGGTCGGCGCTTTCGAGAAAGTGATCGATCGGGCCGATTGGGACAGCCTTGCCCCGAGAGTCGAGCGTAACACCGATGCCGTGCTCGGCCTGTTCGCCGAGAGCGGCGTCAAGGCCACCTTCTTCACACTAGGCTGGGTGGCGCATCGCTATCCGGCGCTGATCCGGCGGATCGTCGAACAGGGGCATGAAATCGCGAGCCATGGCTGGGACCATGTCCGCGTCTTCACCATGGATGCGGCCAGTTTTCGCGACGATCTCGCCCGCACACGGGCAACACTCGAGGACGCAAGCGGTGTCGCGGTCACCGGCTACCGCGCGCCGAGCTTCTCGATCGACAAGAGGACGCCATGGGCGCACCCGATCCTCGCCGAAGCCGGCTACACCTATTCGTCGAGCGTAGCGCCGCTGCGTCATGATCATTATGGCTGGGCCGAAGCGCCGCGCTATGCGTTCCGCCCGGTCGAGAACGCCGATCTGATCGAAGTCCCGGTGACGGTCGCCGAGATCGCCGGGCGCCGGGTGGCGACGGGCGGCGGCTTCTTCCGGCTCATCCCCGCCGCGCTCACCCATTATGCGATCCGACAGGTCGCGGGTGCCGGGCAGCCCGCCATTTTCTATTTCCACCCCTGGGAAATCGATCCGGGGCAACCGCGCGTCGCCAATGCATCGCTGCGGTCCAGGATTCGCCATTACAGCCGTCTGGAGGCGATGGCCGGCAAGCTGCGCACCCTGATCGAGCGCCATGACTGGGGGCGCATGGACGCAGTCGTCGCTGAAACACGGGCCGCGCTCGATCACCAGATCGCGGCATGAACGTGCCGCTGTCTTCGGCCCTGCTCGGTATCCGGGCGATCGATCTGCGTGATGCGGGCGAGCGCGCCCGGCTCGATGCTTTCGTGCGCGCGCATCCCGGAGGTACGCCGTTCCATCTGCCCGCCTGGAGCGTGGCGGTGGCCGAAGGCTGCGGCCAGAAGAGCCACACCCTTGTCGCCGAACAGGCTGACGGGTCGCTCGCCGGCACGGTGCCCCTCACCGAGATCCGATCGCCCCTGTTCGGCAAGGCGCTGGTCTCGAACGGCTTCGCGGTCGGCGGGGGCATCCTCGCTGAGGGCGACACAGCGGTTCAGGCGCTCGCCGATGCCGCCTGGGCGCTGGCGGAGAAGCTCGGCTGTCCGACACTCGAATTGCGCGGCGTCGGCGGCGCGGGCCCGGAATGGCTGGTCGACGATAACAGCTATCTCGGTTTCACCCGCCCGCTTGCCGCATCGGACGAGCAGGAGCTCGCCGCGATCCCGCGCAAGCAGCGCGCCGAGGTCCGCAAGGCGCTGGAGAATGATCTCGAAGTGGTGACCGGCCGTCATGATGGCGACGCGCGGGAACATTATGCCGTTTATGCCGAGTCGGTGCGTAATCTGGGGACGCCTGTCTTCCCGGTGAAGCTCTTTCGGGCGGTGTTGCGCGAATTTGGGGAGTCCGCGGATATCCTGACCGTTCGGAGCCAGGGAGCGGCTGTGGCCAGCGTGCTGAGCCTGTATTTCAATGGCACCGTCTTTCCTTATTGGGGCGGCGGTACCAGTGCCGCGCGCGCGCTCCGCGCCAATGACCGGATGTATTTCGCGCTGATGGCGCATGCCCGGGCGAAGGGCTGCACGCGCTTTGATTTCGGCCGATCCAAAACTGGCACAGGTCCCGCTGCCTTCAAGAAAAACTGGGGTTTCCAGCCGGTTCCGTTAATGTATGTTAAACGCGTGGCTGCCGGGGGAGCGCCACGAGAGATCAATCCTTTGAACCCACGCTATCGCCTCAAGGTCGAAGCCTGGAAGAAGCTGCCGCTTTGGGCCGCAAACCGAATTGGGCCGCATATTTCCCGAGGACTCGGCTGATGGGCGATATCCTGTTTCTGGCGCACCGCGTGCCGTACCCGCCTGATCGCGGCGACAAGATTCGCGGGTTCAACATATTGAAATTCCTGTCCGAGCGGAAACGCGTCCATCTCATCGCCTTTGCTGACGACACGCGCGACATGAAGCGCAAGGGCGGCCTGGCAAAGCTGACCGGGAACCGTTCGATCATCTGGCGATCGAAGCCACGCGCGGTCGCGGCGCTCGAGGCTTTCTTCGGCCGCAAACCGATATCGCTCACGGCGTTCGAGAATCGGCCCTTGCGCGAAGCCGTCGATAATATCCTCGCCCGGCATTCGATCGACACGATCTACGTCTTTTCGAGCCAGATGGCGCAATATCTCCCGGCACGGCCGCGGCAGCGCGTGATCATGGATTTCTGCGACATGGATTCGGCCAAGTTCGCCGCCTATGCGAAAACCTCGACCGGGCCGATGCAGTGGTTCATGAAGCGCGAGGCGAAGATGCTGCTCAGCCACGAGCGCGCCGTCGCCAACCGTGCCCATGCCAGCCTGTTCGTCAGCCCGGCCGAAGCCGAACTGTTCCGCTCGAAGACCGGCGCCGAACGAGTCCATGTCGTCGAGAATGGCATCGATACGGCCTTTTTCGACCCGACTGCCCAGTTCAAGCGCATCGACTCGACCGGTGCGCTGATCGTCTTCACCGGCCAGATGGATTATCGCCCGAACATCGAAGCGGTCGTCTGGTTCGTCGAGACGATCCTGCCGCATATCCATGTACGCTACCCGCACGCCCGCTTCGCGATCATCGGCCGCAACCCAGCCGAGGCAGTCAAGGCGCTGGCGAAGCAGCGCGGCGTGATCGTGACAGGGGAAGTCGCCGATGTGCGCGGCTGGATCGCGGCTGCTTCGGTCGTGGTCGCCCCCCTCAAGCTCGCGCGCGGCGTGCAGAACAAGGTCCTCGAAGCGATGGCGATGGCGCGGCCGGTGGTTGCATCCGCGGCTGCCGCTGAGGGCATTGACCATGGCGGCACCATCCGCGTCGGCGGGACGGTCGGCGAGATCGCTGAAGAGGTGATCGCCGTGCTCGACGATCCGAGCGGGGCGGCGGCGATGGGCAATGCCGCGCGCGCGCAGGTCCAGCGTCGCTACAGCTGGGACGCGTGCCTCGCACCGCTCGATACGATCCTCGGCATCCGGGTGAAGGCGCCGCCCCGAAAGTCGGCGGCGTGACGATGATTGTGCCGGCGGCTGAGTTTGCGGCCGGGACCAAAGCTGCCGGCTTCGACGCCGGTTGGCGTCGCCACGCAGCGATCCTGGGCGCGGTCGCGGTCATCCTCCTGACGATGTTCCACACCGACACGGTCGGTCTTGCGACGATCTGGTGGACCAGCACGACCTTCGGGCACTGTCTCTTCATCGCGCCGGTCATCGCCTGGCTGGTGTGGCAGCGCCGCACCGAGTTGGCGCGGGTAAAGCCGGTTGCGTGGTGGCCGGGGCTGGCCCTGGTCGCGGTCGGCGGCTTTGGCTGGCTGCTCGGCGACGCCGCGAGCGTGGCGCTGGCACGCCATCTCGGGCTGGTGATGATGCTCCAGGGCGCGGTGGTGACGATCCTCGGGCCGAATGTGGCACGCGCGCTGCTCTTCCCGCTTTGTTACGCCTTTTTCCTGGTGCCGTTCGGCGAGGGGCTCGAAACGCCGCTCCAGACCATCACCGTCGCCATGACGATGCCGCTGCTCCATCTGTTCGGCGTGCCGGCCCATGTCGATGGCGTGCTGATCACGATCCCCAATGGTTATTTCGAAGTCGCCGAAGCCTGTTCGGGCGCGAAGTTCGTGATCGCGATGATCGCCTATGGCTCGCTGGTCGCCAATGTCTGCTTCGTCTCATGGCGCCGGCGCGCGATCTTCATGGTCGTGGCGTTGATCGTGCCGGTTATCGCCAACGGCCTGCGCGCCTTCGGGACGATCTATGCGGCCTATCTCACCTCGGTCGAGCGGGCGACTGGCATGGACCATATCGTCTATGGCTGGATCTTCTTCGGGCTCGTGATGGCGGCGGTGCTC
>Ga0105245_10005587_pt1 | contig 11045 bp, 8 predicted proteins | sample KBSM54metaG_FD_81523 | JGI IMG/M metagenome (GOLD analysis project Ga0105245, IMG submission 81523) | Miscanthus rhizosphere microbial communities from Kellogg Biological Station, Michigan, USA - KBS M5-4 metaG | ecosystem: Host-associated > Plants > Roots > Rhizosphere > Soil | place: Michigan...
CTCGTCGATGGCCTTCTTCACGGCGTCGATGGCCTGGTCGAGATTGATGATGTTGCCGCGGCGCGTCCCTTTCATCGGCGACGTGCCCTTGCCGATGATCTCCAGCTGTCCCCGGTCGTTGATCTCGCCGACGAGAACGCAGACCTTCGACGTGCCGATGTCGAGAGCGACGATGTACTTGTCTTCGGTGCGAGGCATGGCGGTGCTCTCCTAATTTGTGATTTCCGCGTCCGGCACCGTCTGAACGGGAGCCGCCGCGGCGGTCGTGATCGGATGAACGGGTTTGACGACGATGCGGTCGGTGAAGCGAAGGTCGGCGTATTCGATCGAGCCGCGCTCCAGACGCTCGGCCTTCACGATGGAGTAGAGGTTGCGCCACTTGGTCGACACGTCCTCGGCGTTGGCGTAGACGATCGCCCCGAGCTGGCGGTCGAACATGGCGAAGCCGCGCGGCGCGATGGGACGCACTTCGGAAATGCGCGAGTAGAGCAGCGGATCGCCGGTGCGCAACGCGCGGACGAAGTTGACGGCGCGCGCGAGCTCTTCACCCTCCGCATTCGCGATCACCGGCAGGTCGTCGTCCCCCACCTCGGGCGACAGCTCGGCGAACGTCACGCCGTGCTCGTCGACGTACTGAATCCGGTCGCCCGTCCGCACCAGCGCCACCGGCGTCCGCTCCGTGACGTTGATGCGCAGCGTGTCGGGAAGCTTCTTCTCGATATCGATGCGGCTGACCCACGAGAGCCCGCGCAGATCGCTCTGCACGCGGGCGATGTCGATCTTGAAGAGGTTCGTGCCGGTGTAGCCCGACGTCACCGAGGCGAGCGCCGCGCGCGGCGTGTGCTTCGCGCCGGTGATCTCGATCTCCTTCACCGCGAAACGGGAATCGGATTGCGTGTGCTGCCAGATGAGCAGCGCGGCGGCGACGACGGCGACGGCCAGCACGACCTTCGACGCGGCGGTGAGGATGCGCTGCGCCTGGATGCGCCGCTGATTGCGGCGCACGCGTCCGGCGTCGAGCGGGCGGAGGAAGCGCTGCGTCGATTCGGCACTCACGCTCATTGCACCCCTCCCCGCACCAGCATTTCGGCGATCTCGTGGACGTCGCCCGCGCCCATGGTGATGAAGATGTCGTTCGGCCCGAGGCGACGGCGCAGCTGGTTGAAGATCTCGCTGTTGCTCCGGTCGAGGAACTCGATCCCCGGCTCGGCGTCGGCGATCTGCCGCGCCGACACGCCGTCGATCGGCTTCTCGCGCGCGGCGTAGATCGGCGCCACCATCGCCACGTCTGCGGTGCGCAGCGCGCTGGCGAACTCGCGCGCGAAATCGCGCGTCCGCGAATAGAGATGCGGCTGAAAGAGGGCCACGACGCGCCGGCCCGGATAGCCGCTGCGCGCCGCGGCGAGCGTGGCGCGGATCTCGGTCGGATGGTGCGCGTAGTCGTCGACGATGATCGCGCCGCCGTAGTCGCCGAGGATCTGGAAACGGCGGTCGACGCCGATGAACTTCGCCAGTCCGGCGGCGATGACCTCGGGGGCCAGGCCGAGCTCGCGGGCGACGGCGATCGCCGCCAGGGCGTTGCGCACGTTGTGCTCGCCCGGCACGAAGAGCTTGAAGAAGCCGACGCCCGGGACTTCGAACCGGACGCCCTTCTCGTGGAAGTCGAGATTGATGGCCCTGATATCGGCGTCGTCAGCGTCGGGGCCGAGTCCGTAGCGGACGACGCGGTGCCGCGTCGTCGCCAGCAGCGCCGCGACCGCCGGTTCGTCGGCGCAGCCGATCACCACGCCGTTCTCCGGAATCCCGTCGATGAAGACGCGGAACGCCTCGACGATCGCGTCGAAGCTGCCGTAGTACTCGAGGTGATCGGCTTCGACGTTCGTCACCACGGCGATCTCCGGGTGGAGGTGGTGGAAGGTGCGGTCGTACTCGTCCGCTTCGACCACGAGATATTCGCCCAGCCCGCTCTTGGCGTTCGTGGCGAAGTTGCGGACGATGCCGCCGACGAGCAGCGTGGGATCGAGTCCCGCTGATTCGAGGATCGTGGCGATCATCGCCGAGGTCGTGGTCTTGCCGTGAGTCCCGGACACGCCGACCGCCCGCTTCTGGGCCACGATCTCGCCCAGCATCTCCGCGCGGCGCATGACCGGGATGCCGCGCCGCCGCGCCGCCTCGAGCTCCGCGTTCTCGCCCTTGACCGCCGCCGTGACGACGACGAGATCGACGTCCGCCAGGTGCGCCGGATCGTGGCCGATGGCGATGGAGACGCCGCGGTTCTGCAGCAGCTCGGTGGCCGCGGAACGTTTGAGGTCACAGCCGCTGACCGAGACTCCCGACTCCGCCAGGATCTCGGCGATGCCACTCATTCCAATCCCGCCGATACCGACGAAATGAATGGTCCTAATTTGATCAAAATTCATTCTGATCTTATCTCTTGAATCTTAAATGATTTTCTCGATCGTATCGACGATCTTTTTAGTTGCTTCCGGTGCCGCCAGCGCCTTCGCCGCGGCCCCCATCGTTCGTGGCTCGATCCGGGCGACGGCGGCGGCGAGCGCCTGCGGCGTCAGCTCTTTTTCGGTGATGACGATCGCCGCGCCGGCCTTCTCCATCACCCGCGCGTTCATCTCCTGGTGGTTGTTGGTCGCGGCGGCGAACGGGACGAGGATCGCGGCGCGGCCGACCGCGGCGAGCTCGCCGATGGTCATGGCCCCGGCGCGGGCGATGACGATGTCCGCCGCCGCCAGCTCGTCGACCATCGGATCGATGTAGTCGACGATGCGCGCGTTGGGGAACTCGGCGTAGGAACGCCGAACCTCATCGAGCATCTTCGGGCCGGTCTGGTGGACGATCTCGAGATCGCGCGGGAAGAGCGGGAGCGCCTTGATGACGGTGTCGTTGAGTAGTTTGCTGCCCTGGGAGCCGCCGAAGATGAGAAGGCGTTGCGCGGTTGCGCGGTTACGCGGTTGCGCGGTGAAAAACTCGGCTCGTACCGGGTTGCCGGTGACGACGGCGTCGTTGCGCTTCAGGCGCGGCGCGGCATCCGCGAACGCCACCGCCACGGCCTTCACGAACTTCGCGACCGAGCGGTTGGCGAGGCCGGGGTAGGCGTTCTGTTCGTGGATGATGGTCGGCACGCCGCGCATCCAGGCGGCGAGGAGCACCGGTCCGGAGGAGTAGCCGCCGACGCCGAGGACCACGCTGGGGTGGTGGCGGCCGATGACGCGCCACGCCTGGAGGAATCCGAACGGAAGCCGCGCGAGGTTCTTCGCCAGATCGAGCGGACCTTTGCCTTTCAATCCGCCGACGGAGATGAATTCGAGCGGGAAGCCGGCCTTCGGCACGATGGTCTTTTCGAGGCCGTACTCGGTGCCGACGAAGACGACGCGCCGCGAGGCGTCGCGGGCCATGAACTCGCGGGCAATGGCGATGGCGGGGTAGATGTGCCCCCCCGTCCCACCACCCGCGATCATCAATGTCGTCACGCCCATCTCACCCGTCCCGTTGCTAACCCGATTGTTGTGACAAATTCAGCAGCACTCCGACCGCGATCATGCTCGTGATCAGCGACGAGCCGCCGTAGCTGACGAGAGGCAGCGGCAGCCCCTTCGTCGGCAGAAGACAGAGCGCCACGCTGACGTTGACCAGCGCCTGGACGGCGATGAGCAGCGTGAAGCCGAGCGCCGCGTAGAACTCGAACCGTTGCTGGCTGAAGCGCGCGATCCGGAAGCCGCGCCACACCACGAAGGCGAAGAGGCCGATCAGCCCGATGGCGCCGATGAAGCCGAGTTCCTCGCCGATGATGGAGAAGATGAAATCGGTGTGCGGCTCCGGCAGGAAGAAGAGCTTCTGCCGCCCGTTGCCGATGCCCAGTCCGCGGAAGCCGCCGGTGCCGAGGGCGATGAGCGACTGCATCGCCTGGAACCCTTTCCCCAGCGGATCGGCCTCGGGGTTCAAAAACGTGAACAGCCGGTCGCGCCGGTACGCCGCGCTCCACGCCAGCGCGCCCGCGGCGGGAATGAGCGTCAGTCCGAACAGGAGGATGTAACGCCAGGCAATGCCCGCGGCGAAGATCATCGCCGCCGCCACGACCATGATCGTGCTGGCGGTGCCGAAGTCGGGCTCCAGCAGGATGAGCGCGGCGAAGAGACCGAGGATGATGGCCAGCGGCAGCAGCGTGGTGGTCAACTCGTTGACCTTTTCCTCGCGCCGCGCCAGGAACCAGGCCAGGAAGAGAATCACCGCCGGCTTGGCCAGCTCCGACGGCTGCACCTGGAACAGATGCGGGAAGACGATCCAGCGATGCGTGCCGTTGATCGGCGACTGGAAGAGCGCCAGCACCAGGCCGAGGAGGACGCCCCCCATCACCGTGGCGATCACGCGCGGATGCTTCAGCAGCCGCGTGTCGATGTGCATCAGCAGCAGCATCACCGCGCCGCCCACCATCAGCCAGACGCACTGCCTCGTCATGAAGTAGTACGGCTTGTCCGCGCCGACTTTCTGCAGCGTGATGATCGCCGAGGCGCTGTAAATCATCACCAGGCCGATGACGACGATCAGCATCGCGGCGCCGAAGAGCCAGGTGTCGTAGGTGAGTTTGCGGCTCATAGTTTTTTCGCAGCTGTTGAGCTGTTCAGCGATTGAGCTATTGAGGCTCCCTCAACAGCTCAATCGCTCAACGGCTCAATCGCTCAACCCCCTGACCAACTCCTCGAAGTGCTCCCCTCGATGTTCGAAATTTCTGTACTGATCGAAGCTCGCGCAGGCGGGCGAGAGCAGGACCACGTCGCCGCTCTGCGCGTTGTCGGCGGCCCACTTCACGGCGTGCTCCATGTCGTGCAGCGGCTCGATGCGCACGGCGCCGTCGAGTTTTTCTTTGATCACGTCGGCGGCCTTGCCGATGGTCAGAATGCCTTTTGTCCGGTCGCCGACCAGGTCGCGCATCCGCTCGAACTCGCCGTGCTTGTCGTAGCCGCCGAGGATCAGCCAGACGCTGCGCGAGCCGAAGCTCTGCAGCGCGGCGATCGTGGCGTCGACGTTCGTTCCCTTCGAGTCGTTGATCCACTTCACGCCGTCGCGCTCGCGCACCAGGACCATGCGGTGCGGCAGTCCGGCGAACGTGCCGAAGGCGATCTGCACGTCGACGTCGTCCACGCCGGCGACGCGCGCGGCGAGCCAGGCGGCAAGGGCGTTCTCGATGTTCGGGCCTCCCTGCAGCTTCAACGAAGCGCGCGGGATGCGGCGGTCGCCGAGAACGAGATCATCGCCGTCAACGTAGGCGTCGGCAATTTGCGTTGAGGAGAAGCGGAGGAGTTTCGCAGGCGAGGGCGCCTGCTCCCCCACTGGAAGGACCGAGGTGTTGATGATCGCGGTGTCGGTCGGCTGCTGGTTGCGGAAGACGCGCTGCTTGGCGGCGGCGTACGACTCGAACGTCGGGTAGCGGTCCATGTGATCGGGGGTGACGTTCAGCAGCAGCGCGACGTGCGCGTGGAACTTGTCGATGGTCTCGAGCTGGAACGACGAGAGCTCGAGCACGTAGGTGCGGGGGCGCTCGAAATCGAGCGAGGCGATGAGCGGCTCACCGATGTTGCCGGCGACGATCGGCTCGCGTCCGGCGACGCGGAGGATCTCGCCGATGAGCGAGGTCGTGGTCGATTTGCCGTTCGATCCGGTGATGGCGATGACCGTGCCGGTGAGGTGGCGATACGCGAGCTCGATCTCGCCGATGACCGGCATCGAGTGCTTTCCGGCCTCGACGAGCAGCGGGATATCGAGCGGCACGCCGGGACTGACGACGATCTCGTCGACTCGCTCCAGCAGCGCGAGGTCGTCGCGGCCGAACGCCGTCTCGACATGCGGGTCGAGCGGATACGGCAGTGCCGGATCGGCCTTCGAATCGGCGAGCACGACCTCCTCTCCCCGCTTCGCGAGGAAGTTCGCCGCGGCCACGCCGCTCTTTGCCGCACCGATGACGAGCGTTCTCATCTCAGTTTCAGCGTCGCCAGCGAGAGCAGCGCGAACATGATCGCGATGATCCAGAAGCGGACGACGACCTTGGTTTCCTTCCACCCCGAGAGCTCGAAGTGGTGGTGAATGGGCGACATCTTGAAGACGCGCCGGCCGGTGATCTTGAACGAGGCGACCTGGATGATCACGCTCAGCGCCTCGACGACGAACAGCCCGCCGACGAAGACGAGCAGGATCTCCTGCTTGATCATCACCGCCAGGCAGCCGATCGCACCGCCGAGCGCAAGCGAGCCGACGTCGCCCATGAAAATCTCCGCCGGATGGGCGTTGAACCACAGGAACCCGAGCGACGCCCCGACCATCGCGCCGCAGAACACCGCCAGCTCGCCGGCCTGCGGCACCCAGGCGATGCGAAGGTAATCGGCGACGCGGAAGTTGCCCGCGGCGTACGTGAGGATGGTGTAGGTGACGGCGGCGATCAGCGTCGAGCCGATGGCCAGTCCGTCGAGGCCGTCGGTTAGGTTGACGGCGTTCGACGCGCCGACCAGGACGACCATGATGAACGGGATGTAGAACCAGCCGAGGTTCAGCTTGAAGAGCTCCGGCTTGATGAAGGGGAACGTCAGTACCGTCGAGTAGTTGTTGTGGATCGACGGCAGGAGGGCGATGGCGAGGCCGATGATCAGCGCCACGCCGAACTGCATCCCGAACTTCTGCTTCGCGGTGAGACCGAGGTTCCGCTTCTTCACCAGCTTGCGATAGTCATCGATGAAACCGATCGCGCCGTACGCGAAGGTGACGAAGAGGACGATCCAGATGTACGGGTTGAGGATGTCGGCCCAGAGGATGGTCGGAATCAGGATCGCGACGTTGATCAGGATGCCGCCCATGGTCGGCGTGCCGGCCTTCTGCTGGTGCGACTTCGGACCTTCCTCCCGGATGTACTGGCCGAACTTGATCCGCCGCATCTTCTCGATCAGCCACGGCCCGAGGATGAAGGAGATCACCAGCGCGGTGAGCGCGGCGAACGCCGTGCGGAACGTGATGTAGCGGAAGACGTTGAAGCCGGCGATCCGGTTGTGGAAGAGGTAGTAGAGGAGGTAGTAGAGCATTCAGTGCGCTCCTCCGGTTGCCGGTTGCCCGTCGCCGGTTGCCAGCATCGTCACGATTTTGTCCAGCCCGATCCCGCGGCTCGCCTTGATCAACACGAGATCGCCTTCGCGGATGAAGTCCTTCAGGAACTCGCCCGCGGCCTGTGCGTCGTCGAAGTGATGCAGCCTGTCGTCCGCGAAGCCCGCTTCGCGCGCGCCGTCGAGAAGTGACTTCGCGCGCCTGCCGACTCCGATCACGGCGTCGACTTTCGGCGGGATCGCCCGTCCCGATTCGCGGTGGTACTCGAGCTCGCGCTCGCCGAGCTCCAGCATGTCGCCGATGACGGCAACGCGCCGCGTCGCCTCGGCCTGATCGAGCAACGTCAGCGCGCTGGCCAGCGCATACGGATTCGAGTTGTAGGTGTCGTCGTAGATCGTCGCCCCGCGATACGGCACCACCACGCCGCGGTGATACGCCGGCCTGACCTCGGCGATGCCATTCGCGATGCCGTCCCAGGAGATGCCGATGACGCGCGCCGTGGCGATCGCCGCGAGAAGGTTCGCCAGGTTGTGGCGTCCGGGAAGGGCGAGCTCGAAGTCGCGATCCTCGCCTTCCGCGCGGATGGTGAAGCGCGTACCGAGAAGCCCGCGCTCGGTGACGGCCGTGGCGCGGTATTGCGCGTCGTGCTCGATGCCGTACGTGACCTTCGTCCCGCCGAAGCCTTCGCTGATGCGCATCACGTGTTCGTTGTCGGTGTTGAGCACGATCGTGCCATCCGACTTCACGTTCTCCAGCAGCTCGCGCTTCGCTTCGGCGATCTTCTCGATCGTGCCGAAGAACTCGATGTGCACCGGCGCGATGTTCGTGTAGACGCCGACGTCGGGACGCGTCAGTCCGGCGAGCGTGGCGATCTCGCCCTTGTGGTTCATCCCCATCTCGCTGACCACGACTTCCGCGTCGTCCGGCGTGTTGTCGATGCAGAGCGGACAACCGATCAGATTGTTGAAGTTGCCCCACGACTTGAACGTCCGCTTCTCCGTCCCGGTCAGCGCGGCGATCATCTCCTTCGTCGTCGTCTTGCCGGCGGAGCCGGTGATGGCGACGAGCGTGAAGTCGTAGCGCTGGCGGATGGCCCGCGCGAGCATCTGCAGCGCGAGCGTGGTGTCACCGACGAGCACGATCCCCTTGCCGGCCGGTATGTTCTCCGGCGCCTGCGACACCACCGCGCCGAGCGCCGTCTGCAGCGCCTGCGGCACGAACTGATGCCCGTCGAGCCGCTCCCCCTGGATGGCGAAGAAGACGGAGTCGGGCTTCACCTCGCGCGAGTCGATGACGACGGAGTGGGTGACGATGTCGCCGCCGGCGAGGACGCGGCCGCCGGTCATGTTGGCGATCTGGGAGAGGGTCAGCGTGGGCACGTTGACCTCCGGTTACGCGGTTGCGCGGTTGCGCGGTTGCGTGGTGAGGCGGAGCACCGCGTAACCGCGTGACCCCGCAACTCCGCAACCCACCAGGCGCTCTCCTCCGACCCCGCCGCGCTCCGATCGCCGCCCTTCCCCCGAAGCTGCCCGGCGATCCCCATCCATCCACGCTCACAGGAGCGGAACGGCGGGACCGGAAGAGAACACCCGCTGTGGCGCGGGAAAGTGTAAATCGATTTCATGACTAATTTCAATTCATTTTCCCTGTCATGATTTGCGTCGCGTTTTGACGCCGCTTTTTCAGAGCGAGCTCGGCTTCTTCCCGGTCGTCGAAATGCACGACCCGCTCGCCGATGACCTGATACGCCTCGTGCCCCTTGCCGGCGATGACGATGACGTCGTCGTCCGAGGCGCCGAGGATCGACTGCTCGATGGCCGCCCGCCGGTCGGCGATCCGCTTGTGCGGCACGTCGCCCACGCCGCGCTCGATGTCGTCGAGGATCCGCTCCGGGCTCTCGCTGCGCGGGTTGTCGCTGGTGAGGACCACTTCGTCCGCCAGCCGCGCGCCGATCTCCCCCATCAGCGGACGCTTCTTCCTGTCGCGATCGCCGCCGCAGCCGAAGAGCACGACGACGCGTTTGCCGCCGGCGAGCTCGCGCACGGCGTGCAGGAGCTTCTCCAGGGCGTCGGGCTTGTGGGCGTAGTCGACGATGACGACAGGCGATTCGCCGACGCTCTCGAATCGTCCACGGACCGCCTCGAGATTGCGAATACCGGCTTCGATCTGCTCGCGCGTGCAGCCTGCGATGATCGCGGCGCCGACGGCGCCCATCCAGTTGTAGAGGTTCGGCAGGCCGATGAGCCGCGACTCGACGGCGATGTCGCCGATCGGCGTGCGCAGCTTGCCGTGCAGTCCGCGGACGGAGACGTCGACGTCGGGGGTGATGTCGGCGTCCGCTCTTCCGAAGGTCATCGCGTCCTTGAATTCGTCCTTCAGCCGGCGGCCGTACTGATCGTCGATGTTGACGACGGCAGCCTTCGCCTGCGTGAACAGAATCCGCTTGGCCTGGAAGTAGTCCTCGAAGCCGGCGTGAAAGTCGAAGTGGTCCTGCGAGAGGTTCGTGAATACGGCGGCCTGGAACTGCACGCCGTAGGTCCGCTTCAGCGCGAGCGCGTGCGACGAGACTTCCATCACCGCGTGCCGCACGCCGGCCTCGACCATCCTGGCGAACCATTCCTGCAGGACGACGGCGTCGGGGGTGGTGCGGTCGGCGCTGAGCCGCTCGTCGCCGGCGCGGTATTCGATCGTGCCGATGAGTCCCACCGGTTCAACCACCCCTTTTGCAGGCGCGTCGAAGATCGATTCGATCATCTTCGTGGTCGTGGTCTTGCCGGAGGTGCCGGTGACGCCGACGAGCGCGAGCTTGTCGGCCGGACGGCCATAGAAGTTGGCGGCGATGACGGCGAGCGCGGCGCGAGGATCGTCGACTGCGATGTAAGAGTTGCTGGTTGCCGGTTGCCGGTTGCCGGGCAACTGGTCACCGTCAACCGGCAACCCGACGATCGCAACCGCACCCTTCTCGATCGCCTGCGGCACGAACTTCGCCCCATCCATCGCCGTACCCGGAATGGCCACGAAGAGCGCGCCCGGTTTCACCAGGCGCGAGTCGGAGGTGACGCCGGTGATCTCGACGTCGTCGACGTCGCCGTGAACGGCGACGTCGCGCAGCAGGTCGCGCAATTTCATCTGGCGACCTCCGCGCAGGCGAGTGTCAAAACACGATTCGATGGCAAGGCCTGACCCGGCTCCGGTATTTGTGATTGGACGACGCCGCTCCCCACCGCCCGCACCTGCAGACCGGCGGCGACGGCCCGCGAGATTGCGGCCCGTGCATCGAGGCCGCGCACGTCGGGGACGCCGGCATGCGGCTGCGCTGACGGTTGCGAGAATTCGGCCAACAGCGGCGCGTCGAGATCGATGGTCCGCGACGGCATCGACGGCGCCACGCGGAGGTATCTCAGCGTCGCCTCGGCGATCTCCTTGAACGCCGGCGCGGCGACCGTGCCGCCGTACTGCGCCCCCTTCGGCTCGTCGACGACGACCAGGATCACGAGCCGCGGACGATCGGCCGGCACGTATCCGCAGAACGACGCCACGAACTTGTCGGCCGAGTAGCCGCCTCGCCCCGCCTTCTGCGCCGTGCCGGTCTTGCCGGCCACGACGTGCTCGGCCAGCAACGCCGGCTGCCCGGTGCCGCGCGCCACGACCGCCTTCAGGATCTCGTTCATCACGGCCGCGGTCTTCTCCGAGACCACGCGCACCGGCGCGATCCGCTGCGGCTGGTAGATCGTCTTGCCGTTCGCGTCGATCACGCGGTCGACGATGCGCGGCGCGACGCGCACACCGCCGTTGGCCACGGTCGACATCGCCGCCGCGATCTGCAGCGGCGTCACGCCGATCTCCTGGCCGATAGCGATCGACCCAATCGAGGCCGGCTGCCAGCGATTGAGCGGCCGCAGCAATCCCGCTGACTCGCCCGGAAGGTCGATGCCGGTTCGTGAGCC
>Ga0105245_10005590_pt1 | contig 11043 bp, 12 predicted proteins | sample KBSM54metaG_FD_81523 | JGI IMG/M metagenome (GOLD analysis project Ga0105245, IMG submission 81523) | Miscanthus rhizosphere microbial communities from Kellogg Biological Station, Michigan, USA - KBS M5-4 metaG | ecosystem: Host-associated > Plants > Roots > Rhizosphere > Soil | place...
ACCCAACAGTACCCGCGCCGCCACCGTACGGATTTCGGCGGCCCTGTCTGCCACGGTCTTCCTTTTAAGCAGTTGCGCCGCGAGCCATCCGCACGCCAACTACCGGCAGTTCTTCTTGCCACCGCAGCGGGCCCAAGCGTCCGAGCCGGTTCAGCAAGCCTTCGCCGATCCTCCCCGCCTGGGCCTGTATGCCAATGAGTATCCCGCCCTGAAAGCCGGTCCTGCCCCCATTCCCCGCCCCACCGATACTGAATTCCTCATCCAACGCGCCAATGATCGCTTCGCCGCCGGCAAACGAGCCCTGCAGCAAGGCCGCCCGGATGACGCTCGCCTGGAATTTAATCGGGCTGTCGAGGCGCTGCTGAACGCTCCCGAAAATCTTCCCGACAGGCCAGCTCTCGAGCGCCGCCTGGAAGAACTGGTGGACTCCATCTACCGTATCGACCAGGATCAGCTCGGCGCCAGCGCCCCTGAGGACCAGGTGTCCTACGACAAGGCGCCGCTGGACGACATTCTGGAAATGACCTTCCCCATCGACCCCAGCCTGCGTGGCAAGGTCCGGGAGCAGGTTCGCATGACGGTATCGCAGCTTCCCCTCGAAGAGAGCGATGCGGTCGTCAGCTTCATTAAGTTCTTTTCAAGTACTAAGGGCCAGCGGATTCTGCTCGGCGGCATGCAACGGTCCGGGAAATACAAGTCCATGATCGAGCGGATTCTGGCCGAAGAAGGGCTTCCCGCGGAGTTGATCTTCCTGGCGCAGGCCGAATCCGGTTTCCAGCCTCGTGCCGTATCCAACAAGCTGTGCGTGGGCATCTGGCAGTTCGCCCAGTTCCGGGGCCGGGAATATGGCCTGAATCAGACCCCCTCTACCGATGACCGCATGGATCCGGAAAAAGCCACCCGCGCGGCCGCCCGCCACCTGCACGATTTATATGAGCACTTCGGCGACTGGTACCTGGCCATGGCCGCCTATAACTGCGGACCGGGCTGCGTCGATAACGCCATCATGCGGACTGGATATGCCGATTTCTGGGAGCTTCGCCGCAGGAATGCGCTCCCCCTGCAAACGGCCAACTACGTTCCCGCGATCCTGGCCATGGTGATCATGTCCAAGAATGCCGAGGAATACGGCATCCAGAACGTTGCTTTTGAACCGGCCGTCCAGTATGACAGTCTGGAACTGCAGACGCCCACGCACATCGGCTTGGTGGCTGCCGCGCTCGACCGCTCGGTCAGCGAGCTGAAGGAGCTGAATCCCTCGCTGGTGCGATCGGTGACGCCCGCCGGATATACCCTGCGGGTCCCCAAAGGCTCGCTATCTCAGCTGGAAGCCGTCCTGAAGGTGATTCCGGCCGATCGCCGGGACTCCTGGAGAGTCCATCGCATGGAGCCGGGTGACACATTCGCCGCGGTCGCCAAACGTTATGGAACCAGCTCGGACGTTCTGAGTTCCGCCAATCACGACCTGCTTCCCGAAACCGGCGCGTTCGCAGCGGTCCCGGTAGCTTATCCTGGAGACGCCAAGCCGGTGAAAGTCGCATCCAGGAAACCGGCGGCCAAAAAGAAGACCTCGGACAAGACCGTGGCCGGCACGGGGACCAGCCGAAAGCCCGCCGCGAAGCCTGCTGCAAAATCTACCGCAAAAGCCGCACCGAAACCCTCGGCGAGCGCCACCGGAAAAGCCGTTCGCAGCCCTGGGAAACGCGCCTCCGGGGCATAGTTCCTACCGGCGTTTTATACACGGCATGCACGGCACATTTCCCCTTGCCTTCTGTTTAAAACGCGATATTCTAATTCTTGCCGCGTTATCCACGTTAAAAGAACGTCGCGCGACACGCTCAAAACAGGAGGCAGTCTGAATGTTAGAGTATCGGTTCTCGATGGAAGATGAAGAGGACGACTACGAGCAGGAATCCAGCATCCACGTAGACGATGACATCGGGGACTACGACGAGGACGATGACGAGGAAACCATCGTCGTCACCGAGACCATCATCACTCCGCTGATGCCGCCCGTGTCGATGCCGGTGCTCAGCGTTCCCCCTCCCGAACCGATACCCGCTAAGAAGCCTGCCACGCGCGCTGCCGCTCCGAAACCCGCGCCTAAGAAGAAAGCCGCCCCCAAGAAGGTAGTCGCGAAGAAAGCTGCGCCCAAGAAAAAGGCTGCCGCTAAGAAAGCCGCCAAGAAGGCTGCGCCCAAGAAGGTAGCAAAGAAAGCAGCCAAGAAGGCTGCGCCCAAGAGGGTAGCAAAAAAAGCAGCCAAGAAAGCCGCGCCTAAAAAGGCAGCCAAAAAGTCTGCTTCGAAAAAGAAGGCCGCCAAGAAAAAGAAGTAGACGTCTCTACTTCACTTCTTTATTGACCGCGGCACGGCAGCGATCGTAGAGCTGCAACAGAGCATCCACCTGGTCGTCCGGACCTTTGGGAGTCTTCCCCCCAAACCCGGCCCCCGTCGTCGATTTGCCGACGCCGGCCGTTGAGGCGATAAACTTCATCAGATCCAGCGCGACTTCTTCCTTGCTTGAGCCGGGTGGGCGAGGTGCTACTTCCTTGTCTTCAGCCATATAACTCTAAGGTACTCGATTCAATGCGATTATTGAAGCCCTGCGCGCACTTATCTCCTGATGCCTGTTGTAGCGCACCGCCTGATGCGCAAGTTGCGTGGTGGGGCGCAGTCCCACTTGTTGGAAGCTTCCGACGGCCATTCCTACGTCGTCAAGTTCCATAACAATCCGCAGCATCGGCGGATCCTGGTGAACGAATGGATCGCCTCCACCTTCCTGCATTATCTGGACATCGCTTCTCCCGAAATCGCCATGGTGGAGCTGACCAGGGAATTCCTCGCAGCCAACCCGGACGTCCATATCCAGCTTGGGCGAGAACGCCGCCCAGTCACCCCCGGATGGCATTTCGGCTCGCGCTTTCCGGGCGATCCGGCGCGGACTGTGATCTACGATTTCCTTCCCGACGCGCTGCTGGAGCACGTGGAAAACCTCCGCGATTTCCTGGGTGTCCTGGCCTTCGATAAGTGGATGGGCAACGCCGACTCCCGCCAGGCCATCTTCTACCGGGCCCGGGTCCACGATTCTCTGGCTGCGAATCCGCCGCGCTTGGGTTTTGTGGCTCAGATGGTAGACAATGGATATGTATTCGAGGGGCCGCACTGGCGCTGGGGAGATTCGCCGATTCAGGGCTTGTATTTCCGGCCACTGGTTTATCGGACAGTGCGTGGTCTCGCCGAATTCGAGCCTTGGCTCGACCGGATCCGGAATTTTCCGGAAGAAGTCGTGGATCAGGCGGCTAAACGCATTCCCCCGGCCTGGCTGGAGGGCGACGAAGACGAGCTGGAGCGCCTGCTGGAACGCTTGATGAGGCGGCGCGAGCGAGTGCCGGACCTGATCGAACAGTGCCGTTCGGGACGATCCAATCCGTTCCCGATCTGGTTTCCGTGACAGTTTTGCCGGAAGAACGAACATGCCAGTGACCGCAACACAGACCCGGGCCGCCGAGTTCCGGGAGATTTTCGGGCAGCGCGTATGGGTGGCCGACGGTGCCATGGGCACCATGCTCTACGCCAAAGGCGCTTTCCTCCATCGCTGTTTTGACGAATTGAATCTCTCGCTGCCGGCCTTGGTGCGCGACGTCCATCAGGAATATCTCCGCGCCGGCGCCGAGCTCATCGAGACCAATACGTTCGGAGCGAATCGCAAGCGGCTGGCGACCTTTGGATTCGCCGATAAGGTTCGGCTCATCAATCGCGCCGGTGTCCGCATCGCGCGCGAAGCTGCGCGCGATCAGGCGTTCGTCGCAGGCGCCGTCGGGCCCCTGGGAGTTCGCCTCGAACCCCTCGGTTCCACCAGCCTCGAGGAGGCTGGCTCCATTTTCGGTGAGCAGATCGATGCGCTGATCGAAGCCGGAGTCGATTGCCTGATGCTCGAAACGTTCCGCGACATGAACGAAATTCGCGCCGCCGTGCTCGCTGCCCGCCATGCCGCCGGACCGGAGCTGGTCATCGTGGCTCATCTGAGCATCGAAGACGACGGCCGGCTTCAGGATGGGACCTCCATTGAGGATTTCACGCGAGCACTGGATGCCCTGCCCGTGGATGCGATCGGGCTGAACTGCTCCTCCGGCCCCCGCGTGATGCTTGAGACCATCGAGAAAATGGCTGCGTACACGCATAAGCCGCTCAGCGCGCTGCCCAACGCCGGGCTGCCCGCCGAAGTCGACGGCCGGAATATCTATCTCTGCTCGCCGGAATACATGGCGCAGTACGCCGCGCGATTCCTTGAAGCCGGAGCACGCATCGTGGGCGGCTGCTGCGGAACCACGCCGGAGCACATCCGCGAAATCGGGAGCGAAGTGCGCAAACTGGAGCTGCCGCGCACAGCGACGGTGATCGTAGAGGAACCCATCGCCAAGGTCGAGCGGCTGGAGAAAATCCCGGTGGCGGAGAAGAGCCGGCTGGGCGCGAAGCTCGCCTCCGGAAAGTTCGTCACGCTGGTTGAGATTCTTCCGCCGCGTGGACTGGATGCTTCTCAGGAAATCGCCGGAGCCAGGCTTTGCAAGGAAGCCGGAATCGATTGCGTCAACGTCCCCGACGGGCCACGCGCCAGCGCGCGCCTGAGCGCCCAAGTCACCTGCCAGCTAATACAACAGGAAACCGGAATCGAGCCGGTTCTGCACTTCTCTTGCCGCGACCGGAACATCGTCGGCATCCAGAGTGAGCTATTGGGCGCCCACATGGTCGGCATCCGCAACCTGATTTGCATCACGGGCGATCCTCCGCGCATGGGTGTCTATCCCGACGCGACCGCGGTCTTCGACGTCGATTCCATCGGCCTGGCGAGCATCGTTAACAATCTGAATCATGGAATGGACCTGGGCGGCAATCCCCTGGGTTCCAGGACCTCGATGCTGCTGGGCGTGGCAGTGAATCCCGGGTCATTCAATCTCGAAGAAGAGCTGCGCCGCTTCGAAGCCAAGGTGAAAGCCGGCGCCGAATTCGCCGTCACGCAGCCTCTTTTCGACGTGGATCTTCTCGTCGCGTTCCTGGCGCGTACACGGGAGTTCGCGATACCGGTGATCGCCGGCGTCTGGCCGCTCACCAGCTTCCGCAACGCCGAGTTCCTGGTCAATGAGCTGCGTGTACCGATCCCGCAAGCTCATCTGGATCGCATGCGCCAGGCTGGAAGTCCGGAGGCCGGGGAAGCCGAGGGCGTGGCGATCGCGCGGGAAATCGTCGAGCGTGTGCGTCCCGTCGCCGCCGGCATCCAGGTGAGCTCTCCGATGGGCCGGTATCAGACCGCAATCGATGTAGCGTTAGACTAAAATTCACGTGCCTACCGACTTGATCGAGATTGACGCGGAGCACCCCTCGGAACGCGCCATCGAGCGCGCCTCCGCCGCGATACGGCGAGGCGAGGTGGTAGCGATCCCCACGGACGCTCTCTACACGCTGGTATGCGATCCGCTCAATCTGCACGCCGTAGGACGAATCTTCGCGGCCAAAGGTCGCGAGCATGATCGCGCCCTGCCCATGCTCGTCAGCGACGTGGTGATGGCTGAAGAACTGGCCAAAGAGACTTCGGCACGGTTCTATTTACTGGCACGGCATTTCTGGCCCGGGGAGTTGACTATCATCGTGCGGGCGTCCTCGCGTGTTCCGCTGAAAGTCACGGGAAACACCGGCCGGCTGGCGATCCGCCAATCCAAATCGAAAGTCGCCACGGCCTTGCTCGAAAGGCTGGCCCAGCCCTTGATTGCCACCAGCGCAAATCTATCCGGCATGCCCACATGCAGCAGTGGAATCGAAGTATTCGGTGCGATGGACGGACGCGTGGACCTGGTGCTCGATGGGGGATCGGCCACCGGCCTGGGCGCCACCACCGTAGACATCACCGAGCCATACTGGCGAGTGATCAAAGAGGGGATCATCCCGGAGAAGTCGATCGCTGATGTTCTAAAGGGTTCCTGATGCCGACCAAGACTACGGTTGCGCCCAAGACTGGCGCCGCTAGCCAGGACGAACTCACCCCGCTCTTCCACGTCGTGCTGCTGGATGACGACGAGCACACCTACGACTACGTCATAGAAATGCTGGTAGCGATTTTTTGCCACTCAAAGGAAGCCGCCTTCCGTCATGCGATGGAAGTGGATGCGACCGGTCGCACCATCGTCCTCACGTGCGAGCGCGAGCAAGCCGAGTTCGGGCGCGATCAGATTCACGCCTATGGCGCCGATCCGCGAATGCCGGTATCTAAGGGATCGATGAGCGCGATCATCGAGCCGGCGGGTAAGAGCAATTAGTCGGCTAGACTCCAAATGCAGCGGGATACACTACCGCGCCCCGAACGCCGTCAAGAGCGCCCGGGCTAAGTTCGATCGCCATGAACGCTTCCGCTGGAAAGGGGCTTTCGAGCAAACGGGCTTTCTCCACGGAGAAACCAAATTTTGGATAGTAGCCGGGATGCCCCAGCACGATAACGATCTTCTCGCCTTGCCCGCGCAGCAACTCGAGTCCATGCCGGATTAGTCGTCCGCCTATTCCCTGCCGCTGATGCTCTGGAAGGACTGCAACGGGAGCCAGCGCCACTGCTGACACCAGCGCGCTCGTCGGGTTCTTAATCCACATCCGGCTGAACAGGATGTGACCGACGATTCCGGACTCAAGCTCGGCCACCAGGGAAAGAAGGACGTGCCCGTCGGCGCGCAGTTTGTCCACCAGAGTAGCTTCCTCCGAACCCCCAAAGGCGGCTTCGTTCACAAGGTGAATCGACGAGCGTTCTTCGGCGCTTTCGATGTCTTCGACTCGAATGTTCACGGCAGAATCTGGCCGGTCCGGCCTACTGCGGCTTGGCTGCCGACCAATACCCGGGACGCGTGGTAACCTTCAACCCCGGCTTCAGAACCTTCACTTCGATCTCGTGGTATCCCGCTTCGTCCGGATTATTCGGCAAATACGTCAACAAATATTGGCTGTGGATCTCTTCGCCGATATCGGTAATCGCCCGCTCCAGACCCTTCTGGTTCATATAAGAATACTCGCGTCCGCCGGTGAACTTTGTGTACACTTCCTGCGGATTCGAAATGAAGATGGCCTTGACCGCTACGAAAATCTCTTTGAAGATCGGAGACCAGTCGCCCAAGGCAGGTGAACAGCACACTTGACCTTGCGCATCGGTGGTCTGCGTGCCGATGGTGCCATTGGGCAGCGTTCGCGCTTCGGGAGGAATTCCGTTGGAGCGCGGTGGATCGGGGTGCGAATTCAGCGACGTCAGGATATGCGATACCTCGACGGCGTAGACCGCAATGTCCTTGAACTCGGCCTTCGTCAGCACGTCGCGGACAGTCATCTCGCTGCCGCTGTCGCGAGTCTCGCTGATCAGCACCAGCACCCTGCGCCGGGACTTGTCGCGCGTCGAAAGCATGTTCACGGCTTTCATGGACGCGTCGTTCAAATGATTGGGAGCGCTGCCGGACTTTATCTTCATGAACGCGGCCGAAATCTTGTCCGGATCGGAAGTGAAGTCGGTCATGGTCTGCACGCGATGATCGAACGACAGCACCGCCAGTTCACCCACCTCGCCCAGCACCAGCCCGCTGAACAGGCTTCCGATCTTGCGGATGCCCGGAAGCAGCTTTTCCATATTGGCGCTGGATTGGACCGCTACCACCATCGAAACGGGATGAGACGCCGCGTCTTCGGTAATCTTTTGCAGCTTGCCGTTGTCGTACAGTTCGAAATCGAGAGGCGTCAACCCGTTTACGATGTTGCCTCGGGCGTCGCGGGCAATCACCGGCGCCATGACGAAGATATTCTCCTGGCGGAAGATCAGATCGCCTGGATCAACCTGGCTCTGCGTTGGCGGCGTGGCAGGCTCCTGAGCCACTAAGAGCCCCGCGACCAGCAGACCGGCCATCAGATTTCGGACGTTCATACGTTTTTCGATGCCTCCACCTGCGCACCCGTTGCTTTTTTGTGCTGATCTGTCTTGTGCTCTGTGCGGCCGTGTAACAAATCGACCGCATGTGGAATCAAACCCGATACTGCTACTAACGAATCTACCGCACCCTTGGGAGAGCCGGGAAGATTGACGATCAGCACGCTGCCCCGGGCTGCCGCACCGCCCCTGGAAAGTGAGGCAAACGGCGCAGTTTTACGCCCTTCCGCCCGCATCAGCTCTCCAAACCCCGGAATTTCGCGATCTGCGACCGCACGGGTGGCCTCGGGCGTCACATCGCGAGGCCCCAGGCCGGTGCCGCCTGTGGACAGGAGAACATCGATCCCCCCGGAATCAATCAGTTGGATCATGGCCGCGGCAATCTTCTCCCGGTCATCCGGTTGCACTTGGCGTGCCACAATCGACCAGCCTAGTTCCGCGACCTTGGCCGCGACGGCGGGCCCGGAAACATCCTCGCGGGTTCCGGCCACGGCCGAATCGCTGATCGTGAGGATGGCGACCCGGATCACCTCATGCACCCCGCTTATAATCCCCGGATTTGCCGCCGGTTTTTTCCACCAGATGCAGCTCGCCGATCTCGATTCCCTTATCCAACGCCTTGGTCATGTCGTATACGGTGAGTGCGGCCACGGCAGCCGCGGTAAGAGCTTCCATTTCGACGCCCGTGGGACCGGTGGTGGTCACCTGTGACGTAATACGAACACCCCGAGGCTGAATTGTGGCCTTTACATCGATGTGCGAAAGCAGCAGCGGATGGCACATCGGAATCAGCTCGGAAGTCCGTTTGGCTGCCGCAATGCCCGCGAATCGCGCGACCTCCAACGGATCCCCTTTGGGATTCTGCGGCAGCTTTTTCAGCACAGAGGGCTTGATCTTCACGAATGCTTGGGCCGTCGCCGTGCGCTTGGTCTGCGCCTTGGCCGACACATCCACCATGCTCGCGCGGCCCTTCGTGTCATAGTGAGATAACTTTTTCATTTGATTAAGACGCGAATCATGTCTCCAGCCACCCACGATTCACGATCGGGATCAGTCACCAGGAAGGCATTTGCCCGCGACAAAGCAGCGATATCCCCCGACCCTTGCCAGGGCTCCGGCGCGACGGTCGAACCGTCGGCGGAAACCTGGGCTGGCAGAAATCGCGTGAGACCTGTCTTTTGTCGCAGGTCCTTCGATAGCCGGGCCTGCAGTAAGCGAAGCGGAGATTCCTGTGCCCCGCCCAGCAGTTCTACTGCGGCCCGGGCGAACACTTCAAACGTGACCATGGTGGATGCTGGATTTCCCGGCAGTCCGAAGAAGAACTTTCCGCGAACCTTTCCAAAGACTAGTGGCTGCCCCGGTTGGAGCAGCACACGGTCGAAGAAGAATTCGGCCCCCAGATCGGCCATCACGCGCTCGACGATATCGTACTTGCCGGCCGAAACTCCACCGGAGAGCAGCAGCAGATCGGCATCCAGACCTTGCTCAATCAGCCCGCGTGTGGATTCGTAATTATCGCGCGCGATCGGCAGGATCTGCGGATCGCCGCCTGCCCTGCCCACCTGCACGGTCATCGACCAGGCATTGGAGTTGCGGATCTGAAAACGTTCGGGCCTCACGCCGGCTTCGACGATCTCGTCTCCGGTGGGAATGATGGCCACGCGCGGCTTCCGGAATACTTCGGCACATTCACGTCCCACCGTCGCGAGCATCGCGACCTGGGCGAACCCTAACCGCTGCCCGGTGTGGAGAACGGCTTCTCCGCTGCGCGCTTCCTGACCTTGCGCGCCGAAATTCTCGCCCGGCGTGAGAGAGCGGCCGACGCGCACGCGATTGCCTTCACGTTCGGTGTGCTCCACCATGACCACCGCGTCTGCGCCAGTCGGCAACGGTGCTCCGGTCATGATCTCCACGGCCCCGCGGGGGCCTACTGAGCCGCGGTAGATTTCACCCGCGCGCACTTCGCCGATGACTTGCAAGTCGCCGGGAACATCGGCGGCGCGGACTGCAAACCCGTCGCGGGCTGCACGGGGAAAGGGGGGATAATCGCGATCGGCAAAGACCGTCTCAGCAAGCACACGACCGGCTGCTTCGAGCGCAGGAACCTGCTCGGTAGCAGGAGTGGGCCGTGCCGCGCTCACTTCACGCAAGACGCAAGCCCGTGCTTGTTCGAAGCTGAGGGTCACAAGCCCTAGCTTACACTTACACGCCGGATAGACGCGGCCTTGCCGCTTGCCTCGTCCACCTCGACGATCACCCCATGCAGCTCGGCTCCCTGGCGCGCCGCTTCCATGCGCACAGGCATCTGTGTCAGGAATCGCTGCAAGATGATGTCCTTGTCCACGCCGATCACCGATAGGTACGGACCCGTCATTCCTGCATCGGTCTGATATGCCGTCCCATTGGTGAGAATGCGCGTGTCGGCGGTCGGCACATGCGTGTGCGTTCCCACCACTGCAGAGACGCGGCCATCCAGATACCAGCCCATGGCCTGTTTCTCGCTGGTGAGTTCCGCATGAAAATCCACGAAGCGCACGTTGACTCCGGCCGGGAGCGCCGCCAGCAGCGCGTCGGCTTTACGAAACGGACAGTCGGTCGAAGGCATATAGCTTCGCCCTTGCAGGTTCAGAACGGCGCACTTCGCTCCACTGCGAGCTTCCACGACCACGACGCCCGACCCTGGAAGCTCAGGCGCATAATTCGCCGGCCGGAGGAGCCGGGGATTCTTGGGCAGATATTCGTAGATCTCTCGCTTATCCCAAATATGATTGCCGCTGGTGATGACATCCACTCCGTATCCGAAAATCTCATCGGCCAGCTGCGGAGTGATCCCGAACCCTGCCGCTGCGTTTTCACCATTCGCAATGGTCAGATGGATATTTTCAGTTACCACGATCTCGGGCAGTTGCCGGGCCACGATCCCCCGGCCTACTGATCCAAAAATGTCACCGATAAAAAGGAGGTTGGTCAAAATGAAAAAGGGAGGCACCACCGAGCCGTTACAACCCCCGTCATTTGACCCTAAACTTTCAGGGTGGAACCCTCCGCGCCCCTTAAGGCTTCTCCATGGCAGTTGCCTGCCGGAGCTTGCTCACCGGAGCGA
>Ga0105245_10005591_pt1 | contig 11042 bp, 8 predicted proteins | sample KBSM54metaG_FD_81523 | JGI IMG/M metagenome (GOLD analysis project Ga0105245, IMG submission 81523) | Miscanthus rhizosphere microbial communities from Kellogg Biological Station, Michigan, USA - KBS M5-4 metaG | ecosystem: Host-associated > Plants > Roots > Rhizosphere > Soil | place: Michigan...
CGCCGCCCCCAAAGTCGCCCCAACCACCGACCCAAACAACCCCGACGACCTCTGGCGAACCGCAAGACGACTCCTGAAACCCCAACACTACTCCGCCCTCTGGCTACGCTACGGCGAAGACCTTCCCGCCCGGGACATCGCCAAAATCCTAGGCCGCCCGCGCATCTGGGTCAGCGTTACCCTGCACCGAGCCTGCGCCCTACTCCGCCAGAACACCACCAACAATGCCGATCAATCCAAAAGCCCCGATTCAAAAATGAAACCCAGGCCCAATCAAAGACAACAGGCCCAAGGTATAACATGAAAAACCAAAACCCCACCGACCCTCTCATTCAACAACTGCGAAACGAAGCAGCCTCTTTCGACCCCGCTCTTCCCCCCGACCTGCATCGAAAGATCATTTCGACCCTGGCTCAGGCCGACGCGCGCCCCCGCGCCAAGTCTCGCCTCTTACATTGGCTAATCCCTGCCGCCACCATGACCGCCGCTGCCATCGTCACCATTCTTCTCTTCCAAAATCACCCCACACCCACTCAACCCTCCCACCAAACTCCCGTAGTCATCAAAACCCCCAACCCCATCACGCTAACCATGCAATATGTAGACGACCCGCTCCAAACCGAAGTCCAAAGCCTCGTAAACGACTTCACCCGCGCCTCTACAACCGTCACACACGTCTTCCCCGGCGCCTCCAAACGCCAACCGAAACCCGCCACCCAAGGCCCCGCCGGCGTCTAAAAGAGGGGACCCGCGCGGAGTGAACGCAACTCTCGGGCAAGTTGCGCAAGTTGCCCGTGCTAGGTTACGCTTCTCTGATGTGGTGCTGGAATGCAGCTCTTAATTTGTCGGTGATCGGACCGGGGTGGCCTGCGCCTATCGTTCGGCCGTCGATCTTCGTAATGGCGACGACCTCGGCGGCGCTGCCTGTTAAGAAGCATTCGTCGGCGATGTAGAGGTCATGCCGCTGAAGCGTTCTTTCGGTGGCGGGGATTTTCAACTTCGCAGCGAGCTCCAGAATCACGTTCCTCGTGATCCCTTCCAATATGCCGTCGGTGATCGTGGGAGTGTAGATGTGGCCCGCTCTCACGATGAAGATGTTGTCAGCCGTGCACTCGGCGACGTTGCCTTCGTGGTTGAGCATGATCGCTTCGGGAACACCCGCGTCGTTGGCTTCGATTCTGGCTAAAATGTTGTTGAGATAGTTGAGACTCTTCACGCGCGGGGAGATGGCGTTGGGGTGGTTGCGGATGACGCTGGCGGTGATGACAGACATCCCTTTTTCGTAAAGCTCTTTCGGATACATCTCGATGGTGTCGGCGATGATGAAAGCCGTCGGGCGAGGGCACTTGGCGGGGCTTAGGCCCAGGTATCCCGGGCCGCGCGTGACGACCAGGCGGACGTAGCAATCCGTGAAATTGTTGATCTGGATCGTCTGGTACATCGCAGCCGTAATCTCTTCGCGCGTGTAGGGGATATTCAGGCGGATGGTTTTCGCGGATTCCCAGAGGCGATTGAGGTGCTGATCGAGCTTGAAGATTTTCCCGCCATAAACGCGGATGCCTTCGAAGACGCCGTCGCCGTAGAGCAGGCCATGGTCGTAGACGCTGATCTTGGCGTCTTGCTTGTCATATAGTTTTGCGTCGATCCAGACTTTCAGAGACATCAGGCACCTGTGGTGAAGAAACCCAGGGAAGTTGGTTCCCTGGGCTTTGCGATTATAGCCGAAGTTAAGGGGGAGGGATTCTAACCGGGGCGGGGGGGATTAAAAGGGCATTTTACGTGAGATGTCGTAACACGGTGAAATCGCCACCATTTTTCTCGAAAATCTTTCGACCTGCCGTAAAACTTACGCCGCCGCTTCGCAGTTGCGGATGTCGCCCGCGGCCTCCTGCAGCATTCTCGATTTTGGTTTAGGCAGCCACCACGGTTGCCAGCGGCGGTCTTCCAGGAGGCGGTGCAACTCGGCGATTGAATCGATGACCAACTCGGGGCGGTAGGCGAATCGTTCCAGATCCTCGCGTCGGGTGCCGCCTGAGAGGACCAGGACGGTGTGGAAGCCGAGTTGCACGCCGCCCAGGATGTCGGTTTCCATCGTGTCGCCGATCATGGTGGTTTGGTCGGTGCCCAGGCCCAGTTCTTTGCGGGCGGCGCGCATCATGAAGGGGCTTGGTTTGCCGACGCTGAAGGCTTTGACGCCGGTGGCGGTTTCGAGCATGGCAACCATTGCGCCGCAGCCGGGGCGGATGCCGTTTTGAGTGGGGCAGCTTGGGTCGAGATTGGTGGCGATGAGTTTTGCGCCGCCAAAGATCATGCGGACTGCCGCTTCGACTTGTTCGAGGTTGAAGGTGCGTCCTTCGCCGACGACAACATAATCGGGATCGTGATCGACGATGGCGTAGCCGTGGTGATGCAGCGCGGTGAGCAGGCCACCTTCGCCGATGACGAAGGCGGTGCCGCGCGGTTTTTGCTTTTCGAGATAGTTGGCCGTGGCCATGGCACAGGTGTAGACGTGTTCTTCGAGGACGTCGATCCCCATGCGGGCGAGCTTGGCGACGATATCGCGGCGGGTGCGCTGGCTGTTGTTGGTGAGGAAGCGGAAGTTGATATTGCGGCGTCGTAATTCGCGAACAAAATCGTCGGCGCCGGGAATCATTTCCGAGCCGCGATATAAGACGCCGTCCATGTCGATGAGATATCCGTGTTTCATAGGTGTTCTTTCAAATGGTGGTTCGATCTGCGATTGGCCCATCCGTGGGATCGATCGCAGGCGATGGGAGGGGCAACGCAAGGGGTGTGCCGTGTGGGTGGGTCGGGTGGGATAAAAGTGGAATGGTCGCGAAATTGCTGTTATCGGGGGTATTTGACCATCGGCGCTGCACAACGCCCGGGCAATGAGGGGAGTTCTCGCACAGGGAATGCGCAGCTGATATAAGGTTAATATCGGTGGAGAATCATTTCACATGGGTTTTGATTGCACGCTGCATGTTATCGATCCAGCGCGTTTGCGAGATGTTTTTTGTGCTCGCCTGCTCGGGGAGAATACGCCGTTATCGGCGTTTGAATCGCAGAAGGGCGCGAATGCGATCTGGGCGCAAATCTCTGCTGCCCTGCAAGCGGATGATGCAGTCGTTGCTGCGCGTTTAATTGCGCAGGGTGCCATATGCTTCATGTCGGCCGAGCTTCCGGCTCATTACGAGCGCGGGTTTTGCCTTTCGCTGTGGTCATGGCGGATGGAAGATGATGCGCTGATTGCGGAGGTACCGCCTCAGCACCGAGGACCAGCGGCGGATCTTGATATTCTGTTTGCCCCGCTTGTGGAGGCCCATCCGCGATTAAAGGGGCGGTGGCCCACTGAGCTAACGGGCAACGGAAGCACTGGCGTCTTCGTTCCAAGGGAAAAAATTTCCGGTTTGCTGAAATGGACAAAAAATAGAGTCAGTAAATATCCTCGCGCCGCGCGCAGGATTTTCCGCGGCCTTTTGCTGGTCCTGGAGGAATGCGAGAGACGGGGCATGGCTTACTGGGAGGCCAGCGATCTCACTGCGATAGATCACCCTATAGTAGTGCCGGAGCATTTGCGCACAGCATGGCTGGAAGAGGTTCGCCTTCCGCGGAAAGGGACTTGGGACATGATCGCGAATGTCGCGATGCCGGGTCAGTCGCCTCTATGTGTGTTTAACTTCCTGGGGTTGGAAAACTTTTTGACCGAGCAGCCCGCAGTTGCTATTGCGGATCTGACGACATGGCCGCCGTTATGGACGATGCGAGATGAATCGATCGAGCATTGTGATCGAGGGCGAGACGGTCGCTGGGTTATTGTTGGACGGCGCGAGCGGGATAGAGGAGGGCTTTTTCGCTCAGCGCCCCGGATATTAGAGAGTCGAGAGGAGATTGGCGCATCGGGCGCAGTGATCGATGTACCAATGACGGAAGGGGCGCAGGGGCTATTGCAAGGTTACAACGGACCGGCGGGGCCATCGCCAGACGCAACTCCAGTCGTGGACTTCGTTGGGATAATCGGTGAAGTACCTGTAATTACCGTTGGTACAGGGCCGATGGGCGAGCAAGTACCGCCGTATCGACCGTATGCCATAAAGGGTAAACATTCAGCGGAAATTGAAGAACTGCAAGCTACTTCGATTCCGTACGCATTGCGAAGTATCGTGCGATTGCCTGACGGAGGGGAAGTGCTTATCTGGCAAAACAAGGGATATGAACTTGTGAATGGCCGATTCACCCAGACGTTTTCATTTACACCGGCGAACTTTTCGATTCATAACTGCGATGGAATCGCTTCCGCAGGAACCGACGCCATTCTCGCGCAGGCGTACGCGACAACGTCGAATTCCTCCGGCGAGCGCGAGGGGGCGCTGTTTCTCTTTCGGCGGAATCAAGAGCCGCGACAGGTTGCCCCGGCCGTAGAGCATCTCGCCTATTTTTCGCCAGGGCCAAATGGCAGCGTGGTGGCTCGCCAGGTTGGGCCCAATCCAAAGCACTTTGGATGTCTTCTCTGGCCGGAGGAGAATGAACGGGGTGTGCTTATCTGGCTGGATGATGATTTGTTTCCTGACGAAGATCCGGAAAACATTGATGCATTACTATGGTCGCAAAGCGCTGGACGGTTGATTGGAGTGACGTCCGAGCGGCTCTGGGCCATACCAATCGAGAGAGTATTAAGACTTCCACGATACGATGCAACGACGGGCAGAAAACTTCGGGTAGCAAAGACAGATTGAGCAAAATGCGCGGGCGATCGATGGCGAAATTCTTCCGGACGCTATCTCTTCGCGAACTCTGCCAAATCCTCCACCCAGGTCGCCGCGCATTCCAAGCCGTTATCGCTGCTCGATCGGCTTGCGATCTCGCGGCAGCAGTTGCGGAATTTTGGAGTTAGCAATTGCGCTAGACTGTGACTCAAGTGCCCGGCGGTTCGACGGCGCGGGGTGAGCGTCAGGCCTGCTCCCATTCTGGCGATTCTCGCGGCGTTGTCGGGTTGATCCCACGCCAGCGGGAGGATGAGTTGCGGGCAGGCGGCTTCGAGGGCGGCGGCGGTGGTGCCGATGCCGCCGTGATGGACGAATGCGCCGCAGAGCGGGAGCAGTTGGCGGAATGGGGCGTAGGAGAAGTGGCGCACGCTCGGCGGCAGGCGGGCGGGGATGGCGCAGGGGAATTTTGAGAGCAGGACGCCGCGCGCGCCGAGCCGCTCGCAGGCGGCGACGGCGGCGCGGAAAAATTGGGCAGCGTGAGTCATGCCGGTGCCGAGTGTGAAGGCAATCGGTGGCGGGCCTTGTTCGCAGAATGTCGTCACGTCCTGCGGCAATTCGGGGCGCGCGCCGTCGAATCGGCCGAAGCCCGCGAGGCGGAGTTGCGGGGGCCAATCGGGCTGAAGCGGCGCATACCACTGCGGGAAGAGGCCCATCGTCAACTGAGGGGAAAGCCACCAGCGAAAGACCTTTCGGACGGGGGATAATCCCAATGTGCGGCGAAAGCGGTTCAGCGGCGGGGCGACGAGCGCGTAGCCGGCGGCATCGACGCCTAGCCAGAAAAATTGCCGCAGCCGATTGGGGAGCCAGTGCGGGATGCAGATGCCGCCGGGCATTACAGGCGGGGCAGTATTGGTCTGTACGAGGCCTGGCTGAAGGAGGAGAGAGGCCATCGGAACGCCGAGTTTTTCCTGCACCAGCCGGCCGGCGAGAACGCCGGGGTTGGCGACGAGCATCGCGCCGGGTTCGCGCGTGAGTTCGGCGAGGGCCTGGTATTGATGGGGGATCATCGGCGCGCCCCAGCGGGCCATCATCATTCCGCTGCGGAAGGGATGCCATAGGTCGGGATCGGCGAGCATTATTTTTACATCGTCGGCGCTGACCAGCGAGCAGAATTCCATCCCGAAGGCGGCAGCGCGATCGCGATAAGTTTCCGGCGCGGCCAGCGTAACTCTATGTCCGCGTGCGCATAGCGTCGCCCCGAGGCCAAGGTGAGGAAAGACATCGCCGTCGGTGCCGACGGTCGCGAGGATGACGTGCATGCCGTGAGTTCCTGAGGTGGATGCGCTCGCGCCTCCACTATTCATATGACGGAATGAGGCCGGTGATCATTCAACCAGATAATATCTGAGTGCTTCGGGATTTGTATGACAGGATTCATGCCCTTATCTTCCCGCCATGCCCGTTACCGCACTTTCGGCTGATATTTTCCAGGGGGATTGTTTGAAGGTGTTGGCCGATCGCGCGGACGAATCATTCGATTTAATCTTCACCTCGCCGCCTTATGCCGATCGGCGCGCGAAAACCTACGGCGGGATGAAGCCGGAGCATTACGTCGAATGGTTCTTGCCGCGGGCGGAGCAGTTCCTTCGCGTGCTTAAACCGACCGGCACATTTGTGCTGAATATCAAGGAGAAAGTGGAGAAAGGCGAGCGGCATACTTACGTGCTGGAATTGATTCTGGCACTGCGCAAGCAGGGTTGGCTTTGGACGGAGGAATTTATCTGGCATAAGAGGAACTGTCATCCGGGCAAATGGCCTAACCGGTTTCGCGATGCCTGGGAAAGGTGTTTGCAGTTTAATAAGACGCCGAAGTTTAAGATGAACCAGAAGGCGGTGCAGGTGCCGATGGGAGAGTGGGCCAACAAGCGGCTGGCCAAGCTGGGGAAGAACGATGTGCGGCGGTTTGATTCGCAGGTGAAGAGCGGGTTTGGGAAAAACATTGCGAACTGGGTGGGGCGCGAGATGGCTTATCCTTCGAATGTGCTGCACCTGGCGACGGAGTGCGGGAATAAGAACCATAGCGCGGCCTTTCCCAAATCGCTGCCGGAATGGTTTATCAAGCTGTTTACCGATGAGGGTGATTGGGTGCTCGATCCGTTTGCCGGCAGCGGCACGACGAGTCTGGCGGCGAAAGGGATGGGGCGAAACTCTGTGGGCGTGGAGATTGTGGCGGAGTATTGCGCGGCGGCCCGGGCGGCGCTTGCGGATTCTAAGTACCGAGAAGATTCACCACGAAGGGGCGAAGGCGCAAAGAAGACAAAGCGGGCTAAGGTTTCGGCGAGTCTGTTTGACGCGCGGGATTGAAGGAGTTGCCCGGTGCGACGGCGGGCGCCAGGGTTGCGATCAACATCCATGCGGTGAGAACCATGACGCACGACAAGATCGGCGCGAGAGGAAGAGTCAGCGCGGTGAAGATGAGCTTATCCATTGGGACAAGCATCAATACAGCGGGCAGCGCGGCTAGCAGGCAGATCATTGTGCGCAGCCAGGTAAGAGGTGGCAGGTGGACGATTGCGAACAGGCCTGCGGTTGCAAAGAGAGTTGGCCAAAGGGTGAGGAAACTGCCGCCGGGGACGTAGATGTTGATGGGAATGGAAAGCAGCGAAAAGAGGAGCAGGCCTGTGGCGGCGAGGTCGGGGCCTTTGGTGAATCGGCGAAATTCCATTGCGAATGAAAGTGTAATGATCGTGGAGAGAATTGCGATGAAAGCGAGTTGAAGATTAAAGGCTGCAGGTGTGCGCGCGGGGGAGAACATGTGCATGAGGCCAAACACGGCAAGTGGTGTGATGAGTAATGCGAGGGTCAGGCGGGCGGCTGCGCCGGCGATGCCGATCACGGCGATCAGGCGTCGCCGTTTTAGGTGAATTAGCGTGATGGTCGTCAAAATGAATTGCAGGATGGTGAGAGGCCAGACCCATGCGGCGGGGTAGATGGCTAGAATGGTTGGCGTGAGATTGAAGTAGACGGCGTTGGGCTGGTCATCGGTTAGCAGCGATGAAATTTCGTCGTCGCTGAGATTGGCAAAATGGCGGGCGAGCGAAAGAGCTGCGCTGCCGTGATGCCAGAGACTTCCAGCCGCGAGATTTTCCGGCGAGTCATTTTTAGTGTGATAATAGTAGTAATTACCAATCATCGCGAAGTTCAGACCCTTCAATCCCGCCCAGCGGAAAATGGTGAAATCCGTGTCGTTGGGCAGCAGGCGGTAGACATCGTATGACAATGAGTTGGCAATGGGATACGGGGCAGCGGCTGCGAAATGGCGAATGAACGAAAGATTGTGCGGGGCTGTTTCAAACATGATCGAAGGCCCCGCCGTGCCGCGTGCTTCGAAATTGATGGCCAGGGCGATCTGCGGTTTGAGCGCCATGCCGTCGATGCCTTCAAACAGGCCGCGCGCACCGAGCAGGCCCATTTCTTCGCCGTCGGTGATAAGGAAAATGATGTCGCGCTTTGGCATGCCGGCGACTTTGATGGCGCGCGCCGTCTCCAGCAGTGCCGCGACGCCGGCGGTATCGTCCGCCGCGCCGGGCCCTCCTGCTACTGAATCGTAATGGGCGGCCAGCATGATCGCGCGATGGTCCGCGCCGCCTCCCGCTGAACCTTTCATACGAGCAATCAGGTTATTCACGGTTTGCACGGATCCTGTTCGGCGCACAACATTGGCGGTTTGCACTTCTGTCGTCAGACCAAGTCGCGACAGTTCATCGATGAGATATTGGCGCACCCGCTCATTGGCTTTCGATCCGGCGGGATGCGTCTCGCTTGCAATTGCGCGAACATGCGCCATCGCCCGGCTATTGGAAAAATCGGAATCTGATTTGGCTTCGGCAGGCGATGGCGCATTGGTTGTTTGCAGTGCGAACCAGATCGCCGCTGACAGACCCATCAGGATAACCAAGCCATGAAGAGTGATTCGTTGCCGGCCGCTCACATCGGTCTCCTTTATATTGAGCGCCGCGCCGACTCTTCATGAGTCATTGCAACTTGGGCAACAGTTGATCGAGACCAGCCTGCGCCTCGGCGCAGTTCGCGTCAATCGCCAGCGCACCGCGATAACAGGCGCGGGCTTCTTCCGTGCGGCCACGTTTCGCCAGCGAGTCGCCGATCTTCGCCATCGCGATCGGATCTTTCGGATCAAGCTGCAGCACCGTGCGCAGGCACGCTTCGGCCTCAGGAAATTTATTCATGCTTAAAAGCAATCCGCCCAGGTCCCTGCGATAGACGGGCGATTGCGCCTGCAACGAGATGGCGCGGGCCATCATGTTTTGCGCAAGATCTTTCAGATTCATTTCGGCTGCCAGCCGGCCTAGCGCGCCGGTCGCCTCGGCATTTTGCGGCTCGCGGTCGAGTACGAAAAAGAGCAGATCGCGCGCTTCGATATATCGCCCAGCCAATTGCCGCTCGCGCGCCAGAGCCATGCATTCTGCCACGCTCTTGTTCGCGGGCTGGGTCTGAAGTTTTCGCTCGACTGCACCTTTTACCACTTCTTCAACGCCTTCATGTCCCTCGCGGGCGAACGCGCGCGACATCACCTTGTAGTGATTCTTAAATTCCTGCCCCATCGGGTTGTGCCAGACATTTTTGGCGATGTGCGATGCAGCCAGCGTGATGTCCTTCTCCAGCGATTCCCGCTTTGAATGTTCTGCTTCGTCCATTTGCACCGCTTCGTATGGCAGGCGATGCGGGACGCTCAAAATCTGCGCATAAGGCTCGCCCTTGCGGAAAATATGCCGCTGACCCGGCGCGGGGACCTTAAACACAATAAACATGGTCTTGGACCACCATTCCGTCTGAACGTGGCCGCAAACGGCCGCAGGGGCTGTCTCGGTCGCATCGGTAAAGAAGCGCGGATGCGTCTCAACGCGGATCACATGTCCAGGCGGCGCTTGCAGATCGATCCCGGTGGCAAAGAAATAAAATCGCGGCGGATGCGGAAAGAAGACGTTGAATTCAGCACCATTGGGTTTATGCCCAGGCTCATTCGCATAATCCCAGGCAAATCGAACAACCCCGCCTTGATTGATGATGTGGCATTCCTTTTCGTAGGGATAGACCAGCTCCAAGGCATAAGTGGCTGCATCGACAAAGGGCGGGCAATGCCAGGGCTGTGGTTCGGAGCCGTTTCGTTTTTTGACGGCCTGGCCGCTCCAGCCGGGGATTTTCATCTGCACCGGGCGCGGGGGGATGGCCTTGCCGGTGGTGCGATATTTGATGGTCATTTTATCCATAGAGATGCTTGCCTGATGATAACTCGCAAATTGCGATCGGCCAAACGGCCTATTTGTACTTAAGTGCCCAGTTTCACAGGGCGGTGCAGATCCTAAAGACTGCGCGGGCGGCGCGTCGGGAAGGAGTGAATTGATGAAAAACTCGCTTGCATCGCCGCCCCGCCCTCATTACGGTTATAGAGTCTTCGTCAGTGGGTGACGAAAGCTCATCCCGCATTCTCGGCTCTTGTTTTTAGAAAATGTCGAGCCAGTCGTGCCACGCCGCGCTTCCGCTGCGGTATGGCGGCGTCGTTGTTCGTGGAGGGAAATTCAATGTCCTTGCAAGTTGGCCGTCGTTCTACCGGTTCGGTGTTCGCTTCGTCCATTCCCGCTGCGCTGCGAAACGCGTGCGATGAGGTCGTGGGGGAGATGTTCGAAGCACTCGAATCCCGCGAATTATTATCGGTCGCCCCGGTGCAGGCCTCGCGCCACCATGCCCACCACATGCATCATGTGCATCACATGCGGCACGTGCAGACGTCGCAGGCTGCGGCGATTATCGTCGCCGCAAGCGTGGTGACCGATAAACTCGACTACCAACCCGGCGAAAATGCCATCATCAACGGCAGCGGATTCGCTGCCAATGAACAGGTTCGCCTGCAGGTGCTGCATACGGATGGCACGCCCAATACCGCTTCGGAACATCAACCGTGGACCGTTCGCGCCGATGTTCACGGCGCGTTTCGAACTTCATATCCCGTAGGCCAGGATGATCTGAATACCTCACTCCGCCTCACAGCCGTCGGACTGACTTCCAACCGAACCGCAGTCGAAAACTTTTCCGACAGCGGCCCAATCGTTCGGCCTGACCATATCGTCATCGTCATCAATGAAGACCGCTTCAGCGATGTCATCGGCGACATCGCCCACATGCCCTACGTCAACCAGCTCGCAGCCAGCGGATTGGTCTACACCGAAGCGCACGGCGTCGGGCATCCGAGTCTTCCGAATTATCTCGCGCTCTATTCCGGCTCGACACAAGGCATTACCGATAACGGCAACAACCACA
>Ga0105245_10005593_pt1 | contig 11040 bp, 7 predicted proteins | sample KBSM54metaG_FD_81523 | JGI IMG/M metagenome (GOLD analysis project Ga0105245, IMG submission 81523) | Miscanthus rhizosphere microbial communities from Kellogg Biological Station, Michigan, USA - KBS M5-4 metaG | ecosystem: Host-associated > Plants > Roots > Rhizosphere > Soil | place: Michigan...
GACGAGGACGCGGTCCCTCCGGAACTGCAGCGCGCCCTGCTCCTTACGATCAACGGCATCGCCGCAGGGCTGCGCAACACCGGCTAGCTCGGGTCGTGCCGACGCCGTACCGTGCCGTCTGAAATCCGCCAGCCATTGTCGGACCGGGCAGGCAGACTAGCAGTGTGATGATCCCTGACGCCGACACCTGCTACCGGGCGATGGAGGCCAAGGACCCCCGATTCGACGGGTGGTTCTTCGTTGCCGTGCGTTCGACCGGTATCTATTGCCGGCCGTCGTGCCCGTCTCGTACGCCGCTCCGGCGCAATGTCGCGTTTCACTCCACTGCCGCGTCCGCTCAGCGGGCGGGCTATCGAGCCTGCAAGCGGTGCCGTCCGGATGCATCTCCCGGCTCGCCGGAGTGGAATGTTCGAGGCGACCTCGCTGGGCGCGCGCTGCGGCTGATCGCGGACGGCATCGTCGACCGGGAGGGCGTGCCTGGCCTCGCTCGGCGCGTTGGCTATTCCGAACGACAGCTGCACCGCGTTCTCGTCACGGAGGTCGGAGCAGGCCCGATAGCGCTCGCCCGGGCCCAGCGGGCCCAGACCGCGCGGATTCTGCTCGAGACGACTGACCTGCCCACCGCGGACGTCGCATTTGCCGCCGGATTCGCGAGCGTCCGGCAATTCAACGACACGGTGCGAGAGGTGTTCGCCACGACTCCGACCGGGCTTCGCGCGGCCAGACGGCGCGATGCCGGGGTGGACTCGCATCCCGGAGTGGTCCAGCTACGCCTGCCGTTCCGGAAGCCGCTGGATCTGCCCTCGATGCTCGATTACCTCGCCGCGCGGGCGATTCCCGGCGTCGAGTCGGTGCGTGGCGACACCTATCAACGCACGCTGGCTTTGCCCAACGGCGCTGCGCGGGCAGAGATTCGCCCCGGCGGCGACAGCTATCTCTTGTGCCGATTGGAACTCGCCCACCAGCGAGATCTGGTGGCCGCTGTGGCCCGCTTGCGGCGCTTGCTCGATCTCGACGCCGATCCGGCTGCCGTTGACGCCGCCCTAGGCGCCCGCCCCGAACTCGGCACCTTGGTGACCAAGCGGCCGGGGTTGCGATCCCCGGGCACCGTCGACGGCTTCGAACTCGCGGTTCGGGCGGTAGTCGGCCAACAGGTATCGGTCGCCGGAGCCGGGCGGGTGCTGGCCCGGCTGGTCGAAACGGCCGGATCGGCTGTCTTTCCCGACGAACCGAGCCGGCTGTTCCCCACCGCGCCGCAGCTGGCGACACAGGATCCGTCTGAGATGCCGATGCCGAAGGCACGGGCGGCGACGCTGCACGCGCTCGCTGAGGCCATTGGCGGTGGCGCAATGGCACTCGATCCGGGAGCTGATCGCGCCGTGGCACGGGCCGCGCTTGGCGAAGTGCCCGGCATCGGTCCGTGGACAGCCGACTACGTTGTCATGCGGGCGCTCGGCGATCCCGACATCCTGCTCGCGACCGACCTCGGCGTGCGACGCGCGGCCCGCTCGCTCGATCTGGACCTGAACGGCGGACGGCCGGATTGGGCGCCCTGGCGCTCCTATGCCACCCATCACTTGTGGGCGGCGCTGCGATGAGCCTGCCACGTCGGTATGAACATGTCCCTGACCCACGAACACAACGATCCACCCGGAGGCATACCTTGCTGCGCTTCACTGTTCTCGATTCACCCCTCGGCGGCCTGCTCGCGGTTCGCGACGATGGTGGCCTCACCGGCTTGTACCTGCCGACCGGTCGGCACGTGGTATCGCCGCACTCAACCTGGCGGCGCGCCGATGCCGACTTCGACGAGGAGCGAGGGCAGCTCGCCGAGTACTTCGCCGGCACCCGGATGGACTTCGAGCTGACCCTGAATCCGGCCGGTACGCCATTCCAGCTAGCAGTCTGGTCGGCCCTGCGCGGGATCCCCTACGGGGAGACGACGAGCTACGGCAAGATCGCTGCGGCGATGGGCCGGCCGGACGCCGCGCGAGCGATCGGCTGGGCCAACGGCCAGAACCCGATCCCGATCATCGTGCCCTGCCACCGCGTCATCGGCGCGGACGGCTCGCTCACCGGCTACGGTGGAGGACTGCCGGCCAAACGCTGGCTACTGGCGCACGAGGCGGAGCACGCGGGGCTCACCCTGCGGTAGGCGAGATCCTGGGCCGCCATTCGCACCAGCTAACCCGGCCTGACACCGCGAAACTCGTGCGCTGCTCGTCCGGGGCCGCATCTTCGATGTAATCGTCGACTTACGCCCCGATTCGCCCGCCTACTTGCGGTGAGAGTCGTTCCCCCCACCGGGAACGAGCAGACCTCCGTACGTCCAGGCCGGACGCGTCCACGGCTTCCAAGCGCTCATCGAACCCGCGGACATCAGCCACCGCGTCGACCGGCCCCACAATCCGCCGAAGACCCGCGAGTGCCGCGAGCCCCGGGTCACGCGGCTCAGCCCGACGGCTTCACCCAGTATCGGGTTACCGATCTTGCCGGTCTGGGTGGCACGTCGATCAGCGGACCGATCGACATGAACGATCGCGATGAAGTAACCGCGGTGTCGACCACGGCTGGAGACACCGACTTGCGGAGATTCGTCTGAAGTCGCGGCGCCTTGTCAGACATCGGGGCCCCCGGAGGTCCGTAAGCCGCGGGAGCCAGGCTCAATTCGTCGGGGCAAGTTGGGCTAGAGCGATCTGACGACTCCACTTAGTCCGTCCCTACAGCCGCGTATTGACTAACGTTCGCACGATCGCTCCCATCCGGGATTCTCTCTTCTGAACACAGCCCTATGCAGGCGCTTTGTCCAGCCGATCGAACAGATTGCTTCCCGCGTGCGCGCGCTGCTGGATCCACAGGGACACGCAAGAGCGTTGCCACGAACAGCCCTCCCTTGACACCCTGTGTACCGTCCCTCACAGACGTCCGGGGGGGAGTGTCATGTTTGATTACGTGCCTGTCAGTATCCGCGAAGACTTCTGCACTGCCCTTTCATCGACCCTGCAACGATTATTACGTTCGCGTCAGGAGTCCACGCGCGTAGAAGAACTTGAATCAATTCGACGTCCTCTATGCCCACCTGGAGCAGTGCCCGGCGTCTGGGTCTTACATTTTGGCTTTCTGGGAGCACATTCATAAGGCATTAGGTTAAGGGGGCGTTTTGTTTCGTGTTGTGAGTTCCCGCCGGGTGTCGGCATTTCTGATCGCAAGCATTACGGTTGGCGGACTGGTCGGCAGCCTACAATGGGTCAAGCCTACTGCGGCCGCCGCGGCCACTGGCCTGGCCATCGACAAGCTGGTGAGCGCTCACGCCACCACCAAAGCCACCAGTGTGACCTCGCCGGCGTTCACGACGTCCCAGGGCGGCGAGCTGTTGGTGGCGTTCTTGGCCTCAGACGGCCCGGGCTCCGCGCAGACATTTAGCGCAGTAACGGGCGGGGGACTCACTTGGCGGCTGCGCCAGCGCACCAATACCCAGCGCGGAACGGCCGAGATTTGGCAGGCGGCGGCGTCTGGCGTGGTTACCAACGCGACCGTCAAGGGGACTCACTCCGGCTCATATAATGCTTCGATCACCGTGGCCACCTTCACCGGCGCCAATACAACGGTCGACGGCGCCACTATAGGGGCCAATGCGGCCACGGGCGCACCCACAGCTACGCTGACGACCACCCGCCCGGGCTCCTGGGTGTGGGGCGTGGGCGACGACTACGATCAAGCACTTGCTCGCATTGTAGGCCCGAATCAGACCAAGGTTGATGAATACCTGGCCGCCTCCGGCGACACCTTCTGGACTCAGCGTCAAACTGCGGTCACGCCCACCCCGGCGCCCGTGACCATCAACGACACGGCCCCGTCCACTGATCGCTGGAACTTGTCCGTCATCGAGATACCGGCAGCGACCACCGACACCACGGCGCCATCAGTGCCCACCGGGCTGTCGGCCGCGGCGATGAGCCCCACGCGTGTAGACCTCAGCTGGAGCGCCAGCACCGATGACACCGGAGTCACGGGTTACAACATCCTGCGGGGCGGCACCCAGATCGGCACCGCCACCGGCCCCAGCTACTCGGATACAACGGCCGCGGCGAATACCACCTACAGCTACGCGGTGCGGGCGTTTGACGCCGCCGGTAACACGTCGGCCAACTCCGCGCCGATCAACGTCACCACACCGGCCCCAGACACCAGTCCGCCGGTGATCAGCGCCATCTCCAGCGGTACTCCCACCCAGACCGGCACCACCATTAGCTGGACCACCGATGAGCCGGCCTCCACGCAGGTCGAGTACGGCCCGGATACCAATTACGGCAGCTCGACCACACTCGTGCCTGCCCTCGTTACCAGCCACAGCCAAACTCTCACCGGGCTGGCCGCAAGCACCACCTACCACTTCCGCGTCAAGTCCGCCGACGCCGCCGGCAACCTGGCCACATCCCCAGACTCCAGCTTTATCACTAGCGACCCGGTGCCCGACACCGCGCCGCCAACGGTTAACCTCACCGCTCCCGCCAACAACGCCACCGTGGTCGGCACCGTTAACGTCACCGCCAACGCGACCGACGACGTTGGCGTGGCTGGGGTCCAATTCGTGCTCGACGGCGCCAACCTCGGAGCTGAGGACACCACCGCCCCATACGCCACCGCCTGGGACAGCAAGACTGCCACCAACGGCGGCCACACGCTCACCGCGATTGCCCGCGACGCCGCCGGCAACACCGCCACGGCCACCGCAGTCGCCGTCACCGTTAATAACGACCTGACCCCGCCCACGGTAGCTCTTACGACCCCGCCCGACGGCACCACTGTCTCGGGCACGATCTCAGTGGCGGCCAATGCCGACGACAACGCCGCCGTTGCTTCGGTGCAGTTCAAGCTCGACGGTGTCAACCTCGGCGCGGCCGATACCACCAGCCCCTACTCGATCAATTGGGATACCACCACTGCGGCGGCCGGCTCTCACACGCTCTCGGCCGTCGCCACCGACACTTCCGGTAACACCGCCACGGGAGCCACTGTCACAGTCACGATCAATAACGCCTCCAGCGACCCATCGGTCATTGGCTCGTGGGGCCCTGTGGTCACCTGGCCGGAAGTTTCCATCCACGCGGCGCTCACCTACACCGGCAAAGTCCTCACCTTCCAAGGGGACTTTAGTCAGGGCGGCCAGCAATATCTGCTCGACCCAGCCACCGGCGCCCAAACCCAGGTTCCTAACGCGGTGGCCGACCTCTTCTGCGCCGGCCAGGCGGTGCTGGCCGACGGAAAAATCATCGTCATCGGCGGCACTTCGACCTCCGGCGGCCTTGGCATCAGGACCATTACCGCCTTTAACCCAGCCACCGAGACCTGGCAAACGCTAGCCGACATGCACTACCCGCGTTGGTACGCTACCGGCACAACGCTTGGCGACGGCCGCGTGCTGGTGACGTCGGGCGACAACAATGGCATCGGCGACACCGTCCAGATCCCGGAGATCTACGACACCCAGCACAACACCTGGACCGACCTAACGTCCGCCACGCACAACATCCCGATATACCCGTTCATGTACCAGCTGCCCGACGGCCGCGTGCTATGGGCAGGTGCCTCTGAGGTTTCCACCCAGACCGAAGTGCTCAGCGCCAATCTGCAAACCTGGTCCTCGGTTGACTCGCGGATCATCGACGGCTCGTCAATCGCCAACTATGCCCCCGGTAAATTCATAAAGGCCGGCTCCGCAGCCGACTCCGGCAATTCCGGCCTGTCATCAAACACGGCTTTCACCCTCGACATGAACCAGCCCAGTCCAACCTGGCAGGCGACTGGCTCCATGCAATATCCGCGCAGCTTTGTGAACCTCACCAACTTGCCCGACGGCACAGTTCTGGCCACCGGCGGCGACACGGAAAAATCCGGCTACAACGATGCCAACGGCGTGAAACCGGCTGAGATCTGGAACCCAGCCACCGGCAGCTGGAAGACGGTGGCAGCGCTGAGCGATGTGCGGCTGTACCACTCGGTGGCCGTGTTGTTACCCGATGGCCGGGTGATGGTTTCCGGTGGCGGCGGCGACGCCGGCGTCCCGGATCACCGGACCTACCAGATCTACTCCCCGGCCTACCTGTTCAAGGGAGCGCGCCCAAGCATTACATCTGCTCCAAGCACAGTTCAGTACAACTCGACGGCCTTCGTCCAGACTCCGGATGCCGGAAGCATCACGAAAGTTTCGCTCATCCGCACCGGCTCAGTGACCCACTCGTTTGACCAAAACGCGCGCGCGGTTGACCTTAACTTCACGCAAACATCCGACGGCCTCAATGTCCAGATGCCGCAAAACGGCAACTTAGCCCCGCCCGGCTTCTACATGCTCTCCATCGTAAATAACAATGGCGTGCCTTCAGTATCGAAATTCGTCCGCTTCCCGGCCCGGTTTGAAGACAACGTGGCCCCGTCCGCTCCGTCGAACCTCACTGCCACCGGGGGTATCGGCCGGGCTGACCTCACGTGGTCCGCGGCCAACGACAACATCGGTGTGGCCAAGTACGACGTGTACCGTTCCACCACCCCCGGTTTCACGCCGAGCCCGGCCAACCAGATCGCCCAGGTGAGCGGCAGCACTCTTAGCTATGCCGACACCGGCTTGACCGCCGGCACGTATTACTACCAGCTCAAGGCCGAAGATGCCGCGGCCAACATTGGCCCCAGTTCAAACGAGGCCACGGCCACGGCCACGGCCACCAACGACACCACCCCGCCGATCGCGCCGACCAACCTGGTCGCGACGCCGGCGGCAGGCCAGGTAGCGCTCAGCTGGACCGCCGCCACCGATAACGTCGGCGTCGCCAGGTACAACATCAGCCGCGACGGGAGTCCCATCGGCACCGCCAACGGCACCAACTTCGCCGACAGCTCCGTGGTCGCCGGCACCACTTACTCCTACACGGTGACCGCTCAAGACGCCGCCGGCAACGTTGGCCCGGCCTCCAATGCCGCGAGCGCCACCGTACCCTCCGGCCCGTCTGTCATCAGCGTTGACGCCCAGGTCATCACCCACCAAAGCACCGCCGGTACAACTATCACTTCACCGGCCATAACTACCACGCAGTCAAACGAGCTAATCCTGGCTTTCCTCAATTCCGATGGGCCAAGCGGTAGCGGCACCATCTCGTTCAGCGGCGTCTCGGGCGGTGGCCTCACCTGGACCCTGCGCAAACGCCAAAACACCCAGGCCGGCACTGCCGAAATCTGGCAGGCCGTAGCGCCCGGCCCGCTCACCGCCACCACGGTCACCGCCACCCGCTCCAGTGGCTCGTGGCAAGGTTCCATGACGATAGCCGCCTTCAAAAACGCTGACACGGCGCTCGGAGCCACCGCCGGCGCCAGTTCGGCCAGCGGCCCGCCCAGTACCACTGTCACCACCACCCGCGCCGGCTCCTGGATTTGGGGTGCCGGCACCGACTGGTCGCGCGCCGTCGCCCGCACCGTCGGTTCCGGGCAGACGCTGGTCGACCAGTTCCTAGCCCCGGCCGGGGACACCTACTGGGTCCAGCGCCAGAACTCACCCACCCCGGCCTCAGGCACCGCGGTCACGATCAACGACACTGCTCCCACCACCGACCAGTACAACCTGACCCTTATCGAAATCCTGGCAAGGTAGGGCGGCGCTTAGCCAAAATTCACCGCATTCTCAGGCAATTCAGCTAACAACGCACGCATGATATCTAACAAACGACGTTGCTGGTCGCCCAGCGTTTAATGAAACGTCGCTGTCTGGCAATCAGCCGATGGTGGAGGGCCAGCCACCGGCAGCCTGTCACGCCGTCGCCCTGGGCGGACAGAAACACACCGACCTTGGCACGCTCGGCGGCAAGAACGGTGCCCCGCAGAACAAGGGCATCAACAAAGCAGGACAGGTGGTCGGCCAAACGAAAACGTGAACGGTCGATCGGACCGGAATGAAGGGATCGCTGAAGTTCCACTGTGTTCCTGTGGTAGGGCGCCTCCCGCGAGATGGACGAGCAACTCAGAGCGATAGGCCGGAAACTCGAGCTAGTGTCGATCTTGGACTTACGAACTGAGACCTAGAGCCTGTTGCAAAATGCCTGCCGCCGACCGCGAGCGAAAAAGGTTGGCCCTTGCGGCAGTTTTGGTCGCCGGCGGTGTTTGCTTGTCTCCCGCGAAATGAGCGCTTTATGCTCACCTTGCGTAATCGGCCACCTGCCGATTACGCAAAGGCTCCCAGCGACGCTTACTCCTAGATCATCGCGGTGGCTGCCGACGGTTCGGACCGGTACCGACGGGTCAGCTGTTGAAGGCGTTCTGCGCGGCGTCGATGCCGTCGGCAAGCAGCGCTTCGACGGCGTCCGCCGCCCGGTCGACGAGGTAGGCCAGCTCTTTGCGCTCGGCGGCCGTGAAGTCGTGCAGCACGTAGTCGGCCGGATCCTGCCGACCCGGCGGCCGTCCGATGCCGAAACGGACGCGCAGGTAGTCGTTGCTCCCCAGTGCCGCGGTGGCGGAGCGCAAGCCGTTGTGGCCGCCATCACCGCCACCTCGTTTGATCCGCAGCGCGCCATAGGGCAGGTCGAGGTCATCGTGCACAACGGTCAGCCGGGCCACCGGGATCTTGAAGAACCGGGAGATCGCGACGATCGGGCCGCCGGATTCGTTCATGTACGACTTTGGCTTGGCCAGCACGACCGATCGCCCCGCGAGCCGACCGTCGACCACATCAACGCGACCGCGGTGCGCTTTGAATCGTCCGCCCATGCGCGTGGCGAGCAGGTCGACCACCATGAAGCCGACGTTGTGGCGGTTGCCGGCGTATCGCGGACCGGGATTGCCGAGACCAACGACGAGCGCTCGCTCCGTCGCTCTCGCGTCGGAGTTACTCGATACAGGTCCCACGATGTCGCGTCGCCGGTTGAACACCGATGGTCGTAGCGGACTATTCCTCGGCCGCAGGCGGAGTTTCGGACGGAGCGCCAGCCTCCCTTTCGGCCTCCGGCTTCTCTTCGACAATGCCTAGCTCGCTGGCCGCTTCGGCTGCCTCGGCCTCGAGCTCCTCGGCCGACGGAGCCTCCTGGATGAGCAGCAGAACCTGGTCTGGGTCACCGGCGAGGGTCGCCCCAGCCGGCAGCGCGAGATCCGCGGCCGTGATGTGCGAGCCGATCTCCACTCCCTCGATGTTCACCTCGATGCCGGAGGGCAGGTTCGTCGCTTCCGCCTCGATGCTGACGGTCGTGTTCTCTTGAGCAAGCAGACCGCCGCGCACGACTTCGCCGACAATCTGCAGCGGGACATCGATGGTGACCTTCTCGCCACGGCGTACGGCGAGCAGATCGACATGCTCGAAGATGCCCTTGATGGGGTGGCGCTGAATCGCCTTCGGGATGGCGAGCTGATCGGCACCATTGACATTCACGGTGAGGAGGACGTTCATCCCGCCGTGCTTGAGCGCTTGGGCGAACTCACGGGCCGGAATCGATATGTGCCGAGGATCAGCACCGTGGCCATAGATCACAGCGGGGATCTTGCCGGCGCGCCGGGTGCGTCGTGCGCCCCCCTTGCCGAACTCGGTACGCGGCTCGGCGGATAGACGAACTTCAGGCACGGCAGGGACTCCTCACGAATGGACCGATTCCGGTAGCGGGCGCCGCACGGCGATGGACACGAGCCGTCGACGACACCGCGTCGATCACGGACGCGCCACCGATGCGGTGGGTCGCAATCCCTCGCCGGGCAACCCCATAAGCTTACCGGCGGGCGACGCGGAGGGCGAAATCCGGGGCGCCGGAAGGTGGCCGCTTGTGTCGGACATGGTGCGCGTCCGCGTCCCTGCGAAGGTGAACCTGCATCTTCGCGTCGGTGCGCGACGACGGGACGGCTTCCATGACCTTGTGACGGTCTATTTGGCCGTTGACCTATTCGACGAGCTCATCGCCCTGGCGGCCGATGACTTCGCCATGTCGATCGAAGGTGAGGGAGCCGGTTCGCTACCGGCTGACCCGAACAATCTCGCCTGGCAGGCTGCGTCGTTGCTCGCGACGCACGCGGGCGTTCCTCCGGCGGCGCGGTTGACCATCCGCAAGGGGATTCCCGTCGCTGGCGGCCTCGCCGGCGGTTCGGCCGATGCGGCTGCTGCCCTGGTTGCCTGCGCGGAGCTCTGGCGAATCGGCGCCAGCCGGTCCGAGCTTGCTGCGATAGCGGCCCAGTTAGGCAGTGACGTGCCCTTCGCGCTCACGGGCGGATGTGCAGTTGGCACAGGGCGGGGCGAACTGCTGTCGCCCGCCATGACCAGCGGTGAATTTCACTTGGTCCTGGCGTTTGCTGATCATGGCATCGCCACCCCCGAGGCCTACCGCATCCTTGACCGGATGCGCGGCGACATCGCGCCAACGCTCGATCTGAACGGGTCGCGCATAGTGCTGGATGCCCTTCGACGTAACGACGTCCCACAGCTTGCGGCCGCCCTGGTCAACGACCTGCAAAGACCGGCGCTGTCTCTCTCACCCGGGCTGCAGCGAACCCTGTCGGCGGGGCGAGAACTCGGCGCTCTTGCCGCCATGGTGTCGGGTTCTGGGCCGACCTGCTTGTTTCTCGTCGACAGTGCAACGGGCGCGACCCGATTAGCCGCGGCGCTCGCCGCGGAGGGCGTCTGCCGACGCACCCGGGTTGTGAAAGGTCCAGTTCCCGGAGCTCGTCTGGTCCGGTAGCGCGGCTCAGGCGGGTCGGCGCCGGCGCGTCCGCAGCTGGGGTTTCGCCTCCAGCCCGCGCAAACCATTCCAGCCGAGATTCACCAGGTGTGCCGCTACTTCGTCGCGGCCAGGCTTGCGAACATCGAGCCACCATTGCCCAGTTAACGCAACCATGCCAACAAGCATTTGCGCGTACATGCCGGCGAGCTTCGTTTGTAGGCCGCGGCGGTCGAATTCCCGACCCAGGATGTGCTCGACTTGGCTGGCGATGTCGTTCAGCAATGAGGAAAACGTCCCTGCGCCGGAGGCCACGGGCGAATCCCTGGTCAAGACCCGAAATCCGTCGGTGTCCTCCTCGATGTAC
>Ga0105245_10005597_pt1 | contig 11038 bp, 10 predicted proteins | sample KBSM54metaG_FD_81523 | JGI IMG/M metagenome (GOLD analysis project Ga0105245, IMG submission 81523) | Miscanthus rhizosphere microbial communities from Kellogg Biological Station, Michigan, USA - KBS M5-4 metaG | ecosystem: Host-associated > Plants > Roots > Rhizosphere > Soil | place...
ACCTCGGGCCGGAGCTCCTCGACGAGCGCGCGGAAGCGGTGCACGCCTCGCTCGCGGATCGCGCTCCACGACGACAGGTCGACGCTCACCCGCGCGCCGCCCTGGCGCGCGAGCTCGACGGCGCGTGTCGCGGCCGACGCCACGGGGTCGGCTGTCAGCGCGTAGCCGGACACGTGCAGGTGATCGCATGCGAGCCACGCCGGCTCGAGCTCCTCCGGCCGGAGGTCTGTCGCGACGCCGCGCGCCGGGAACATCGACCGCTCGCCCGTCGCGTCGACGAGCGAGACGATCACGCCGTTCCCCTCCGGTGCGACCGGGCCCGCGAGCTCGACCGCCCGGCGTTCCAGCTCGTCCGCGGCCAGCCTCCCCGCGCCGTCGGCTGCCCGCTTGCCGAGCCAACGGGCCTCGGCGCCGAGCGCGGCGGCCCAGGCGGCGACGTTGGCCCCCTGCCCGCCCGCGGCCAGCGAGACCTCGGCCGGGGTGTCCGCGCCCCGGGCGACGTCGCCGCGGATCCGGACGACAACGTCGAGCCCGAGATCGCCGAGCGAGACCACGCGCATGGCCTACGATCGTCTCATGGCCGGCGACGAGGGGACGGAGGAGCACCCAGGCAGACGCCACCGCGCGCGGTCGTTCGTGCTCGGTGGGATCGTCGGCGCCTCTGCGGTCGCAGCCGGGCTCAGGCGAGCGCGACGTCGCCGCCGCCGGCCCGTACAAGCCGGGCTCGCCGCCTTCGAGGGCGCCCCGTGCTACCGCGAGTTGCTCGAACGGGAGCGCAGAGAGGGACCGTAGCCCCGTTCCACCTCCTCGGCGCGGACGACCGTCTGGAGGTTCACGTCGGCGTCGCCGATCCCGAGTTGCTGGCCGACGAGCAGCGCGCGCGCCGCGTAATAGAGGAACGCCTTCGGCGTGACGACCGGTCGCACCGTCCTGATCACGAGGAACGGGCCGAACGCGCGCACCTCGTAGGGCTTCGCAGGATCGGGGAGCCGGCGCTCGATCTCGAGCCTCTTGCGAATGTTGTTCCGCTCGCTCGCGTCGAGGACCCACACGCCGCGGCCGAGCGGCGCCTCACGGCGCAACGTGCGGAGCGCCAGGACCGGGTCGGCGCGTGGGATGACCGTCGTCGGGAACGACGAGCGATTGCGTTCCCAGGCGCCGAGGTAGAGCGGCTCGTACCCGAACAGCACGTCATCGGGCCGGCTCGTGCTCGCGAGCCAGGTCTCGGCCTCGGCGCGTGCGGCCTGCCGCGCATCCGGCTCCCAGTCGAACAGCGGCGACGAGCGGTGCCATGCCCACGCGACCTGGGTCACGACGAGCGCGGTGGTCGCCACGACCGCGAGCGTGAGCGAACGCCGCCCCAGGAGCACTATCGTCGTGGAGACGGACACTGCGAAGAGCGGCAGCAGGAAGATGAGGTGCCGCGATTCCGGGGCCGCCGAGTTGCCGAGCTTCGCGACGAGGAAAGCGACGAGCGTCGCGCCGAGCGAGCAGAGCACGAGCGCCTGCGCGTCTCGGCGCATCCGGGCGACGCCGACCACCGCGGCGGTGACCGCGAGAACCGTGACGGGCCACCAGCCTGCGGAGGCGTCACCCGCCGAGCGCCACAGGTACCGCGCGACCGCCTCCGGGCCCCCGAGCTTGGCGCCGCCTCCGCCGACGCCGATGTCGAACCGCCCGGCGAGGACGAGGTCGGTCAGCCAGAACGGAATTCCCAGCACGAGCACGAAACCGCCCGCGAGCACTGCCGACCGGATCCGGTCGCGCCGGGCGACGAGCACGTAGAGGCCCTGTCCGCCAAGCATGAGCACGCCGTAGGGGTGCGCCGCGACGGTGAGCAGGGCGGTCGCGACCCACAACGTCCACGCGCCCCGTCCGTCGTGGTCGAGCGCGCGGAGCAACGCGAGCAGGCAGGCGAGCGAGAGGAAGAGGAAGAGGCTGTACATGCGGCCGTACACGCCGTGGAAGAGGAACAGCCAGCTCGGTGCCACTACGAGGGTCGCGACGAACCCGACCCGCGCATCGGCGAGGCGCGTCCCGAGCGCTGCGACGAGCGGCAGGCTGGCGATCGCGAACACCGCGGAGAGCAGCCGGAGGCCGCCGAGCCCGAAGCCGAGGTGCGCGACCGCCCACGCGAGGAGGAAGTGCAGCGGCGCTCCTCCACGGTCGCGCGTTACGTGCTCGACGACCCCAGGGAGCGAGTCGCGGCCGGTGAACAGGGCGAGTGTCTCGTCTTCGTGCGGCGGCCACGCCATCAACTGGTGGAGGAGGAACGCGGTCGCCGCGAGCACGACGCCGGCGACTCCGACGTACGGCCAGCGAAGGGCGAGCCAGGACCGCGCCGAGGCGCCCGCAACGGCGGTTGCCGCTCCCTCCGTGCGCGCCTCGATCCCTTGCGTCATCGTGGTTTCCGACATCTTCGCTGGTAGATTGGCCGCCCATGCCGATCTACGAGTACCGCTGCCCGAACGGCCACACGTTCGAGGTCTTCCAGCGGATGTCGGACCCCCCGGTCAGCGTGTGCGAGACCTGCGGCGCGGGGCCCGTGGAGAAGATCCTGTTCCCCGTCGCGGTGCATTTCAAGGGCTCGGGCTTCTACTCGACCGACTACGGGCGCGGCTCGCGCAAGACCGCCGGGAAGGACTCCGAAGCGGGCTCCGACGCCTCCGACGGGTCGGCGAAGACAGAGAAGCCTGCCGCGACGACCGACGCCAAGACGTCGGACTCGAAGTCCTCCGAGTCGAAGTCCTCGGACGGATAGCTCACCGGCCCCGGTCGCCCACGTAGCAGCCGGGGGCGTAGGGGAGGCCCCTGGCCGGAGCGAGCGGGGCGGACCGGCCCGTGAACATCGCGATGGTCGAGACGTTGTCCTCGCTGCCGAGGATCACCGACTCGCCGCCGACCGTAGCCGGGTCGCCGCCGAGACGGCAGTGCAGCGCCTTCCCCTTGTCCGCCCGGAAGTAGACCCAGCCGAGCTGCATCAGCTGCCACGCGCCGAGGTCGGTGGCGAGGGGCGCGGCGAGCTGATCGCCCACGAACGGCAGCTTCACGGCGGTGCCGAGGCTCGTCACCCTGTCGAGCGTGGCCTCGACGACATCCTGCTGGCGCCGCGCACGGGTGAAGTCGTTCTCGGCCGGATCGAGCAGGTTGTGCCGGATCCGCGAGTAGACGAGCGCGCGGTGGCCGTCCATGTGCTGCCTCCCCTTCGCGAAGCGCCACCCTGGCCATTCCGCGCAGCGCTTGGCCGTCTTGTACGGACAGTCGAAGCGATCCGAGCGGATCTTTCGAGGAACGACGACGTCGATCCCGCCCACGGCGTCGATCAACTCCTTGAAGCGGTCGAAGTCGACGAAGACGACGTGGTTCACGTCGAGGCCCGTGAGGTCCTTGACGGTGCGCAGCGCGAGCGCGGGGCCGCCGATCTGGTTCGCCGCGTTGATCTTCTGGAGACCGACCTCCGGGATCTCGACCTGGAGGTCGCGCGGGATCGACAGGAACGCGAGGCGCTTCGTCCCCGGGTCGGTGCGGAGCAGCATGATCGAGTCCGACCGGTTGGCGCCGGCGCGCCCCTTCTGGGTGCCGCCGTCGGTGCCCAGCACGAGGACCGTCGAAGGGGTCGAGATCACGGCGCCGTCCTGCTTCGCGAGCTGCCGCCGCACCCCGGCGGGCACGCGGTCGTTCGCCTCGGAGACACCGCTCGAGACGGCCAGGTAGCTCGTCACGCCCCAGGCGACGAGGAGCACGACCAGCGCGAGCAGGCCCACGGCGACCCACCGTCCCCAGCGGCGACGCTTCGGCGTGGCCGGGCCGGAAGGCGCTCCGGCGGGTGTCTTGGCGCCCGGCCGGGCGTCGCGGGTCAGCGGCACCCGCCCCTTGACCCGGCCGCCGCGATAGACGCGATACGGCTTGTCCTGAGCGGGCATCCGGCCGGGTATGGTAGCCGCGCGGTGCCGCCGGAATCGGTCATCGGGGTGGACGTCGGCGGGACGAAAATCCGCGCCGGGACGATCGCACGTGACGGCGCCGTGGGCCGCTCGCTCGAGGTCGAGACGCCCGCGAACGGCGCCGAGCCGTTCTTCCACGCGCTGTTCGACGTCGTCGCAGAGCTCCTCGCTGACGGCCCTGCCGCGATCGGGATCGGCATCCCGATGAACATCGATCGGCGGACCGGAATCGGCCTGTCCGCTGCCAACCTGCCCCTCGTCTCGCTCGACGTCGGGTCGCGAGTTCGCGGGCGGTTCGACCTCCCGGTGGGGCTCGAGAACGACGGCAACGCGACGGCTCTCGCCGAGTGGCGCTGCGGCGCCGCCCGGGGCGCGAGCGATGTCGTGGCGCTCGCCCTCGGGACGGGCGTTGGAGGAGGGCTGGTGCTCGACGGACAGCTGTTCCGCGGGTGGGCCGAGATCGGGCACCTCGTCGTCGAGGCGGACGGTCCCCGCTGCCAGGGCAACTGCCACGGTCACGGGCACCTCGAGACGCTCGTCTCCGGCGAGGCGGCCTCCCGGGCGGCCGAGGAGCTCTGGGGCGACGGGGCCGACGCCCACCGGCTCGTGCACGCCGCGGAGGACGGCGACGAGCGCGCGCGCGACGCCCTCGCACGTATCGGCCACTTCCTCGGGCTCGCGATCGGCTCCCTGTGGAACGTCTTCAGCCCGGACGTGGTCGTCGTCGGCGGCGGGTTCGGGGCGGGCGCGTGGCCCTTCCTGGAGCCGTCCGCGCTCGACGCGGCCCGCCGCGAGGCTCTGCGGCCGGCGGACGAGGGCCTTCGGGTGGTGGTCGCCGAGCTGGGGGACGACGCGGGGCTCGTCGGCGCCGGGCTCGTCGGCTTCGAGGCGCTCGACGGCGTGCGCTGATGGCTTCGCGCCGCCGGGCCTGAGGGGGCACTGATGCCGCTCGCGGTCTGCGCCACGCCGATCGGGAACCTCGCGGACGTCACGTTGCGCGTGTTGGAGGAGCTTCGCGGAGCCGACGCGGTGCTCTGCGAGGACACGCGGCGGACGCAGATCCTCCTCGACCGCCACGAGATCCGGGCGCGGCGCCTGGTCAGCCTCCACCTCCACAACGAGGCGCGCCGGGTCGAGGAGCTCGTGCCGCTGCTCGTCGCCGGTGAGCGGCAGGCGCTCGTCTCCGACGCGGGCCTCCCAGGCGTCAACGATCCGGGCGGCCGCCTCGTCTCGGCGGCGATCGCCGCGGGCGTCGAGGTGACCGTCCTCCCTGGTCCGAGCGCCGTCGAGACCGCGCTCGTCGCAAGCGGCCTCGGCGGGGCCGGCTACCGGTTCCTCGGGTACCTCCCCCGGCGGGACAACGAGCTCGACGCGCTCTGGGACCAGGCGCGTGGTTGGCCGTATGCAGCGGTCGCGTTCGAGTCACCCAGGCGGCTGCCCCACTCGCTCGCCCGGCTCGCGCGCATCGATCCCGAACGGTCGGTCGCAGTGTGCCGCGAGCTGACGAAGCGGTTCGAGGAGGTCGTCCGGGGCACGGCAGCCGAGCTCGCTGCTCAGTTCGCCCAGCCTCCGAAGGGCGAGGTCACGCTCGTGCTCGGCCCCGGCCTGTCGGTCGCAGGGGATGTCGACGCTGCGGTCGAGGCCGTCCGGCTGCTGGTCGAGGCAGGAGCGGCGCGCCGGGTTGCTGCCGACGTCGTCTCCGGCCTCGTGCAGCTACCCCGCAACGCGCTCTACCGCGGTTCGCTCGAACGTGCCGATTGACGCCGTCCGACCGCACCGCTACCTTTCGTCCTCCGCGTTGCCGTCGCAGAGAACGAAGGAGGTGCACAGTGCACCGGATTCTCGCGATCGGCCTGGCGGTCTCGTTCGCGCTCGTCTTCACCGCCACGGCCACCGCGTGGTCGTGGCCGGCCGACGGGGCGGTTCTGCGGCCCTTCGACCTCGGCTCGGACGTCTACGCGGCCGCGCAGCACCGAGGGGTAGACGTCGGAGGGCCCGAAGGGTCGTCGGTGCGCGCGCCGGCGGCCGGCGTGGTCACCTTTGCCGGGTCGCTGCCGACCTACGGCCGCGGCGTCACGATCCTCACCGGCGACGGCTACGCCGTCACGCTCGTCCACCTCGGCGAGATCGGCGTTGCGAAGGGTGACACGGTGGGCGAGGGTGCCTCCGTCGGGACGATGGGCACGAGCGGCACGCCCGAGCAGTCCGTGCCGAGCGTCCATCTCGGCATCCGCAGGGCCGCGGAGGAGGAGGGATACGTCGACCCGCTCGGGTTGCTCCCGCCGCGAGGCGAGCCCGCGCCCGTCCCCGAGGCCGAGCCCGAGCCCGCGGTGTCGCCCGCGGCCGCTCCCGCGGCGATCCCGGCGCGGGAGCCGCCGCCCGCGCCACCGGCACCCACGACGCCATCGCCCTCGGCCGCCACGACCCCGTCGGCCGCAGCTACCGCCGCACCTTCGGTCGCAGCTGCGGTGGCCTCGCCCGGGACAGCCCCGCCGGACGCCGGCGAGGCCGGTGCGGAGCCCGTGGCCACGGCCGGTCCGGCCGCCGCTCCGGACGCACCCGCAGCGTCCACCGCTCCTCGGGCGGGAATCGAGATCCAGGCGACGGTCACGTCCACGGGGCCGGTCAGGCCCGGGGCCGCCGCCGGAGACGTGACCCCGACGCAGGTCCCGTCGAACGGTCAGGTGTCGGTCGTCCGCACTCGTGCGGCGACAACGCCCGTGGCCGAGCCGACGAACGTCGCGACGCAGCGGACGGGCGCTGGCAGTGACGCTATGCCGCGACACCGCGTCGCCCCCGTCGTGGGCCCCACGGGCCACGGGTCGACCCCGCCGGCCGTCGGCGGGCATCCCTCGACGACCGCGCACCCGCACGACGCCCCGCTCGAGCCCGGGGTCACTGTGCGAGCCGCGGAGACAGGGCGGACAGCCACCGTCTCGGCCGATCCGCCGCGGCGGCTGCCCGTGCGGTTGCCCGCTCTCGACGAGGGGCCCGGCATCCACCCGGTGCGGGGCGCGATCGAGCCGAAGCGAGCCACGAGCGGAGGTCGGCCCGTGACGGCGGACCAGGGAGGTGGTCGCCTGTTGCGAATGGCGGCGACAGCCGTGCTCGCCTTCCTCCTCGCGGCGGCGGTGGGACGAAGGGTCGCCCGTAGAATCGGCATGGATGGAGCCCTACTACGTCACCACGCCGATCTACTACGTCAATTCGACGCCGCACATCGGCCACGCCTACACGACCGTGGCCGCGGACGTGTTCGCCCGCCATCAGCGGCAGCGAGGACGTGAGACGTTCCTCCTCACCGGGGTCGACGAGCATGCGTCGAAGGTCGCGCGGGTTGCCGCCGAGCAGGGCCTCTCCCCGCAGGAGTACGTCGACGGGATCGTCGAGGCGTGGCGGGCGCTCCCCGCCCGCCTCGACGTCTCGAACGACTTCTTCATCCGGACGAGCGACGACGGCCACAAGCGGTTCGTGCAGGACTTCCTGCAGACGATCCGCGACAACGGCCGAGACGACATCTACCAGGACGTCTACGCAGGGCTGTACTGCGTCGGCTGCGAGGCCTTCAAGACGGAGGCGGAGCTCGTCGACGGCAAGTGCCCCGAGCACGACATCGAGCCGGAGTGGATCGAGGAGCGGAACTGGTTCTTCCGCCTGTCGGCGTACGAGGAGCAGCTGCTCGCGCTCTACGAGGAGCGGCCCGATTTCGTGCTGCCCGCGTTCCGCGCGAACGAGGCGAAGGGGTTCATCTCGGGCGGCCTCCAGGACTTCTCCATCAGTCGCGCCGGCCAGCCGTGGGGCATCCCGATCCCGTGGGACACCGAGCAGGTTGCGTACGTCTGGGCCGACGCGCTCGTCAATTACCTGAGCGCGCTCACGTACGCACGTCCGGGCGAGAACCTGATCCCGACGTTCTGGCCGCAGGTGCGCCATCTCCTCGGGAAGGACATCCTGCGCTTCCACTGCGTCTACTGGCCGGCGCTCCTGCTCGCCGCCGGGTACGAGGTCCCGCGGCAGCTCTTCGTCCACGGCTACCTGCTGCTCGACGACCGCAAGATCTCGAAGTCGCTCGGCAACGTCGTCGACCCGCTCGACCTCGTCGACGTCTACGGCGCCGACGCGGTGCGGTTCTGGTGCGCCCGGTCGGTCTCCTTCGGCCAGGACGGCGCCGCATCGATCGACGGTCTGCGCGAGCGCTACGAGCGGGAGCTGGGGAACGATCTCGGCAACCTCCTCTCGCGTGTGACGGCGATGATCGTCCGTTATCGCGGCGGCGCGCTCGCGGCGGCTCCGGCGGACGACTCACCCGTCGCCGCTCTCCTCGAGCGCCTCGGCGGCGATGTCGCGAACGGCCTCGACGTCTTCGACCTGACGGGCGCCCTCGAGCGGATCTGGGAGGTCGTCCGCGGCCTGAACCGGCACGTCGAGGCGACGGCACCGTGGCGGCTCGCGAAGGACGAGGCGCGCGCGGACGAGCTCGACCGCGTGCTCTACGACCTGGTCGACGGCCTGCGGGCGGTCGCGGTCGCCCTCGCGGCGTACCTGCCTACCACGTCGGCCCGCATCCTCGAGGCGCTCGGCCAACCCGCGAGCGTGTCCTGGGACGAGGTGGCGTACGGCTGGACCCGCGCCGTCGAGGGGCTCGAGCCCGCCGCCCCGCTCTTCCCCCGCGTGGACGAGCCCGCGACGGCGGCGTGACCGACAGCCACGCCCACCTCGACGCGTGCGCGGAGCCGGACGCGGTCGTCGCACGCGCACTGGACGCCGGGGTCTCGCGGATCGTGACGATCGGGACGGGGATCGACTCCTGCCGGCGCGCGCTCGAGATCGCGGGCGCCCACGACGTTGTCGTCGCCGCGCTCGGCATCGACCCGCATCGCGCCGCGACCGACGAGGCGTCGCGCATCGCAGAGCTCCGGCCGCTGCTCGAGCACCCGAAGGCCGTCGCCGTCGGGGAGACGGGCCTCGACGGGCACCACGGTGCCGGCACGCTCCGCGAGCAGCGCATCCTGCTCGACGAGCACCTCGCGCTCGCGGAGTCTCTCGGCCTGCCGGTCGTGATCCACAGCCGCGCCGCGAGTGCCGCGACCGCGGCCGCGCTCGAGCCCTTCGTGGGCACCGTGATCCTCCATTGCTTCTCCGAGCCCGATCTGCTCGAACCGGCGCTCGACCGGGACTACTACGTGTCGTTCGCCGGCAACGTCACCTACCCGAAGGCGGAGGCGCTCCGCGCGAGCGCTGTCCGCGTTCCCGGGGATCGGATCCTCGTCGAGACCGACACCCCGTACCTTGCCCCGCAACCCGTCCGCGGCCGGCTCAATGAGCCGATGAACGTCAGGCACACGCTCGCAGCGCTCGCCGACGCCCGCGGCGAAGCGCCTGACGAGCTCGAGGCGCAGATCGATGCGAACGCGGCCGCCGCATTCGGACTACCGCCGGAGTGAGCCCGGTCGCCCCGAAGAAGGCGCTCGGCCAGCACTTCCTCGTCGACCGGAACATCCTCGGCGTGATCGAGCGCCTCGGCGCTCTCGCCGCCGGCGACGTCGTGCTCGAGATCGGCCCGGGCCTCGGTGTGCTGACCACATTCCTCGCCGACCAGGTCTCGTCGGTCCACGCGATCGAGCTCGACCGAGCGCTGGAGGGGCCGTTGCGACAGGCGATCGGGGAGCGGGCAAACGTGGAGCTCGTGTTCGGCGACGCGCTCCGCCTGGATCTCCGCGCGCTCGACCCCCAGCCCACGAAGCTGGTCTCCAATCTCCCCTACAACGTCGCCACGCCCCTCGTCGTCGAGAGCCTCACCACGCTTCCCGCCCTCAGGAGCTGGTGCGTGATGGTCCAGCGCGAGGTCGCCGCCCGCTTCTTCGCGGAGCCCCGGACGAAGGCGTACGGCGCCGTCTCCGTGCTCGTCCGACTCAACGCACGACGTACCGGATTCCATCCGGTCGCCCGCACCGTCTTCCGGCCGCCACCCAATGTCGACTCGGCGCTCGTCGCGTTCGAGCGGATCGCCGGTCCGCCGCAAGCCGAGCAGCTGGCGCAGGTCGTTGCCGCGGCGTTCGCCCACCGGCGAAAGACGCTCGCGAACTCCCTCGCGCTCGCCGGGCTCACTACGCGTGAGCGGGCGGCGGAGGCGGCGGAGGCGCTCGGCCACCGTCCCGACGTCCGGGCGGAGGCGCTCGAGCCGCCCGAGTTCGTCGCCCTGACCGAGGCGCTCGCGCCGTGAGCGACTGGCACACCGCGACCGCGCCCGCGAAGCTGAACCTCGCGCTCGTCGTCGGGCCGATGCGCGCCGACGGCAAGCATGAGGTCGCGACAGTGCTCGAGCGGTTGACGCTCACGGACGGCGTCTCGGTGCGCCTGTCGGAGGAAACGCGCGTCACCGGGTTCGCGGACGACACGCTTGTCCAGGCCGCGCTCGAGCAGATGACCGCGCGCGCGGACGGGTCGATTCGCTTCGAGGCTCGCATCGACAAGCGGATCCCGATTGCGGCCGGCCTCGGCGGCGGCTCGAGCGACGCCGCGGCAGCGCTCCGTCTCTCGAACAACCTGCTCGACGAGCCGCTCGCGCAGGACGACCTCGAGGCGATCGCCGCCTCGCTCGGAGCCGACGTGCCGTTCTTCCTGCGCACCGGCCCCCAGCTCGGTACAGGTGACGGCACGACGCTCGCCGACCTCGAGCTCCCGCGCGACTACATGCTGCTCCTCGCAGTGCCGAACGGTGCCTCGAAGTCGTCGACGGCGGACGTCTACGCCGCGTTCGACGCGCGTCGCGGCGAGACGGGCTTCGCCGAGCGCCGTGCCCACCTGTTCGAGACGCTCGACGGCGTCCGTGCGTCGAAGGACCTCGCTGACCTGCCGCCGAACGACCTCGCGTCCTCGCCTCTCGCCCGCGAGCTCCTCGGTCTCGGCGCCTTCCGCGCGGACGTGACCGGGGCAGGCCCCGTCGCCTACGGGTTGTTTGTCGATCGAGACAGCGCGGAGCGCGCCAGGGCGTCGCTCGAGAGGCGTGTTGCGCGCACCTGGATCGCAGAACCCGGCTGATACCTTCACTGCGATGGGCGACCAGTACATCCTCGAGCACCGCGAGCGCAGGC
>Ga0105245_10005599_pt1 | contig 11036 bp, 14 predicted proteins | sample KBSM54metaG_FD_81523 | JGI IMG/M metagenome (GOLD analysis project Ga0105245, IMG submission 81523) | Miscanthus rhizosphere microbial communities from Kellogg Biological Station, Michigan, USA - KBS M5-4 metaG | ecosystem: Host-associated > Plants > Roots > Rhizosphere > Soil | place...
GAGTGTCGCGGCTCATTTTGGGCCGGTAGATGTAGGAACGTCCCGGCTTGCGGCGTGCAACGAAACCCCGTTTCTCCAGACGGTCGAGCAGCGTCATGATCGTGGTGTACGCCAGGATGCGCTCTTTCGATACCGCTTTTCGAACGTCATGAACGGTGCCTTCGCCCAGCCGCCAGAGTGCACGGAGACAGATCAATTCGAGCGGCGGCGGCAGCCCCTTGGATGCTGCGGGCCGCCTCAAGAATTGTTCCCGAGCGCGCCCTTCAGCTTATCGGCAAACACAGACGCCGACTCGGGCGCTCGCGGAGCAGGTTTCGGCGCGGCTGGCGCGTCGACTACCGGTTCGGGAGAACCGTCCAGATATTTGCTCTTCTTCAGCGCGCTGCGGTCGAGCGCCGAATTGTAGCCCGTCCATTCGCCGATGACCTGCGGATCGCGATCGATCAACGACCGCATGCATTCCATCTTCGAATCCATGTTGTCGAGCAAATGCAGCAGCAGGGCCTCGGGAAACAGCGGGAGTTTTGGCGAACCGAACGCCAGCTCTCCATGATGCGAGAGGATCATGTGTACCACCAGCTCCTGCAGGCGCGGCGGAAAGTCCGGCAGCAGCCGTATCTTGTCGAGGACCATCTGCGTCCCGATCTGGATGTGTCCCAGAAGCTGGCCTTCGGTGGTGTAACCGAAGCTGCGTGCGTAATGCAGCTCGCGGATCTTGCCGATGTCGTGCAGCAGCACGCCGGTAAGCAGCAGGTCGAAATCGATGTGCGGGTAGTGCGCCGCGCTCGCCTTGGCAAGGTTACACAGCGAAAGCACGTGCTCGATCAGTCCGCCGATCCAGTTGTGATGAACCGTCTTGGCGGCCGGCGCTGTGCGGTAGGCCAGCGCGACTTCCTGATCCGCAAAGATCGCTTCCAGCAGACGTTTTAAATGTGGATTCGACATGCCCGCGATCCATCCCTGGACCTCGCGGAACATTTCCTCCCGGTCGCGCTTGGAAGCCGGCAGATAATCGGCCAGATCCACTTCCGATTCCGGCACCGGCTGGATCTTGTGCAGCGTTAGCTGCGGACGATTTTGGAAGATCTGTAGCAATCCCTTGACGCGCACAAAGTCGTCGCGTTGGAAGGTATCCAGCGCCTCCGCGGCGTTATCCCACATCTTGGCGTCCAGCTCACCGGAGCGGTCGGTAAGCGTCAGCGAAAGATACGGATCGCCCGATTTCTTCTGGCGCACGTCCTTATACGAAACCAGGAACGTGCCCTGAACGGTTTGGTTGGGCTGAAGCTCACTAAGATAGGGCGACTTCATTGATCGCTAGCGCGAAGAGGACGATCCCGACGCTTTGGTGCCTGGAATCGGAACGATGCCCAGGACTTTCTTTCGCGATGGATTCTGCAAGACCTGTTCCTTGGTTACGGTCTCGGGCTTGAGCTGTGCCGCATCGGTCCATTTCGTGTCCTTGCCCGGAGCAGCGCCGGTGTCCTCGAATCCCGGTTTGATCTCGAGAAAAGAGACGTCGCGCAGCTTGGTGAGATAGGCGCGCAATGCCACCTGCTGGCGGGAACCAAGAATCCGGTTTTCGATTTCCTGCTGGACCTCTTCGAAGTCGGCCAAGCCGGCTTTATGGTGCTCCTCGACTCTCAGGATCAGCAGGGCGTTTCCGATGTTGATCGGATCGGTGACGGTGCCCCGTTCTTTATCCCACACCGCGGCTTCGATGACCGGCGTCAGTTCACCCTTCTTGTATGGATCCAGACTGCCGCCATCTTTCGCCGTCTGGGAATCCGAATTGGCTTGCGCCAGTTCGTTGAAGCGCTCGCCTCTGCGGGCCCGATCCACCAGATCCTTGGCTTTCTTTTGCGCCGCCGCGAGGGCCACCGGATCGTCCTGCTTGCCTTGCGTCGAAACCGTGATCTCCCGCAGGAACACGCGCTCTTCGCGCTGGAACTCGTCTTTATGCGCGTCGTAGTATGCGCGGGTTTCTTCGTTCTTGAACTGGATCTTGCGCATCACCTCTTCGCGGACCACTCCCTGAACGTAGAACGTCTTCTTTAAATCTTCCTTGAAGTCCTCATAGGATTTCCCGGTTTCCTGCTTTACCAAGGCTTGGAACTTCTCCGGATCGGCCGTATTGGTTTGGCGTTGCAGGTCGGCGAGGTACTTGTTGACATCGGCATCCACCTTCAACTCCAGTTCCTTGCCTTTCTGGACCAGCAGAAGGTTGTCGATCTTGTTGCGGAGCAGATTGGCAGTCTCCTCCTTAAGGGCGTCTTCCAGGCGCTTGCCGCTGTAGCTATTGGCGCGCAGCTGCTTTTCGAGATCGGCCCGATCGTGATCGAGGTCGATGTTGGTGATGATGTCCCCGTTCAGCTTGCAGATAATCTGCTCGACGGTAACCACGTCCGCCCGTGAGCCAAGGACGAAGGCCACCAGCCCGACAACTACGACCAGGTAACGCATATATCGATTATATCCTCCATGATTGGAACATGGAGATTCTAGCAATCTCGATGCCGAGAAGGCATCCCTTTACCGCTCAACAGATTCTCGGGTTAAGACTGTGCGTCGCCAGCACACTGAGCCTCAAAGCCCGGCTTGGACAGAGCTTACTGAAAAAGGGACAGAGCTGCCTGTCCTCTTTTTCTTGACGCTTTTCTAGTGCCCCGCCACGCCCTGTTAGAATTAGACTTCCGCCCCATGACCCGTGTCTTGATCGCACCTCTCCTGCTGCTCGTGGTCTCTGCATGCAATCGATCCGCTCCCGCCGGCGTGGCCGCGACCGTCAATGGACGCGCTATCACCTTCGCCGAGCTCGATAAGCAATATCAATATTCCCAGTTCGGGCAGTCCGAACATCCCAGCGACGATCAGGTCGCCATCCAACGGCTGGAAGTCCTGCGCACGCTGATCGACAACGAAATCATGCTGCAGCGCGCCGAGCAGCGCGGCCTTATGGCTACCGACTCGGACGTGGATGCGAAATTCGCCGAGCTGAAAGCGCCCTACACGCAGGAAGAGTTTCAGAAGCAGCTCAATGAGCGCAAGATGACGGTCGAGGATCTGAAGGCTCAGTTGCGTCGCGATCTCAGCGTCCAAAAGCTGCTCAACAAGGAAACGACGTCGCGCATCAGCATTTCCGACAAGGACATCGCCGAGTTCTACAACACCAACAAGGCCAACTTCAATCTACCCGAACCCCAGATTCACTTGGCCCAGATCCTGGTGACGCCCACTCCCAACCCCAACGTTCGCAATCTGCGCAGCGATAAGGCCCAGAATGAGGCGCAGGCGCGCAAGAAGATCGACAGCCTCTACGCGCGCGTCAAGCAGGGCGAGGATTTCGCCATGCTCGCCCAGAATTACTCCGAAGATCCCGATTCGGCCCAGGCCGGCGGCGATGTCGGCTTCGTGCGCGAATCGGCGCTCGAGCAGGCCAATGCCGATCTGCGCAAGGCCATCATGGCGCTGCAACCCGGCGAAGTGACGCCGGTCGAGCGTACCCCGGAAGGCTACCGCATCCTCAAGGTCATCACGCGCGAGCCCGCCGGCCAGCGCGTTTTGGATGATCCCGCCGTGCAGCAAACCATTCGCGAAACGCTGCTCAACCGTAAAGACCAGTTGCTCAAAGCTGCCTATTACGAAGTTGCCCGCAACCAAGCCAAAGTGGTCAACTACCTCGCAGCGAGCCTCGCGGGGACTACGGACCAGAAGTAGCGGCGTAGCGTTCTTTACAGCCTTTACAGCAGAATCGTCACAGCCAGTCTGACTTGAGGATCCCTGCGGTCGTAAAGATAGTAGCCCTGGTCGTAATCGTCATAGTCGATGTAAAGATCGTCGGAGTCGAACCAGTTATCGGACCAATATTCCGGCCACGGATCTAACAGCAGGAACGTATATCCGCCATATTCGAAGCGCGGATATCCCATGTACATAACCGGAAGCGTGTGAAGCCGGAAGGGATGCCGGCTGCCGAAATAGAGACTGAAGCTGGCTTGAGGAATGTAGTATCCGCCATATCCGCCGCGCTGAGCCCACGTGCGGTGATCGGAAGCCCAGTTTCGCGCGCGATCCTGTTGCCAGTTACTGGCCCCTTGCCAGCCGCCTTGCCGGACCCAGCTTTTCTGTTGCTGCCAGGATCGCGCCTGTTGCTGCGAACGTTGTACTGGCGGCTGGTAGTTCCGCTGAGCGCGCTGTTGTTGCGGCTGTTGCTGAGGCTGCTGAGCCCGCTGCGGTTGCTGCTGCTGCGGCTGCTGTGGACGTTGGGGCGTCTGCTGTTGTTGCGGCTGCTGCGCACGTTGGGGTGTCTGCTGCTGCGGTTGCGGAACGCCGGATTCCGGTTGCCGTTGGCGCTGCCTCTCCTGCGGCTGCTCGGCTGGCTGCGGCGTCGGCTGCGGTTGTTGAGCGCGTTGGGGAGGAGCCTGCTGCTGCGGCTGCGGAGCGCGTTGAGGCCGCTGCTGTTCTTGGGGTTGCTGCGCGCGTTGCGGCGGCGCCTGCTTCTGTTGTTCAGGCTGCTGACCGCGTTGGCCCTTGCCCTTATCCTGCTTGTCGCCGTCGTCGTGCTGTGCATTTATTGCCAGGGTCGCGCCCAAATACAACAGGACGACGGCCACGCGCGTTAGTCGGATGAGTCTCATAGGGCAGCCGTCTGGGATCTCGCTAGACGACCCTGCGTCCCTGAATCACCTGGATAACCAGCACCACCAGCGCGACAACCAGTAACACGTGAATCAGTCCGCCCGCTGTGTAGGCCGTAACCAAGCCCAGCGCCCAAAGCACCAGCAGAACTACAAATAGAGTCCAAAGCATGTTCGTGATCTCCTTATTTCGATTTGAGAATGCTTTTCCTGTCTTTTCCAGGGGCAATCCGGGGGCCAAACAGTATCCGCTGCACGGATAGCGAACAAATTAAATGCGTGCCCTGCCAGGAATGGCAAAGTTCGTGCATGCAAGAAATACCCAAGGCGGTCAACGCCCACGTGCGAAAAAGACCCTTGTAGGAACATGGATCAGCAGCGAAAAAAGTGGCTGATTGGCGGAATTCTGCTTTTCGCGATCATCGCCGGGGCTATCTTAATAGCCGCTTCGATTCTGGCAAGGCGTGTCGAGCCGTATATCCGGGACCAAGCGATCCAATACCTGCGCGAGCGTTTCGATAGCGACGTCGAGCTGGCTCGTCTGCAAGTGCACGTTCCGCCTGCCTTGCCGCTCCGTTTGCTCTTCCATCGCGGGCGTGGCGCGCTGGCGCGAGTGGAAGGAACTGATCTGTCGTTGCGTCTCCACGGCCGCAGCGATGCGCCACCCATCCTCGCGATCAAGCGATTCACGTTCGAGGTGGATCTCGGCGAATTGCTCGATACACCTAAAACCGTCAACCGCGTGACGCTCGACGGCCTCGAGGTCCAGATCCCGCCGAAAGGGGAGAGACCGAGCTTGGCAACGCAGGAGTCCTCGAAAGAAGCGCAGGCTGAGAACGCCGCCGCCAGCCGCGTGATCATCGAAGAGGTCCTCATACGAAACGCCCGTTTGATAATTCTTCCCCGGGACCGGACGAAAATTCCCCTGCGCTTCGAGATTCACGATCTACGCCTGGAGTCCGCCGGAAAAGATGTAGCGATGAAATATACGGCGGTGCTGACCAATCCGAAACCGCCTGGACAGGTTCATTCGACGGGCGTGTTCGGACCCTGGGCGGCCGATGAGCCGGGCGATACTCCGCTCAATGGCGACTATCTATTTGAAAACGCCGACTTGGGTATTTTCAAGGGAATTGCCGGGATTCTGCGCTCGACGGGCAAGTTTGAAGGCTCGCTATCCTCGATCACCGCGCGCGGAGAGGCCACGGTACCGGACTTTCGTTTGAAACGGGCCGGCAATCCAGTGCCCCTCACCACGCACTTCGAAGTTCTGGTCGATGGGACCAACGGGAACACGGAATTGAAGCCCGTGGTAGCGACCCTCGGGTCCACCCACTTTACGACCACCGGAGTGGTCCTCAAACATGACGGCGATACTCGCAAGACGATTTCGCTCACTGCTTCCATGCCCGCCGCGAACTTGCGGGATGTGCTGCTGCTGGCCATGAAAGGATCGCCGATCATGTCCGGTACGTTGCGGCTGAATACCAAAATCCGTATCCCGCCGCTGGAGCGGACGGTGAAGGAAAAGTTGCTGCTCGACGGGACCTTTGAGATTACCAACGGTAAGTTTCTTCGCTCCACGATTCAAACGAAGATCAATGCCCTCTCGCATCGTGGGCAGGGCAAGACCAGCAACGAGGAAATCGACCAGGCCGTCAATCGCATGAGCGGGGATTTCAAGATGGCCGATCAATCCATCACCTTCCGCTCGCTGGCCTTTGCGATTCCGGGCGCTGCGGTCAATATCGGTGGGTCGGTCGACATGGATGCGGCTATGCTCGATTTCCATGGCGCCCTCATGCTGGACGCCAAGATTTCCCAGACGCAGAACGGCTGGAAGCGTTGGGTACTGAAGCCCATCGATCCGTTTTTTTCCAAGCGCGGAGCGGGCACTTTCCTGCACATTAAGATCGTGGGAAGCACCCAGGATCCGCAGTTCGGTCTGGATCGCGGTGGCACCAGCCCCGCGGAAGAGGCCGAGAAGGCGGCGGCGCTACAGAATGGTCGCTAGCGTACGCTCAGTTGACCACACTTGGTCACGGCGTCATCCGATCTCCGGCCGTTCCGCGCTTAAAGCTATGGTGAGCAATGGCCTTTAAGATGCTTGTGTCAAATCCAGATTAGGCTGAGGTTGAGCTTGACGGGTCCGCTCCGCGGATCAAAATTCAAACGAACGAGGAACGACCATGATCATACTCATCATTATTTTGATTCTGCTTTTGGGTGGCGGCGGAGGCTATTACGGCCACACTAGGTGGGGACCCGGCGGTGGAGCTGGAATCGGCTTGGGAACAATACTGCTGATTGTGCTCATCGCTTACTTGCTGGGCCTTTTCCGCTAAAAGTCGTTAAACGTCATGGGCGGCGCGTGCGATCAGCCCGCCGCCCGATAGCTTCCCAGTACTCTCAGGAAATCCGCCAGCTCGCCCAAGTGCGCCAAGGCGTTCTTTACGGCCGTGTCTTCGCGCCGCCCCAAAAGATCGAGATAGAACAGGTATTCCCAAGGTTTGCCACGCAGCGGCCGGGATTCGATCTTCACCAGATTCAGATCGCGCAGAGCCAGCGCGCTGAGGGCCTTGAACAGCGCTCCGGGAACATTCTTCGTCGAAAACACCAGCGACGTCTTCCACGGACTCCGTCCGTTTTGCTTGCCCCGCGGTTTCGATCCTGCAGGCTCCAGCAAAAAGAATCGCGTGTAGTTCTGCGGATCGTCCTCGATCCCGCGTTTGAGGATGCGAGCTTTGTAAATCTTCGCCGCCAGCTCCGACGCAATGGCGGCTCCGCCCGGAGGACGCTGCTCCATGATCATCTTCACGCTGCCCGCTGTGTCGTAATACACCTCGCGCGCGATGTTTTTGTGGCGAGCGAAAAAATCCAGGCACTGGTTGATCGCCACCTCATGCGAATACGCCTTGCGGACCTTGGCGAAGGTCAGACCCGGCGGAGCGATCAGATTGTGCACAATCCGCACGTTGGTTTCCGCCGTGATCGCGAAGTCATACTTCAGCAGCAGGTCGTAGTTCGCGTAGATCGACCCATGCAGCGTGTTCTCGATCGGGATCGCGGCAGCGTCGACGGATCCCTTGTCGAGCGCGGCGAATACCTGATCGAAGCGCGAATTTGCAATTGGACGCGCCTTGGCGCCCAACAGTTGCAGGATGGCCTGCTGGCTGAACGCGCCTAATTCTCCCTGGAATGCGACTCTCATTTGCTCCTTTCAGGTCCGTTCCAGCGTTTTGTTTCCGGTGAGGGCAGTCCAATTAGATCCAGCACCCGATCCACGCTTTGATCGACAATCTCATCCACGCTTTGCGGCTTGTGATAAAACGCAGGCATCGGCGGCGCCAGGATCGCTCCGATTTCCGCCAGCGCCGTCATCGACCGCAGATGGCCCAGGTGCAGCGGAGATTCGCGCACCATGAGCACCAGCTTGCGCCGTTCCTTCAAGGTCACGTCGGCGGCGCGAATGACCAGATTTGAGCTGATGCCCGCCGCGATCGCCGACATGGTGTGAATCGAGCACGGCGCGATCACCATGCCTCCGGTGGAAAATGACCCGCTCGCCAAACGGCATCCGATATCTTCCACGGGATAGGAACAGTCCGCCAGCGCCTTGAAGTCGGCTGCGGTTTTGCCCAGTTCCAGGAACGCCGTTCGCTCGCCCGAGCGCGTCAGGACCAAATGGATCTCGGCCTCGCCCGCCGCGCGGAGTTTCTCGAGCAGCCGCCATCCGTAGATGGAGCCGCTGGCCCCGGTGATTCCCACCACCAGGCGGACCGAATGATTAGCCACCTCCCGAATCTAACAAAATAGAGGAATGCCCGACTTGGACGTCCTCAAGAAAATGGCTGCCGATTCTGCCGTAGCACAGGTTTTGGATGGAATGACGGTCGGTCTGGGGACCGGCACTACCGGCGAGTTCGTGCTCCTCGCGCTCGCGCGGCGAATCCAAGAAGGGCTGCGGATCACCGGGGTTCCGACGTCTGAGCACACGGCCGCTCGCGCCCGCGAACTGGGAATCCCTCTGACCGAGCTGACCGGCCCGATCGACATCGCCATTGACGGCGCCGACGAAGTCACGCGTGGCACGCTTCATCTCATCAAGGGCCGCGGCGGGGCTCTCACCAGGGAAAAGATCGTCGCGCAAGCCGCCTTGCGGTTCCTGGTTGTAGTTGATGAGACCAAGCTGGTCGACGTGTTAGGTGCCGCGCGAGTGCCTGTGGAAGTGACCGAGTTCGGCTGGCAGGCGACAGCTCGCCGCATCGGTGCAAAGTTTCAACGGCGCGACTTCGTCACCGATAACGGCAACTACATTTTGGATTGCGCCTTCGGTCCGATTCAGTCGCCGGAATCTCTCGCGGACACGCTGGATCACATCGCGGGAGTCGTCGAACACGGCCTATTCATCGGCATGTCTACCGAAGTCCACATCGGCGGATCGTCCGGTGTTCAAGTACTGACAAGCAGCACAACAAAATGGGGACAGGCTAATCTGTCCCCTCCACCAAGCTCCTGATTTTACCGGCAGCGTGGCAGTGGACAGAGTTGCCTGTCCCCATTTTCTTTACCACTTACGGCAGCTTCCGAAGTAGCGCCTTCGCTTCCTTCAGCCGTTCGAACTGCTTCTCCGCATCCTTGAACGCCCGGGTATGCACGCACCGCCGGGCGCCTTGGTGCTCCGCGGGATGACGCAGGTGCAGCATCTCGTGATACATCACGTACTCTAGCGCCAGCCTCGGCGTGGCCGGCCGGTCCAGGATCCGGCTGATCACGATGGCATTGTGCGGGGGATCGTAATGCCCCAGCGTTGTGCGCGAGGCTTGCTTGCTCCAGCCGAGCGAGGGCCGCGCCATCAGCCCGAAAAAATATCGCAGGTTCAATTCCTCGAACACTTCCACCAGATCGAAATGCTTCCCCTGTGGCGGCTCCACACGCTTGCGTCCCCGGATATTCTTCACCAGATCCAGGCTGTGGCGAACATCGCGCCGGTTGAGATAGCGCCTGTAGCGGTCGTTGCTTGCCGGCGGAACCGGGCGGCGGAAGAGTTTCGAAAGCAGGATCTCGGCCAGCGCCTCGTGGACGCTCTCCGGAGCTCCAGCCAGCGTGTCCGCCATCCGCACCCGCAGCGTGCCTTCGTGCAAGCGAATCTGCGCATTGGCATTCGCGTAGCGCCGCACTTGCACCTCAATCGAGGGCAGGGGAGTGCGCGGCTTCATCCGCCGGAACACGCGTGCATAAATCTGCTCCGCGGTGGCCGGTTTCGTTGGCTCCCACGCCATATCGAGCACTGGGCTCTCGACGAACATCTCCTACGAAAGGTAACATGGAGCGTTGTACCTAAGGAGACGGATTTGGCAGGAGCGATGTCGGGAGTCATGTCAGGGGTGATGTCGGGAGTAAAGATTAGTGCGCTGGGCTGTTACGTGCCGCCTGGCGTTCTCACCAATCACGATCTCGAAAAGATGGTCGAGACCAGCGATGAATGGATCCTGCAGCGCGTAGGGATTTCCGAACGCCATATCGCCGAAGCGGGCGTCGCGACTTCGGACATGGCGGTCAAGGCCGCCCGCGCAGCGCTCGAACAGCGGGGCATCGACGGCAGCGAGCTCGATGCGATCCTGATCTGCACGGTCACCCCCGACATGATGTTTCCCTCCACCGCTTGTCTGGTGCAGCATCAGCTCGGCGCGAAGCACGCCTGGGGTTTCGATCTAGTCGCGGCCTGCTCCGGATTCGTCTACGGACTCACGACGGCTGCCCATTTGATTAAATGCGGCACGCACAAAAAGGTCCTGGTGATCGGCGCCGACACCATGTCGCGCATTATCGATTACACCGACCGCAACACCTGCGTCCTGTTCGGCGACGGAGCCGGCGCCATGTTGCTCGAACCGTCGGAGGTAGGGGAAGAAGACGGCTTCATCGGATTCCTCAATGAGATCGACGGATCAGGTGGCGACTATCTCAAGATGCCGGCCGGCGGGAGCCGTCTGCCCGCCAGCGCTGAGACCGTCAGTAACCATCTGCATTACGTGAAGCAGGACGGCCAGCAGGTTTTCAAGTACGCCGTGCGCAAGATGTACGAGGTGTGCACCGAGCTGCTCAACCGCCACAACCTCACGATAAAAGATGTAAAGCTCTTGATCCCGCATCAGGCGAATCGGCGGATCATCACCGCGATCTCAGAGCGCCTGGGTATCGATTGCGAGCGCGTGATCATTAATATCGACCGTTACGGCAATACCACCGGGGCCACTATTCCGCTAGCCACGCGCGACGCGATCGAAAGCGGAAAGCTGAAGAAGGGCGATATCGTCCTGTTCACCGCGGTGGGCGCGGGCTTTACCGTAGGCGCCAATCTGTGGCGCTGGTCATATTAACCAGCCTATTGCCGCA
>Ga0105245_10005604_pt1 | contig 11032 bp, 7 predicted proteins | sample KBSM54metaG_FD_81523 | JGI IMG/M metagenome (GOLD analysis project Ga0105245, IMG submission 81523) | Miscanthus rhizosphere microbial communities from Kellogg Biological Station, Michigan, USA - KBS M5-4 metaG | ecosystem: Host-associated > Plants > Roots > Rhizosphere > Soil | place: Michigan...
GGAGCTGAAGGATCGGCAGGGCACGCGGCTGGTGGATGCGCTCGCGGAGAATGGCGTCGCGCTCGACGGCATGCTCGACGCCCATCGCGAGCTGAAACGGATCGATGCCCGCGCGTATCTGGAGCTTCACATCGAGCAGGGCCCGGTACTCGAATCGATGCGGAAGGCGACCGGCGTCGTGCTCGGCACGTTCGGCGTCGAGCGTCACATGATCCGCTTCACCGGCCAGGCCGCGCACTCGGGATCGACGCCAATCCCGATGCGCCGCGACGCGTTTCTCGCCGCGGCGCAGACCGCCCTCGAGTGCCGCGAGATCGGACTTCGGCACTCCAAACCCACGCCCGGCGACGGCGTCGTCTGCACCGTGGGCATCGTGAACGTCGAGCCGAAGATTGTGACGGCGGTGCCGGGCGTTTGCGAGATCTCGCTCGATCAACGCGCGCTCAGCGCCGACGTGCTCGCCGCAATGCTCGCCGACGCGAAGAAGGCGTCGCAGAAAGCCGCCGGCGACAACAACGTCTCCGTCGAGTGGCGGGAGCTCTGGCGGATCAATCCCAGACCCTTCGATCCGGCGCTGATCCGCCTCTGCGAGGAGGCCGTGCGCGAGGAGACCGGCGATGCGCCACGCCTGCCGTCAGGCCCGCTGCACGACGCCGCCGAAATGGTTCCTCACATGCCGGTCGTCATGATGTTCGCGTATTCGTCCAACGGGCTCTCGCACTGCAAGGAAGAGGACACGCCCGGCCCGCACCTCGAAGCCAGCATCCGCGCGTACCTGCGTCTCGTCCAGAAGACGATCGCTCACGTCGGCCGGGGATAGTCGTTTCAGATTGGAGGGCCTATGCGTTCTGTCTGCTGGCTGCTGATCGGTCTCGCCGCATTGGCGTTCTGCGTCGGCACGGCGACCGCGTTCGCCCACCAGGTGTTCCTGCTCGAACCGGTCGGCTACTGGCGCGGCGCCGTCGGGTTCCTGCTGTTCGCCATCGCGCTCCGAATGATGGACAGGGCAGTTTAGTAACAGACCAGGGCTGAGGGCCAAGGTTAGTAACAGACCAGGGCTGAGGGCCAAGGGCTTAGGGCTGAGCCATCAGCCATCAGCCATCTAACGGCCCGCCGTCGACTTGCCCGCGGGTCCAATCTGCTTCAGTAACTCCGCCACCGCCGCGTCCAGCTGACTGTCTTTCTGCGCATAGCTTTCGCCGACGGGACGAGTGACCGCGACATCGACGGGACGCGGGTGCATCTCCATCGGCGTGCCGTCGCTCGCGAAGATCTTGTACGAGGGCATCCGCAGCACCGAGCCATCGATCAACGTGACGCCGCCCGTGAAGATGATCCAGCCGGCCGTGGGTTCGCCGACGACCTTACCGAGCTTCAGCGTGCGGTACCCTTCCGTGAAATCCTCGGCGTCGGACAGCGAGTGCTGGTTGGTGACGAGAATCGTCGGCAGTTCCAGCGCGCGCTGGCCGAGCTGAGAGCGCGACGACACTGACGGAAACCCGCGCGGCATCATGTTCATGTAGCCGCGCCGCGCGAACACGTCGATCGCATACACGTTCACGAACCCGCCGTTGTTGTTGCGGACATCGACCACCACACCCTCGCGGGCGTGATTCTCGGCATCGAGATCCACGTGCAGCTGCGCGAGCGCCGCGGCGGACATGTCGAACATGTGGACATACCCCAGCCGGCCTCCGCTCGCCTTCGCGACATAGTCGCGGCGCTGCTCCACCCACTGCCGGTAGCGCAGCGCCTTCTCCGTCGTCTGGTCAATCGGTTTGACGATGACCTCGCGGGCCGCCGCCGACGGCGACGCGGCGACCGACAGCGCGATCCGTTTGCCGACGGTGTGATCGAGAAGCGCGTCGAGGTTGTCGCGCGCGCCGATAGCGCGGCCCTCCACCTGCACGATGTAGTCGCCGGCCTTCAGACCGGCGAGCACGGCCGGACCGAGCGGCACGACGGAGGCCACTTTCAACCGTCCACCGGCGGCGTACTCGGCCTCGTCGAAGTCCGCGGCCAGGCGGCCCACCGTGTTCTGATTCCCTTGCGGCGGGGCGGAAATCCCCATGTGCGACGCGTTCAGTTCGCCGAGCATCAGCGAGATGATGCGGCGCATCTCGTCGGGCGTTCGCGCGCCGGCCACTCGCGGCTCGTAGGTGGTGCGCACCGCGTTCCAGTCGACGCCGTTCATCTTCTCGTCAAAGAACTGGTCGCGGAGGTAGGTCCAGGCCTGCCGGAACGTCTCGATCTTCTCCCGTGAAAAATCGACGTCCAGCTCCGCGGTGACGGCGATGGCCCGGGGTTCGCGCTTTTCGAGCGTCACGTTGAAGAGCCGTCCGCGATCGAGGTAGTAGACCTCTTTGCTGTCGGCGGTGAAGTGCGCGCTTCGCTTCGCGCCCGGCGTCGACGTCAGCTGGCGCGCGATCGCCGGCTCCTTCGACAGCTCGTCGATCGGAAACACGTACAGGTTCTGTTGACCGGCCGCGCTCGCGGTGAGCAGCAGCCATTTGCCGTCCGGGCTGATTTCCTGACGGGCGACGTCCACACCCACTGGCAACGAGGTCGCGCGGCGGCGGATCTCGTCATAGACGATCTCAACCGGCCGGGCGCGACCGACGGCGGCACTCGGTGTGGCAGGTGGCGCGGGTGAGGCGGGTGGGTCGGACGGCGCAATCTTCGGCTGCTCCTCGCGGAACAGATCGCGGAACTGATCCTCCCGGAACTTCGGCGTGCGCGGCAGCAGGTCCACGCGCATCACCTCGCCCGGCTCAGTGCGCTGCGACGTCGCGAACGTCAGATACGTGCCGTCGGGACTCCACGAGAGCGATCCCGCATTGGTGTTGGCGAGGAAGCTGACCGGACGAGCCTGACCGCCCGCGAGGGCGGCGACCTGAACATTCTGAAACGTCTTCGTGCCGGCCGTCAGGTACGCCACGTAGCGCGAATCGGGCGACCAGACGAAGTCGCGTGCGTCCAGGAACGGAGGCGAGTCGAACGCTCCGGTCGCGAGCAGCTTCTCTTCCTTCGACGCCGGATCGATGACGCGCAGCTCGGTCGAGTTGCGCTCGAACGCGATCCATTTCCCGTCCGGCGAATAGCGCGGCATGTTGTCGCGTCCTGGGCCGGCGGTGAGCTGCGCCTCCCTGCCCGTCGCGAAGTCGTAGACGAACAGGTGATTCGAACCATCGCGATCGGACACGTACGCCAACCGGCGGCTGTCCGGCGCCCAGACGAGCTCCGCCTCCTCGCCCACCGTCTGTGTCACGCGCACGGCATCGCCGCCGTCGCGGGCCGCGATCGAAAAGATCTCGCCGTGGACGGCGAACGCCGCCTTCTTGCCGTCGGGCGACAACGCGAGCTCCTGCAGCTGATCGGTGAAGGTCCGATGCTCGACGCCGGTGGCCGCCGGTGCGCCACGCAAGGCGATCGACACTTCCTGCGATTGACCGCTTGCCGTGTCCACCGTCCACACGGCGAAATCGCGCTCGAAGGCGATCGTGCGGCCGTCTTTCGTGATCGACGGCCACAGCACATGGCCGTTGGTGAAGGTCGTCACGGCCTTGGCGGGAGCCTGCGTGTCGCCCTGGACACCGAGGCTCGAGATCGCCCAGATGTTCTGCGCGCCGCTGCGGTCCGACATCAAGTACAGCCCTTTGCCGCCGGCGGCCCACATCGGCCAGGCATCTTTCGCGCCGCCATTCGTGATCTGTTGGTACGTCGGCGCAACGCCGTCCGTGGCACGCTTGACCAGCCAGATCTCGCTTTCATCCAGGTGACTGTGTCCCTTGCGCCACCACTGCGACCCGGCGTTGGCCCGGGCCGTGATCGCGACCGCTTCACCGCCAGGCGACGCTGCCGCGAAGTACTCCGTCGTATAGCGGTCTGCCGCAACCGGCATCGGTGTTCCGCCATCGACGCCGACACGATAGACGTCGAGCATCCCGGAAATCTCGTGGCTGCCTGACTGGAACAGCACCGACTGTCCGTCTGCCGACCATCCGCTCACCAGCTCGTTCGCATCGTCGAAGGTGAGCCGCGTCAGATCGCCGGTCGCGAGCGTCAGCACGTACACGTCGCCGTTGCCCGTGCGGGTCGACGTGAAGGCGAGGCGTTTGCCATCGGGTGAGAAGAGCGGGCGTGATTCAGTCGCCGGATGCGACACGAGAAGCCGCGCGTCGCCGCCGCGCGCCGGCACCTCCCAGATGTCGCCGCCGCTCACGAACGCGATCGTCGAACCGTCGGGAGAAATCCCCGGCTCGGCAAACGACGGAAGGGCCGGCGCCGAATTTCGTGGCGCCTGCGCGACGACATCCGGTCTGAAGGTGCGCATCACGAAAACGGCGGCCACAGCGACGACAAACAACTGCTTCTTCATAGTTCTTCTCTGAAGTAGTGCAGGCCTTCAGGCCTGCGGGCGCCTAGTTCTTGTCCGAGCTCTTCTTGTAGAAAATCGAAACGTCGCGTTTGCCCTTGTCCAGATAGGGCACGCCATGCTCCATCCAGTCCGGTTTCGGCGCGTCCTTGAAGAAGTAGTCGAAATACTCCGCCATGTGCACGGTCCAGTGCTTCTGGTTCTCGCGCTGCCGCAGTCCGTGCTTCTCGCCGTTGTACACGAACATGTACGCTTCCTTGCCGAGCCGCCGCATCGCGGTGAAGAACTCGATCCCCTGCTGCCACGGCACCGCATCGTCCTCGTCGTTGGCCATCGTGAGATACGGCGTGTGGATGTTCTCGATCCAGAAGATCGGCGAGTTCTCCATGTAGATCAGCGGGTTCTTCCACGGCGGCACGCCAATGCGGCTCTGCGTCTTCTCGTACTGGAACGCGCGCGACATCCCCGTGCCCCAGCGAATGCCGCCGTAGCCGCCGAACATATCTCCCACCGACGCACCGGCTTCGACCGCTCGGAAGATGTTGGTCTTCGTGATCATGTAGGAGATCTGGTAGCCGCCCCAGCTGTGTCCCTGAATACCCACGCGTGCCGGATCGACGAATCCGAGCGAGAGCGCCTTCTGCACCGCGGGCAGCACACATTTCAGCGCGCTCTGTCCCGGATAGCCCAGGTCGTAGACGATGTCCGGCTGGAGGATGACGTAGCCGTTGCTGACGTAGCGCGTCACGTTGATGCTGCTGCCACCCGGCGCAGGCGCGACGTAGCGATGGAGATTGTTGGTGAGCTGCTCGTAGATGTAGACGAGCATCGGATACTTCTTCGACGGATCGAAGTTCTCCGGCTTCGTGAGGATCGCCTGGAGATGCTTGCCGTCCGCGTTGACGTAGTCGATGAGCTCTGAGGTGCCCCAGTTGTACTGCGCCTGCTGCGGATTGGCGTCGCTCACCTGCTTCATGTCGGTGAACGCGCCGCTCGACACCCAGAGATTGCCGAACTCCTCGAAGCGCGAGAGCGTGAAGGCATAGACGTCGGCGTTGCGCGCCTTGATCGGCACACCGAACGCCTTGCCGAGCATCACGACTTTCGCCGGCGGAGCGCCGCCCGCGAACGACACGCGATAGAGCCCGCTCGCCTTCGTACGCTCGTCCAGCGCCGACAGCAGCAGCGGACGCTCGGTCGAGATCGCAGGCTGGTCGCTCTGCCGCCGCGGTCCGAGCTCCTCTTCCGGCTCCTGGCTGGCCGGCGCTTGCGGCTCCGTGCGGGAGTAGCGGAACACGATGCGCTGCGTGCGCCCCAGGCCGGCAGTCAGCATGCGTGGGCTGCGGCCGTCGGGATGCATTTCCCAGATGTCGTAGCGGTCGTACAGCAGAACGCTGTCGTCGCCGCTCGTCCACCCGGCCTGACCGTAGGGTGACGGATGCTCCGGACGATCATCAGTTTCGCTCTGGAACATCACGCCGAGCCCCTTCGTGATGTTCGTCTTCACCCCGTCCTCGACGCGGACCGTGTACCAGCTGTCGTCGTCTTCGTCGAAGTACAGGATGTACTTGCCGCCCGGGGACACGGTCGCGCCGAAATGCTCCTTGTCGAGAATCTTTCGCCGCGAGCCGTCGGCCATCGACACGATGTAGTAGTCGTCGTAGTTGCCGTCCCACGACACGAGCTGCCGGTACGCGACGTTGCTCACGCCGAGGGCGTGTGCCGTGTCTCCGCTCACGCGAACCTCCGGCAGGTCCGGCGTCGCCAGCTGCGCGAACCGCTTTTCGGCGATCTGGAATACGGCGCGGTACGTGCGCTTCAACTCCTGCTCCGCACGCACCTTCTGCATCGGCTGCAACTCGGCGTCCTTGTAGTTCCAGATGTCCACCTTGATCAGGTCCGCCGTCTCGTCAGGCTCGGCTGCACGCGGCGGCGCCGTGCCGAAGAACAGCCGCGCCCCATCCGCAGAGAATTCCAGGCGCCCGTTGTCGCTGACGGGCATCTCGGCGCTGGATGGCAGCGCCAGTTCGCTGGCAGTGTCCGCGCTCGTCTTCCAGTGATAGAGCTTGTAGGCCTTGCCGTCCGCTCGATCGCTGACGAAGGCCGCCTGGTTGCCATCTCGATCGAAGACGAACCCCTTGTAGTTGCCGGGACCCGACAGCAGCGTTTTGCGAACGCCGTTCGCGACGCCTCTGGCGAACGCGCCCTCATTGGCGGGCGTCTTCGACGACACGCCGTACACCAACCACGCGCCGGTCTTGTTGAGGGCGTACTCGCTCACATCGGGGATCGTCGTCTGCGCCGCAGTCGAGAGATCGCGGATGACGAGATCGGTGCCGGGCGCTTTTTTTTCACGCGCTCGTGGCGCGGTGGACGGCTGGGCGGCGGGCGGCGTCGGTGGATCGACGGCGGTCAGGTAAACGACGACCTGCGGCGTCACATCGTCGGGCACGCGGAAGCTCTTGACGTGCTCGGCGACGATCGTGGCCAGTCCGGTCGAGAGGTTCACGATGCCGACGCCGGCCTTTGGCATCTCGTCCGGCTTCTTCTTCGCCTTGCGCGCCTGATCGAGATCCTTCTTGTACGGCGCGACCGCGAACACGACGAAGCGGCTGTCCTGCGTGATGAGCGGCTCGCGTCCACGCGCCGCGCGAATTTCCTTGCTGGTTTTGAGGTTGCGGACTACCAGCTCGCCGTCGCCGTCTTGCGGCGTCAGCGCATAGGCGAGCCACACGCCGTCGGGTGACAGCTTCGTCCCCTGGATCGACTTCCACGAGTCGTACACGTCGTGGGTGATCGGCTTCTTGACCGCGGGCTGCGCGACGGCCGCGAGCGGCAGCGCGCAGACGAAGAGCGTGATGGCGATTCCCCTGAGGGAACGACGTCGCCGGAGCATTCAGAGCCTCCTTGCCGTGAGTGGTTCAGTGCGCGGCGGCTGCCTGCGCGTGGGGCTGGGGATCGCCGACGTGCTGCCCGTTAATCGTCTGGTACTCGTACGTCATCTTGAACGTGGAGCGGCCCGCGATCAGCACGTGTGCGACCGATTCGATTTCCACCGGCACGCGCACGCCGGCCATGCGCTCGTACCGTCGCACGACGTCGACGCGCCGTGTCCAGAACGACGGCGTCTTCGACAGCTTGCCTTCGATGCGGGACAACTCACCGTCGCTGGGCTGCACGAAAATCGCGCCCTCGACCAGGAGCACGTCCTTGCGCTTCGGTTTCACGCCGACAGACGCCAACCCGTCGGGCGAGATCGTGCTGTCGTCGAACATGTAGTTATCGTGGTTGAAGGATGCCTTCTGCGGTTCGCGGTCGGCCCAGATTTTCTGCTCGCCTTCGAGCGCCGCCCGCAGGACCTTCGAGCGGATGTAGCCGGAGCCGCCTTCATCCACGATCTGGTAGCGGAATCCGTTGACGTGGTCGTATTCGGTCCACGCCAGCATCCACGCGCCCTGCTTGAACTTCGGGTTCTGCGCCTCGAGGCGGCGAAGCGCACGGTACTCCACTGGCGGCTCTTCGGCACGCGCGAGGAAACGCTGGAGCACCGTCGGCGGCGTGGCCTGGTGCTGGTAGGCGAGCGGAGCGGCATGAAGAGTCGACACGGCACACGCCACGGCGAGGCCGGCGGCGAACCGGATGGGACGCGTCATGAGGCGGATTATAGGTCAGCGAAGGGCGGCGCGGGCGAGCGTTCTGGGCTGCGGGCTGCCCACTCGCTGGCCATTGATGCTTTCGTATTCGTAAGTCATGCGGAACGTGGACGGGCCCGCGATGCGAACCATCGCCAGGGTCTCGAGCTCGGTCGGCATCCGGACGCCGCCGATACGCTGATACCTGCGCACAATTTCGATCCGCCGTGTCCAGAACGACGGCGTTTTGGTGAGCTGTCCTTCCATCCTCACCAGATCTCCATCGTCGGGATTGAGGAAGATCGATCCGTCGACCATCAGGATGCCCTTGCGGCGCGGCTTCACCATGAGCGATGCGAGCCCGTCGGGTTGGGCGCCTCGCTCCTCGAATACGTAGTTGTCGAGCGTCAGCGCGCCGCCATCAGGCTCGCCTGCTGCCCACATGTTCCGCTCGAGGTCGAGCGCTGCGCGGAATACTTTCGAGCGGATCGTGTCCGAGCCGTCCTCGCTGACGATGTCGTAGTGGAAGCCTGATTCATCGGCCTCGGTCCACACATCCATCCACGCGCTCTTGTCGAATTTTTCGTTGCGCGCCTCGAGGTGGCGAAGCGCGCGAAACTGCGTGGGCGTGGGATCGTCGAGTGCGAGAAACCGCTGGAGAACGAGCGACGCGCCGGTGGGGCCTGCTGCGCCGACATGCGCGGCGAGGAGTACCGCCACCGTAAGAGCTGACAGGCTACGTCTGAGCCCGCGCGTCATGCTTCGGTCGAAGCAATTCCCGCGCCGCCAGCACTCGGGCCTTCGCCTCAGCTGGTGTGGAAGCCAGGACCGTGAGATGGCCCATCTTCCGACCAGACCTTGGCGCGGACTTACCGTACAGGTGCAGTTTGACGTCTGACAGCGCAAGAGCCGCGGACCAGTCGGGCTCACGTCCTTCTTCCCAGATGTCACCCAGCAGGTTGGCCATAGCCGCCGCCGGGAGCAGCATTTCCGGCGAGCCGAGCGGCAAGCCGCACACCGCGCGTAGCTGCTGTTCGAACTGGCTCGTGCGGCAGGCGTCGAATGTCAGGTGACCGGAATTGTGCGGCCGCGGAGCCAGCTCGTTCACGAGCAGCCGTCCGTCGCGCGTGATGAAGAACTCGACGCACAGCACGCCGACGAAATCGAGCGCGTCCATCACGCGGTGAGTGATGTCGACGGCCAGCGCACTGGTTGCGTCCGCGACGTTGGCCGGCAGGACCGACACGTCAAGGATGTGCCGCGCGTGCGCGTTCTCGATCGGTCCGAAGTACGACCACTCACCCGTCACGCCGCGCGCGCCGATGATCGAGATCTCGCGATCGAGATCGAGAAACTCCTCCAGCACCGATTCCCGGCGGCCGAGCGTGTCCCACGCAATCGGGAGATCGCCGGCGCTGTCGATCCGGATCTGACCCTTACCGTCGTAGCCGGACGTCGCCGTCTTCAGTACCGCGGGAAAGCCGACGGTGTCCACGGCAGTCGCAAGATCCCCAGCGGTCCGGACGGGCGCGAACGGCGCAACCGGCATCGAATGGCCGGCCAGGAACTGTTTCTCCTTCAGACGATGCTGCGCGATGGCGAGCGAGCGGCCGTTGGGTCTGACGATGGCGTGTTTTTCGGCTTCGGCAACGGCGTTGGCCGAGACGTTCTCGAACTCGAACGTGACGACGTCCACGGCCTGCGCGAAGGCGCGGATGGCGTCCATGTCGTCGTACGACGCGTTGACCTCGACGTCGGCAATCTGTCCCGTCGGCGTGTCGTGCTCGGGCGCGAGAGTGTGGACGCGGTAGCCGAGCCGGCGCGCTGCCATCGCGAACATCCGACCGAGCTGACCGCCGCCAAGGACTCCGATCGTAGAGCCAGGGAGAATCACAGACATTTCATAAGGTCTGCGCCCTGACCTCCGCCGCTCGCGCTTCCCGATAGGCGACGAGCTTCGCGCGCAGGTCCGCGCGCGTCGTCGCCAGGATCGCGATGGCGAGCAGGCCCGCGTTCGCCGCGCCGGATGGCCCGATGGCGACGGTCGCGACCGGCACGCCCTTCGGCATCTGGACGATGGAGAGCAGCGAGTCGAGACCGTTGAGCGCGGCGCTCTGCACGGGCACGCCGATCACCGGCAGCACCGTCTGCGCGGCCACCATGCCCGGCAGATGCGCGGCGCCGCCGGCGCCGGCGATGATCACCTGCAGGCCACGGCCGGCTGCGGTCGAGGCATATTCGGTCATCCAGGCCGGCGTCCGATGCGCGGACACGACCTGGCACTCGTGAGGAATCCCGAATTCGGTCAGCATTGCGGCGGCCGCGCTCATGGTGTCCCAATCCGATTTGCTGCCCATGATCACACCAACCAAGCAGGGCTGAGGGCTGAGGGCTGAGGGCACGCGCGTATTTTATCTGTTCCTTTGCGTCCGCTGTTCCCCTTTGTGCGCTTTGTCTCCGCGGAGGGTTATCATCCGAGGATGACGCGCGCTGCCCTTCTCTTCATCCTCGCTCTCGCGGTGCCCGCCGCCGCGCAGACCGCCGCGCCACCGAAGCTCGAGCTTCAGTACACGCAGTTCACGCTGCCCAATGGACTGCGCGTGATTCTCCACGAGGATCACAGCGTGCCGATGGTCACCGTCAACATGTGGTACCACGTCGGCTCCGCGCGAGAGCTGCCGAAGCGCACCGGCTTTGCCCATCTGTTCGAGCACCTGATGTTCATGGGCTCGGGTCATGTGAAGCCGGGCGAATTCGACGAGTGGCTCGAAGCCGCCGGCGGCGACAACAACGGGTCCACCGAAAACGACCGGACGAACTACTGGATCAACGTGCCGGCCAACTCGCTCGAGCTCGCGCTGTTCCTGGAATCGGATCGCATGGGCTACCTGCTCGACTCGATGACACCCAAGGCGGTCGACGCCCAGCGAGACGTCGTCAAGAACGAGCGACGGCAGTCGTACGAGAACCGCCCGTACGGGATGGCCGAGATCCTGATGGGTGAGATGCTCTATCCGGAAAGCCA
>Ga0105245_10005606_pt1 | contig 11030 bp, 10 predicted proteins | sample KBSM54metaG_FD_81523 | JGI IMG/M metagenome (GOLD analysis project Ga0105245, IMG submission 81523) | Miscanthus rhizosphere microbial communities from Kellogg Biological Station, Michigan, USA - KBS M5-4 metaG | ecosystem: Host-associated > Plants > Roots > Rhizosphere > Soil | place...
ATCGGCGGCGGCGCCATATCGCATGTCGATGAAAATTACGCGATTTCCCAACAGTCGTCCGCGGACGTATCGCAAGAGGGCTCGATCGCCCGGTCCGAAGAGCTCATTGCGGAAATAGAGAGTTCAGACTTTGTGGTGATTGGAACTCCCATGCATAACTTCACCGTGCCCTCGGCGCTGAAGGCGTGGATCGATCACGTCGTTCGCGCGCGTCGGACGTTCAATGTGACCAAGGAAGGCAAGGTTGGCAGGCTGCGCGATCGTCCGGTCTTCGTCGCCGTATCCTCGGGCGGACGATTTTCCGGCGAGCGTGCGCGTCAGCCGGATTTCCTGACCCCGTATCTGAAAGCCGTCCTCGGCACCATCGGACTGCATGATCTGACGTTCTTTTCGGTTCAAGGAACAGGCTCCGGACCGGTTGCCGTAGCTGCGGCCAGAGCCAAGGCAGATCGAACCCTGCAAGAGTACTTTGCGTCGTTTTGCACCCGATCTGTGAGCGGTGTTTTGCCCCCTCCTTCCGCTGCGGCGTTGCCGCACACATCCGCATCACTCGGGTGGTGAACGTCGAGACGACTACGTCTCGAGGGGCAGCCAGCCGACAACAATGCCCGGGACGGATGGAAAGCAGTCCGGTGACGATACGTTCAATCAAGGCCATTGCCGTATTTTGCGGATCGAACTTCGGCGCATCGGAGGAGTTCGCTGACGGAGCGCGAGCGCTCGGTCGGGCCCTGGCAAAAGCGGGAATAACCATCGTCTATGGCGGAACGACAAGGGGGCTGATGGGCGTTGTCGCTGATGCCGCTTTGGCTTCTGGCGGCAACGTACATGGCGTGATCACCGACACTCTGCATCGGCGCGGGCATTCGCATTCCGGTCTGACTCAACATGAAATCGCGCCGACCCTGCGCGGCCGGAAGGAACGCATGGTCGCGCTAGCCGATGCGTTCATCGCACTGCCGGGGGGTATCGGGACGATCGAAGAGCTCATGGAGGTGTGGACCATGAACCAGCTCTCGGAGATCGACAAACCCGTAGGCCTATTGAACACCGCCGGTTTTTTCACAGCGTTTCTAGGGTTCATCGACCATATGGTCGACACGAAATTTCTGCCGGCAGCGCATCGGCAATCGATATCCGTGGATGCGGACGCGAGCGCCTTGATCGACAAGCTGCGCAGCTATGCGCGTGTCGATGTACCTAAGTGGCTATAGCCTCCACCCAACTTCCCGCAATTCGGTCGCGGCTCCTCACACTCTTACAGGAGAGACGGGCTACGCCAGCACGTCGGGCTCCTGCTTGAGCACGCGGCGCCCGAAATAATGGAAGGTCGCGGCGACCGCGCGTGGCTTCAGCCGGTAGTCGTGCGCCTCGCGCGCGAAAGGGGGATCGATCGATTTGATCGTACCGATCGATTGCGCGAGCACCTGCATGCGCGCTGCGCGCTCGATGAACACTGCGAGCACAGCCGCCTCCTCGATCGTCGCGGTCGCCACCAGCTGGCCGTGATGAGCAAGCAGGATGGCACGCTTGTTGCCCAGCGCCTCGTGAATGATCTGCCCTTCCTCGTCACCGATGGGCGGCCCGGGCCATTCGGCGAGATAGGCGCAGTCGTCGTAGAACATCGCCGTGTCCATGTGGGCGGCGATCAGTGGCTGGCCGACCATCGACAGGGCCGAGCAGTATGGCGGATGGGTGTGCACGATCGCGGTCACGTTGGGCCGATGACGGTAGATCCATAGATGGAAGCGATTCGACGGGTTGACCATGCCGTCGCCGGCGAGCAGTTGGAGATCGTCGTCGACCAGCACGATATTGCTGGCGCGTGCCTCGTCGAAGCCGAGACCGAAGCTCAGCATCCAGTAGGTGCCGGGGCGGTCGCCGCGTGCGGTGATCTGGCCGGCGAGCCCGGACTCATGGCCCTCGTTGGCGAGAATCCGGCAGGTGAGAGCAATCTTCTGGCGCAGCGACCAGGGCGGCAGATCCAGATGGCGCTCCATCTGCTCGCTGGTGCGCGCGTGGTACTCGGCTTTGTCACGGATGATCACATCGCTCATGTCTCGGTGTCTCCTGTCATTCGGGCTTCACGCCGGCCTGGCGTGCCAGCGCGGCCCATTTCGGGATCTCGGCTGCGACATAGGCGGCCAGCTCCGTCGGGCTGTTGCCGACCACCTCCGCGCCTTGCTCGCGCAGCCGGTCGCCGACGTCCGGTAACCTGAGCGCCGCGACCGTTGCGTCGCGCAGCCGGGCCAGGATCGGAGGCGGGGTGCCGGTGGGTGCAAACAGGGCGTACGAATTGTCCGCGACCATCGAGGGGAAACCGGCCTCTGCGGTGGTCGGGATATCAGGCATTATTGCGCTACGCCGCGGGCTCGTGATCGCTAGCGCGCGCAATGTGCCGGCGCGGAAATGGGGCTGCAGCGCCAACATAGTCTCGAAGGCGACCGGGATCTCGCCCGCGATTAGGGCGGTTACGGTCGGGCCGCCACCGCGATAGGGCACGTGCTGCAGCGCCAAGCCGGTCAGCTGTTTGAACAGCTCTCCGGTCAGGTGGAACACAGTGCCGGCGCCGGCCGAGCCGTAGTTGGCGATGGCTCGCGGGCTGGCCTTGGCGGCCTCGATGAAGCCGCGCATTGTTTCGGCAGGCACGCGCGAGTTCACCGCCATCAGGATTGCAGCAGAAGCGACCATCGTGATCGGCGAGAAATCCCGCTCTGTGTCGTAGGGCAGTTTCGCATAGATGCTCGGATTGATGACGTGACTGGTCGGCACCAGCAGTAGCGTGTAGCCGTCCGGAGACGACTTGGCCGCGAGCCCAGTGCCGAGCGTGCCACCGGCGCCGCTGCGATTGTCGATCACGACTGGCTGGCCCAGGCTCTCGTGCAGCTTCTGGCCGAGCACGCGGCCGACGATGTCGGTACCGCCGTCTGCTGGGAACGGCACGATGAGCCTGATCGGCCGGCTCGGATATGGCTCCGCCGCGACCGCTGCCGCACCCGGGAGCACCGCGGCACCGCTGAGAAGGGTAATGAAGTCCCGACGGCGCATCCGCCACCTCGTAGACCATCGACCCGTCGTAGGGGTCCCCGACCAATCTCTCAGCCGGCGTCTGCGTTGTGTCGCTCCCGATGATGTATTCGAGGCTATGCCGAAGTGAACGAAGGCGCCAATGAAATCTACATAAAACCGTCAGGACGTCGGACGGACAGGAGGGGACCGAGGGGCGCGACGGCCGTCGCGACGTCCGGCCACGAACCGAGGCTCTCCGAAGCTGATCGAGGGACCTGCGCGCGACCAAGCCGGAATCCCGGAGAGCATTTATTCGATTACCTCGTCAGCACGGTCCACCGGAAGTCAGCCGGGACCTTCCGAAGCTTACTATAAATCCAAGTTGTCCCATAAAAGGAAGCGCCGAACCACACAGCATTTAGCGCACTTGCCCACGCGATGAAAGCTAAAGACCTGTCGTCGAGCGAAGGACCCGTCCAAGCACCGAGAAAGAACACTATGATGCTTGCCGCCGCCCCAGCTGCAAGAACGCCGTGTCGTAGGCTGCGCACTCCAGCGGCAGCGCCGAAGCCCATCCAAAGAATGGTGGAAAGCACTATAGAGGTAGGATCGATCTTTGCCAGATGCCAGACCAGGAAGAAAAAGAGGGCAGAAGGTATATATAATAGCCCAGTGCCAATCGCACAGAAAAAGGCGAGGCTGCTAATTTCTCGCCGACGCTTGAGGTCGATATTCAATTGCGTCTTGAGCCCATGAATCAGTCTGCTTACGTCTTCGTGAAACGATGCAAGACGCACTTCAATGCCATTCCTGAGAGAAAGTTCTTCGAGTTCCTTGGGCAGTTGGCGTGCATCCGGAATCCTGGCGCCATCCACCAAGATTGGGACCACAGGGATATCGCGTTGAAGCGCCGCTCCAATCTCGACTCGAACGAAATCGTTTGGATTCTCCAGACGATGGTTTCCATGTTCATCACGCGCATCGAGCCAATTTCGTCCAATGACCGCGAGCAACACCTCGCACTTGGCAACTTCATCGTGCAAGACCCTTACAAAATTTGCCCCAAGTGGAATAGCGTCCACGTCCATGAACAGAATGTCGGACCCAAGAGCTTGAACAAGCTGATCTTGGATGCGGCCCGCATAGCCCCCGGAATCCTCACGACGATAGGAAAGGAAAACTTTGGTCATCCTGCGCTCTGACAAATAATCCACCAGGATAAGTCATACAGGGTGGTTGCGGCCGATGCTCCAGTCAATTCCGGTAGCCCTGCATGCGGGCCTGAACTTTCGGATGTCCGTGTGTGGGCAGGAGAGGACGCCGTTGCGCCGCATTCGCTCGCCCTGCTGCGCGCACGCCGCGAGCGGCCACGCAGCCGCCGCGCCGGCGAGCAGCGTGATGAACTCTCGCCGCATCATTCAATCACCTCGTCAGCGCGGGCTAGGAATGTCTCGGGGATGCTCAAGCCGATCCCTCTGGCAGCCTTGAGATTGACAATCAGCTCGAACCTCGTCGGCTGTTCCACCGGCAGATCGGCCGGTTTCGCACCCTTGAAGATTTTGTCGACGAAGATCGCCGCGCGGCGATAGAGGTCGGGATAGCTCACGCCGTATGCGATCAATCCGCCAGCATCGACGAACTCTCGCGAGCCGTAGACCGCTGGCAGCCGGTGCTCGGTCGCTAGGCCTGCGATGAGGCTTCGATTTGCCTGGGTGACCGTTTCGGTCGCGGCGCTAAGCGCGTCTGGTCGCTGACGGCCCGCGGCAACGAAGGCAGCCGCAATGTCCTCGGGTGTCCTCGCATCAAACAGCACAAGCTGCATGCCCAGCGACTGTGCGGCTGTCTCGTAGTTCTTGCGGGTGCGCGCGTAGTTCGGATTATCAGGATTGCTCAGGATTCCGACGCGGGCGAGACCAGGCACGATCTCGGTAAGTAGTGCGAGCCGCTTCGAAGTCAAATCAACCAGTAGGCTGGCCATCCCGGTCACATTTCCGCCTGGCCGCGCAATATGTCCGACCACGGCAAACGGATCGGCGGTCGACGTCATGACGATGGGAATGGTCCCGCTCGCATTCCTGGCCGCCACGGTGGCAGGCGTCCCCCACCCCGCCCGCGCCTGCGCTTTTGCCCGCTGGGCCGCATTGCCGCCCAAACGGGCCTTCGCCGTCAGCCTTCCACGATCCCCGCCAAGTTTCACGCCGCGCCGCTTGGCGGCAGCCAAGGCCGCTTTCGCGCGGGCGGAGATCATGCGGGCCTCACGCGGCTTCCCAGGCGGTCAAGCGGCCCGGCGCTCAACTGAGGTTCGACCCCGGCTCGGCTTGATGACCAGGCCGTGCGGCTTGCGATACTCGCTGCGATGGCCGAGTCGATCCTCCTTCGCGAAGCGCTTCTCCTTCGCCTTGGAGGCGAAATGTTCGCTCACCTTGCCCTTCTTCTTGATAATCACGTAGCCGCCTTTGGTCATGCTGAAGGGCTTCTTGAGCAGTCCAAGATGATCGTATTTCGTGCCGGGCGGATGCTTGAACGGTTCGAACCATGACGGGTGCAGGAAATTCGACATCTCGATCCCGTCGACCAGGAAGGTGTCTTCTTCGACCGGGTCGCACATTTCATAGGCGTATTCCGTGCCGTCGGCCGCCTCCGCCCACAAGTTTGCGATCGGGTCGATAACCATCTCGAACAACTCGTGGCATGCGGTGACGCTCACGAGCTGATTGTCCGCGAGCGTGGTCTTGACGAAGATCTTCGAGACCGGCTGCCCGTCCTTGGTCAGGTCGTGATAGCCGAGCGCGCCCGCCGTGTCGGCATCATCGAAATAGACGAACTGCCAATCAGAGGGCTTTGCGACCTTGGCGTTGTAAAGCTTTACCGGGTAGCCCCAGACCGGAAGAAATTGCTCGTCGTAGCATTTCTGCAGTGTGACGGTGAGCCGGTCGAAGGGTACGCCGAGGTCGACCGTCGCCTTGTTGATGCAGGCGATGGTGACCGGGCCTCCTTGCCCGGCTTGGGCCGCGTGGATGGTGTTCATGAGTGCCTCCTGTTCAGTTGAGTCATTCTGCTGCGTCGGGTTACTAAGCCGAATTATTCCGCCGCGATGCTCGCCCAGCACGTGATCGCGCTGCAGACCGAGCTCCACCGGCCGAAGCCCTTGTAAATCTGCGCCGCCACCATCGCTTGTTGCCTGAGCGTCAGGCCGTCGGCCTTGATCTGCGGGTCGGAGACGTTCCGGATGGCGAGCCAGCGCGGCGCGCTTTCCCCCATGTCTGAGGCTACCAATCCGAGGATCGCATCTCCCATTTCGCAAACGTCGCCGAGCCCTTGCAGCTTGTAGTGGTCGTTCGACGTGTCGAAGCCGAAGAAGTCGGTCGTGACAACGGAAGAGCCCAGCCCTTTCACCGGCACGCGGATGATCTTCGGCAGGCGCTGATTTTCCTTCGGGAGCTGCGCCGAATTCGCCTTGAACAGCGATCGTGCGGTGGCGAAGTGCGTCGCTTTCGCCGCCGAGCTGGCGAAATGCGCCTGTGCGAATGGCTCCTTATTGAACTTAGCCGTGCAATCGAAGCGGACGATGGGGCTGACGATCACGTCGCCGACTTCGAATTGCTTGCCGATGCCGCCCGCGGTTCCGGTCGTGATGACCAGCTTGGGTTGCACTTCGAGGACGATCTGGCGCCATACGTCGATGTTCGGCAGTTGCGGACCGTCTTGCGACATGTGCGAGTCCGACTTGAAAATCACGACCGATTTGTCGCCGATGGTCGTGGTCCAGTACGCGCCCAGACGCTTTGCCTGCAGCGCCGGGCTACCCTTGCGCATCTTCCTGGAGATCTGCGCGAAGTTGTGCGTGTAGGACTGGTAGTCGTTGCGGGAATCCTTGCCGGGGGTGAGCACGCGGCTCAGCGCGTGACCTTCATCGACGGTCCACGTCACCACCAGCACGTCTGCACGCGGCAGCGGGCTGTTGCTGCTGCGGCCGGGCGCGCGCCCGGTCTTGGGCGCCAGTCCCGTGGGCCATTGAACATCGGTGTAGCGCGACAGGCCGGTCGCCGTACTGAAAGCCAGGAACTGCAGGCCGGCGGGAGACTCGGAATCGAAATCGATGATCTCGCGCTGAAAGTCCTCAGGCGTCGCCGCCTTGGCGGCACGTGGGGAAGCGAAGGTCGTCTCGGGCGGTGGGGTCGCGATTGGATCGAAGCCGAGATTTCTCTCGACCCACTTGCGGTCGACTCTCATGCTGGGCTCCGTTTGCCCGAAGGCACCCGGTCGTCGCCGCCCACAGCCATAGTACTCCGAGAAATGGCACTTTTCAACTATAGATTGATCTGTCAGAGAAACTAAACCATAACGAATTTTTATCAGGACGGCTCTCTCGCAAAAGATGCGTTACCTGATCATCGGTGCGTTCGCAGAAGCAACATGCCGCCATCGTCGCTCTTCATTGCCCACGGCTCTTGCGTATTTGATGCCGAGGACGAGCCCTACCAGACCCAAATATTTCAAACGCGACTCAGAGCCATTTTTGCTATTCGCTCAGTTTGATGTTGGCGTCCTTGGTGGAGCCCGTTATGCACGACTTGTCTCGGCGAAGCGCCATTCGCGGTTCCATCTTGCTGCTTGGAAGCCTTGCCCCGGCATCACGCTCGATGGCTGCGGAAAATGCACCGCTGGCGATCAAGGGCTATGATCCGGTCGCCTATTTTACCGACGGAATGCCGGTGCGCGGTAGGCCGGACATCGAATATGAATGGGACGAGCGCCGCTACCGTTTCTCGCGCGCGGAGCATCGTGAGCTTTTCAAGACCGACCCCGTGCGCTACGCGCCGCAGTTCGCAAATTTTTGTGCCATGTCGCTGGCCAACGGCGAGCTCGTCGAGGCCGACCCCGAAAGCTGGCTGATCAGCGACGGCAAGCTCTATTTCTTCGGCAAACGGGAGGGGCCGGAGCTGTTCCGGCAGAACCTTAGCGACAACATCGCTAAAGCAAACCAGAACCGCCCGCTCATTCGGTCCCGTTAACGGCCCATTCTTGGGGCCAGAGACCCCCTTCGGCGCAAGGGGCCGGTGCAGTTGAACCGATGCACCGCCGCTCAGAGCCTAGGTTTCCGTCGTCCCTACAAATTTCGGCGTTTGCTCCGCCTTTCCTTCGGCTTCTTTCGTTACGGCAATCCACCCACCATGATGACCTCGCCGGCGTCAATCAACGCAAACGCAGGAGCATACCCATGAATACGCGCTTGAACCGGCGAGTCGCCCTCGGTCTGACCGCCCTGGTCATAGCCTACGCATTGGCGACCGCCCCATCCGCAGTCGCGCAGGACGTTCCGCTGGCGATCAAGGGCTATGACCCGGTCGCCTATTTCACCGACGGGCGGCCGACACCCGGCCGGCCAGACATCGAGTATCAATGGGATGAACACACCTATCGCTTCGCGAGTATGGAGCATCGCGAGCTTTTCAAGGCCGAACCCGTGCGCTACGCGCCGCAATTTGGAAACTTCTGCGCCATGGCGCTGGCCGTGGGCCGGATCGTCGTGGCCAATCCAGAGAACTGGCTGATCAGCGAGGGCAAGCTTTATGTATTCGGCAGCCCGGCCCCGGCAGGCCCCGCTTTGTTCCAGAAGGATCTTGCCGGAAACATCACGAAGGCAAATCAGAACCGGCCGATGCTTCCGAAGCTCTAACGGTCGGTCGTCCAAGGCGGAGTCGCATCCAGGCCCGCCTTGCGGATGCCGTCGCGTAGGTGCTCGAGATCCGCGGTACTGAGGAATTTGCTTCCAAACTCCCGCGGATCGAATGTCGGGTCCAGACGGCGAACCTCGGTCACGACACGCGCGGCGTCCTCGGCTTGGTTGCGCTCGGCGTAGGCGGCCGCGAGCACGATCCGGCTGAAATTAGCGGCCGTGGTTCTGCGAAGATTGAGCTTCGCCTCCTCGATCGCCGCGTCATAGCGACCTTTCAGATAGTACGCGAGGCTGAGCGCATTGCGATCAAGCGCATTGAGTTCGGGATCGATGCGCTGGGCCAGCTCCAGGACCTCGATCGCGGCATCCGTCTGTCCCAGCCACATCAGGAGATTGCCGTGGCCGGCGAGACCAAGGGCATCGTTCGGATTGATCGCGATCGCGCGGTCCATCTCCGCTTTGGCCTGCTCGTATCGCTGATGGAAGATATGGACGCGGCCGAGGATGATGCGTGCGCGTACTTCGGAATCGTTGATGCTCAGTGCCTTGTTGGCCAACTCCTCCGCACGGCTTAGGGTGTCGGCTGGCGATTCCGCCCAGCCCATTACCATGGCGATGTGATAGGTTTCTGCGAGCGATGCATAGGCGGCCGCATAGTTCGGATCGAGCGCGATCGCGCGTCTGAGCAGGACGCGAGCCTCCACGAGGTCCGCGCGCGTCGGGCGCTGCAAGGCCGGCCTGGCGCGAAGCACGTATTCGTAGGCTTCAAGACTCTCGGTCGGTTTGGCGAGTACCCGCCGTTGCTCGACTTCCGTCACGCGGATCGCCAAGGCGCCGGCGATCTGAGTGGTGATTTTGTCTTGCAGCGCAAAAAGATCGGCAAGCGCCTCGTCGAAACGGCCCGACCAAAGCACCCGGCCATCCGAATCGACGAGTTGCGCGGTCACCCGCACGCGGTTGGCAGTCCGCAGGACGTTGCTCTCGACCTGATAGCGCACCGCAAGGCTGCGGGCGATCTCCCCGGGGCTCGCGGCTCTGCCCTTGTAGGGGGAGACGGCATTCCACGACATCACAGTCAACTCGGAAAACCGGCCGAGCGCGTTGATGATGTCCTGCGTCAACCCGTCAGCGAAATAATCTCGCGCCGCATCACCACCCTGATTCGCGAAGGGGAGAATGGCGATCGCGGGTTTCGCGACCATCTCGGGGTTTTTGGTCGCGGATCGACTGGCGTATCCCGGAGCGTTCAAAGATTTCCAGTCGATTGCAACCCCGGCCCACAGCATTCCCGCGAGCACGACCGCGACACCCAGCGCGGCGAATAACCTGATGCGCGCGCCGGGCGTCGACGAGCGGGTGGCATCGAGCGACGCAGCCGCAACCGATGCGGCCTCGGCCCAAGGCTGGCCGACCGAGCCGACAACCGACACGTCGGATTCAAATCGATAGCCGCGACGCGGAATCGTTCTGATCAGGCGTGCTCCGTCATCCCCGAGCGCGCGCCGCAATTCGCCGATGCTCTGCACCAGCGCATCGTCCGTGACGGCAATATTCGGCCAGACCGCGGCAAAGAGTTCGTCCTTCGAGACAAGGCGGCCGCAATTGTCGACCAGGTAGTGCAGCACCGCGAAGGTCTTTGGCCGCAGCGCAATCTCGTTTCCGTCAAAAAGCAGAGAGCCGCGATCCAAATCCAGGACATAACGATCAAATCGCCGCCGCTTTGCTTGGACCTGCACAGGAGAATTGAAATTGTGTGTGGTCATCGTCCCTGCCGGTTACGTCAATTGAGATGCAAGCGCCGATCCGGAGATCTGCTCGCTTTCACGACAGCAACCCGCAGCCCGAAACTGCACATCGACTGACTGGTCGATATTATCCCTGTTATCGCGGGAAATCCACGAACACGTCCACTCTCGGCATCGTGTCCCAGCTCCGGCCGTCATCCTCAGTCGCTGGCTTTGGTGCGAGCGAATGACCGCTTCGGATCAATAGCGTCGGTTTCGCAATGCCCGATGGGGCCGCTTATCTGCCAACAGTGGCGCTAAACTCGGCCGCCGAAGGCGGCATCAAATGCATGACGTCGGATATACCCAACGTGGGAGCGATCTGACGCAAATATGACGGCTCCGGTGCTCGGCCGGTACCTTCGGCCGCGCCCGGCTAATTCGACTGCTTGACGAGCTCGTCGATCCTCGCCTTGAACACCTCGCCGAGCTTCTCGTCGAAGGTATCGCCGAGGGTACCGCCGGCGCGGGCGGAGCTGGGCGCTTGCGTGGCGGCGGTCGCGCTGGAGTCGGTGGGCGGGGCCGGCGGCGCGGCGGGCGGCGTACTGCCTCCGCCC
>Ga0105245_10005607_pt1 | contig 11029 bp, 6 predicted proteins | sample KBSM54metaG_FD_81523 | JGI IMG/M metagenome (GOLD analysis project Ga0105245, IMG submission 81523) | Miscanthus rhizosphere microbial communities from Kellogg Biological Station, Michigan, USA - KBS M5-4 metaG | ecosystem: Host-associated > Plants > Roots > Rhizosphere > Soil | place: Michigan...
CTGCCGAATCATTGCCTAATTCTGCCGAGCCGTATTCTAATTGTTGCGCTATCCAGGCCGACGTAAAGCCCGAAAACCGTCGAAGTGCGGGATGCCATACTGCGTCCAAACGGAAGCCTATCCGCACCGCAATCGGTCGACGCTTATCGACGCGACTCGCTTGCAGCGCAGGGAACTGTATCGTTGTGGTAAAAGAGTTTGCAATGGCTTTGCCATCGACCATAAGAGGCGACGAACAACTGCAACTCGCTGACATGCGGCGTCGCGTAAAGGCGATCTTCGTCGGTTCTGCCGGCAACCTTGTCGAGTGGTACGACTTTTACACATATTCGGCGTTTGCACTCTATTTCGCCAGTTCGTTCTTTCCAGGCAACGATCCGGTAGTGCAGCAGCTAAACGCAGCTGTCCTGTTCGCGTTCGGTTTCATCATGCGTCCCATCGGCGGATGGCTGTTCGGCTATCTCGCCGATCATTATGGGCGGCGTAAAGCTCTGATGCTTTCCGTGCTGCTCATGTGCCTCGGATCGCTGATGATCGCGGTGACGCCTACCTATGCCTCCATCGGCCGGGCAGCGCCGGTATTGCTCGGCCTCGCGCGCGTGATTCAAGGCTTGAGTTTGGGGGGCGAATACGGCGCGAGCGCGACCTACCTCTCCGAGGTAGCCGATGAAAAGCACCGCGGCTTTTATTCCAGCTTCCAATACGTGACGCTAATCGGGGGCCAACTGTGCGCCATTCTCGTTTTGCTGCTGCTCCAACAGCTCTTTCTCACGCCAGTCCAATTGAAAGCCTGGGGCTGGCGCATCCCCTTCGCGATTGGAGGTGTTCTGGCACTGGTCGTTCTTGCGATGCAGAGCAACATGCACGAGACCGATGATTTCATCGCCGCCAGGAAAGTGGTCCGCAAAGAAAGTTCGATCAAAGCGCTGATGCGATACCCCCGCGAGGTTTTAGTGGTCGTGGGGCTCACTATGGGCGGCACAACGGCGTTTTATACCTACACGACATACATGCAGAAGTTCCTTAAGCTGTCGGTAGGCCTCAACGATATCCAGACCACTATGGTCACCGGTGGCTCGCTCATATTCGCTTTATTCTTGCAGCCGGTTTACGGCGCTCTCTCGGACCGAATCGGCCGGAAACCGCTGCTCATCTGGTTCGGCGTCACGGGAACGATCGGCACCATCCCGCTGCTCTATTCGCTGCAGGCCGCGAAGACTGCGTTCGCCGCATTTCTGCTGATCGCGGCAGCTTGGCTGATTGTGGCGGGCTACACCTCGATCAATGCTGTGGTCAAGGCCGAGTTGTTTCCCACCAACGTTCGCGCCACCGGCGTAGGACTGCCCTATGCAATCACCGTTTCTATTTTTGGCGGGACTGTGGAATCGATCGCGCTGTGGTTCAAGTCGATCGGTCACGAGACTTGGTTCTATTTCTATCTGACGGCAGTCATTGCCAGCTCCCTGCTCGTTTATGTGACGATGCGTGATACCAGGAGTTCCTCCGCTATGGGACGCCACGAGTGAAGGATTGTCAGCTTTCGGTGGGCACCGTTATCCAACATTATCGGAAGCTATTTCGGATGCGACTGACCCGCATTTACCTAGTGGGGATGCTGCCGCAGAGACTCTGCGCGCAGCAAAACGCTCCCTTCAGTAACCACCGTGTCCCCCGCCTTCAAGCCCTGTAGTACCCGAACGTCCCCGGCGGACTCCTCGTCGAGCCGCACGACTCTCTGCAAGAACCGTCCTTCTTTCAAGGCCACCGGGAGATAAACTACGCTATCGGAAGCGACCCTCTGAATCGCCGCTTTCGGCGCAATCGCCACCGTCCCCGCCTGTGCATTCGTGAATGCCAGGTCCACGTACATGCCCATCCGCAACGCCAAGCCTGGATTCTCAATCGTCACCCTTACCTTCGCCGTTCGTGTCTGCGGATCAACTCGCGGCTCGATATAATCCACCACTCCGCGGTAAATTCGCCCGGGATACGCAGGCGTCGTAATTGTCGCGTGACTTCCTACACGAACCACGCTGAAGTCGTCTTCGAGCACGCTACCCTCCACCCACACCGTCGAAAGATTAGTCACCGTGAACAAGTCTTCGCCCAAACCCACCACTTGCCCCAAATTCACACTCCGCGTGGTCACGATTCCATCGATGGGGGATGGCACAGAGATGTACGTGCTCACCTGTTGCCCCGCACTCAGCCGCTCAATCTGCATGGGGTCCAATCCTAAGAGAACCAATTTCTGCCGTGCTTCCTCCAAGTGAGCCGCATGAACTTCGTGATTGGCTTCCACTCGTTCCAGTTCCTTACGGGGCGTCGCTCCCATCCGCAGCAATTCCTGCGTGCGTTGCAAATTTTTGTGCTCCGCTTCCAGTTCGACGCTGGTCGTCACGAACATGGTCTGCGCCTCCGCCAGGTCCCGGCTGAAGACCTGCGCGATCGGCTGTCCGCGTGTGACGGTCTGTCCGAGTTCCGCCGAAACCTGCGTCACCACGCCCCCGGCAACCGGCGTTACGTGAACCTCTCGGTATGCATTGGGTTGAACCGTCCCAGGAACGCGCACTTCAGTACTCACCGTGCCGCCCGTCACTTTCGCGATCTGAAGCTGCATGCGCTCGACGGATTCGGCCGGAACCGTGACCTCAATATCCTGGCCCATCGCCGTTTCAGCCGTCTCCTTCACTGTAGGGGCTGCAGATACAGTACTCGTCGCCTCTCGCTGAGACTTCGCCGTCGAAAACAAGATGCCGCGCTGCGTCAACCATGCGCCTACTAAGACCCCACCAATCAAAATCATCAGGCCTGCGATCACCAACCAAGTTCGCTTCATATCGTCACCGCACGTTGCTATTGAATGAAGTGCTTCCTTGCCCGGCAGGCCCATCCCAACGCACTTCGAAACGCCACGCACCGCTCATACCAAACTCTCCCTTGACGGTATACTGTCCGGTCTTCCCCGTCGACTCAATCTCGACAGGCGCCGTCATCGGAGCCATTCCTGGCATCGCCATGGAAGACTCGACCGTAACCTTTCCCGGGTCGATAGCTTCATTCTTGCTCGCCGATCGGAAGGCAATAACGAAACTGTTTTGCCCTTGTGCGAGCTCGCCTTTTTCGTTCGCGAGCGAGATCACCACGTCTCCCGCGCTGTGCGATTCAATCTCCTTGGTCGCGGGAGCACTCCCGCTCTTGCAGCCGCTCAACACCAGGGCCAATACAATAAGGGCGCCGCTTCTATTTCTCATTTCTATGCTCCTTTAGTTTGACTTTTCCGAAGTTCCGTTCCCGCAGCCAAAGAAAGATCACGGGGGTAACAATAAGCACGTGAACAAGCGAGCTCACCATGCCGCCAAGCACCGGCGCAGCCAGAGGCTTGATCACTTCCGCCCCCACCCGCTGGCTCCACATGATCGGCAGCAACCCGGCGACGATGGTCGAAACCGTCATTACTTTAGGCCGTAACCGCAGTAATGCTCCTTCGATCACCGCTCGCCGCAGATCGCCGACATTGAATTCGACTCCTCTTTCCCGCCGCTTCCTCACGACGGCTTCTTCGAGGTAGATGACCATCACCATTCCGGTCTGGACCGCAGTACCGAACAGGGCGATAAATCCAATCCAAACCGCGACGCTGAAGTTGTAGCCCAGAAGGTAGATCAGATAAACGCCTCCAGTCAGCGCAAAAGGCACCGCCATTAGTACATGCGCGGCTTCCAGGAACGACCGATAGGTCAGAAACAGCAGAATGTAGATCACGCACAAAACAATCGGGAACACCACCTCCAGACGTCGCCGCGCGTGCTGTTGATTTTCATACTGGCCACTCCAGCCCAAGTAATAACCCGCCGGAAGGCCCACCTGCCGCAGGATGGCAGGTTTTGCTTCGTCCACAAAACCACCGATATCGCGGTCTCGCACATTCAGCAGAACAGAGACAACCAGCAATCCGTTCTCGCTGTTAATCATCGCCGGCCCGCTCGCCGGTTTGATCGATGCCAGACGGCTCAACGGAAGTTGTCCCCCATCCGGAGCCGCCACCAGAATATCGTTTAGAGCATGAATGTCTTTCCGGTATTGCGCTGCATAACGCACTCGCACCGGAAAGCGCCTTCGACCCTCGATAGTCGTAGTCAGATTTTTCTCACCAATCGCGGTTTCGATGACGTCTTGAATGTCGCCCACGCTAATGCCGTAACGAGCTGCCGCTTGCCGATCAATTTGAATGTCGGTATACAGCGCCCCGGTTACCTGTTCGGGGTACACGTCGCGCGCTCCCGGAATCCGCCGCAGTACTTCCGCTATCTCACGGGCCTTTTGCTCCAGAATCTTCAGATCGGCTCCGAATATTTTGACTCCCAGCTCCGACCGAATGCCGGTGCTCAGCATATCGATTCGATTGATGATGGGCATGGTCCAGATATTCGCGACTCCCGGAATCGCGACCGCCCGATCCATTTCGGACTTCAGTCTTTCGATCGTCATTCCCGGTCGCCACTGGTCTCGCGGCTTAAGGTGCACGATGGTTTCCGTCATGTTTAACGCCGCCGGGTCGGTAGCAGTATCGGCTCGCGCAACTTTCGCGACCACCAGGCTCACTTCCGGAAACTTTTCAATGATTTGGTCTTGACGCTTGGCGATTTCGGTATTTTCGTCGAGCGCAATACTGGGATCGGCGATTGGCATAAACATCAAATCGCCTTCATTCAATGGCGGCATGAACTCGCTGCCGATTCGCGTACTCAGAAACACCGCGCCGCCAAACAGGGCAAGAGCGACGCTCAAAACGATCGCCCGATGCCGAAGCGCCCACCGCAACAGCGGCTGGTAAAGCCATTGCAGCGCTCGCATCACCGGATTATCCTGTTCACGAGGAAATTTACCTCCCAGAAGGAGCGTGCATAGTACAGGAACCAGCGATACCGCTATCACTGTTGCGCCGATCATCGCCGCTGTCTTCGCAAAAGCGAGCGGTCGAAACAGCTTACCTTCCTGTCCGGTCAGCGCGAAAACAGGTATGAACGCCAGTAGAATGATCGCCATCGAGAAGAAGATGGGACGGCCTACCAGTTTCGTCGAAGTAAGCACCGCTTGCCATACAGCCCGCCGGTCGCGTGGGTCAACGCCTCCTCGCTCCAGGGAGCGGAACGCATTTTCTGTGACCACAATCCCCGCGTCTACCAAAACGCCGATAGCGATGGCGATCCCCGCCAACGACATGATGTTCGACGTGATATTGAGGTAATACAGAATTAGAAAGGAACTCAAAACCGCCAGTGGCAATGGCAACGTTACGATCAGGATGCTGCGAAAATGCGCCAGAAAGATGACGTGCGCAAGAGTCACCAACAAAATCTCTTCAAGCAGCGCCCGCCTTAATGTGTCAATGGAGTTGTCGATCAGCTCAGACCGGTCGTAAAACGGAACGATCTTGACTCCAGAAGGCAGGCCTGCCTCTAGGTCCTTGATCTTGGCTTTCACTCGATCGATTAGCTCCCGGGGATTAACCCCGGACCGTGCCACGACAACTCCGCCCACCGCTTCGTGTCCACCCTTGACCAATGACGCAACACGGAATGCGTTGCCGATACTTACGTTTGCCAGGTCGCGCAGATAAATGGGCACACCCGCTTTCGCTCCCACGGCAATGTTCTCGATGTCGCCAACCGATTGAATTAGCCCCAGCCCCCGTACAATCGACCACGACCCGTTCGACTCTAGAACGTTTCCGCCAACATTTTGATTGCTCCTCATCACCGCATCCACCACCCGGCTCAGCGGCAGACCGTACGTCCGTAGGCGGTTCGGATCAACATCAATCTGGTACTGCTGCACTTCTCCGCCGACACTCGCCACTTCCGCCACTCCTGGCACCGAATTGAGCTGGTAGCGAACGAACCAGTCCTGTAGCGCGCGAAGTTCGCGCAAATCGCGCCCGCCGCCTTCCACCGTGTACCAGAAAACGTGTCCCACGCCGGTCGCGTCTGGACCGAGCGTCGGCACAACCCCTGGCGGCATTTGCTTGGTGACTAGATTTAGCCGCTCCAGAACTCGAGTGCGCGCGAAGTAAAGATCAACATTGTCCTCGAAGATCACAAAAATCATTGAGAAGCCAAACGCCGAGTTCGATCGCACCACCCGCACACCAGGCAGACCCTGGAGGCTCGTCGTGAGCGGATAAGTAATTTGGTCTTCTACTTCTTGCGGGCTCCGGCCCGTCCAATCGGTAAAGACAATGACCTGGTTGTCGCTCAGGTCCGGAATCGCATCCACCGGGCTCTCCGTCAAGGCCCAATACCCCCAGCCCGAGATGCCCAAATAGAACGCAATAACCAAGAAGCGATTTCGAAGTGAAAATTCGATCAGACGATCGATCACAGACTCTCCTTCCACGCCACAGATCACGGACAATGATTGTTGTGGAAAAAATGGAGAGCTAGATTAGGAGTGCGGAGTTTGTGAGAGGAATATCCGGAGGCGATCCGGCCGCGAAATCAAATTCGGTTATGGCCCTTGCCGCGCTGTGTGTGAGATCGATAATATCTGCAGCTGGTACTGCAATGACAGCCAACGGCGCCTCGAAATCAACATGCGAATGTGCCGACGATCGCTCCAGAGGCATCGTCTGGCAGTCTTGCTGCGCAGTTTGCGGCCTAGAACGATCAGAGGACTTCTTGGCGGGATTCTTACACCGGCGTTTCTCGCAACAGTGCCCATTGCTGCCCGGCAGCATAAAGAACTGCTCGCAGGAAACACACCCTCCCCACAGGTAGCTAGCCACCAGCAGTAACGAAGAGAGCGCATTCAAGAAAACACGATTCACTATTTATGGTCTTAGGATACTTGAATGCCCAGCCCGATTTCAAATCGAAATCTTCTCTGACCCTATAGCGCACGCGCCGCACCATGGCGCCCCTTTTGGCGCTGTACTTCCGCATCTGTCATTTTCTCGATTACTGGATACTGGCCGGCTTATCCCTACTTATCCCGAAAAAAAGGGCAACGGCTTCGGCCGGCCCCGGTCGGGAGATCCGGTAAAAACTAGAACGTCAATTTGAGCGCGCCCTGCATCACGCGGGCGGCCAGGGTGCCACTAATGGTACCGGCGGAGCCTCCACCGATTTGCGCGTTGGGGTTGTTGAAATTTGCCCGATTGAACGAATTGAACAGCTCCCAGCGGAAGCTCATCTTGATCCGCTCCTTTATGGCAAAGTTGCGGTGAATACCAGCGTCCACGTTGAAGTAACCCGGTCCCACCAGCACGCCGGTTCCGGAGTTGCCGAACGTGAACTGCGCGGGGCTGGCGAACGCGTCCTTGTTGAACCAAGCGTTGATGGTACGTTGATCCGGCGGCAGATTCGGACTGCCAATGACATTGGGCCGTTCGGCCGGCGCCAAAGCCGACGAACCAATCGCATTTGAAACCGACGACGCCAGCGTGGGTCCGAAATGGCCGCCCGAGTACATGGTCCACACGCCAGAGATGTCCCAGTTGCCCACAATGTGCGACATCAGACCCTTGCTCACGTATTGACGCCCATATCCCAAAGGCAACTCATATACGTGGTTGATCACGACCATGTGGCGGCGGTCTTCAGGAACGTTGCCCCACTCGCAAGCGGAGCAGTAGCTGTTCTGCGGCCGGGTAGAGGAATTCGCGCCCATGGTGTTGGCCATATTGTGCGACCAGGTCCAAACCACTGCGCCCGACAATCCCTTGCTGTAGCGCTTGGTCAATTTGGTTTGCAGCGCGTTGTACTTGGCCATACCGTAGTTGGTGCGGTAATCGATGTCGCCGAGAATCGGATTGATGCTGAACAGCGGGCGGCGCGGCCCCAGCGCACCGGGGCCCGGAACAGCTTGGTTGCCGATGATCGAATTGGTCATGTCTTCGGTCAAAGTACGCACATAACCGACCTCGGCGAGCATGTTGCCGACCAGTTCACGCTGAATTCCGAGGTGGAATTGCAGCGATTTGTTCAAGATCATGTTCGGATCGAAAGCCGTGTATTGGCCGGTGAGCTGCGTCGGATCCTGCAGATTGGGTGCAACCGGAAGCGGCAATCCCGCGGACAAAATATTGCCCGGCTTGCCGTTTTGATCGAAGGCGAAGGACTGAATCACGTTCATCGGCGGGTTGGAGTGCAGCATTCTCCCGCCGTTGTTGGCTTCGAAATAGGACATTCCAAATCCGGCCCGCAGCACAGTTTTCTGATCGCTGGTAAGAATGTGAGCGATGCCAATGCGCGGCGCGAAATTATTTTTGTCCAGACAAATCAGCGGACGTCCGCAGGAGTTCTGCGAAGGCGTTCCGGCGGTGGAGAACTTGCCGGTAGTCACACTTAAATTCGAGTACCGGTTATAAACTTCGTAGGGCGGCGCCTGCAATTCATAACGCAATCCATAGGTGATGGTCAGGCGGTTGTTGATCCGCCACACATCTTCGGCGAACGCCGAGGCGTCCCACATGCGGAGGCCGAACTGGCCGGCCTGCTGGCTGCGCGTGATGGTAACCGCGGTTCCCAGCGCGAAATCCGCCAGCGCTGTGTTCGCGCCGGTGCCGTTGATCTGACGCGTGAAAGCGCCCGAGAAGGAGTATTGGCCGCGCGGAGCGACGCTGGTATGGCCATCAAAGCGGTGACGGGTGTATCCGCCGCCCACCTTGATGGTGTGGCTCCCTTTTACCCACGTGTGGATGTCTTCAAAGGGAATGGACACCGCGCGGGTGAATTCAGGGAAGGAATTGTTGTTTCCGATCTGCGTGGAGAAGCCACCAATCACCATGTTCGGAATTCCGCCATTGGTGTCGCTGATGTTGATGTTGGGGATTCCCAGGCTGGTGGCGGTGTTGTGAGTGCTGTCATCGTTATAGATGGAGAGCCAGTTGCGCACCAAGCCAAAATGGAACTCATTTACCTGCGACGCGCTGATCACTTTTGTAAAGTTGCCGGTGACCGACCAGTTGCGTTGCTCGCTGGGCCCGCCGCCGGTGATGTACTGGCCGATATCGATTTTGTCCGGATTCTGGCCCACCGGCAAAATACCGGTCCCCAATCCGGTGGTGTTGTCATAGCTGTATTTCAAAAACAGGCGATCCGTGGCGCCGATGTTCTGGTCACCGCGAATATCGAATTGATCGTCGCGTTGGCGTCCCACCGGATTGAAGTTAAAGTTGTTGGACTTCGCGGAATTTGTCGGCGCTGGAAATAAACGCATGGTCTTGACGGCGGCCTGATCCAGGCGATTGAACGGGATCATGTTGCCCCCGAAGGGGACACGTTTCCCGTCCGCGCCAACGTTGAGGGGATCGAAGATCGTGGCGCCCAGGTTTGCGAAGTTGCCGGTCTTCACCATGTTCTGCTGGTCCAGCGTCGGAATGCTGTCGGTCTGGCCGCCGGCGGGCGGCGAAGTAATGCGGGTCCCTTGATAATCGGCGAAGATGAAGGTTTTGTCCTTGCGGATGGGCGCGCCGATGGTGCCGCCAAACTGATTTCTGCGAAAGCCCGCCTTCGGCGTACCGTTCTTGTTGTTGAAGAAGGTGTTCGCATCCAGCTTACTGTTGCGCAGAAATTCGAACGCGCTTCCGTGAATCTCATTAGAGCCCGACTTCGTGAGGACGACGGTGACGCCGCCCGCGGAGTTGCCATACTGCGCCGAGTAGTCCGTCGCCATGATGCGAGTTTCCTGAACCGCGTCGATCGGAGGGTTCATTACCAGGCCGTTAACCCAAATCTGACGGTTGTAGAGCCCGTCAATCAAATACGCGCTGTTGTTGGCGGTAGCGCCGTTGATGCTGATCGTGTTGTTGGCTCGCATGCCGTATCCGGTCAGTCCGGTCGCCATCCCCGGGGTACCTGGCGAAGCGCCTGCCGTCAGTTGCAAAAGGTTGGTGAAAGAGCGCTCATTGAGCGGCATCTCGGCCACTTGCTGGCTGGTGATCAGCGAGGAGACGGTCGCATTCTGGGTTTGGATTTGGGATGCCTCGGCCACGACCTGGATGGTTTGCTGGACGTCACCTAATTTCAGCTGAATGTCGACGGTAATCGTGTCGGCTGCCGTCAATTCGGCGCCGCTGCGCACGAACTTCGGAAAGCCGGCGTGCTCGACGGTAATGGTAATTTTTCCCGTGGGAAACGACTCAGCTACGTACCGTCCATTTCCATTGGTGACGGTAGAACGGGAAAATTGCGTCCCTTCGTTGACTAGCGTTACATTCGCGCCGGGAACAACTGCGCCACCCTGGTCTGTGACCGTTCCGACGATGGTCCCTTGTGACTGTGCAAACAGTTGGCATGAGAAAACTGCCGCAAACATGGCCATGGCGGCAAAATTTCTGGTCATCATTAAGATCCCCCTGTTGCGTTGTCAGCCGAGGAGGTTGACAAACACACCCTTCACGAAATCGAATAGGCACATTCTGTCATTGGCCGGAGAGGATGTCAATCGCGTAACACTAGAAAATGAGCAGAAACGCGCTCCTGGATTTTCGGCAAATGGCATACCCGGGCACTTTCTGAGAGCTGACTTAACGCGTTGACAGCTAAGGAATAGCCAGATAGACTCGAATACGGAGGTTGCGCATGCGTCTAGGGTTATTTCCGTTGGTTCTGACGCTAGCTGCAACGGCCCATTCGGCTATGGCCCAGGCTCCGGCGTCCGCGGGCGAGGAGCTCTTCGAAAAAAAAATTCGCCCGGTTCTGGCGGCAAAATGCTTTGCCTGCCATTCGAGCAAACTGAAATCGCCCATGGGCGGTTTCACTGTCGACACCAAGGCGGGCCTGGCGGCGGGTGGTGCACGCGGCCCTGAAGTAGTGGCGGGCAAACCCGACGACAGTCGAATTCTGCACGCCCTTAGTTACACGGATAACACTCTTCAAATGCCGCCTACCGGAAAGCTGCCGGACGCGGTCATCGCCGATTTCCGCCAATGGATCGAACTGGGTGCGCCCGATCCTCGGAAGGATGCTCCGGCCACCAGCGCCACTCCGGCGCCGCTGCGCGGAATGAGCATCGCCGATGGAAA
>Ga0105245_10005609_pt1 | contig 11028 bp, 12 predicted proteins | sample KBSM54metaG_FD_81523 | JGI IMG/M metagenome (GOLD analysis project Ga0105245, IMG submission 81523) | Miscanthus rhizosphere microbial communities from Kellogg Biological Station, Michigan, USA - KBS M5-4 metaG | ecosystem: Host-associated > Plants > Roots > Rhizosphere > Soil | place...
ATCCTCGCTCTGGCGCGCGAGGTGGTCGAGGATACCAAGCATACTGGCGCCACAGCGCGTTAATTCGATTTTCAAAAAATGAATCTTAAAATCTTGATTTTGCCCGGTGACGGGATCGGCACCGAAGTTACGGGTGCGGCAGTAGACGTTCTGAAGGCCGTGGCGAAGAAGTACGGCCACACGCTGGAATTGTCCGAAGGCTTGCTGGGCGGTGTCGCTATACATAAGACCGGCACGCCGTTTCCCAAAGAGACCGAAGCGTTGTGCCAGAAGGCCGACGCCACGCTGATGGGCGCCGTGGGATTGCCGGAATTCGACAACGCCCCGCCCAGCCAGCGGCCCGAAGCTGGTTTGCTCGGTATGCGCCGCGTGCTGGATGTGTTCGCCAATCTGCGTCCGGTGCGGACGTGGCCGGCGCTGGTGGATTCCTCTCCGCTCAAGAATCATGTGGTGGAAGGCACGGATATGATCATCGTCCGCGAGCTGACGGGAGGCCTGTACTACGGCCAGCCGCGCGGCATCGATAACGAGCGCGGCTTTAACACGATGTCGTATACGCGCAAAGAAGTGGAACGCGTGACGCACACCGCGTTCAAGCTGGCGCGCAACCGCCGCAAGAAGGTCTGCAGCGTGGATAAATCCAACGTGCTGGAAGTTTCGCAGTTCTGGCGCAAAGTGGTGGTGGATATCGCTCCGCAGTATCCCGACATTCAACTCGAGCACATGCTGGTGGATAACGCCGCAATGCAGATGGTGCTGAATCCCCGCCAATTCGACGTGATGCTGACCGAAAATACCTTCGGCGATATCCTGAGTGATGTAGGGGGGATTCTGGCAGGGTCGATCGGCATGCTGCCGTCGGCTTCGCTGGGAGAGACCAAAGGGCTGTATGAGCCGGTCCACGGATCGGCGCCGGATATCGCGGGCCAGAATAAGGCGAATCCGCTGGGCGCGATCGGCAGCGTCGCCGCGATGCTGGAATACACGTTCGGGCTGGTGAAGGAAGCGGCCGCCGTGAACAACGCCATCGGTAAGGTTCTGGAATCGGGCCGCGTGACGGCTGACCTGCGTCCGAAGGGCAAGCCTGCGACGACTACGGAAGTCGGACAAGCAGTAAGTGAGGCACTATGAAACCGCGTACAATCGTCGAGAAAATCTGGGACAGCCACGTAGTCGCCGAGAAGCCCGGCGCTCCCGCACTCCTCTATGTCGATCTGCATCTGGTTCACGAAGTGACTTCGCCGCAGGCTTTCACGATGCTGCGCGAACGCGGTCTCAAGGTCCGCCGGCCGGATCTGACCATCGCCACCATGGACCACAGCACGCCGACTACGCCGCGCGATCTGCCCATGCTGGATACCGTCGGCAAGGCGCAGCTGGACCAGATGACGACCAACTGCAAGGATTTCGGAATCCGGCTGTACGATCTGAAGACCACCAAGCAGGGCATTGTGCACGTGATCGGTCCGGAACAGGGACTGACCCAGCCGGGCATGACCATCGTCTGCGGCGACAGCCACACGGCGACGCACGGAGCGTTCGGCGCGCTGGCGTTCGGCATCGGAACCAGCCAGGTGGGTCACGTATTCGCCACGCAGTGCCTGTTGCAGACTCCGTCGCAGACCTACGCGATTCGCGTGGATGGCGCTCTGCGGCCGGGCGTTTCCGCGAAGGACATTATTCTGGCCGTGATCGCCCGCATCGGGATCGGCGGCGGCACCGGCAGCGTGTTCGAATATCTGGGTTCCACCATTCGCTCGCTCTCGATGGAAGAGCGCATGACCATCTGCAATATGTCGATCGAAGGCGGCGCGCGCGCTGGTCTGGTGGCTCCCGATGACACGACGTATCAGTACATCGCGGGCAGGGAATTCGCGCCGAAGGGCGCCGATTGGGATGCTGCGCTGGCTCGCTGGCGGCAGCTTCCGACGGATCACGATGCTGAATACGCGCATGCGCTGACGCTCGACGCCAACGAACTCGAACCGATGGTAACGTTCGGAACGAACCCCGGCATGGGGATCGCGATCTCCGGCAACATTCCCGATCCGGCATCGGTCGCCGATCCGATCGAGAAATCGGACCTGGTGAAAGCGCTGAAGTACATGGATCTGCAGCCGGGCCAGCCGCTCAAAGGGCATCCCATCGACGTGGTGTTCGTGGGCAGCTGCACCAATTCGCGCATTTCGGATTTGCGCGCGGCCGCCAGCATCATCAAGGGGCGCAAGGTGAATCCCAAGGTCCGCATGCTGGTGGTTCCCGGATCGATGCAGGTGAAAAAGCAGGCCGAGGCCGAGGGTCTGGACAAGATCTTCCGCGACGCCGGCGCGGATTTCCGCGAAGCCGGCTGCTCCATGTGCCTGGCCATGAATGGCGATCAACTGGAGCCGGGCGAGTATAGCGTCTCGACCAGCAATCGTAACTTCGAAGGCCGCCAGGGCAAGGGAGGCCGGACGTTCCTGGCCAGCCCGTTAACGGCGGCGGCATCGGCCATCATGGGCGTCGTCACGGACGTGAGAACACTTTTATGAAATTAGAAAAGATCGAGAGCAAGATTGCGGTTTTGCCCATCGACAACGTGGATACCGATCAGATCATTCCAGCGCGGTATCTCAAATCGATATCGAAGGACGGGCTGGGCGAAGGGCTGTTTCGCGACTGGCGCTTGAATGCCGACGGAACACCGAAGCCGGAGTTCGTGTTGAACAAGCCGGAGGCGAAGGGCGTCGAGATCCTGGTGACGGGCGATAACTTCGGCTGCGGCAGCTCGCGCGAGCACGCTCCGTGGGCGCTGGTGCAGAACGGAATTCGCGCTGTGATCAGCACGTCGTTTGCGGACATCTTCAAGGGCAATGCGCTCAAGAACCAGCTGCTTCCTGTGGTGGTTCCCGCGGATGCGCATGCAGAGCTCTTGAAGTCGCCATGGGCCGTGGTGAAGATCGACGTCGTGGCACAAAAACTGACGCTGCCCAGCGGGCGCACGGTCGAGTTTCCCATCGATGCCTTCTCCAAGACGTGTCTGGTGGAAGGCGTGGATGAGCTGGGCTACATGCTGCAGCAGGAACCGGCCATCGCGGGGTTCGAAGCCAAGCGTACAGGTTCCGTCAACACACTTCAGTAACGTGCGGTAACATCGCAGGAGCCCCACAGGGAGGGGCAATCCTAATGCGAATGTTACTGAGAGCTGTGATTCCGACCGAGTCCGCGAACGCCGCGGTGCGGAAGGGAACTTTAGAATCCACGTTGAAGAAGATCCTGGCCGATCTCAAGCCGGAAGCGGCCTATTTCGTCGCCACCGACAGCGGCGAGCGTTGCGCGGTGGTCGTATTCGACATGAAGGAATCGTCCGAGCTGCCGAAGGTCGCCGAGCCGTGGTTCCTCGCCTTCAACGCGCAAGTTACGGTGCGGCCGGCGATGACTCCTCAGGATCTGGAAGCCGCGAAGCCGGGGTTCGAGCTAGCGATTAAAGAATTCGGCAAGTAGGGGGGCACGCCTGGCCCCTCGGATGCCTGCGGCCGCAGGCAGAGTACACTTAAGGAGGCCGCAGAGGAAGGCGGCCACCAGTGGATCAACAAGGTTTTAGCAAGTTGCACGCGGAATGCGATTCGGCCAGGCATGACTACTTCGCCGAAACCGAGATCACGTCTACGATGTTAGCCAGGTGTACTCCGGAGCCCTTAGGCTTCCAGGAGCGCCTGGCGCTGGCCGCGCAGGGGATTGCCGAGAATAACGCTCACCGAATGTACCTGGGCATCCGGGATGTTCTTCTCGAAGCGGCTCGATTCGGCTACGGATCCGCAACCTGACGGGAGTGAATTTCGACGGAACCCGCGAAGCTGGACGGCGGCGGGATCTCCAGCTCTTCATCGCGCATGACTTCCAAGTGAAATTGGATATCCTCCGCAAACAGGCGTTCCGCTTCTTCCCGTGCGTCTCCAACTGAGATGACGCCTAGAGGGTCGGGAACGTAGGCGCCCCACGAAGTCGGTCCACTTGATGCCGGCTTTGCCAAGATACCGGGGCGGATATCGATTTTTCCGCCAAGCCGACTCAGCGGCGAGGACCAGCCCCGCTCCCAAACCATTAGCGATACAATATGGTTTGGACGCCTCAGCCCTCTACGCTGCCGGAATCGCGCGCGCGCTGGCGCACTCCACTGCCCTGCGATTTGCCCGCGTCAGAGTCGCCGAGATGCAGCTTTATCAGGCCTCCCAGGTGAAATCGGGGCGCGACACGCGCGATTTGTATAGTGCGCTGGCTCCGGCGATCGACGCCGCCCGGGGAGCCTTCCGCGAACGCTTCCTGTTACCCTTGAATGGGATTCCTGATTACCTTCACCAGGAGTTGGTGAAGACTCTGGCGAAAGAAGATGCTGTACTGCTCGGTCCTTCGTATCCTGGTCCACAGGCATAGCGCCCGCTGGCGTAACGCGGCTCTGTCTGCCGTGGCGGTTACCGCCATAGGCGCAGCCACGCTCGCTTTGCACGCTGCTTCCGATCCCCTTGCCGACCTGAAGACCGGGGCCGACGCGTTCGACGCGGGCCGCTATCCCGCAGCCATCTCCGCACTGAAAGGTCTGCCGCAGCGCTTGCCGAAGCTGGCTGATTACGCGGCGTGGTTCCTGGCTTCGGCGCAATCCGCATCGAAGGACAATGCGGCTGTCCCCGCGACGCTGGATACCGTTTTCAAGCAGTCGCCGCCGTCGCCATTGGTTCCTCGCGCGGCGCTGCTGGCCGCAGGCGCGTACACCCAGAACAACGATCCAGCGGCGGCCCTGGAACTGTTGCGGAAATACTATTCGGTGCTCTCGCAGCCCAAGGGCGATCTGGCGATGGCTGTGGCCTTCGCGGGCTCAGGCGACGACGTCAGCGCGTCGATTTATTACCAGCGCGTTTACTTCGGATTTCCTCTGACGGCTGAAGCAGCCCAAGCCGGACCCGAAATCAGCCGACTCCAAGCGCAACTTGGCGATAAGTATCCGCCGGCGTTGCCTGCGGCCATGCTGGGGCGAGCGCTCAAGATATTGGACGCCGGGCAGGCTGCGCGCGCCAAGAAAGAGCTGGAATCGCTGATCCCGCAGCTGGGCGGCGCGGATCGCGATCTGGCGCGGGTCCGTATCGGGGTTGCGAGCTATACCGCCAAAGAGAACGCCGTCGCTTACCGCTATCTTTCAACCCTGGAGGTGGCCTCTCCGGAGGCCGATGCCGAGCGCTTGTACTATCTGACGCAGAGCGCGCGCCGCCTGAACAATCTGGATGAGATGGATTCGTTGACGGCCCGGCTCGGCCGGCTGCATCCGAATTCGCCGTGGCGGTTGAAGGCAGTGACGGCGGTTGCGGACCGTTATCTGACCGAGAACAAGGCGGATGAGTATGAGCCGATGTATCGCGCCTGCTTCGAGTCTTTCCCACAGGATAAGCAGGCGGCGGGATGCCATTGGAAAGTCGCGTGGGTGCATTACCTGCGCCGTTCGTCCGATGCGGCGGATCTGCTGCGCGCTCACCTGCGATTGTTCCCGGCGTCGGATAACGCATCGGCGGCGCTGTACTTTTTAGGGCGCATGGCGGAGCAATCACGCGATCGCGCGTCGGCGCGGGCGTACTACGAAGAGATCGCTCGGGAATATCCCAACCAGTATTATGCGATGCTCGCTCGGGACCGGATGACTCCGCTGGCTGGAGTGACGCCGGCTCCGGCTGCGGCGGAGTTCTTGCGCGCGGTGAACTTCCCGCAGCGCGCGCGCACCACGGTGTTCGATGCCAGCCCAACTTCTCTGGCTCGGATCGAACGGGCGAAGTTGCTGGTACTCGCCGGTTTGAAAGACTGGGCCGAAATCGAGCTGCGCTACGGCGCGCAGACCGGGGATCAGCCCCATCTTCTCGCCATGCAACTGGGCGCGCTGATCGGCGGAGGCAAGCCGCAGCAGGCCATCAAGTACATCAAGAGCTACGCTGGAAATTACTTGTTCCTGCCTATCGAATCGGCGCCGCTGGATTTCTGGCGGCTGGCGTTTCCGCTGCCGTATCGCGCGGACCTGGAGCGCTTTTCCAAACAGAACAAACTGGACCCGTTTTTGATGGCCGCGCTGATCCGCCAGGAATCGGAATTCGACGCGGGGGTGACGTCGCCCGCCAATGCGCGCGGGCTGACGCAGATCGAACCGGCCACCGGCCGTGAACTAAGCCGCAAGCTGAAGATTCCGGCATATACCACCGCCAAGCTTTTTCAGCCGACGCTGAATCTTCAGTTCGGGACCTATTACTTGCGCGTGGTGACGGATCAGTTAGGCGGACATACCGAAGCGGCTCTTGCCGCATATAACGCTGGTATGTCGCGGGCGAAATCCTGGCTGACGTGGGGCGATTTCAAAGAACCCGCCGAATTCGTTGAGACCGTACCATTCAGCCAAACCCGCGGTTATATTCAAGCTGTCCTCCGCAACGCCGATGCCTATCGCCGCATATACGGTCCTCAAGCACAGTGAACCGGTTCCGCGCTGAACGAACTCTAGGTATCAACGAAAGCGTCATCCGCGAGATGACTCGCCTGGCATTAAAGCATCAGGCGGTCAATCTGGCCCAGGGGTTTCCCGATTTTCCCGCACCGCAAGTTCTGAAGGACGCCGCGCGGCAAGCTATCGCCGACGACGTCAATCAGTACGCGATCACCTGGGGCGCGAAGCGTTTCCGCGATGCGATCGCGGCGAAATATCGACGAATCTACGGCCTGCAAATCGATCCCGAGCGCGAGATTACGGTATGTTGCGGATCGACCGAAGGCATGATTGCGTCGCTGCTGGCGGTGTCGAATCCGGGCGACGAAGTGGTTATCTTTGAGCCGTTTTACGAAAACTTCGGACCCGATACTCTACTGTGTTCCGCGAACCGCAAATTTGTAAAACTGCGTCCTCCGGACTGGAGCTTCGATCCGGATGAGCTTCGCCGGGCGTTCTCCGCACGCACCAAGGCGATCATCATTAATTCGCCGGGCAACCCGACGGGTCAGGTGTTCGATCGCGCGCAGCTTCAAACGATCGCCGATCTGTGCCAGGAATTCGATGCGCTGGCCATCACCGACGAAATCTACGAGCACATTATTTACGATGGTGCGCAGCACATTCCGATGATGACGATTCCCGGCATGCGGGACCGGACCATTCTGATCAACAGCATGAGCAAGACGTACTCGGTCACCGGCTGGCGCGTGGGTTGGGTGCTGGCGAATCCTGAGATCACGGAATCGGTTCGCAAGGTTCACGATTTTCTGACGGTGGGTGCGGCGGCCCCACTGCAAGAAGCCGGAGTCGTGGCGCTCAATTTGCCGGAAGCCTACTACACGGAGCTGGCGCAGCATTATGCCGAGCGCCGTGACTGGATGCTCCAAATGCTGGAGAACGCGGGATTTCTGTGCACGCGGCCGCGGGGCGCGTACTACGTGATGGCGGACTTCTCCAAGCTGAGCAAGGATGACGACGTAACATTCGCGCGGCATCTGATCGAGAAGATCGGCATCGCGGCTGTGCCGGGGTCCAGCTTTTTTTCGGATCCGAAAGACGGTTCGGGCTGGATACGCTTTTGCTTTCCGAAAAAGTATGACACCCTTAAGGAGGCTGAAGAACGGCTTAGAAAGTTGGCCTAAATGTTCTTGCTACCTGAAACCGTCTCCCGTCAAGATGGAAAGGGCGAGGTAATAGAAGTTGATTCCGCGTTCGAATCCTCCGACTTTGAATCCAGAGCAGTCCGCCTGACGTTGGGAATTACCGGGATTATCGCGCAGGAAAATCTGGACGTTTCCGTTTGGGGCTCAGAGGACGGACATCACTGGCGCCTTCTACTTACTTTTCCGCAAAAGTTTTATTGCGGGACGTACTCCACGAACCTAGACCTGAGTCGGCATCCGGACGTCAAATATCTGCGCGCGGAGTGGAAGATGGGACGCTGGATCCAAGACGAGCGCTCTCCGCTATTCGAGTTTTATCTACTGGCGGGAGAGCTGCGCGAGGTTGCGGCGAATGCCGGGCGATAGCGGGCCGTCGGGACGAATCGCCAGCACATCTTCGAGCTCGCGAATGGCGGCAGCGCGATTTCCGCGGCGCGCGTAGATCTCGGCGAGAAAAATCTGCGGCTGCGAAAACTGCGCGCGATCCAGGCGCTTGGCCGCGAGCAAATATGGCTCGGCGTCGTCGAATCGGCCGAGCTTAAAGTAATTCATTCCGAGTTGGGCATTGGCCAGCGCATCCTCGGGGCGGTCGCGCACGGCGTGCTGATTGAACGGCAGCGCATCCGCGGCGGCACCGGTCTTCAGTAACGCGCCGCCGAGATTCACCAACGGTTCGAACCCGCCAGGGTCGGCTTCCAGTGAGCGGCGAAAGAAGACCTGGGCCCGGCTGTCGTCGCCGTTCTGAAACGCGATGACGCCGAGAGCGTTCCAGGCAGCCGAGTATTCGGGCGCGATCGACACAGCCTCCTCCAGACTGCGGACCGCGCCCTCCGGATCGCGACTCGCCAAGCGCCGTTGGGCGTCTGCAAACTTCGCGGTCGCGTGTCGCGGAATCGAAACCTGGTGGACGGAGACCGTGCCGGCCGCGGCATTGGCGGCAGCCTCGGCCGCGCTATAAGGAATAATGGCGCGCACCACTCCGGAATCTCCGGCGACCGCGGGGCTGACCACTACAGTGCGGCGGATTTCGCCCAGACCGTCGCGAAGAACGGCGACGGTGTAATTTCCAGGAGCAAGATTGCGGAAATGAAAATCGCCATGATGATCGACGTCCGCCGACTCGGCGTAGGGGCGCTCCACGCTGAACAATGTTACTCGGAGGGAATGCGCGGAAACGTCGCCATCGATGTGGCCGTCGAGCTGGAGGTTCGGATTGCTGGCGATCAGCGTGATGGTTGAGACGATGGTGATGGCCAGCGGTCGAAACACCACATCAGGCTACATCTTTTTCCAGAGTTTTCAAGTACTGGTACACCTGGGACAAAGGCAGTCCAATGACGTTGAAGTAGCAGCCTTCGACGCGTTCGATGAACTTGGAGGCGAGGCCCTGAATAGCATAGGCGCCGGCCTTGTCCATGGGCTCGCCCGTGGCGATGTAGCCGTCGATTTCCGCGTCGGTCATAGGGGTGAATCGCACCAAAGTGGCACTGGTATCCACTTCGACGCCATCGGGATGGCGCAGGCAGATACCGGTGATCACAGTGTGGTCGCGGCCGGCCAGACGGCGCAGCATATCGCGGGCTTGGGCGGTGTCGCGGGGTTTTTCGAACACCTGCTGTCCTAGTACGACGATCGTGTCGGCGCCTAGTACAATTTCATCGCGATCTTCCCAGACGGCATCGGCTTTGGCGCGAGCAAGGCGGCGGACGTAGCTTTCAGGAGGCTCGCCGGGAGCCCGAATTTCCTCGACTTCGCGGACGCGGACGGTGAAGGGGATTCCGGCGGTGGCGAGAAGCTCGCGCCGTCGAGGGGATTGGGAGGCGAGGACCAGCGGCAGAGGCACAGGACAGATATAGCATGGCGGTGTGCGATCGGACTTGAGATCTCGCAAACACCCTCGCGGTGAGACTATTCCTTCTCAAAGACTCTTCTACTTGCAGCATCCACCCGCACTGCCTCGCCCGCCTTCGCCGTACCCTGGAAATCGAGGAGATCGAGCGCTCGCTCATCAGAGGGCTGATCCAACCGGTGCGGCGTACTAGTCACCGCCGTGCGACGTTTGCGTATGATGGGTGTCCTGCCGGGACAAAATCCGGTCCCACTCCGTGCGGGTGAAAACGGACGAGGAAGGCCTTCTGAAACTGATACAGTAATATCATGCGAGCCAAAAACGTTTTTGTATCGATCTGTTTTATCGTCCCGCTCGCTGCCGCGGGGCAGGACGGTGCCGGACAAGACATCAAAGAAGCAGGTGGATCTGCTAAGACCGCCGTGGTCAAGACTGGCGCCGCCACGGGTAAAGTTACCGTCAAGGGTCTCAAAGCAACCGGCCGAGGCCTGAAGTGGGGCGCACGGAAAGCAGCGTTAGGGACCGGTAGCGGTGTAGAGAAGAGCGGAGCGGCTTTAAAATCGGTCGGTCGGTAAGGTACACTACCTGGGCTTGCCCATGGCGACGATCACTAGGCGCGATTGCGGGAAAGGTCTGCTTGGTTTCGCAGCCCTAGCCTCTGGCTCAGCGCAATCCCGCGCGCAGGAACGTGCTATTCCGCCGCAAGGTATCGGCAAACACTTCCGTCATCTCGGCTACAGCGATATTGGGGGGCGGCCGGACAGTGTTCAGGTTATGCTCAACCGCCGGCATCTCTATATCGGCCACATGTTCAGCAACGGGGTAACGATTCTGGATGCGGCGGATCCGCGGCGCGTCAAGCCTGTCGGCTTCTTCACGGGCGGAGATTCTACCCGAACGCATCACCTGCAGGTTTCCGACGATCTGCTGCTGCTTGCCAACGGGGCGAATATTGTCGCCATGCAGTCCTACGACAACATTCGAGGCTATTTCGAGAATGCGCTGGCCGATAGCATTACCAACCGCAAGAAATTCCGATCGGGCCTGAGCATCCACGATATTTCCCGCCCGGGCGAGATGAGAGAGATTGCCTTTCTCGAAATGCCGGGCCTCGGCATCAACCGCTTGTGGTGGACGGGCGGACGCTACGCTGCGATTGCCGCACATTTCGATGGGTTCACGGATCACTTTCTCTGCATGGTCGATTTGCAGAACATTACCAAGCCCGAAATCGTGGGGCGCTGGTGGATGCCCGGGATGAATCGCGCGGCCGGCGAGCCGTCGACGTTGGCTCCGGGCCGTCGCGTCGCTCTGCATCATATGATTACGGCCGGCGATCGCGGATACGGCGCCTGGCGCGACGGCGGCTTCACCGTTCATGATCTCAGCGATCCGACGAAGCCGAAGCTGATTTCACATATCAACTGGTGTCCGCCATTTCCAGGCGGCACACACACGCCGCTTCCCTTGCCGGGCCGCAAGCTGGCAGTCGTGGCCGACGAAGCGAACGCGGAAAAATG
>Ga0105245_10005611_pt1 | contig 11025 bp, 7 predicted proteins | sample KBSM54metaG_FD_81523 | JGI IMG/M metagenome (GOLD analysis project Ga0105245, IMG submission 81523) | Miscanthus rhizosphere microbial communities from Kellogg Biological Station, Michigan, USA - KBS M5-4 metaG | ecosystem: Host-associated > Plants > Roots > Rhizosphere > Soil | place: Michigan...
CGGCCTACTGAACCGTGTGAGCTTCACCGAACGCGTCACCGCCGCGCTCGCGGCGCGCACCGACCGCAAGGTCGCCGTGCTGTTCATCGACCTCGACCAGTTCAAGCTGATCAACGACAGCCTCGGGCACGCGCTCGGCGACGAGCTCGTCACGACGATCGCGCGGCGGCTGCGCGACACCCTGCGCGGTGGCCACGTCGTCGCGCGGTTCGGCGGCGACGAGTTCGTGGTGCTGTTGAGCAAACTGATCGACGAGGAGGCGGCGATCACGGTCGCGCGGCGGCTGCTCGCGGCAGTGGCGGAACCGGTGCCGTTGAGCACAACGGAAGTGTTCGTGACTGCGAGCATCGGGATCGCGATCGCGGGCAACCGAGAGACGGCGGACACGCTGCTGCGCCACGCCGACGCCGCGATGTACCACGCAAAGAACACCGGACGCGCCCGCGCGGTGATGTTCGAGCCCGACCTCCAGGGCTCGGCGGTCGCGGCGTTGCGCACCGGCACCGACCTGCACCGGGCGTTGGAGCGCGACGAGCTGGTGGTGCACTACCAACCGATCACCGACCTGCGCAGTGGGCGGGTCGTCGGATTCGAGGCGCTGCTGCGCTGGAACCACCCTGAACGCGGGCTGGTCCCACCGATGGAATTCATCCCGCTCGCGGAGGACACCGGCCTGATCGTCCCGATCGGCGCGTGGATGCTCGAGACCGCGTGCCGGCAGCTCGTGCACTGGCAATCGGTGCGCGACGCCGCGGGAACGCCGGGCAAGCTGACGATCAACGTCAACCTGTCGCCCCGCCAGCTCGCCGATCCCGTGCTCCCGCGGACGGTCGCCCGAATCCTGCACGAGACCGGCGTCAACCCCGACGCGGTCTGCCTCGAGCTCACCGAGAACGCGCTGATGTCGGCGACGTCGGCGGCCGAGGCGCTCGAGTCGCTGCGCCGCCTGGGGGCGCACATCAGCATCGACGACTTCGGCACCGGCTGGTCGTCGCTGAGCTACCTGAAGCGCTTCCCGGTGTCGGCCTTGAAGATCGACCGGACGTTCATCGAGGGGCTCGGGCGCGACATCGAGGACACGAGCATCGTCGAGGCGATCGTCACGCTGGCCCACGCGCTGGGCCTGACCGCGGTGGCCGAAGGGCTCGAGACCGCCACGCAGCTCAACACGCTGCGCGTGATCGGCTGCGACTACGCGCAGGGCTTCCTGCTGGGCCGGCCGTTGCCCCCGGAGCAGATCGGCGACAACCCGGCCGTCAACCTGACCACCTGGCTCGAGCACGCGCGCTGATTGGTCGGGCTCCGGCGAGCCCGGGCAGCCCGGCTCGTGGATGTCGCCCTCCTTGTAGCGTTCGTGCATGCACGAAACGCGACCCGGCCAGGCGCTCGCCGCGACGCTCGAGACGCCCGGCTTCTACGCGGGCGACCCGTTCCCGCACTACGCCCGCCTGCGCCGGGAGGCGCCGGTCGCCTGGAACGCCGAGCTCGGCTACTGGGCGGTCTCGAAGCACGCCGACGTCGTGGCCATCTCGCGCGACCCCGAGACGTATTGCTCGGGCAAGGGGATCCTCACCTTCGAGATCGGGGTGGAGTACCCGAGCCCGCCCACGATGATGCACACCGATCCGCCCGACCACACGCGCTACCGCAAGCTCGTACAACCCGGGTTCGCGCCGTCGCGCATGCGGGCGCTCGCGCCGCGCGTGCGGGCCCGCGCCGAGGAGCTCGTCGCACGGATCGAGCCCGGCGAAGAGTGCGACGTGGTGGAATCGCTCGCGGTCCCGTTCCCGCTCTGGATCATCGCCGAGCTGCTCGGCATCCCCGAGTCGGACTGGCCCCGCTTCTACCAGTGGTCGGAGGCGTCGATTCCCGGCGCGACCGACTGGCCCCCGGAGGAGTGCCAGCGGTTGCAGGCCGAGATGCACGAGTACTTGTTGGACACGACCCGCGCGCGCCGAGTCGAACCCCGCGACGACATCATCTCGGTCCTCGCGGGCGCCGAGGTCGACGGCGAGTCCCTGAACGACGACGAGCTCGTGATGTTCCTCAACCAGCTGCTGGTCGCGGGCAACGAGACCACGCGGCACGCGGTGTCCGGCGGCATCGCCGCGCTCGCGCAACACCCGGGCCAGTGGAAACGCCTCGCGGGCGACCGCGCGCTGATCGAAAGCGCCACCGAGGAGATCCTGCGGTGGACGACGCCGGTGATCTCGTTCATGCGCACCGCGACACGCGACACCCAGGTGCGCGGGGTCGACGTCGCCGCCGGCGACCCGGTGCTCCTGCTGTACGCGTCGGCGAACCGCGACGAAGACGAATTCGGCCCGACCGCACCGGAGTTCGACGTCGCCCGCGACCCGAACCACGAGGTCGCGCTGGGTTTCGGGCCGCACTTCTGCCTCGGCGCCGCGCTCGCGCGCATCGAGATCGCGGCGGTGCTCGACGCGCTGCTCGACCGCTTCGAGACGATCACTCCCGCGGGCGACGTCGCACGCACCGCGTCCTTCGTGATCGCCGGCATCTCGCGCGCGCCCGTCAAGTTCGCCTGACGTGCAGGAGATCACGCCGCGCGGGTCCGCGTACCGCGGCGACGCAGTCCAGCTCGACCTTCCGGTGCTCGAGGCGGGCGAACGGGCGAGGATCACCGTGCCCGACGGCATCGAGGCCGCAGTCGTGCTGCTCGCGGGCGACGCCGAGCTCGCCGGACGCCGCGCGCACCGCGCCGACGTCTTCGCCGGGCCCGCCACCGCCGTATACGCGCCGCCCGGTACCTGCGTCTCGGTCGAGGCCGAGACGCGCACGGAGCTCGCGGTGGCGGCGACCGTCGGCGGCGAGCTGCACGCGCCGCCCGGCGCGGAACCCACACCGATCGCACCGGCCGACGTCGTCGTGCACGAACGGGGCCGGCCGGGCTGGCAGCGCGCGGTGCACGACATCGTCTCCGACACTGTCGCCGCGCAGCGCTTGCTGGTCGGCGAGACGTTCAACGCGCCCGGGCAATGGTCGTCGTTTCCGCCCCACAAGCACGACGGCGGCGACGGCGAGCCCGCGCTCGAAGAGGTGTACTACTACCGGTTCGACCGGCCCGACGGGTTCGGGTTCCAGGGCCTGTACGAAGCCGGCGGCGCGGAACGGGCAGTGTTCCTGCGGCACGGCGCCGTGGTCGGCATCCCGAGCGGCTACCACCCGGTGTGCGCGGCGCCCGGGTACCGCCTCTACTACTTCTGGGCGCTCGCGCCGCGCGCGGGCACACCGCGTGCGCTCGCGCTCCACGAGGACCCCGCGCACCGCTGGCTGCACGAGCGCTGACGCGACGAGGGCCCCACGCAAAAGCGCGGGGCCCTCGGAAGACGGCGTTCCTCAGATCACGATCTTCGTGACCTGCTTGAACGTCGGGGTCGTCAGCGGCTTCGAGCTGCACTGGCCCGACGGGATCTTGAACTCCACCGTGCCCGACGTCTTCGAGCCCTTGAACTTGCCCGCGGTGACAGTCCCCGGGATCGTGAGCTGCGTCGGCTTGCCCTTCACGCCGATGGCCTTGAGCGAGATGGACGACGTCGACTTGTTGTTCCAGACAACCTTCGCGGTGCCCGAGATGTTCGACGACTTGCCCTGCGCCAGACCGATGCAGTTGTTGGCCGTTCCGAACTTGAGCGTCGCCGACAGCAGACCGCTGGTCACACCGCCGGTGCAACCACCGAGCTTCGCGTTCTTGATCGTGATCACCGGCTTGTTCTTGGCTGCGGTGTTCGACAGACCCGGCTTCAGCGTGGCGGTACCGGTCAGTGTCTTGCACGACGCGCCGGCGACCGCTCCGGCAGGAGCAGCCGCGATGATGCCGGCCGGCAGGATGAGCGCGGCCGCGACGAAAAGACCTGCAAACTTGCGCATAGAAGAGAACCCCTTGGTTCGGTGAGCTTGAAACCGCAGGCTAACGGGACGATCGCGGCAAACTCGTATCGAACGCTAGATTCCGACGATATGACTGCACGCCTGCGCTCGGTCGGCCTCGTCCTCACCGTTCTGCTCGTGGCCGGGGCCTGCGGATCGTCGGGGACGCCCAAAGCGTCGTCCAAGCAGTCGAGCACAACGCGCCCCGCAGTCGCGCCCAACACCGAGGACATCGCGTCGTTGACGCCGATGGACCAGTCGCCCGACCAGGGCGCGACGCGCCTGCACTTCAAGATCGGCCCGTTCGTCGTCGAGCCCGGTCAGAACAACATCTCGACGCGTAGCGCGCGGTCGCAGCAGCCACAGGAAGACGGCTGGATCGTCGGTATCCGCCCGAACCTCGAGTACGCCGACGGGCAGACGCCGGGCGTCGACGTGATCCACCTCCACCACGCGGTGTGGCTGAACCTCTCCGAGCAGGACATCACGGATCCCGCGTTGCCGGAGCGCTTCTTCGCCGTCGGCGAGGAGAAGACCAACCTGAAGTTCCCGCCGGGCTACGGCTACGCGTACAAGGCGACCGACCGCTGGGTGCTCAACTACATGATCCACAACCTCACGTCGAAGCGCGACAAGGTGTGGGTCACTTACGACATCGACTTCATCCCCGCGACGTCGCCCTACGCCAAGAACATCAAGGCCGCGCGCCCGATCTGGATGGACGTGCAGAACGGTGAGGTGTACCCGGTCTTCGACGTGCTGCGCGGCAGCGGTCACAACGGCGTCTACACCTACCCCGACGACGCCACCGACCCCTACAACGGCGGCCCGCCGAAGAACGTATGGACCGTCGACCAGGACGGCACGCTGATCGGCACGGCCGGCCACGTGCACCCCGGCGGCCTGCGCGACGACATGTGGCTGGAACGCGCCGGCGCGAAGGCGCCCGCCGACGAGGCGAAGCCGGGAGCCCCCGACACCGTGCACGTCTTCTCGTCGGTGTCGCACTACTACGAGCCCGCCGGCCCGGTGTCGTGGGACGTGACGATGTCGGCGACGCCGCCCGACTGGCGCGTGAAGGTGCGCAAGGGCGACAAGCTGTCGATCACCGCCTCGTACGAGACCGAGCACGCGTCGTGGTACGAGGGCATGGGGATCATGGTGGCGTGGATGGCCGCCGACGACTCCGGCAAGGACCCGTTCACCACCGACGTGAACGTGCCGGGCATCCTCACCCACGGCCACCTGCCGGAGAACGACAACCATGGCGGGCCGCCGGCCGACACCGAGCACTACGTCGACCTCGCGAAGCTGCCGTCGAAGATGGTTCCCGACGGTTACGTGATCGACATCAGCAACTTCGCGTACGCGGCCGGCGACATGAGCATCGCGACGTCGGTGCCGACCATCAAGCAGGGTCAGTCGATCACGTTCAACAACCTCGATGCCCCGCTCGACAACGGCATCTGGCACACGATCACCGACTGTGAGGGCCCGTGCGACGGGCACAGCGGCATCGCGTACCCGATCGCCAACGGCAGGATCATCTTCGACTCGGGTGAGCTCGGCGAGGGCGGACCGCCCGCCGCGGGCCGGGTGACCTGGTCGACGCCGCGGAACCTCCCGCCCGGCACCTACACGTACTTCTGCCGGATCCACCCGTTCATGCGGGGCGCGTTCCGCATCGTCGCCAACTGACGCAGATACGGGGAACTGAGTGCGCCGCGCGCTGAAGTGGAGCGCCGTCGCGCTCGTGGTCGTCGTGCTCGCGGTGGGCGGGTTCCTCGCGTGGTGGATCCTCTCCGACCACACGCCGGGCAAGCCGAAGCTGGACGCGGCCCCGACCGCCACCGGCGGGCCCGCCACTCCCGTGGGTCCGTGGCACATCGTGCGCCGGCCCGAGGTGTTCGTCGGCTACCGCATCAAGGAGCTCTTCGGCGACGCGGTGCTCAAGCACGAGGTCGTCGGGCGCACGCCGACGGTGTCGGGCGGGCTCACGATCGCGGGCAACCGCGTCACGCAAGCGCAGGTGACCGCCGGCCTCGGCGACCTCGAGAGCGACCGCGCCGCGCGCGACACGTACATCCACGACCACGCGCTCGACACCGACAAGTTCCCGACCAGCCGCTTCACGTTGACCGCACCGATCTCGCTGCCCGCGAACATCTCGCGCGGCCAGGCCGTGCACACCACGGCGACCGGCCGGCTGCTGCTGCACGGCGTGACCCGCCCCGTAACCGTCGACCTGCAGGCGCGCTGGGACGGTCCGACGATCCAAGTCGTCGGGAGCGCGCCGATCACGCTCGCCGACTTCCACATCTCCGCGCCCAACACCGTGATCGCCGACGTCGACGACCACGGCTCGTTCGAAGTGGACCTCGTGCTCGCGCCGGGCCGGGGCTGACTCGGGGGCGGCTCGAGCCTCCGGATTTGCGCCGTGCTAACCGACCTTGCGGTCGACGACCTTCGTCGAGAGCGCGGCCATGCGCTGCTCGAACAGGGCGACGATGCTCTCCATCGACGACTTGCCCTCGACCGCGGGCTGCGCGCCGTTGGGCGCCGGGAAGTAGAGACCGAGCAGCGCACGACCGCGCCGCAGGTACACCGTGACCAACGGGCTCGGCTGCCCGTTCGCGGTCGTGACCATCCGGTACGCGAGCCGTTCGACGGTGGGCGTGTCGGGCCACGAACCGTCGGGTGCGGCCTTGAATTGCGTCTGTTCCTTCGTACCGTCGACGGGACTCGTCACGGGGCGGTTCGGGCAGTTGGCACGGGCCCGCCGGATCTCGGTGAACGCCTGCGCCGCCGCGGCGGGCGAGCGGTACAGCACCGCTTCGCTGCTCAACGACGCGTTGCCGGTCGCGTCGACGTCCACGAGCTGCAGGCGCGCGGTCCGCAACCGCTCGCTCGGAAACGTCGCGTTGCAGAGGTCGAGCGTCGGGTCTTGCAGCGTGTTGCCCTTCGCGTACAGGAACACGGTGCGGTCAGCCGCAACGTCGCCGTGCCGTAACCCGAGCCGGCCCAGCACCTCGCGGTCCGGATCCTTCGACACGATCGCGCCCGGGACCGTCGTCGGTGTCGGGGGCGCGGTCGTCGGCGGTGTCACCTCCACGGCGGAGCCCGAATGCGAGTTGGCGTTGATGGCGTAGCCGATCGCCCCTGACGCGACGAGTACCGCGACCAGCGCGACGATCGCGGCGACGACCGTGCCGCGGCGGCGCGGCGGCGCGTCGGGCTCCGACTGCAACGGCACCGCGGGCACACCGCGACCGCTCGGCGGCGCGGGCCACGCGGTCGTGACTGCACCCGCGGCCGGCGCGTGCGCGGGACCCCATCGGTGCGTCGCGCCCGTCCACGCGTGCCCGCTCCAGTAGCGGTACTGGCCGGCGGTCCACGGATCGGCGTACCAACCCTCGGGCCATCCTGATGGCGGCGCTCCGGCCGCGGCCGACGGCGGCGCTCCGGCGCCCGCCGGCCTCGCCTCCGCCGCGACGTCGATGGGCTCGAGGGAGTCGAGGTCGTCGTTCATCGAAGACATGAGAGCGTATTCGCACCCCGGTTGGTAGTCGGCCTCGCGATCTCGGGCCGGCTCGCTACTGGGGCGGGAGCTGCGACCGGTCGAGCACCATCAGCGGGTCGATCCCGACGACGTCTTCCTGGGGCACGATGTGGAACGCGTCGAACGCGGCCTGCCAGGTGTCGTAGTCGATCAAGCTCATGTGCGTGCGCACGATGTAGAGCCGGCTGCCGGGTGGCGCGGCGCGCAGGCGGTTGACCGCCTGACCCACAGCCGCGGCGACCTGTGGGTAGTCGCGCCCGGCCGCGTAGATCGCGTCGATGCCCGACGCGCGCACCGCGAACCCCTGTCCGCTGTCGTCGTCCTTGTGGAACGTCAAGCGCGCGTGCGGCCAGTAGTACCCGAACCCGAAGTTGCCCGCCGCGTTGACCAGGATCACGTCGCTCGCCTGCCGGCGCGCCGCGACCGCCACCGTCTCCGAACGCACGTCCTCGAACGGCACGTTGAGGACCCGGACGTAGGAATGGAAGTCCGCGATGAAGACGACCGCGAGCGTGATGGCCACGACCGTTGCGACGCCGGTTCCGAGCAGCGGGTGCTTCGTGAGCCACAGCCGCGAGAGCGCGAGCACGAGCCCGACCGCGCCGAGCGCGACGACCACGAGCGACGAGACGAGCAGGAAGTGCGACGTACGCAGGTCGAGAAAGGGATAGCGCTGGGCCCGGCCTACCACGATCATCTCGACCCACAGCAACGGCATCGCGACCGCAAGCGACCGGACGCGCAGTCGGGCCAGCACCACCACCCCGAGCACGAACAGGGCGACGAACAGCAACGCGGGCACGCCGAGCAACTCGTCCATGCGCACCAGGCGCCGCCACACCAGCTCCATCGTGAACCCGAACGACCCGCGCAGGTACTGGCTCTTCCAGTAGTCGCGGAGGTGCTGGTTCACGTTGGGCACCACTGCAACGGCGAAGTACGCAACGAGGGCGCCACCGATCAGGATGCCGCCGACGACGAGCTCGCGCGCGCGTTGCCACGCGCGGTCGAAGCACGCGGCGGCGAACAGGCCGAGCAGGACCGCGACCGCGACGAACAGGGTCGTCGAGCTGAACGGGACGGCCAGCACGGCGACCAGTCCGAACACGACGAGCGAGCGCCGCGTCCCGGCCCGCTCCACCCACGCGCCCACTGCGAGCAGCAAGACCGCAACGAATGCGTCGCAGGTATAGGGCTTGAGGTCGTTGCGTGCGAGCGACACCGGCGTGAGCATCACGACGAGTCCGGTGACGAGGGCGGCCGCGCGAGCGCTCGCCCGTCCCCTCCACTCGAACCGGCGCACGAGCAGATACGCGACGAGCACGGTGAGCACCGCGAACGCGAGCACGACCATGCGGCCGCGCTGACCGCCCGCGTCGGGCACGAGGCGAAGCAGCGCGACGAAACCGATCGGCGAGCTCGACGTCAGCCGCCAGAAGCTCGAGAGCGGCGCCTTCGTGAGCACGGCAACCCACGTCTCGTCGAGCCAGTACGCGTGGCTGAGCATGTCCGAGACGGGATGCACCAGCACGGTGCCGACCGCGAGCGCGAGGAGCAGCAGCGCGTCGTAGCCGTCGAGCGACAGATCGGTGCGCGAAGGTGCGCTTGCACGCGCGCGGCCCGTCCCGCGGCCGTCGGCGGTCTCGGACTCGTCGTGCGCCGGCGTGGACCGGGCGCGTTGCACGGTCGCACGCCCCCCGGTGGTCACGCTCACGCCGAAGATGATCACACGAACGCGCACCGTATTTGCGGCAGGCACCGCCGGTACTGCGAGCCCCTTTGGTAATCTCGCCGGTCTCGCGCGCGCCGCCGCGCGAACCGCGACGCAAGGCTCACCGCATGACCGCCCAGCAACCCGGCGACGTCAAGGTGCTGTTCCTCGCGGGCAAGGGCCGGAGCGGCGGCACGCTGCTCGCGGCGCTGCTCGGCCAGCTCCCCGGCTTCTTCAACATCGGCGAGCTCAACCGTCTGTGGGACTGGGGGCTCGTGTCCGAATCGCAACGGTTCGGCGCGGCCTCGACCGACTATCGCTGCGGCTGCGGCGAGCCGTTGCAGGCGTGCCCCACGTGGCAGGCGATCCTCGCGCGCGCCGACGAGCTGGTGCCCGAGCTCGCGCCGCTCGCCGACGCACGGATCGACCGCGACCAGGCCGCGGTCGTGCGGTGGTCGCAGACGCCCCGGCTGTTCCGGGCGCGGCCGGGGGGCCACTCCGGCTGGCGCGCGCTCGACCGCTATACCGCCGCGTCGTCGGCCGTCTACCGCGCGATCACGGAGGTCACCGGCGCGCGCGTCGTCGTCGACTCCTCACGCCTGCCGATCGAACCGGTCGGGCTCGGGCTCGTGCCCGGCGTCGACGTGTTCGTCACGCAGCTCGTCCGCGACCCCCGCGCGGTCGTCTACTCGTGGAAGCGCGTGAAGCGCACGTCCGACTACTCCGACGACGAGTACATGCCGCGGTTCAGCGCGACGTACACGACGGCGAGCTGGTTGGCGCGCAATCTCGTGACCGAGGGTGTCGGCCGCCGGCGCCCGGTCGAGGTCGTGCACTACGACGATCTCGCGCGCGATCCCGCGGCGGTGCTGCGCCGATTGGCCGAAGTCGTCGGCGAACCCGCGGGCGATCTCGCATTCCTCACGTCGGAGACCGCGACGATCGCGCCGACCCACTCGGTCGGCGGCAACCCGATGCGCATGACCAGCGGCGCGATCCGGATCGCGCCCGACGACGAGTGGCGAGAGCGCATCGCCCCCCGCGACCGCTTCGTCGCCACTGCGATCGCGCTGCCTCTCTTGCACCGGTACGGCCTTCCGGTCCGCAGCGGCGCGCCGGCCGCCGATACCGCGGCGGGGCCCGCACCGCGGCCGGCAACTGCTCGTGCCCGGCCGACGCTCACCACCAACGCGTGGTTGCGCTTCGACGCGATCCGGCACGGACTGCGCACCGCCCAGCCGGCGACCGTGCTCGAGATCGGCGCGGGCGAAGGTGGGCTGGGTTCGTGGCTCGCGGCGCGCTACGACTACACCGGGGTCGAGCTCGACGAGCAGTCCCGCGCCGCCGCGGCCGCCCGGATCGCGGCCGACGGGCGGGGCGAGATCTACGCGAGCCTCGACGACGTCGACCACGACGACTTCGACATCGCGTGCGCGTTCGAGGTGCTGGAACACATCGCCGACGACGAGCTCGCGCTCAAGCAGTGGCACGACCACATCCGGCCCGACGGCTGGTTGTTGCTGAGCGTCCCCGCCCACGCCGACCACTTCGGCGCGGCCGACGAGCTGGTCGGCCATTACCGGCGCTACGAGCGCGACGGCTTGCGCCGCCGGCTCGACGACGCCGGCTTCGAGGTCGTGCGATTCAGCAGCTACGGCGTGGGCCTGGGACACCTCCTCCAGCGTGTACGCAACGCGCTCGCGCAGCGCCGTCTCGCGCAGCGCCTCCAAGAGGGCGACACGCCCGAGGAACGGTCGTCGGGCAGCGGACGCCTGTTCCAACCGAAGCGCGTCGCGGCCGCCGTCGCGTGCGCGACGGTCGCCGCGCCTGCCCGGCTGCTACAGGCGCCGTTCGCGGGTACCGA
>Ga0105245_10005612_pt1 | contig 11025 bp, 10 predicted proteins | sample KBSM54metaG_FD_81523 | JGI IMG/M metagenome (GOLD analysis project Ga0105245, IMG submission 81523) | Miscanthus rhizosphere microbial communities from Kellogg Biological Station, Michigan, USA - KBS M5-4 metaG | ecosystem: Host-associated > Plants > Roots > Rhizosphere > Soil | place...
AGTCTTTCAATGGTCCCACCGTTTGCCTCGCTGATGGCGCGACCGCGGTCACCTTCTGGGCCAAGGGCGATACGGGCAACGAGGTCGTCAGCTTCGACGGTCCGCTCAATCCGGACAACAGCCGTGCTCCTGAGCTGAAGAGCGTCAAACTCACCACGAAGTGGACCAAGTACTCGCTCGACGTAACGGGCCGAGATCTCAATAGCCACGACGCAGGGCTCCTGAGTCCCTTCGTTTGGACTTCCGACACGACGGCGGGCACCGAATCCTTCGCGATCGACAGCATCCAGATCGTCGGCACGCCGAGCACCGGTGGCACCGGCGGTACGGGTGGAACCGGCGGCGCGAGCGGCGGTACGGGTGGCGCAAGTGGCGGCACCGGCGGCGCGAGCGGCGGCACCGGCGGCGCCTGAGTTCGTCGAGCGCGGAGCATCGCGCTCGCCCTAGCGTCTGCCCCGTCAGCCGAGGGTCGCTCTCACCAACGAGAGCGGCCCTCGGTTTTGCTTTTTGTCCCGGCGAATCGGTTCTCGTCGTAGCTACAGTCGAACCATGGATTCACCGCTCGCGACGGATGCTTGGCCCGAGGCCGCGCCTTTTCAGACTCGATTGGTGCTCGGCAGTAGCGGCATTCCGTTGGCCGCAATCGTCGCTTATCACTTTTACAGTGCGTGGCTCCTACTGCCGTTGTTGGGGGCCGATCTACTGCTCGAGATGTTTCTATCGAGAGCTTGGTACCTGGTCGAGAAGGGAGATGAATTCTCGATCGTTCGCAGAGTCGGTCGATCGCGCGTGGTGCTCGCCAAGTTTGGAAAGGGAGCGCATTGGTACGTCAGCGGACGGCTCGAGCCGTGCATCGCGATCTTGGCGGACGGCGGCACTGTTATCTCGGTGCGGATGCGGTCATTTGCCGCTCGTCGCCAGTTGAGCGCACTGCTGGCGCGACACCTCCGGCCGCCTGTGGAGTTTGCAACCGCACGAAGCAAGCCGACGCTAGTCGTCGATGCACGATTCATGTCCGGCCAAGTCGTTACCGTATTGGCAGCGATCGCGGTGGCGTGGCTCGCGGCGCGTTGGTATCCCGGCGGGTGGATCTTCTTCTACGCGGCGCTTTCGGCGTTTGCGACGGCGGCATCGCTGGCCGTAATGGTCGTGGGCGCGATTCATCGCGGGGTCGATGGCGTGATTGGCGAGCGCTGAGTGGGCCCTCTTCGAACGCGCGGTGGTTCGGCAAAAGACGGTCTTGGAACTTCAAGGGCATGTCCGGAATCGGACAAGCTGTTGGTGTTCGGGAATGGCCAATTGGCGCGATTTCAGTGAGTGACGCCGAAGAGTCGTGATTCGCGAATCCGGCTGGGGTTTTCCGGACAGACGTAATTGTGGGCGTTTTATGGCCCTCAGCGCATCGGGGTATAGTCCTCGGCTATGGCCGAAATCCTGTTTGGGATACCGCTGGGGTTCTTGCTTTGGTTTTTCGTGCGCTATGGCGTGCTGGGGTTTTATACGATTGGGCCGAATGAGCGGGCGGTGCTCACGACGTTTGGGCGGGCGGGGCGGCATGGGACGGCCACGACGCTCGAGGATCCGGTTTCGGCGACGCTGCGGCCCGATGAGCGCGAGCGGTACAACTATCCGCAGGTGCATGTGGTGGGGCCGGGCTTTTACTGGAAGCTGCCTTGGCAGCGCGTGCATCGGGTTTCGATTGCCACTGCCACGGTGTCGATCGGCTTCGACCCTGAGGATCCGACGGCCAATCAAGGCGGGCGATTCTTGGAGGCCGTTACCAAGGATCAGCTGAACACGGGCCTCTCGGGGCAGATCCGGTTTACGGTTTCCGAGCGGAATTTGTACGCATTTCTGTTCGGGGTGAAGAACCCGATCGCGCACATCATGGGTTACTTCGTCTCGGTGCTGCGCGATCGGATTGCGAACTTCGAGGCACCGCCGGAGACTCAGCCGCTCGCTGACGGCGCCACGTTTGCCGAGGCGAACGTGGGCGTGCAAGGCATCTCGATCAACGATTTGCGCAAGAACTTGCGTGACTTGAATGAGAAGATGGATGACGCGTGCGCATCGGCTGCGGCGCGCTACGGCATTTCACTCGATGCCGCGTTGATCACCGGCATCGATCCGCCGCCCGAGGTGGACTCGGCACTCGCGGCCATCAACACCGCGCACAATCACGTTTCGAGCGAGATTAGCTTGGCGCAAGCGGCGGCTGATCAGAAAATCGTGCAATCCCGGCGCGCCGTCGAGATCGAAACGCTGAATGCGCAAGCCGAAGTGGAACCGCTCGTGACCATGACCGCGCAGCTCCGGCAACTGCGTGAAAATGGGGCGGGCGCGCTCGAGGCTTATCTGCGCAACGCGAAATTGGGGCTATTTCGTAAGGGCAAGCAGCTCGTGCTCACGCGCACTCAGGAGTCACGCTGATGGATTTCTTGATCACGGTCGGCGTCACGTTCTTGGTCTGCTTCGTCGTGATGCCCATCTTGTTGGGCCTCGCGCGGGTGTTCGGTTTTTACACGATCGTCGGCGAGCGCGAGTGCGTGGTGTTCGAGCTGTTCGGTAAGGTGCGGCTCACCATTGACGATCCCGGATTGCACTTTCCCTGGCTCAGCATGGGGCCGTTCGCGGCGCTCGTGCCCTTCTTTGGGAAGAAGCGCGTCATCGATTTGCGGCTCGATCAGATCTATCTGCGCAGCCAACCGGTGAACTCGGAAGAGGGCGCACCCATGGGGATCGGCGTGTGGTGTGAAATGTTCGTGAGCGATCCGATCGCGTACTTGTACAAGAATGCGGATCCGGTTGGGTCGCTGCGCGCGAACGTCTCGAATGCCACGGTGCGCTCGCTCTCCAATATGCGGCTCTCGGATATGCTCGAAAATCGCCACACCATGAGCCAAACGGTGCGCGAAGAAGTGTCGTCCAAATCGCGCGAATGGGGCTACATGCTGGGCAGCACGTACATTCGCAAGGTGCACTTTCGCGATTTGGGGATGATTCAGCAAATCGAGCAGAAGGTCGTCAATCGCTTGCGGCAGGTCACTGCGGCGATTCAGCAAGACGGAGCCAACCGCGTGAACGTGATCCGCTCCACCGCCGAGCGCCAAGCCGCCATCGAATTCGCCAAGGCCGCCGCGACGCGCCCGCGCATCGTGGGTGCCGCGCTGGCCGAGATCTCCAAGGATCAAATCATCGCCAGCGCACTCTTCGAACTGATCGAGACCCAAAATCTGCTGCAAGCGAGCGGCCTAGAAGTGAGCGTGGTGCCCCAAGGCACGCAGTTCGTCGCTGGCGTGGCTGGCGGAGCCGCGATCATCGGCGCACGCGGCTAGCTTCGAGATGAGCGCGCCGGCGCGGTGGGTCGCGTGGGGTCGAATTGGATGTTGGAATACCAACATCGAAATGAATTCCACGCCCCTCGAGCATCGGAGCATCGGCTCACCGAAGCGGCGTCTGCATGTGCGGCCTCTCGGTCACCAGGGCGTCGGGGACTTTCGGAAACTCCGTGAAACAGCTGGAGATCGGGAACTGTGCGAAGATCGTCGCGTGGAATTTGCGCGTCTGTGCGCGAGCCCTACTGAAAGACTCGAACCTCGGTCAGGAGCGAATGGGCTTCGCTGGCGGCGGTTCGGGGCCGAAGACGCTCATGCCGCCGAGGGCGTGGGATTGTTCGCGTTCGCGCGCGACGTGGGCGTCGAAGGAGGGGCCGTTCGCGGCTGACTCCACTTGGCGGGCTTGTTGGTCGAGCCGTTCGATCGCGAAGAGGCGCTCGTTTTCGCCCAGTTTTGCGCGATCGACGGCGTTGCGGAGGACGCGCAGGGTTTCGTCGTAGACGCGGAGCGGTACTGGGTAGGGGTGGCGATCTTTGCCGCCGTGTGCGAGCGAAAATCGCGCGGGATCGGAGAAGCGGAAGGGCGCGCCGTGAATCACTTCGCTCACCATGGCGAGCGCCTCGACCGTGCGCGCGCCGACGCCCGGCACCAAGAGCAACTCCGAGAAATCTCGGGGGCCACTTTCGTGTGCAGCGCTCAGCGTGGCGTGTAAGCGCCGCAAAACGACATCCGAGGCGAGCACTTCGTGCCGATGAGGCAGCGCGAGATGGGGGAGCACCAGCTGCTCGCTTTTCGGACGCGCCGCGGGCGCTCGGACACGCGCGAGCGCGTCGATCACCGGATCAGGTCCGCGCTCCACGAGTTCGAGTTGGGCGGTGCGCGAAGGCGCTGCACGCCGATCGGTAAGATTCACGATTTGACCGCGATTCTCGCCGTCGATGGCGGTGTGCGGCGCATCCACGAAATCACTGAGCCCTTCCGAGAGCCAATGATAGCGGCGCGCTTCGCGGCGCGCGGGATCCATGCCCTGTTGCACGACCGTCCACTTGCCATCACGCGTGACGAGAAAACCGTGCAAATAGAGCTGAAAACCGTCTTGCACGGCGGCGCTATCGACCTTGGCCACGAGCCGGCTCGAACGTCCGAGCCAGGCGCCATCGAGGCCGGTGCGCTCACCGATTGAGAGTAACTCTGCGGGGGTTTTGCGTGAATGTTTGCCGCGGCCGCCGCACACGTACAGCCCGAGTTCATCTTGTACGGGCGCGAGGCCGCGCTTCAATGCGCCGAGCACGCTGGTGGTGATGCCGGATGAGTGCCAATCCATCCCCATCACCGAGCCGAAAGCTTGGAACCAAAACGGATGCGAGAGACGCCGCAGCACTTCATCGGTGCCGTAGTGGTGCGCGATGGCTTCCACGATCACGCGGCCGAGGCGGGCCATGCGCACGCCGAGCCACGCGGGCACTCTGCCGCCGTGAAGCGGTAAGTTTGCACTGCCACTGCGCCGAGCCATGGCGCACCTTAGCGCGTGATCACGCAAGAGGCTTCCCCGGCGCTAGCGAGTGGCTGACAAAGCTTGCGCGCGCGCCTGCCACACTGGCCGTATTTGTCGGCAATCGTGAGCCGCTGCCCGCGGCACGCCCGTTGCAAAACGCGGCCGTCCGCGTGCACGCCGCACGCTGCGGAGCAGAGGATGAAATTGAAAAACTATTCGAATCTGGTTTGGTTGGGAGCTCTCGTCGGCGCAGCCTCGTTGCTTGGTTGTTCGGCGACCAGCGAAGGGCAGAGCAGCACGGAAACGGCCGATGAATTGGCGCTCGCGACCTATCATTTTGGCGCGCTCGCCGGCACTTCGAAGTGCCTCGATGTCGCGGCGGCGAGCACGGCGAACGGCGCGGTCGTGCAATCGTATGCGTGCAACAATACCAATGCGCAAAGCTTCCGCGTCGATAGTTTGGGCGCCAGTAATTACCAAATCGTCAACGTGAACAGCGGCAAATGCGTGGACGTGAAGGATCACGGCACGGCCGATGGTACGGCGATTCAGCAATGGGGCTGCAGTGCGAACGATTCGCAAACGTTCCGCATCGAAGACGTGAGCAGCGGCAAAGTGCGCATCGTTCATGCGGCCACCGGCAAGTGTTTGGACGTGGCCGGCGCGTCGACTGCGGACGGCGCAAAAGTGCAGATCTACACCTGCAATGGCACCAACGCGCAAACCTGGACGGCCACCAACGTCACCACCGGGCCGGTGATCCCACCGACGAACGCACGCGTCGTCGCCTATTTGCCGAACTACAGCGGTAGCTTTTCATCGTGGGCGCGCAGCATCAACTTCTCCAAGATGACGCACCTGAACCTCGCGTTCGCGACAGCCACGAGCAGCAATGGCTGGGACATGGGCGCCTCTGATTCGGATGTGAAGGCGCTCGTCGATGCGGCGCACGCGGCCGGCGTGAAAGTGCTGGCGTCACTCGGCGGTGGTGGCGGCGATCAGTCGGTGATCGCGCGCTACAAAACCGCGAGCAACATCGACCCGCTGGTGAACAACCTGGATACGTTCGTCAGCGCGCACAACTTCGACGGCGTGGACGTCGATATCGAAGATGGCGGCCAATTGGGCACGAATTACGCCTCTTTCGTGAGCAAGACGGTCGCCAAAATGCACCCGAAGGGCAAACTCGTGACCGCCGCCGTCGCGCAATATCTGCAAAGCGGCATGGCCGACAGCACGCTGCACCAGTTCGATTTCGTCAACGTGATGATCTACACGAACTACAACGACAGCGTCGCGGCCATGAACTACTACACCGGCACGAAAGCCGTGCCGAAATCGCAAGTCACGATCGGCGCTGGCTTCTTCGGTACCGACAGTAGCGGTAACGAGTACGCCTACAAGGATATCCTCGCGGCCGACGGCAGCGCGTGGAGCAAGGATTCAGCGAGCGTGAACGGCCGAACCGTCAATTACACCGGCATGGCATCGATGAAGAAAATCACGGACTACGCCAAGGGCTACGGCGGCATCATGTTCTGGGAATTGTCCGAGGACGTAACCGACTCGCATTCACTGTACAAGGTGATTCAAGGCGAGTTCTGAGGCAGAAGAAATCGATGCGAGGGCGCTGCTCGTGGGCCGCGGCGCGCTCGCATCGATTTTCACACGCCCGCGAGATCTTCACGAACGACGGCGTACATGGCTTCGTCCCAGCGCTTCCCGTGGTACTCGACCGCGCCGCGTAGAATGCCTTCGAATTTGAGCCCCATCTTTTCCGCCGCCCGCCGGCTCTTGCTGTTGGGCGCGAAGATGGGCGCGAAGATACGCATCGCCGTGGTGGTCTCGAATACGCGACGAATGAGCGCGCGACCCGCTTCGGGCATGTAACCCTTGCCCCAGTGCGGTCGCGCGAGGATGTAGCCGATCTCCATCACGTGATGGGACAGAGGGCGCCAGTACGCCCCGGTACCACCGATGATCACGTCCGGCTGTTCTCGAAGCGCAATCGCGTAGTCGAGCCCCTCTTGGCCGTAGTTCGGCGCCACCCACCCGTCGAGAAATGAGTGAGCATCGTCGATGCTGCGATGGCGCGGCCAAGCCATGAACGGAGTCACCTCGGGATCGGAAGCGTAGCCAAAGATGCCGTCCGCGTCCGACGGTTCGTAGCCGCGCAAGATCAGTCGCTCGGTGGTGATCGGCGGCGGGCGCCAGCTGACTTCGGCGAGGTTCGACATCGCCGCGGAGTATAGGGGCCCTTAGCTGGGATCGGGCAATGCCTCTCGCGCGACTCGCCGCACGATAGGTCCTTCGGCCGCGTCCTCGATGCTATAGCCGTGGCTGAGCAAACGTGCGCGAAGCGCGTCCGCTGCGGCAAAATCGCGGGCGATCCGGGCCGCTTCACGCGCTTCGACCAATTGCGTCAGGGCGAGATCGAGGGTGGCAGTGGTTTGGTCAGTGGGCTGCCAACGCAGCCCGAGGATGGCACCGAGGTCACCGATCAGCGTGGCGCGTGTCCGTGGTTCGAGGCTCGCATCGGCGAAGATGCTCCACAAAACGGAGAGCGCGCGGGGCGCGTCGAGGTCGTCGTACAGCGCCTCGTAGAACAATTGGCGCCACTGTCGCGTCGCGTTCGCCGTGGGCGTGTGCGGCTCACGGTGACGCGTCACGAAGTTGCTGAGCCGACCAAACGCAGTCTCTGCGGCGCGCAGCCCGTCCAAGGTCAGATCCAAGTGCGCGCGATAGTGTGCCGTCAGCAAGTAGTAGCGGTAACCGGCGGCGCTCAGGCCCGCGGCGATCAGGTCATCCAGATCCGGCGCATTACCCGATGATTTAGCGATTTTTGCGCCGTCGAGGGTGAGCCACGCGCCGTGCATCCAGTATTTGACCCAGGGGCGAACGCCGAGCGCATGTTCGGATTGCGCGATCTCGTTCGTGTGGTGCACGGCCACGTGATCGACGCCACCGGTATGGATCTCGAACTGCGCGCCCAAGTATTTGTTGGCCATCGCGCTGCACTCGATGTGCCACCCGGGGAATCCCACGCCCCAAGGGCTCGGCCACTCCAGCTGCCGACGAGGGCCGCTGCTCGGCGAAAACTTCCAGAGCGCAAAATCGGCCGCGTTGCGCTTCTCGCCTTGCGCGCTCACCCGACTATGCTCGGCGCTGGCGCGCAGGCCCGAAAGCTCACCGTAATGCGGGGCGCGGCTCGTATCGAAGTACACCCCGTCCGAAGTGAGGTAGCTAAAGCCTTGCGCTTCGAGCCGCAAAATCAGCTGGATCTGCTCAGGCACGTGTTCGCTCGCTTTGGCCCAATGCTCGGGGGGGCGCGTGCCGAGGCGTTCGAGATCGGTGCGAAAGAGATCGGTGAAATACTCGGTGATGGTCAGAGCAGAGGTGCGTGCTCGTTCCGCAGCGAGCTCGACTTTGTCTGCGCCTTCGTCGGCGTCGGAGGTGAGGTGACCGACATCGGTGATGTTGATCACGTGCCGCACCGAGTAGCCCGCGGCCTCGAGGGTGCGCCGCAACAGATCGGCGAACACGTACGGGCGCAGGTTGCCCAGGTGTTGGCGCGCGTACACGGTGGGGCCGCAGCTGTAGATGCCGACGGGGCCGCTAGAAATGGGGCGAAAATCTTGAATCGAGCGGGAAAGTGAGTCGTACAGTCGAACGGTGGTCATCGGGGCCTCGGGTGGAACAGAACGCGCGTCTGGGCCTTCCTGGCGAAGGCCAGGCGGCGCGAGTTGCGCGGTCGATCGATCGAGTTAACCGCGTGATTTACGCCGCCCGCACGACACAGCGACAACAACACAGCGAGTGCGCGCGGGGCGACTCGGTGTTGAACGCGCTGGATGCGGAAGACGTGAGCACGAAATCAGGTTGCCATAGGCGCCCGAAGTCGTCAAATCAGCCAAGGAAACGGCTTGCTGCTCGTCTGAACAAGGGCGCTAGGCGCGCGGCCCAGGCTGCCTGCTCCGCTTCGGTCGTGATCAAATCTTGGCGGACTTCGAGCTCGACATGGAGGTTTCCGCGCTGCTCCCCATAGACGACCACGCCGTAGTCCGAAGCGTCGCTCACGGCATAGGGTTCGTTGTCACCCACTACGAGTTCGCTGTCAGCGCGCAGCAACTCGAGCACGGCGTGCGCCAGGCGCGTATCACGGTTGTACAAAACGCCGGCGTGCCACGGCCTCGGAACGCCATGAAATTCAGGGGTAAAGCTGTGCATGGCGATGAGCACGGTGGGCTGCGCGCGCGCGGCACGCTCGTTCAGTTCGGCCAGGATGCGATCGTGATACGGCTGAAAAATGGCTGCGACGCGGGCCGCACGAGCAGCGGCGGAGAGTGCGTGATTGCCGGGAATGAGCGTCGCCTCACTCTGCTCGACGATGGAACTCGGCACGCTAGGCGGACGGTTGCAGTCGATCGCGAGACGCGAATAGGTTTGCAGCACGGCGCTCGCGTCCAAGAGCGCGGCGAGCTGGCGAGTCACCCCGGCAGCGCCAATGTCCCACGCGATGTGGCGCTCGAGCTCACTCGCCGAGACGCCGAGATCGGCGAGCGCGCGCGGCAAGCGCCGACCGGCGTGATCGCAAGTGATCAAAAACGGCGAACTGTGCCTGCCCGCGATGAACTCGAAGGCGGGCGGTTCATCGGGAGCGAGCAATGAGGCTTCAGGCGAGGGAGGTTCGGTCATGCGCGGCTCGGGGTTCAGCGAACGGCGTCGAGTTTACGCCACACGCTGGCGAGCCAAGGTTGCTCGGCGCGCGGTTTGCCCTCGGGCCGATAATAATGCTGAATTTCGGCAAAACCGGCGGCAGTGACGTAGCTGCTCCAGCTCTCGAAGCTGTGAAACGCGCCATAACGTTCGCCGGAAAATCCTTCCGAATCGAGGCCACGCGGGTTGGAACAGAAGAGCACACCGCGCGGCTTCAATGCCGCGCGCAGCTCGCCGAGCACCCGCGGCAACTCCTGCGTGGGCACGTGGAACAGCGAAGCATTGGCAAACACGCCATCGAAGCGCCCCGCAGGCAGCGAAAGGGCGAGGAAGTTTTGATGCAGCACTTCGCAGCCAGTGCCCTCGCGCGCCATGCGCACGAACTCCAGCGTGCCATCGAGCCCCACCGCTTCGTGCCCCAACGCTCGGAAGTGAGCCAAATCGCGGCCGGGCCCGCAGCCAAAGTCGAGCAAGGTATAAGGCGCCTCACCCTCGATGGCACCGAGCAACGCCGCATAGTTTTGCGACACATCATGCCCCCGCGTGCCCTCCCAAAACGACTGCGCCGTTCCCTCGTAATGAGCCAAGGTGCGAGCAGTGAGCGCAGCGAGTTCGTCAGGCCTAAGCACGATGATGCGCAAAATCTAGCACGCCCACCCGGGAATAGGAGCCGTGAGCTATGGCGTGAGGACAGGGGCGTAACGCGCGAGGCTGTGGTTCGGCGGCTTGCGGAGTCGTCCGGGGGGCGGGCGTGGTAAGACGGGTTGGGTGCGGATTTCGAGGCTAATCGGACTGCTTGGCGTGGTTTCGTGTGCGCGGCCGCAAGCTCCCAGTGCAGCCACTGCACCGCACCCCGCGTCGCGTGCCACGCCGCCGGGTGATGCTTGGGCCACGCAATCGTGGGAAGAGCGGCACGATACGATGACTTGGGTGGTGCTGCCGAATCTGGCGCGGCTGGTCCAGGAGTTCGAAGGCGAGAAGGAACCGAGGCTCTCGTGTTTCACGTGCCATGGCCGCGATGCGGAGCAGGTGGCGTACGCGATGCCTCGTGGATTGCCGTCGCTCGATCCGAAGCATTTGCCGGATCGTCACAGCGCGGATGCGCGCGAGGCGAAGCTTGCGGCATTCATGGCCGATGAAGTCGTGCCGCGTTTCGCAAACATGACCCACGACCCGAACGTGACTTGCTTTACGTGTCATCCGAAAGGGGAAGAGCGATGATCTCGCGGCGTGCATTGCTTGCAGGCGGTGCGGCATTCGCCGTTGCACCGCGGCTCAGCGCCGAGCCGCGGCGCGCTCCGGTGATCTTCGTCAGCCATGGTGCACCTTTGTTTTTGCCAGGGCAGGAGGCTCGCCGGGCAACGCTAGCGAATTGGGGCAAATCACTGGCAAAGCCGCGCGCTATCGTGGTGATGACGCCGCACTTCGCGGCGCGAAAATTGGCGCTGGGCGCGACCGGTCCCGGCTTCGCTTGGTACG
>Ga0105245_10005614_pt1 | contig 11021 bp, 12 predicted proteins | sample KBSM54metaG_FD_81523 | JGI IMG/M metagenome (GOLD analysis project Ga0105245, IMG submission 81523) | Miscanthus rhizosphere microbial communities from Kellogg Biological Station, Michigan, USA - KBS M5-4 metaG | ecosystem: Host-associated > Plants > Roots > Rhizosphere > Soil | place...
CTCATCGGGAAGCCGAGCCCCGCCACATCCGTCATCGGCGTGTGGAGATCTCGAGGGTCTGGCCGTCGAGTTGGTTGACGTGCACGCCTGCGCCCCCGCCGGTGGCCGCTCGCCGCTGCGTGAGCTCACCACGCTCGATCAACCCGTAGAGGGTGAGGATGGCGTGCATCAAGGTCTCGGGGCCGGGAGGACAACCGGGGGCGTACACGTCGACCGGCACGACCTGGTCGACGCCCTGCACGATCGCGTAGTTGTTGAACATCCCGCCGCTCGATGCGCACACGCCCATCGAGATGACCCACTTCGGTTCCATCATCTGGTCGTAGATCTGGCGCAGCACCGGGGCCATCTTCTGCGACACGCGCCCGGCCACGATCATGAGGTCGGCCTGTCGCGGCGACGCACGGAAGACCTCCATGCCGTAGCGAGCGAGGTCGTAGTGCGGGCCGCCCGTGGCCATCATCTCGATCGCGCAACACGCGAGGCCGAACGTGGCCGGGAACATCGACTTCTCGCGCGCCCACTTCACGACGCTCTCGAGCGTGCCAGTGAGGAAGTTGTGGTCGAGCCCCTCGAGACCCTGATCGAAGCTGATCGGCATCGGCCTATGCCGCTTCCGTGTCGCGACCCTCGAGCCCGACCCGCTTCACCGTCGAGGTCGAGGTGCGATCGGCGGAGATCATCTCGGGATCGTTCGCGCGACGCAGCTTCTTCACGGGACCCCAATCGAGCGCGCCGTTCGAGATCAAATACAGGAACGACACGAACACGGCACCCGCGAAGACGAACATCTCCCACAGTCCGAACGGGCCCAGCCCGCGGTAGATGACCGCCCACGGGTACAAGAAGATGATCTCGATGTCGAAGATGATGAAGATCATCGCGACGAGGTAGAAGCGCACCGGGAAGCGCTCAGGCGGATCTTTGCGAGGCACGATGCCGCACTCGTAGGGCGCGAACTTTGCGAGCGTCGGACGTCGCGGCGCAAGAAGGCGCGACGCGAGCGCGCTCATGACGCCGAAGATGACGGCCAGAACGAGCAACGTGATGAGCGGGAGGTATTGGATCATGGGTCCCTCCGTTACGACGTGGCGGCCCGCGCCTGGGCCATGCGCTTGTCGCGCCGGTGCAGCGTGTTGCAAGTGATCCCGAACAAGATGCCGCCGACGGAGAACAGCACGAAGCCGGGGAAGCGCACGTCGCCGAGGCTGCGAATCATCACGACCGTGATCACGGGGGCGTTCGGGTCGACCTTCGGGATCGGCGGCGTGCCGCCCGGCGGCGTCACCTGCGGAATCACCGCCTGCACTTGCACGATCGCAAAGTGCTCGGGGTTGGTGTGGAACGTCGTTGCGAACCAGTTCGCGACGTGGTGCCAGCAGCCGACGTTGAACGGACTGGGGCCGCCACTCGAGAGCGGGTTCGCGCCATGGCAGATCGCGTGCTCGGGAACGGGGTAGTCGTTCTCCTTGCCGCCGATGTCATACGCCTCGAGGACCTTGTACTGCGAGTTGTCGGCGAAGACCTTCTTGCCGCTCGCGCCCAACTCGGCATCGGCGATCGCTTGCGCGTCGCCGCGCTCCGGGTTCGAGGGCACGAGAAGGTGCCAACCAGCCAGATCATCTGCCGTCAGATGGAACTCGTCGGCGAGCGCGGGGTCGACCTCGACGAGTTCGCCGATGGTGGGGACCTTGTCGGGCTTGTGCTCGGGGTTCACCTTGGGCTCGAGCTCAGGGTGCTTGCTCAGGATCTCCGCGACGGTCTTCGACTCGTTGATCGTTGGTAACGCCGCGGCGTGCACGTTCGGCGACGCATGGAGATCGCCGATGTTCACATCGACGACCCGCCAGTGCGGCGGCATGCCCTTCATGCCTCCGAGCGACGCGGGCGATCCGGAGTACATCCACCAGATGAGGCCCATGATCGTCATCCAACCGAGCAGGCTGGCCAGCCCGATCAAGATGCCGGTACGCGGGCCCGTGTTGGTCGACAACAGCAAGACCACCGAGCCGACGAGGATCGCGATCCCGACACCCAACGACAGGATGTTGCGGATCTCCGGATCCCACGAAATCAGCGCGATGAACGCGTTCACTGCAGGCTCCGTTCGTACACCACGATCTGTTCGATCAGGTCAGTTGGCAACATGCCGGGACCGGCCGGGCGGTCCTTGCCGCCGTTGATCCAGAACAGCAGTCCGGGCGAGCCGGGGAACGTTTCGACCGCGGGCTCCGCGGGTCGTTGCCCGAAGCCCGGCATGCGTCCCGTGCCCTGCCCGTGCACGCCATAGCGCTTGCCGTCTTCGGAACCGTTCGTGACGAAGTCGATCTGGTCCTGGAACGGGTTCGTACACGCGGGCGGTCCGCTCGAGCTCGACGAACTGCTGCTCGACGAACTGCTGCTCGACGAACTCGCCGAGGTCGTGTCGGTCGACGGCGGAACACATCCTGCCGGACTCGGTTTCGCGGGGAATTGTCGTTCGATCGATCCGCCACACAAGCTCGGACCGAGCGCGCCGCAGCCGGAAACGGCCTTCACGTCGTTGAAGCTGGTCGCGTACGACCAACCTTGCGTGTGACATCGCCCGCACGAGTACGCGCCGCCGGCGAACCCGTCGTCGATGCCCATGTTGAACAGCGCCTCGCCCTCCGAGGACCACTTCGGTGTGCCGTCGGGGTTCTTCTCGGCCATCATCTTCGTCAGCTCGTCTTGCGCCTGTTGCTCCGCCTGCGCCGGTGTGAGCTGGATCGACTCGAGGTAGTCGACGAGGTTCTGGATCTGTTGGTCGTTCAGCGGACCACCACCGGTGACGCCCCACGCCGGCATCGGCGAGAACGGCCGGCCGTACGTGAGGATGAACGTCACTTCCTGGCGGCTGTAACGCAACAACACCGTGTTGAGCGCGGGCGCGCGCCATGTGACCGGCGAGATCGTGCCGTCGGGGTTCGTGAGGTTGTAGGCGACCGAGCCGCCCACACCCTTCGGGCCGTGACAGCCCGCGCAGTTCAACGCGTCGAGGCTCGTTCCGGTCGGCTGGAACATCGCCTCGCCGCGCTCGACGAACTTGCGATTGAAGTCCGTCGCCGCGTTGGCCTGACGGCCCGGCTCGTAGATCCAGTACAGCGGCAAGCCGATGGCGATGATGAACAGCGTCACGAGTCCCCACGTGAGGACGCGGTCGAGTTTCTTGCCCTCTAGCTCCTCGTCATCGAGGTAGGGCTTGCGGTTGGCGGCGAGCTCGATCTCGGATCCGAGTTCGGGGCGCGCGCCACGCAAGACGTTGATCACCGTGTAGGTGACAACGCCGATCACGATGACGATGAAGATCGTCCATCCGATGGTCTCGTTGGTCAGTGCGGCGAAGGTCACTCGTCGTTATGCCTTGTGTCCGCCGCCACCGACGCAGTGAGGCCCCTCGGCCTCCTGCCCCGTCGTGTTCGTGCCGATGGGCGGGCCCTGGATGATGCCAGTCGAGCTGGTGTTCACCGTCACGACGCCGCCGGAGATCTCGGGGGTGAAGCGGTCGAGGCCACGCGGGGCGGGACCACCCTTCTTCTCGCCGACGCGGTTGTACTGCGACCCGTGGCACGGGCACTCGAACCACTGCGACGTCGCGCAGTTCGGCACGCGGCAACCCAGGTGCACGCACTTTTGGTACAGGAAGACGAACCCGGCCTCCATGCCGAGCAGCACCGGTGCGGTGTACGCCGACACCTTCTTGGCCTTCTCGAGTGCGGTCGTCGGATAGTTCGTGACCCACATGCGCGCCTCGGGGTAGTAGCCGAAGCCCTTGCCCGCCGTGATCGTGGTGTTGATGTCGGAGATCGTGCCGATGCGAACCTTGCCGCCGAAGCCGCCCGCGCTCGACGGCCACAGGAAACCGATGAGCGAGAGGCCGAACGTCGCGAGGCTGAAGCTCATCAACGTGACGATGCCGCGGTTGAGGAACTGGCGGCGTGACACACCGATGGTCTCGGGGTCGGGCGGCACCCACGGAGCAAGGTCGCCGCTACTGGCCTTGACGATCTCCTTCGACGGCGTGCGGCGCTCGATCGCGGCGGCCTTCTCGACATCGCGGCCGACCGGCGGAGGCACCTGGCCCACGACGCCGTCGTTGCCCTTGTCGCGACGACGGGTCTCGCGGCTCAGGCCGCCCACGGCCTCGCCAGTGTCGCGCCGGCGCGCGGCGCCGGCGAGCAACACCACGGCGAGCACGACGAGCACGCCGACTCCGATTGCGATGATGGCTGCGTTACTCATAGGTCGAAGAACAATCCTTCTCGCCAGGGGAAGGTGAAGTTGAAGCCCGGGCCTCGGAAGAACACGCCGATGATCACGAGGACGGCCCAGAACATCAAGAAGATGGTCATGAGTGCGATCGCGAACTTGCGATCCTCAGGCTTGTTGCTCGGGTTGCGGTCGGTGTACGGCGCCAGGATCAAGCCGAACATGCCGACACCGGGGATGGTCACGCCGGCGACCATCGGGTGGAACATGGTGAGCAGTTCCTGCAGACCAAGGAAGTACCACGGCGCCTTCGACGGGTTCGGTGTGCGGTTCACGTTTGCGAGCGTCTGCAACGGCGCGTTGACGAACGTGGAGAACACGAGCAGGAACGCGATCATCACGAGCGACGCGACGAACTCGACGACGAGCAGGTGCGGCCACACGTGCACCTTGTCGATCGGTGCGGCCTTCACGTCTTGGATCGAGCCCGACTTGACGACCGTTAGTAGCCGCTGCGTGTGACCACCGGGGCCGGCGGCAACGGGCGGGGCTGCAGTGGCAACCGCGGTCGCTGCGGCAACGGCCGGCGCGGTCGACGGCGCGTCGGCCGCGGCATCGCCACCCTCGGCACGGGCCTTCGCGGCCTTGCTGCGCTCGAGCAGATGTGACGGGATGCGCGACTCGGCCGCCGAAGGGGGCGCGTCGCCACCTTCGGATGCGGATGCGGCGGGAGCATCGGCCGGAGCCGAGTCGCCGGCGGCCTCTTGTGCCTTCTTGCGCGCTTCTTCGGCGCGCTTGCGGAGGTGTTCCGGGATCTCAGTCATCAGAGCGGTCCACTGATTCCGCCGTCTTTACGGACCCGCCAGAAGTGGATGGCCATGAAGATGACGATCACGAACGGGAGCATGAGGACGTGCAGCACGTACCAACGCAAGAGCGTTGGCCCGCCGATCTCCGCTCCTCCGAGTAAGACGAATCGCACCTGCGTTCCGAAGACGGGCGTGTAGCCCATCATGTTCGTGCCGACGGTGACGGCCCAGAGCGACAGCTGATCCCACGGCAGCAGGTAGCCGGTGAACGAGAGCAGCAGCGTGAGGGTGAGCAGGATCACGCCGATCACCCAGTTGAACTCACGCGGCGGTTTGTACGCGCCGTGGTAGAAGACGCGCGCCATGTGCAAGAACACCGACAGCACCATCAGGTGCGCGGCCCATCGGTGCATGTTGCGCACGAGCAAGCCGAACGCAACCGACGTGTGCAGCGTGGAGATGTCTTGCCACGCCAGCGCGGTGGTCGGTCGGTAGAAGAACATCAAGAAGATGCCCGTGACCGTGAGCACGATGAACAGGAAGAACGAAAGCCCGCCGAGGCACAGCGTGTAGCTGACCTTCACCGCGTGGCGCTTCACCTTGACCGGGTGCAGGTGGTACAGCACCGAGTTCATGATCACGTACGAGCGGTTACGAGGGCTGTCGGTGTAGCCCTTGCGGAAGATGGAGCCGGGCCTGAAGATCGAGCTCCACGCCTGCGACCCCTGCACGGTGTCGTTGAGCTTGGACACGCGATCACCCATCGAGGGGCGGTCGGACATCGACTTCGCCAAGGCGCGCTCCTCTCTAACCGAGTCTCATGCCATAGCCGTAGCCATGGGTGTTGGTGCGCATGTGGGGATCCCCGGTCGCCGGTGCATCGACGAGCTTCCCGAGGATGATCACGCCGGTCGGGCAACGATCGACGCACAGCGCGCAGCGGGTGCACACGTCGTCGTCGATCAAGAACACGTACTGATCCGTCGGATCGTCACCGGGTTGATCGGTGTCGATCGCTTCGCTGATCGCTTCGTTCTGCACCATGTGGATGCACTTCCACGGGCAGATGTCGACGCAGCCTTCGCACGTGATGCACTCCGACTGGTCGATGTGGATGAACTGCTTCGGCTTCACCGCGCGCGTCAAGTAGTCGTTGTCGACTTCTTGCAGGACGTAGTCGGTGCGGAACTCCGGCATCGGCGGGTTCGCGTCGGTGCGAGCCATGGTCGGCGGCCTACCCGCCCTGCTTCACGAGCGGACGCCCGTAGGTGGAAGGCGCGAGCTCGCGCTGCTTCTTCGCCTCGGCCTTCTTGCTGCGGTCTTGCCACATCGCCCACATCGCGACGTGCGCCGTCAGGAAGAACCCGTAGATCACGACGACGACGATGTCGCGGATCTTCTCGTAGTCGAGCAAGAAGGGAAGCTGGTGCTTGAGGATGTTGCCCGGACCGAAGAGCTTCTTCGAAGGGGTCCACCGCAACTCGTTGTTGGCCCACTGGAGCCATTGATGCGGCACCACGCCGTACGCCCAGAACATCAGAGCGAACGCGAACGTGGCGGCGGCGATCGCTTCGCCCCAAGTGAGGGTGGCACCGACAGGACGGTGCTTGCCGTACGCCATCACGGCGGCCATGCCGAGAAGGGCGACGAGGAAGGACATCACGAACGCAACCACTCGGGTGGGTTCCACCTCCCTCGCTCTGTGAGCCGTCGGCACGGCACCGGCGGCGGGACTCTGCCTCGTGAAATCTCTCACATTCTACCGAGCAAGGACCAGTCGGAAGAAGGTGTGCGCCGTTGTCTAGCACGGTGACTCTTCAGCGCCGAACTGGCCACCGTCTTGGTTTTGGCTGGTGTGGCCGGTCTAATGTCGCCGCCGAATGACTGAGATCCCCGAGCACCTTCTGGCGCGGTCGCGGGCACGCCGGGAGGCCGCAGGTCTGGCCACTCCCTCTGACGCGGGCGCGTCGGCGACGCCGACCGCGGGCGGCGAGGTCGAGGTGGTCTCGGCCGCAGTCGCGACGCCGGCCCCAGCCGCGGCTCCCCCGCCCCCGCCGCCGCCCAAACCCGATCCGCCGTACATCCAGGCGTACAAGAACCGCAAGCGCATCCCCTTCTGGGCGATGCCGGCGCTCATGCTGCTGCCGCTGTGGGCGTTCATCTACGCGAACACGCTCGAGAAGCCGGCCGCGGCCACGACAGGGCCCTTGGCCGAAGGGGCGACGATCTACCAGAACTGTGCGAGCTGCCACGGCGGCTCCGGTGAGGGTGGCGTCGGCCCGACCTTCCAGAACGGCGTCCTCGCCAAGGACTGGCCGAACTTCAAGGACCAGATCCGCTGGGTCTCGCTCGGGTCGACCGGTTTCCCGGGCGACACCTACGGCGCGCAGAACAAGCCCAAGAAGGGCGGCATGCCGGCGTGGACCGGCACGCTCACCCCGCTGCAGATCGCCGAGGTCGTGCGGTACGAGCGCGAGGTGCTCTCGGGTCTGCCGCCCGATCCTGACCTGGTCGCCATCACCGAGGGCACGAAGCCGCCGCTCGACAAGGACGGCAATCCGGTCGCTGCGGGGTGACCGCAGAAGTTCTCGTCGTCGGTGGGGGGCCGGCCGGGGCCGCAACCGCGTACTGGCTCGCTCGCGCGGGCCACGAGGTCGTGGTGCTCGAGCGCAAGACGTACCCGCGTGAGAAGACGTGCGGTGACGGGCTCACGCCGCGGGACGTGCACCAACTCGAAGACATGGGCCTGGGTGAGGGTCTGAAGCAGTTCCATCGTTACGACGGGCTGCGTGCGTGTGCGCACGGCATCACGCTCGAGTTGCAATGGCCCGAGCACCCGGTGTTCCCGAGCTATGGCTACGTCGTCCGCAGGCGTGATCTCGACATGATGGTCGCCGATCACGCGGTCGCCGCGGGCGCGACGATCCGACAGGGCAGCGAAGCGATCGCGCCGGTGCTCGACGGCGGCCTCGTGCGCGGCGCGGTGGTGAAAGACAAGGTGACCGGCGCGACCGAGGAGGTGCGCGCGCAGTACGTCGTCGTCGCCGACGGCGCGAACTCGCGGTTCGGCCGATCGCTCGGCGCGACCCGCAACCGTTCGTTCCCGCAAGGGATGGCGATTCGCGGGTACTACGAGAGCCCGCTGCACGCGGAGCCGTGGATCGAGTCGGCGCTCGACGTACGTGACCGCAACGGCAACTCACTGCCGGGCTACGGATGGATCTTCCCGGTGGGCGACGGCACGATCAACGTGGGCATCGGCCTGCTGTCGACGTTCCGCGACTGGAAGAACGTGAACACGTCGCACCTCATGAACGAGTTCGCGGCGACCGCGCCCGAATACTGGGGCATCACGCCCGAGGGATCGACGGGTGCGCCGACAGGCGGGCGCCTGCCGATGGGCGGCTCGATCAGCCCGAACGTGGGGCCGACGTGGGTACTCGTGGGCGACGCCGCTGGCACGATCAACCCGTTCAACGGGGAGGGCATCGACTACGCGTACGAGACCGGCCGCCTCGCCGCGAACCTGTTGCACGACGCGTTGACGACGGGCGACGGCATGGCGTTGCAGCGCTATCCACGCTTGATCGAAGAGGAGTACGGGCTCTACTTCAAGGTGGCGCGGCTCTTCGCGAAGGTGATCGGCAACCCGCAGTTGCTCGGTCAGCTCACGCGCGTCGGCATGCAGTCACGTTCGCTCATGGAGTGGGTGCTGCGCATCATGGCCAACCTGTTGCGCGAGGACGAGCTCGGCGTGGCCGAAGCGGCCTACAAGGCCGTGGCCGCGATCGTCAGGGTCGTCCCCGAACCCGGCGCCGCCTGATTCAGGAGCTGGTTTCGAGGGGCTCGCCGTCGCTGGGTTCTGGCAACACCGGGTCCGCGTCAGTGTCGCCGTCGTCGCCATCAGTCGCGATGACCACAGGTTCGGCGGCGGTGGCCTTGCGCACGCGGGTCAGGATCCAGATGCCGGTGGGGATCAGGCACACGCACATCCACTGCGCGCCGGTGAGGCCGATCACGGTCTTGTCGTTGACGCGCAGGAAATCGCTGAGGCCGCGCGACACGCCGTAGTACAGGCAGAAGACGCCCATCACCGTTCCCGGCGCGGGGCGCCGCCGAATGATCAGCGTGAGGACCCCGAACAGGATCAGCAGGTACACCAACTCGTAGATCGCCGTGTTGTGGAACGTCTGACCGATGAAGGCCGGCTCACGGGTGGTGCCGCCCTCGAACTTCACTGCGCCCCACCAACTCGATGCACTGCCGAAGTGCTCGCCGACCGAGGTGCAGCCGACGCGGCCGAACGCGAGCCCGATCGTGAGGCCGTACGCGTATCCGTCGAGGTTCGACCACCGCACCGACCGAGTCCATTTCCGGAACGTCGGGAAGCCAATGATCACCGCAGCGATGAACCCGCCGGAGAACTGCAGACCGCCTTTCCACACCGCGATCAGGTCGAGCAGCGAGTGGATCTGGTTCGTGTGCGACAAGTCCCACGTGATGCGGGCGCCGATGACACCGCCGACGACGAGACGCGTTGCGAGCTGGTACGTCGCGTCGCGCACGATGCCCGTGTGCTGCTCGATGTAGCGGGCCGCGACCCACGCACCGATGAGCACGCCGAGCCCGACCATGACGCCGAACGTGCGCAGCTCGATCGGCCCGAGCACGATCTTCGGAAACGTCTCGTAGGGGATTGTCGCGAGCAAGATGCGACAGCCTAAAAGAACGCGCGCGGCAGCACGAGGCGGGGGTGTGGGGGCAGTGGCTCCGCCGGAGCCCCCACATCTGATCGATCCGGCTTGGCCGGTCGATCGGGAAGGTCCGTTCAGTGCCCGCCGCTGGCGGGCGCCGTTGACTCGACCGCAAAGGTTTCCTTTGCGGTCGAAGCCCTACGAGTCGGGGTGCTCTCCTGGAGCGAGCGGCTCGCGCCATCCGCCCACGTCAGCCGCGAGGCGGTCGGCATCCGACGTGCCCCAGGTGCCCTTGTAATACAGGTTCACCGGCGGAGGGTTCGTCAACACCGGGTCGACGATGCGCCATTGCTCCTCGAGCGCGTCGGCGCGGCCGAACCGCCGAGGGTCGCCTTCCATCGCGTCTTCGAGCAGTCGCTGGTAGGCCTCGGCGCGGCGCCCGAACACCTTGTCGTACGACACCTCGAGGTTCACGGGACGCGTCGCGAGCTCGTCACCCGGCGCTTTTGCTTGGAGATGCAGCATGATGCCGTCGTCGCTGCCGAGGCGGAAGCGCAAGTAGTTGGGCTCAGGATGGCGGTTGCCCGCGTTGGAGAACAGCAACCGTGGTGGCGCCTTGAACTCGACGATGGCCTCGGTCGCCGTGACCGGCAGGGACTTGCCCGAGCGGATCAGCCAGGGCACCCCTGCCCAGCGCCACGACTCGATCTCGAACTTCGTCGCGACGAACGTCTCGGTGTCGGAGTCGGGCGCAACGCCCTCCTCGTCGCGATAGCCCCGGTATTGACCGCGACTGATCGACGAGGGGTCGAACGCGTCGATCTGACGGAACAACTTCACCTTCTCGTCGTGTAGCGCGGCGGCGGACGCGGCGGACGGCGGCTCCATCGCGAGCAGCGCGACGATCTCGAGCAAGTGGTTCTGCACGACATCTCGCGTCGTGCCGACGTTGTCGTAGAACGCGCCGCGCCCTTGCACGTCGAACTGCTCCGCCATCGTGATCTGCACCTCGGAGATGAAGTTGCGGTTCCAGATCGGCTCGAGCATCGAGTTGGCGAAGCGGAACACCAACAGGTTCTCCACCGGCTCCTTGCCGAGGAAGTGGTCGATGCGGAACACCGACTCTTCTGGCAGCACCTCGTGGAGCACCTTGTTGAGCTCTTTCGCGCTCTTGAGGTCGCGACCGAACGGCTTCTCGACGACGACGCGGGCGCCCTTGGTGAGGCCGACACGGGCAAGCCCCTGCACGACGTCTTCGAACAGGATGGGCGGGATGGCCAGGTAGAACAGC
>Ga0105245_10005617_pt1 | contig 11016 bp, 13 predicted proteins | sample KBSM54metaG_FD_81523 | JGI IMG/M metagenome (GOLD analysis project Ga0105245, IMG submission 81523) | Miscanthus rhizosphere microbial communities from Kellogg Biological Station, Michigan, USA - KBS M5-4 metaG | ecosystem: Host-associated > Plants > Roots > Rhizosphere > Soil | place...
CGCGCCTGAGCCCGGGGACCCGGCCCGCTAGCGGTGGCGGAGCGCCTTCAGCAGGTGGGCGCCGCGGGGCGCTCCGAGCCCGGTCACGTCGTCGTAGCCCTTCTTCGTGTGCAGCGACGTGTCCATGTCCGCCGTGCGCAGCGTGACCGAGGTGCCGTCCTTCTTGTTGACACCGTTGTTGTAGTCGCGGCGCAGCACGGAGACGGTCGAGCGAGCGGGCCTGATGTCGCGGATCGAGTGGCCCCCGGCCAGGCGGTAGATGGCGGGGTTGAGGAAGCCGTGGTGGAAGCGCGCCTTCTGGTCGGCCAGGGCCATGTAGCCCGCGAACAGCGGCGAGGAGAGGCTCGTGCCGCCGATGCGGTACTCGCCGTACTTCTTCTTGCCGTTGGGGAAGGTCTGGGTCTCGCCCTCGAGCATCCCCGAGTTCGGGTCGCCGTCCATCGAGATGTCCGGGACGACGCGGCCGTGGCCGCCGAAGCGCTGGGCGAGCTTCTTGGGGACGACCCCCTTCTGGTAGCCGGGCTCGCTGAACAGCCGCGTCGTGCCACCGCCGCTGCCGTAGAGGAAGCCACCGGGCGGGGTCGGATCCCACGTCGTGCCCGACTTGCCGGTCACGTGGGTTCCCCAGCCGGTCTCGAAGCGGTAGTTGTTGCGCGGACCGACCCCGAGGGTGGTGCCGCCGACCGCGGTCACCTTCGGGCTCGACGCAGGGTAGTCCGTCGCCGGGTGGCCGATCACGTGGGACTCGTCACCGTCGTCGCCGGAGGAGAAGTAGATGCCGATCCCTTCGGCGATTGCCTCCTGGTGGATCCGCTCCTCGACGCGGATGTGGACCTTGGAGACAGCCTCACCGATGTGCCCGTAGGAGTTGGTGATGACGTGGCCGACCCGGTGGTCGACGGCCCAGCCCAGCGCACGGACGAGCTGGAAGGTCGAGTCGGCGGCACCGACGTAGTGGATCCTGGCGCCGGGCGCCATCAGATGCACCGCCTCGAGGTCGAGCGTCTCCTCGCCGTACCAGCCCTGGCGGTTCTCCTCGTCGCAGGCATGGTGGCAGCCGTGGAAGACCTTCTGCTTGAGCTTCACGGGCGGCAGGCCGTGGCGCCGGCTGTAGGTGTTCACGTCCTTGCGGATCGTGGGCGCGGCGAACGCATCGATGATCGCGACCGTTTGGCCCGAGCCGTCGTTGCCGTGCTTGATCGCGCCGCGCACGCCGTAGGCGCCCTCGAGCTGATGCGGGCGGTAGCCGCAGGTGGCCCAGGGCTGCGTCTTGCCGTAGGCCGCCGGCATCTTCTTGCCGTACCTGCGCGCCCAGTAATGGCTGCACGGTCCCGCGTTCCTGAAGGCCGCAGGCGGCGGAGCCCCGGGCGCGGTGTCGGCCGAGATGCCGAGGGGCTGGGCGGGCTCCTCGGCGAGCCCCGCGACCCCGAGGATGTCGCCGGACAGCTTGGCCGGGATCGACAGCGGCTCGGCAGGCGCGCGGAGCCGCTGGCCATCGGACTTGAAGACTTTGAGGGAGGTGCTGAAGGCGCGGTCGACCTTGCCCGCGGTGCCGGTGGCGCTGACCAGCATCCTGCTCTTCGAGACGTCGGTGACGTCGAAGCCGTGGCTCGTGAGCCAGCGCTTGACCTTGCCGACCTGAGAGCGCCGCGGCGAGTAGCGCGCGCGGAACTGAGCGGGGCTGAGGTAGTGCCCGTAGTCCGGGCTCGACGGGTTGGACACCGCGCTGTCGAAGCTCGAGAGCCCCGCCTGGTCGCGCCACCGCAGGGCCACGGAGAAGTCGACGCTTCCGCGGGCGTCGGCGACTTCGGCGCCGGCGCTCGCGTACTGCGGGACGGTGCCCTCGATCACCTTCCGGGGGGCGCCCCGCGCCGGAGCGCCGGGTGCGACGACGACCGCGGTGACAGCCACGAGCCCTGCCATCGAGGCCCCAATGCCGATTCGCCTGCCCCGCGAACGTCTCATAAGCCTCCTCCACCCGGAGTCCTATCAGAGGCGAGCGGCCAAAAGCCCGCTCGTCGTGGGTCTGGGATCGGCCGCCGGCCAGTAATCTCGCGCCGTGGCAGACGCCGGTGAAGCGCTCAACGAGCTCGCGATCCAGCTCCGCGGCGAAGGGTCCGTGATCTCGCCTCACGTCCGCGACCCGGATGGCGAGGTTCCGGGGCTGGGGATGCTGGTCGCCGGCGGGCCGCGGGCTGCGGATGCGCCGGCGGAGTACGCGATCCTCTTCGAGTCGATCCGCGAGGGCTACCTCCTGCACTACGCCGACGCTCGGGTTGTCGACGGCGCCGACGACGACCTGGCCCTGCTCGCGGGCGACTACCTGTACGCGCGCGGCCTGGAGCGGCTCGCCGGCCTTGGCGACCTCGAGGCTGTCAGGGAGCTCTCCGACCTGATCTCGCTCGCTGCGCAGCTACACGCAGCCAACCACGGATCTCCCGACCCCGACGACGGTTCCGGGGCCCTGTGGCTGGCCTCGGCGATCACGGTCGCGGCCGGTCCTCCGCCCGGGCACGACGATGCCAAGCGGGCCCTCCGTGATGGGGATCCCGCCGCGTCGTGGGCCCTTTGGGAGGGCGCCGCCTCGGTGGCCGAGAAGGCCGGCCTCGCCGAGCGACTGGGCGGGGCCGCCGAGTCGATAGGCTTCCGGCCCCAATAAACGGGACGGTGCGCGCAAGGCGCGCGAGCACTCATCTAAGCCTGAATTTGGCCGACGCCGCCGACAAGACCAACGGGCCAGCGGGCGACGGTTCTCAGCCGAAGCCGCACCCCGCCGGCTACTTCGAGGGCGAGTCCATGAACCGCCGGCGTGCGTTTACCGTCGCCGGGCAGGCGGTGGGCGGGATCGCCGGGGCGATCATCGTGCTTCCGGCCGTGGGGTTCGCGCTCGCCCCGATCTTCGAGAAGCCGAAGGAGCTGTGGGAGAGCGTCGGGCTCACCAGCCGCTTTACGGACACGACATACAAGCCTGTGGTCTTCACGATCGTGGAGGGCATCGGCGAGGCCGGTAAGACGACGGCCTTCGTGCGACGAGGGTCCGAGAAGTACGACGAGAACCCCAACAGCTTCGTCGCGATCTCGACCCGGTGCGCCCACCTGGGCTGCCCGGTCAACTACGTCTCCGCGGCGGAGAGCTTCGTCTGCCCATGCCACGGCGGCGTCTACGACTTCCAGGGCAAGGTCATCGGCGGCCCCCCGGTGCGGCCGCTCGACCGCTTCCAGACGCGGGTGGAGAGGGGCCAGGTCCAGATCGGCCCCCGTTACAGCGTCACCTCGCAGCTCCAGCCCGTGCGGGCCAGGGACCCAGGCGAGTTCACCGGCGGGGTCTGGAACTACATCTATCCGCCGCGCCCGGACACGGCGCCGGCGCCATAGGCGGTTCGCGGTGAAGTTCCCCGACGTCCTCATCCCGCCCCCGCTCAAGAAGCCGCAGAAGCCGGGCACGAACGGCGGCAACGGCGCGAACGGCGGCACCCCCACCGACCGCGCCAAGGAGGCGCCGGCCGATCTCGTCGGCTGGCTCGACGAGCGCACGGGCGCCACCAGCTTCCTCACCGGGATGCTCTACCGGAAGGTCCCGAAGGGGACCAACTGGTTCTACACGCTCGGCTCGGCCACCCTCTTCGCTTTCGTCGTCCAGGCGGTCACGGGCGTGTTCCTCGCCATGTACTACGACCCGTCGCCCACCCAGGCCTACGGCTCGGTGACCCACCTCACCAACGACGTCTTCCTCGGCGAGTTCGTCCGCGGGATGCACAAGTGGGGCGCCAGCGTGATGATCATCCTGATCTACCTCCACATGGCGCGGACCTTCGTCTTCGGTGCATACAAGTACCCGCGCGAGTTGAACTGGATCATCGGCGTGACGCTCCTGATCCTCACGATGGTCATGGGCTTCACCGGTTACCTCCTGCCGTTCGACCAGCGGTCCTTCTGGGCCACCGTCGTGGGCGTGAACATCAACGGCACCGGGCCGTTCATCGGCCCGTACCTCAGTGACTTCTTACGCGCCGGCGCCGACTTCAACGCCGTGACCCTGTCACGGTTCTACGCGATCCACATGCTGCTCATTCCGGGGCTGCTCATCGCCCTGATCGGCGCGCACCTGTACCTCGTCGTCAAGCTCGGGACGACCGCGCCGCCGTGGATGCATCCCAAGCGCAACCGCGCGATCGCGAAGGAGGAGCGGGTGTGAACCGCGCTGAGAAGGAGCAATACCTCGTCGAGTACGAGCAGCTGAAGAAGCAGGGCAAGCCCTTCTTCCCTTACGCGGTGATGAAGGACTCCACGATGGCGCTGATCGTGGTGCTGGTGATCGTGGTGCTCTCGCTCGTGCTGGGCGCCGAGCAGGGCCCGAAGGCCGACCCGACGACCACCACCTACACGCCGCGACCGGACTGGTACTTCTTCTTCCTCTTCGAGGTGCTGCGGGTCCTGAAGCCCCCGTACCTGGTGCCGCTGGCGACAATCGGCATCCCGACGATCGCCATGATCCTGCTGTTCCTCCTGCCGTTCTACGACCGCGGGCCGGAACGCAGGCCGGAACGCAGGCCGGTCGCCATGACCGCGCTGAGCCTCACCATCGTCGTCATGGCCTACCTGACCTACAAGGGCGCCAACGCTGGGCCGCCGACAACGGTGGATTTGAAAGTGCCACCTCAATACGAAGCGGGGAAGCTCGTGGTCGCGCAATCGGCCTGCCTGGCGTGCCACAAGATCGGCGACAGCGGCAACGGCACCCTGGCGCCCGATCTGACGCATATCGGGTCGCGCATCCCGCGCGCGGCGATCCTCCGCTCGCTCGTGGCGGGCCCGAGCATCATGCCCTCCTTCAAGAGCCTGGGGGAGAAGAAGCTCAACGAGGTCGCCGACTTCCTCGCCTATCTGAAGTAGCCAGGCTGCTGCACTGAGTGCCGATCCAGCGCGGTCATGGCCACCACCTCCACGCCACTTCCCAATCGCGAGTCCGGCGAGTTCGCGGGCGAGGTGCGGACGATGTTCGACCGCATCGCGGGCGTCTACGACCTGATGAACACCGCGATGACCGCGGGCATGCACCATCGCTGGCGCCAGCGAGCCGCCGAGCTCGCCGAGCTCGAGCCGGGCAGCGCGGCGCTCGATGTCTGCTGCGGCACCGGGGACCTGGCGCTCGAGCTGAGCCATCGGGTCGGTCCGGAGGGGACCGTCGTCGGCTGCGACTTCTCCGAGCGCATGCTCGAGGCGGCCACGAGCAAGGCGGCCGAGTGCGGCGCCGCGAACGTGCGCTTCGAGTGGGCGGACGCGCTCGAGCTTCCGTACGAGGACGGCTCGTTCGACGCCGCCACGATCGGCTTTGGGGCCCGCAACCTGGAGGACCTCGACCGTGGGCTCCGCGAGCTCGCCCGCGTCCTGCGCCCGGGTGGGCGCCTCGTGATCCTGGAGATCACCCAGCCGCAACGGCCGCCGCTGTCGGCCTTCTTCTCGCTGTGGTTCGATCGCCTCGTCCCGATGCTCGGGACGCTCGCCGGGGACCGAAGCGCGTATAGCTACCTGCCGGAGTCCGTGAAGCGCTTCCCGCCGCCGCACGGGCTCGCGGAGCGGATGGACGCGGCGGGCTTCGGCCGAATCCGCTACTTCGTGCTCGCGGGCGGCATCATCACTATCCACGCGGGCGCCGCGAGCGCCTGATACCCCACCGCCTGGGAGGGACCGAAGCGATGGATGACAAGGGAGGCTCGAGTTGAACCGCACGGCGGTCCCGCCGCCGGTCACGATGGTGCTCGACGCCGCCGACGCCTGGCTGCCGATGCGGATGGAGGCGGTCGAGGAGCGCCTGCGCCTCCTGGTGGAGGGGCACGGCGACGACCTCGCGGCGGACGCCGGCGCGACCCTGGCGGCCGGCGGCAAGCGCCTGCGCCCGATGCTCGTGCTGCTCTGCGCCGGCCCGGGAGCGGGCGAGCCGGCGGTCCGCGCGGCCGCCGCGATCGAGCTCGTCCACATGGCGACCCTGGTGCACGACGACGTCCTCGATGCTGCTCCGCTGCGGCGCGGCCGGCCCACGGTCGTCGCCCAGTCCGGCCGTGACCGGGCGCTCGCGGTCGGCGACCTGCTCTTTTCCCGGGCCTTCGCCGAGCTTGGCCACGACGGCAGCGAGCGCCAGGTCGAGCTCCTGTCCGGCGCCTCCGTGGCGCTCGCCCTCGGCGAGCTCGCCCAGCGTCGGGACGCCTTCGACATCTCGATCTCGGCCGAGCGCTACCTGGACCGGTGCGGGCTGAAGACCGCCCGGCTCTTCGAGTGCGCCTGCCAGATCGGCCGCGCCGGCAAGGGTGGTGAGCTGGCAGCGAACTCCGCCGAGCCGGACCTGCCGCTGGAACGGGCGCTGCAGACCTTCGGCCGCGAGATCGGGCTCGCCTTCCAGCTGCTCGACGACGTGCTGGACGTCACCGGCCCCCCGGAGCGCACCGGCAAGGCCCGCGGCACCGATCTGCTCGACGGCACCGTCACGCTCCCGCTGATCCTGGCCCGCGAGGAGGATTCCTCACTGGCGAAGATCGACCTGCGGGAGCTGGACGCGGATGGCGCCGTGGACGTCTGCGACCGGGTTGCGGCGACCGGCGCGCTCGAGCGCGTCCGGGTGGACGCCCGGGGAAGGGTCGAGACGGCCAAGCACGCCCTGGTCACCTCCGGGCTGCGCCCCGAGCAGCGCCAACTCCTCGACCTCGTCGCGGACGGCGTGGTGGAGCGCTACTCCTAGCGCCTAGAAGTCTTCAGGAAGGATGTTGTCGCCGTTGAGGGCGGCGACAAAGCGATCGATCTGGTCCTCCATGTTGGCCCGGACCAGGATGTTGAGATCGTCGAGGACCCTTTCGGTGCCGTGGTCGAGCTCCTCGTCGAGCCGGTCGACGACGTCCTGGCTGTAGCGGCCGCCGCCGTTCCACTCACACTCGGGGCACCGTAGGGCAACCTGCCAGTGGCGCTCGCTTGCCGGCGCCCAGTCGGTGGGATAGACGAGGTCCGACCCGCACTCGGGGCAGATGTGGAGATCGCCGCGGCGTCGCCGCTGGCCGCGGGACCCAGGAGTCTCGAAGACGCTCGGCTCGAGCCCTCGGTCGAGGTGGCTTCCCTTGGCTGTTTCCCGGTCTCCCATTCGAAAGGTCTATCGACTGGACCACTCAGATGCTTTAGGTATTACACCCCATCAACATGCGGGATACGCACTAGTTGCGGTATGGATCAGGGATGAAGCTCCCGACCTGCACTACGCGGGCCGGGCGCGGGCGGTTCACAGGGGCGCTGGAGCTACTCGTTCTCGCGGAAGTTCAGGTAGTAGCGCGATGGCGTCGGGCCGCGCTGGCCCTGGTATTTCGACCGTGTGGCATCGCTTCCATAGGGGTGCTCGGCGGCGGTGCTCATCCGCAGAAACGAGATCTGGCCGATCTTCATCCCCGGATAGATCGCGATTGGCAGGTTCGCGACGTTCGAGAGCTCGAGCGTGAGATGGCCGCTGAAGCCCGCATCAACAAATCCCGCCGTGCTGTGGATCAGCAGCCCGAGGCGGCCGAGGCTCGACTTCCCCTCCAATCGAGCAACCAGGTCGTCGCCCAGCGCCACCCGCTCTCGCGTCGATCCGAGGACGAACTCCCCGGGGTGGAGGATGAAGGCTTTCCCGTCGTCGACCTCGACGAACTCCGTCAGGTCGTCCTGCGGCTCCTTCGGGTCGATGTACGGCGTCGTGTCGTTGCGGAAGACCCGGAAGTAGCGGTCGACGTGAAGATCGACCGACGACGGCTGGATCGCGTCGTCCGTCAGCGGCTCGATCACGATCCCCCCGCCCTTGAGCTCCTCGCGGATCGTCCTGTCGGACAGGATCATGCGCGGCAGCGTATATCCGGCCGAGGCAGACCTGTCTGACAGGGAGCGTGCCGCTCGGCCGGCTTTAGGTGCCGAGGCCCGTACGTCAGTACCATCCGGAGAGATGCCAAACGTTGGACCGCTTGAGCTGATCGTCGTCCTCATCATCGCCTTGGTGATCTTCGGGCCGAAGCGCCTGCCGGAGCTGGGGCGGTCGATGGGCAAGGGAATCCGCGAGTTCAGGGGATCGATCTCGGGCAAGGACGACGACGAGGACGACGACGACGATGAGAAGTCGTCGAAGCCCGCCGCGATCGAGGGCGCGCAGGATGCCGATGAGCCCGTCGAGGGCGAGGTCGTTACCAACCAGAGATCCTGAGCCGTGGCCCGAGTAAGGGCGGCGAAGTTCGAGGATCAGCTCACGCTTGTCGAGCATCTCGATGAGCTGCGCAACCGCATCATCATCTCGGCGGCAGTGCTCGTCGTCGCGTGCGGGCTGTGCTTCTGGCAGAACCACCTCCTGCTGGAGATCGCCAACCACCCGCTGCCCAAGACCGTCAACGGCCAGGACCTGAAGCCGATCACCTTCGGGGTCGCCGAGCCCTTCATGAGCACCCTGAAGGTCTCGATCTACGCGGGCATCCTGATCGCGTTGCCGGTGATCCTCTACGAGCTGTACGCGTTCCTCCTGCCGGCGCTGAAGCCGACCGAGAAGCGCCTCATCCTGCCGTTTCTGATCCTGGTCCCGGTCCTCTTCATCGCCGGGGTCGTGTTCTCGTACTTCGTGGTCGTTCCCGCCGCGGCCAAGTTCCTCTTGAACTTCAACCAGACCGAGTTCAACGTGCAGGTTCGGGCGAGCGACTACTACGGGTTCCTGCTGACGACCCTGCTCGCGCTCGGGCTCGTCTTCCAGATCCCGATGGGCGTCGTCGCCGTGACGCGGCTCGGGATCGTGACGCCCAAGCAGCTCTCCCAGAACCGCCGCTACGCGTACCTGATCCTGATCGTCATCGCGATGCTCCTCCCGGGGACCGACCCGGTGACGATGCTGATCGAGGCAGCCCCGCTCCTCATCCTCTTCGAGCTCTCGCTCATTCTGGCCCGAATGATGGGGACGCCTCGCAGCGCTGGCGATACGAGCAGTCCCGCTGAGCCGGAGCCTCCGGGAACCCCCGCAAGCTAGGCTCATCGCCCATGCTCTTTGACCTTCGCGGAAAGCGCAGGCACGTCGTGCAGGTGTCGTTCGCGATGCTCGCTCTGCTGTTCCTGGTCGGCTTCCTCGGCTTCGGGATCGGTGTCGGCGGCGGCCCGGGTGGGATCTTCGACGCGCTCGGCATCAGCAACAGCAGCAACAGCAGCGGCTCGGCGAACGCCGTCTACCAGGACCACATAGACAAGGCGAACGCGAAGCTCGCCAAGAACCCGAAGGACACGCAGGCCCTTCTGACCGTCGCCAACAACGAGTACCTGCTCGGCAAGTCGGGCGTGAGCCAGGATCAGACGACCGGCCAGTTCACGGTCACCAACGACGCGCACACGAATCTCGGGGACGCCGCCGACGCCTGGAGCAAGTACCTCAAGCTCAACAAGGGCAATCCGGACCTGAACACGGCCTACAACATGGTCAACGTCTACGTGATCCTCAATGACGGCCCTGGGGCGATCAAGACCCAGACCGCGATCGCCCAGGCCAAGCCGAGCCAGCAGTCCTACGGCCAGCTCGCGTTCTTCCAGTACTTGACCGGCGATATCTCGGGCGGCGACCAGTCCAAGGACAAGGCCATTTCCCTGGCGCCCAAGAGCCAGCAGAAGCAGCTCGAGACCCAGCTGTCCCAGGCCCGCAAGCAGGGCCTCCAGGTCCAGAAGCAGCAGCAGCAGGCCAAGCAACAGGCGAAGCAGCAGGGCGGCGGCTCGACGACGACGCCGAACCCGCTCCAGAACCCGTTCGGCGGGGTCGGCGCGACCCCCAGCCCCACCCCCACCCCCGCCCCGTAGCTCGCCTCCCGAGCGCCTGCGCGGGCCATGAGCCTCCCGCTACCATCCTGCGCCGCCGGGCCGTTAGCTCAATTGGTAGAGCAGGGGCCTCTTAAGCCCAAGGTTGAAGGTTCGAGTCCTTCACGGCCCACCTTCCCACCTCCGCCCGATGTCCCGGAGCATCGCCGGGTACACGATCAGGTGCCGGAACGGCTTGATCGCGGCGAGGTAGCCCTCCCCGAGAAGGCCGTTGGGCTTCACGTAGACGGCCATCTGTCCCCGGTAGCCGCCGGTTCCCTCCCGGACCCACCCCATGTGCATGATCCCGTGGACGGTCCGGTTGGCGATCTCGGCGGCCATCTCGTCGTCGGTCACGTACAGCGGGCTGAACGGAAGCGCGTCGAACTCCGGGCGGGTCTCAGTCTGGCGCAGATCCGCCGGTAGGCGGTCCCGGAGCGTCGGCACCCGTGAGCCGAGGCCGGCGTCCGGGCGGTCCCACCCCAGAAGCTCCCCCAGCTTCCACCGGATGGCGAAGAGGGCTCGAACGGCCCCGAACGAGCTTCGGGACGGGTCGAACGAGGCCGCGATCCGGACCAGCCGCGGGAAGTCTTCCGGGCCGCCCGGCGTCGGCAGCGCCCATACGTCTTCGATCCGGAAGTCCCGGGTGAGCTCGTGGATCCGCCACGGCCGGGACGTCTGGGCGCTATCGGGGAGTCTCATCGGTGCCCTCGCGCCCTACCGTAAGCCCGGCGCGCCGGGCGTACCGTGCGCGTCGTCACCTCGAGTATTGGCCAGCTGGCCAATAGGCTTGTGCGGAGGGCGATGTCCGTGCACGACGAGTAGCCCGGCCTCGCGCGCGGGTCGGCGCGTCCCAGCCGCTTGTTTGAGCACGGCGCCAGCCGGGGTAGGGTTGACCCGCCGGGCTTCAGCGAGCCACGCTGAGACCCCGGCATGACCATGGAGAGCATGGAAGCGGACGTCGACCAGCGCCTCATCAAGGCACTCGGTCATCCCCTGCGCATGAGCGTGCTGGCGATCCTCAACGCCCGGGTGGCCAGCCCCAGCGAGCTCGCCAAGGAGCTCGGGGAGCCGCTCGGGAACGTGGCCTACCACGTGAAGATCCTCGAGGAGACCGGGGCCATCGAGCTCGTGAGGACGGCACCGGTCCGCGGGGCGCTCGAGCACTTCTACCGGGCGACGACCGACGTCGAC
>Ga0105245_10005620_pt1 | contig 11016 bp, 8 predicted proteins | sample KBSM54metaG_FD_81523 | JGI IMG/M metagenome (GOLD analysis project Ga0105245, IMG submission 81523) | Miscanthus rhizosphere microbial communities from Kellogg Biological Station, Michigan, USA - KBS M5-4 metaG | ecosystem: Host-associated > Plants > Roots > Rhizosphere > Soil | place: Michigan...
ACCAACTCGCCCACCCAACAACCAACTCGCCCACCCAACAACCAACTCGCCCACCCAACAACCAACTCGTTCACAGATCCCGCCTGCCCCCCGGTTCTCGCCACTTTCCGTGTTGGAATTGCAACATTCATTCGTTTCCGAAAAGCACGGTTCGTTTCACAATCCGAGCGCGAGGCGATTTAACTCGGCGACGCCATGTTGGGTTTCCAACATCCGCTCGCGGATGGGAACAGCGGGGAGTCCCTAGGGCGCAGCACCACGTACACCACACACCACACGCCACACGCTGCACGCCACACGCTGCACACCACACGCCGCGCACCACGGACACGTTGCGATGTCTCGTGTGTTCGCGGCCTTTAGATGCCTTCTTCGCGTTTGCGTCTTGCGATGGCGGCGAGATCGAAGAGTTGCACGTTGGCAACGACGACGTGTTCGGCAGGTTCGGAGGCGGCGATGATGGCGCGCATTTGACGGAAGTAGCTTTGATGTAAGTCGCGCAAGCGCTCGAGATCCGAGCTCGAGACCGAAAACACGTTGAAGGAAAACTGACCCGGCGAGCCCTGCGCGAGGCGCTCGATGCCGACACGCGCCCACCATTCCTTTAGTTGTCGCTCGCGCGCCGGGTCCGAGCGGGTGTCGACACTGAGCGCGGATGCAGGCAGGTAGCGCCCGCGTTTGCGCACGATTTGCCCACTTTCTTGCAGCGCGGCGAGGCAACGAGTTTCGTCTTCGAGGCTGATGCCCAAGTGCTCGGCAATCCAGCCAGGCACGTGACGCGGGAGTTCTGCGTAGTGCCGGAGTTCGAGCGCGCGTGACACCGCGGGCAACCACGGAAGCTCGTATGCGGATCGCCGGTGGGCTTGCACCGCTTGCCAGGCGCGTTTCGCCGAAGGCAGAGTGAGCGGATCGTGAAACATGGCAACGAAATCGAGTAAGCGCAGTGAAGCCGCTTCGAACAGCGCGAAGAAGTCGGGCAAGCGTGGTTCTGCCGCGCCTGAGAGCCAGCGTGCGATGGCGTAGCGGCTGAACCCGGTGCGTCGCGCGAGCTCGACCACTGGAGTGTTGCCGCGCACTTCGTCCAAGAGGCGAGCAACGCCTGCGGCCGTACCGAGTGACACTTCGGCGAGCCAGCTCGGAGGCGAAGCGAAGAAGTTTCGCAATGCGTCGCGCGCTGGTGGGTTCAGTCGCGCCTCAGCGGCAAACAGCGTGGCCGCCGTGGGACTGCGCCGCCCTGATTCCCATGCGTAAACGACGTTGGTGCTGTAGCGGAGCCGCCGACTCAGCGCGACTTGCGAGCGCTTACCGCGCAGCGCCCGCACGAAGTCGCCCGCCAAAGCCTGGTAGTTCAGGGGCATGTCACGCAGAATCGCACATTCTCACTGGCTTTTTACAGCACAAATGCCGCGCGTACCCGGCCATATAGTGCAAATTTGCACAGCGCAGTGTCAATCCGCGTGACGGAATGTGCGAGCTCACACTAGCACCGCCTCACAACACTGGTAGAAGCCTCCCAGGAGCACTGAGTGAAGCTGGGCCGTGCCACGAAATTCCAAGTCGGCGCCCCGGCTACGGCCGCCAGCAAGCCGTGGCGGCTCGCGCTGTGGGCGCCGCTCGCGCTCATTTCGCTGCTTTTGCTGGGCTGCGCCGGCGGCGGGCAAACGGGTGGCGAAAGCCCGATCATCGGCGAGCCGACGGGCTGCAATCCAGCCCCCACGCTCGAGCCCATCGCGCCCGACACGGTGGCGAGCAACGGCGCTTCGGCGAACACGCTGCTCGCCTCGCTGACGATGTTGCCGAGCGCCACTCTCACTTCGCCCATGGGTAACTCGAGCCAACTCGGCTTTTCCTTTCACTACCAAGGGCCAACCCAATACTCCCCGCATTGCGGCCTGCTCGAGGTGGCCACCGCGGTCGACGTGACGAGCAGCGACGGCAAATGGTCACTGCATGCGGTGCCCGTTTCGCTCGTGGCAGCGTCCGCGAAATCGGCCGAATTCGAACTCAAAGGCGCCGCGACGACACTCGGCATCGACGTCACGCGCTTCGGACTCGATCCGGCGGTTCACGCGAGCGACTCGTTCACGCTGAGCTTCTCGTGGACGAACGGCGTGGCTCGAGGACACATCGCCCTCATCAGTAGCGATCCGAACCAAACCGACACGGTCACCATCGTCGGCTCGTTCTAAACTGCGCGCTCGCCGCAACTCGCCGGAACCCCCAAAACGGCTGCGCAGAGCCGGCTGCTGCCGAGTATCGAAAACCCGCGCGGGAGCGCATTTATCGGCCACCGCGCCGGGCATGACGACGGAGCGGGCACGGGTCCCTTCCCAAATTGGGGCTGTACGAGTAAGCATTTCGATCGAGAAATGCCCTCGCTGAGCTCCAGCATCGTGAACCAACAGGTGGCGTCGGTGCGCGACGTGGAGGAGGCGCTATCCCGGCAATCCCTATACGGGGGTGACCTGGTCACCAATCTGCTCGAGCTGGCGACCGTGAGCGAAGAACGGCTGACGCTCGTCGTCGCCGAAAGCCACGATCTGGAGCCCGCACCGATCGGTGAACTACCGGTGACCCCGGATGCCGTGCGCCGGCTCGTGCCCGGCGATCTTTCCCATCGCTTCGCGCTCTACCCGCTGGAAGAGCAGGCGGGCTCGCTCGTCGTTGCCGTCGCTGAACCGCTGCCCGCGGAGACGGAAAACGACCTCGCGTTTTCACTCGGGGTCACGCTCGTGCAACGCATCGCGCTGCTCGTCCGAGTGCGTCAGGCCATCGCGAGGGACTACGGCACACCGCTCGATCGACGCTCACTCCGCGTGCTCGCCAAACTGGCCGGCATGCCCGATCCGAGCCCGAGTTCGCTGCCGGTGCGACCCCGCGCGGAAGATACGGCCAAGCGCCCGCCCACGGTGCGCCCGGACAACCAAGCCGAGCAAGCGGCGCGCGTCGCTGAAACGGCCGTCCGCGCCTCCGAGCCGCGCGTCCCGCGTGCGCCGGCCGTTCCAGACCTCACGAGTTTCGCCAAGCGCGAAGCCAAAGCCGCGTCGCGACGTCTCGGTCCGGTCACCGCCGCGATGGCCGAGAAAGGCCTGCTCGACGCCGAATCGCGCGATGACGTGCTGCGCGCATTCTTCGACTTCGCGGCCCAATATTTCGAATATGCCGCGCTCTTCGCCGTACAAGGCGATCTCGCGGAAGGCCGCGACGCACAAGGTTCCGGCGCCGCGCGAGCACGCGTGGTGGGGATCGGCGTGCCGCTCGATCTGCCGAGCGCCATGTCGCGCGCTCGCGACGCGGAAAGCTTCGAGCTCACCCGCTTGGGAAGTGGCGGGCTCGACGGCGCGTTAGCGAAGGACTTGGAGCGCCGCCCCGGACGCTCGGTGCTCTTTTTGCCGATCCGCGTGCGTGGCCGCACCATGCTGATCTTGTACGGCGATCACGGCGATCGAGACGTCGAGCTCAGCGCCGTGGGCGATGTCATCTCGTTTGCTCCGCTCGTCAGCACGGCATTCGAAAATCTGATCCTGAAGCGCCGCATGCGCGGCAAAGGCGGCGAACTCCCGCGCAATCCGTCACTCGCCGGCCGCGTGCGGGAGCCGACACCGCCCATTCCGAGCGTCGGCGAACGCGCAGCGGCGCTGGCTTCGGTGATTGAAGATCGCGTCGGAGTGCGCAACTCACTCTTGCCCCAGCCTGAGGTGAAAGCGCCGAGCGTTGCCCCGGCAGCCACTCCAGCCACGGCCGCACCACGCGCATCGGTCCCCGTGCCGCCTAGCGCTTCACTGCCTGCTCCGCGTGCTTCCGCGCCAGTGCCGCCGAACCCTTCGGTCCCGGCGCCGCGTGCTTCCGCGCCGGTGCCGCCGCGCGCATCGGCTCCAGCGGCCAGTGCTTGGGGGCCAGCACCGCCGAGCGTGTCACTCCCGCCACTCAACGTTTCGATCCCCGCGCCGCCCAGCGCCTCAGTGCCACCGAGCACGTCGGTGCCACCGAGTTCTGGCCTCGCGCGCCGGGTGATCTCCATCGGCCCAGCAGCGCCCGCGAGTCCCTCGGCTCCTCTGGCCGCGCCCGTGTCGGCTCGGCCCAGCGCGCCCGTGTCACGCGCCGCCGAGCCCCCGGAAGACGGCTGGAACGCAGCCCCGGTTTCGAGCCCGGACCCGCCTTCGTTCGGGCGACGCGAGCCGGGAACGCACCCCGGCTTCGGCAGCGCGCTCGAACGCAAGCGCCTACCGATCGACGAGGCCCCTCCATCATCGCGCAGCGGCTCGCTGCCTCGTCTACAGCTCGTGCCAGAAGCGCAACCCGCCGCCGCTGCTGCCGACAGCAGCCCAGACATCAGCGTCGAATCCGGCGAGCTTTACGAGGACGACGTACCGCCGAGCTCGGGCGTGCCACTCGCGCCGGCGTCGCGCTCACTCGCTTACAGCGCACGCCCGTTGCCGCCGCGTGACGTGTCACGCGAGCAAGGCCTACCGAGCGTCATCGTCGATCTAGCCAACGACTGTCGTGAGCTCGTCAATGCGCTCGTGCAGGGGAATCCGAGTGCGGGTGACAAGCTCGTGCAGATCGGCGACCCCGCGATCACGGCGCTGGTCGCGGTGTTCCCCGGTCCCATCACTCAGGAGCTGCGGCGCGGCGGCGCAGAGGCTCCCAGCAAGGCTTCCGATTGCGGCCCGATCCTGCGCACGCTGGCGCGCATGGGCACGCGTCCGGTTCCGTTTCTCGCGGTGCGCACCGGCGACGGCGATCCGAACATCCGCGCCTGGGCCACACGTCTACTCGGCGAGATGCCCAGCGCGGAATCAGCCACCGCCGTCGTCCGCCGCTTGACGGACGAAGACGCCGAAGTGCGTCGCGCGGCGCTCGCCGCGGGACATCTGCTGCTCACTCACACCGAACCGGCCGAAGCCGTGCAAGCGAAGATCGCCGAAACGGTGAGCGACGTCACGCGTTCGGAAGAGAGCCGCCACTCACTCATCGAGGCGCTCGCCGAACTGCGAGCGCCTCTGGTGATCCCCACGTTGGTACGCCTGCTCGAAGACGGCTCGCCCGATATCGTGCGCTCCGCTCAGTGGGCGCTCACCGTCATCACGCGTCAGGATTTCGGTACCAAAGCCGCGCTCTGGGAGGAGTGGTGGCTCGCCAATTCCAGCCGCCACCGCATCGAGTGGTTGATCGATTCATTGCTGCACGAAAGTCAGGAACTGCGCCGCTCCGCGGGAGACGAGCTCAAGAGTCTGACCAAAGAATATTTCGGTTACTACGATGACCTACCGAAGAAGGAACGCGAGCGCGCGCAGGAGCGCTACCGCGAATGGTGGGGAACCAAGGGCAAAGCCCGCTTCCACTGACCCCCGACTCGACGCCCGCTTTCGTCCATGGCAGTCATCCCTGTCGCATGATCGAATCGCCGCGAGACACCCGTCGCACCGACACCGAAGCCTTCTTCGATCCCGGTTTGCGTGCGGCCAACGTGGCTCTCTCTGGTCGCAAGCGGCGCGAAGTCAGCCGCCTCACCTCGCTCGAGTTGCGCTTTACTGATCCGCGCAGCGGCCCGTGGGAAGCGCTCGCCTTGTTCTCGGTAGCACTACTCAGCGTGCTGGTCGTCGTCGGGATCTGGCTGCTGTAAACCCCGCGCGTGGGCGCGGCGTCCGGCACGAAAACCGGACGCTACCCGCGAGCGCACGCGCCTTACTTGTCGCTCGAATCGCCGCCGGTCTTCACCGGGCCTGATTTCTTGCCGCCAGTGAGATCGATCTCATACTCGACGTTGTGCTCTGGGCCCGTGTACGCGGGGACGATCACGGCCTTCATCGCGCGCTCGACGCACTTGCCGACGGGGTTGTCATCGTACGGGGCCGTCAGCGTGAGCGACTTCACGTGGCCATCGTTCTGGAAAACCATCGACACTGTGGTCTTCGTGTCGGGCGCCTTGGTGGACTTCACCTTCTTGCCCTTCTTGTCTTTCACGTCTTCCGTCACGGACTCGGGACAGCTCTCGGCCGAGCGCGCTGCGCGATGCAACTCGAGGTCCGCCTGCTTGTCGTCCCACTGACGTTGCTTCTCGTCTTCGGTCGGGCCCGACGTGTCCGCGTAGTCAGCGGAGTTGCGCGAATTTTTCAGCTGCTGGTCACCGAGCTGCTCCTGTTCGGCGATGAGTTCGTCCGGCGTTTTGACGGTGTTCGATCCGTAGGAAGGACCACCACAAGCCACGACCGCCAACGCCAATAACCCGAAATATCGCTGCTCCATAGCCGGGCACCTTAGCATTACTGCCGAGAAATTTTGGAAATTCGCGGGCTCCTCAGCGGGCGCTTTTCGCCCCGAAAGCAGGCGTTCTGCGGGTCAGCCGAAGGCGCGCTGCGGGTGGATTTTTTCGAGCGCGCCGCCCGACTGCGGGGGCAACGCGACTCCCCTGCTGCCCAACACCGCGGACCGCCTTTCGACGGCGCGCCGCTCTCCACGCAACTCCGCCGCCGGCCGCACCGACAGTGGCTCCAAGTGTTTGCTCCGACTCACGGAGCTTGGAGATGACCCATGTTGCACGCCCGTTTTTCGATGCTGAGCTGTGTTTTGAGCCTTTCCGCCGCTGGCCTGGGCCTCGCTGGTTGTTCCAGCGACTTCGACGCTTGCACCCCGGGGGCATGCCCTGAGCCGAGCGCGGGCAGTGCCGGCCAAGCCAGCGCGCCGCAGGGCGAGAGCGCGGGAGCCGCGGGCGAGGACGCGGGAATGGCGGCGACGGCCACCGGCGGAGCCACCTCGCCGGACGCCCGTGCGGCCGCGGCTCATACGCGAGAAGTCGGAGCTGACCGCGGCACTTCTGCGCCTGACCAGACGCCGCCGACCGTCGTCAGCGTGAGCCCTGCAGATGGCGCGCTGGGCGTGAGCCGGGACGCCCAGCTCGTCATCACCTTCAGCGAAGCCATGGACGAGCCGAGCGTGCAGGGCGCCTACACATCGGCGGATCTTCCCGCCGCGAGCGTGAGCTTTTCCTGGAATGACGCCGGCACGGTGCTCACGCTCACGCCCGCGTCGAACCTGAAATACGCGACTGGCGCCACGGACGCGGACGGCAGCCTGGCTTTCGCCGCGCAAAGCTATGTCTACTCGTTGAACGGCGCGGCTACCGACCTGGCAGGCAACGCTCTGACGCCCGCCTCGTATCGCTTCAGCACCCTGCGTCAAGCCAGCTTCGAGCTCGGCGCGATCGCCGCTCAGACCGGCACTTGGACGACGAGCGCGGGCGAAGCCAGCGGCGCGTGCTCTCGGCACCCGGATTCGAATCAACCCCCGAGCGTGTGCGTCGGCGGCGACGGAGCGGGCGGGCGCTCCGTCGGCCTCCTCAGCTTCGACTTGGCTCCGTTGCCTGCCGGGATCGTCGCGTTTGCGAGCGCCACCCTGAGCGCGAGCAGCGTGCGATTCGGCGATGTCGCTCCGCTCGGCGAGAACGATATCGAGCGCGCCGCCTTCGCGGCGCTGGATGACTCGGCGCTCAGCGCAAGCGTCACCGAGAGCCTGGGTTCGTTTTTCGACGATGCGGCGTTGCGCCAAAGCGCCGAAGGCGTCGCGTTCATCAGTGCGAAGGACGTGACCGCATCGGTGAAGGATGACTACGAACGGCGCGCGTCCCACGAGACACGCTCTCAGTTTCGCATCGCTTTCGGCAACGCGGGTCCAGGCAACGGCAAGCGCGACATCGAGCTGGTCACGAGCAGCATCCGCTTGTCGACGGTGTTTTTGATCCCGTGAGAGCCACGCGGACTCGACCTGGAGTGGACAGCAATGTCGACGAAAATCCCCAAAATTTCGCGCCTCCGCGCGACGACATGGTGCCTCGGCGGGCTGGTCTTCGCCTGTTCGAGTGACCCGCACGATTGCGCCGAGACGCGTACTTGCCCGCACCCCTACGGCTACGTCGAAGCCGGCACCCCGGCAGACGATGGGCGAGCGTGGGGCGAAGCCGGGGCGGGAGGCGATCCGCTCTGGCCATCGCCCAGAGGTTCGGGTGACACGACGAACGCCGGTGAAGGCGGCGAAGCAGGAGCCGCGGGCGAAGCCGGCGCGCCTGAGTCGCCGAGTGCCGACACTGCGCCTCGCGTGCTCAGTGTGAGCCCCGCCGACCACGCGATCGGCGTCACGAACGATACGAAGATCGTGGTCACGTTCGACCGACCGATGGCAGAAGCCGTCACCGAAGCCGCATTTCACGGCACGGATCTGCCACCGAGCTCGGTCACCTTCAGCTGGAACACGCGCGATACGGTGCTCACCATCACGCCGTCCGCGCCGCTCATTTACGCCGCCGCCACGCCGTCCACCGATGGCAGCGTGCCGTTCCCGGCGAAGCAATATCACTTGGCGTTCGATGCCACCGCGCGCGACCGTCAGGGGCGCTCGCTCGAACCCGTGACGAGCGTGTTCAGCACGTTGCGTGAGCTGTCGGTAGCGCTAGCACCCGATCCCGAACGCTCGGGAACGTGGACGAACGGCGAAGGCGAGGGCCTGCACGACTGCACGCGCCAAACCCAACCTCCCTATGTGCCGACCGTGTGCGTCGGTGACGATCTCCAAAACGTCAAATACGACGGCTTTTTGAGCTTCGATCTCACGCCGCTGCCACCCGGTCTAGCGAACATCTCCAGCGCTCGCCTGCTGGCCCACGGCCTCGTTTACGGCACGCCCGATCGCTTGGGCGAAAGCTCGCTCTCGCACATGAGCTTCGCCGAGCTCGACGCGAGCACCCTCAACGCGAAGGCCACACCGCTGACCGCATTCTACGGCCTCGTGCTCCCGAGTGGCAGCCCGCTCGCGCTGAGCGTCGATCTCAGCCACGCGCTCACAGAAGACTATCAAGCCGGCAAAGCGCGCTCGCAATATCGACTGAGCTTCGACCACGTCACCCCCAATGGCATTTGGGATGACGTGGAGCTGCCCACTAGCAAAATTCAACTGAGCGTCAACGCGCTGCTTCCCTGACTCAAGTCGCGGCGCGTTCGAGGCGCGCTTCGGCAGCGGCCACCGCCGGAACCAACGTCGCATCGACTGGAGCCACCAAAGAGACGACCTCTTCCGGTGAAGCGCCGGCCTCGATCGCGGTGCGGGCCGCGGCCGACCCGGTCAAGAGATCGAACGCGGGATGTTCGGTTTCGAACTCGTACGGCGTGTTGCGGAACGCGAACGCTTCCGGAGCCTGCGCGCGAGCCAGCGAGATCAAGCGCAAGTACGTCGCGACCGGGCGAAACAATTGCGCGCTCGTCACGTGCAGCATCACGCCGCGGCACACCTGTCCGGCGTGCTTCTCGAACGTCGGCCGAAACGACACCGGGCGGACTTGCACGCCGGGAACGCCGGAAGCGATCAGCGCCTGTGCCAACGCCTCACCATCCAAAAATGGCGCGCCCACCAGCTGAAATGGCGCTGTCGTCCCGCGGCCTTCCGATAAATTCGTGCCCTCGACCAGACAGCCACCGGGATAAACCAGAGCGGTCTCCGCAGTGGGCATATTGGGCGACGGCATGATGAACGGCCGACCCCACGCCTCGGCGGTGCGAGTGCGCTCCCAGCCCAAATTCGGCACTACCGAAAGCGCTCCGGCGGCGCCCAGGGTTTTGCCGTCGGCTTCGATGAACTGCGCGACGAGTTCACCGATGGTGAGCGCATGCCGGATGGGCAAGGCTTCGAGGCCCACGAACGACAAGAAGCCGGGCTGCTGCGGCGCGCCTTCGAGCGTGGTCGGATCGCCGGAAATCGGGTTTGGGCGATCGAGCACCACGGTGTGGATGCCGGCATCGGCCGCGGCGCGTGCCGCGATCAGCGCCGTCCACGCGTAGGTGTAGTAGCGAGAGCCAACATCGGCCAAATCGATCAAGAGCAGATCGATTTCAGCGAGCTGCTCGGGCGTCGGACGCAGCGCTTCCTTCGTCGTGCCGTACAAGCTGTAGATCGGCGTTTGCCCTTCTTGCGCTTGCGAGCCCACGGCTTCTTCGGCTTGCGCCACGGCATCGAGCCCATGCTCGGGGGCGAAGATCAGCCGCGGTGAAGCACCGAGCTCCTCCAACACCGAGAGCAAATGCCGGCCGCGACGATCGACCGCCGCCGCGTGCGTCAGCACGCCCAAGCGACTGCCGCGCAAGCGACGACGGAGCGCAGAAAGCTGACCCGTGAACAGTTGATCGACTCCGCAAAGCATAGCTAGATGACCCTTCGGGTTGAGAGCAGTGAAGCCGCCGCGACCCGAGGCAGGCCAGCAGCAGAACCAAGATTGTGCGAGATTCCCTATCAGATCCGCAGAGATAACGGAACGTCGCCGTGTCGCGCGGCGCTATGCAGCAGTTGCAGGATGGGGGCCCGTAGGCTAGCATTTTTTGCACAGTGCGACGCGTTCTGGTTGTGGATGACGAGGAGAATCTGCGGCTGGTGCTCCGCACCCTGCTCAGGCGCCACGGCTACGAGGTCGAGACGGCCGAAAGCGGCGAAGAGGCCCTCGGCCTGGTCGACTCGTTCGGCCCCGACGTCGTGCTGACGGACGTCCGTATGCCCAAGATGGGCGGCCTCGATTTGCTGTCCACGCTCAAAGCCAAGGGCAACGGCGCGACCGTGATCGTGATGAGCGCTTACGGCAACACCGATCTCGCGCTCGAGGCCATGAAGGCCGGCGCTTACGATTACGTGCAGAAGCCGTTCAAGCCGGACGAAGTCGTGCTGGCGCTGCGCAAGGCCGAAGAACGCGAGCTGCTCAGGCGCGAGAACCGCGCGTTACGCGACGAGATCCGCAAAGAGCACCGCTTCGAAGATATCCTGGCCAAGAGCCAGAAGATGCAAGACATCTTCCGGACCATCTCCAAAATCGCCGAGTACAAAACCACCGTGCTCGTGCAAGGCGAGAGCGGCGTGGGCAAAGAGCTCGTCGCGCGCGCCATTCATCATCGGAGCTCGCGTCGCGGAGGGCCCTTCGTTGCGGTCAACTGTGGAGCAATCCCGGAGAACCTGCTCGAGAGCGAGCTGTTCGGGCACAAGAAG
>Ga0105245_10005624_pt1 | contig 11014 bp, 7 predicted proteins | sample KBSM54metaG_FD_81523 | JGI IMG/M metagenome (GOLD analysis project Ga0105245, IMG submission 81523) | Miscanthus rhizosphere microbial communities from Kellogg Biological Station, Michigan, USA - KBS M5-4 metaG | ecosystem: Host-associated > Plants > Roots > Rhizosphere > Soil | place: Michigan...
CATCTCATCGCGCGCTGTGGCGACGCCGGCATTGGCAGCCTCGACCTCGGCGCCGGCTACGCGCAGTACAAGACGTTCTTCTGCAAGGACACCGAAGGATCCTTCGACACCATCCTCGGGTTCACGCCCTACGGGCGCATGGTGGCGCCTGCGCTGGCGGCAGCGCGCACGATCAAGCGGCAGGTCAAATCGTCGCCTGCGCTGTTCGAAGCCAGCAAGCTGCTGCGACGGATCTTCGCCTGATCAATGAAGCTGCGTTAGGCGGCCGCGACTGCGCGCACCGGCGCGGGCGTCGGCGGCGGCGGTGATCCACCCGTCGCCACAGCCACGTCGGTGAAGCCGGCCGCAACAAAATGATCGTACGCAGCCTGCACGCCGCGGTCAGCGGCATGCGGGGCAATCAGCACGGCGCGCGGCGTCACCCCGGCAATGCGACTGATCAGCGGGTCGGGCGCGGTCGAGGCGTCGATGATGAAGAAGTCGTAGGACCGCGCGAGCGCTTCCACTGCCGCCGAGAACTCCGGCATCGTGAGGATCGTCCCGAGATCGCCGGCGCTCGCGCCGGCCGCGACCAGATGCAGGCGCGACAGCTTGTCCCGCGTGATGATGTTGCCGAAGGTGCACTGCCCGTCGATCACATCGGCGATGCCCGGCGCCTGCGGATCACTGGAAATGCCGGCGAGATTGGGATTTCCGGGCGCGAGGTCAACCAGCACCACGCGCGACTCCCGGCTGAGCGCGCGCGCCAGCGTCAGTGCCGCAAGGCTGGTCGCCGCCTGCGTGCTGGCGCTGAAGACCGCCACGCGCCGGCCGATATGCGCGGTATCGACCAGGCGGCGGCCGATATCGGCAATCTCGCTCACCGGCACGCCGACAGCTGGATGGGTGGCAGCGCGGACTTCCTCAGCTGGCGCTTCGACCGGCGCGCGCGCAACTGGCACCACCGACCCTGCGGAGCCCGCCCGCATGATCTCGCCGGTGACAATGAACCCGGCGCTGAGCAGGAACGCAGCCAGCGTCGCCACCAGCACGATCGGAACCTTCTTGGGGAAGTACGGCGTGTTGGAGACGATCGCGTGAGAGATCACCCGCGCATCGGCGTTCGGGGCATTGCCGATCGTCTCGCGCGCGGTCGTCTCGCGATATTTCGCGAGATAGGACTCGAGCAGGTCGCGCTGCGCTTTGGCCTCGCGCTCGAGCGCGCGCAGCTGCACATCCTGCTCATTAGTCTTGCCAGCCTGGCCTTTCAGCCCATCGAGACTTGCAGTCAGCCGATCGACACGCGCGCCGGCCTGGCGAGCGTCGTTCTCGAACGCGCGCACGAGTTTTTCGGCTTCGCCGCGGATCTGCCGATCGGCCTCGCCGATCTGGGCCTTGAGTTCCTTGATGCGCGGATGCCCGTCGAGCAATGTCGAGGATTGTTCGGCGAGTTGCGCGCGGAAGGTGGCGCGCTGCTCGGTCAGGCGGCGCACGATCTCGGAGTTGAGGACATCGGATGATTCGATCGCCTCGCCCTTGCGCAGCAACTCGCGGATCGAATTGGCGCGCGTCTCGGCATCGGCCTTCTGAGCTCGCGCCGCGCCGAGCTGGGTGTTGAGGTCGCCCATCTGCTGGTTCGACAGCGTGGTGCTGTTGTTGCCGATAAACAGATTGGCCTTGGCGCGGAAAGCCTCGACTTTCCCTTCGGCCTCGGACACCCGCGCCCGCAGCTTGTCGATTTCGCCGGACAGCCACTGGTTGGCGCCGCGTGCCTGGTCCTGCTTGGCGTCGCGCTTGCGAACGATGTAGGCGTCGGCGATCGCATTGGCGACCCGGGCCGCGACTTCGGGATCGGGCGCCTGGAATTCGATGACGATGACGCGCGACTTCTCAACGGCGAACACGCTCAGCCGCTCGTAGTAGACCTCGAGCGCCCGCTCTTCCGGCGACAGCTTGAACGGGTCGCGCGAAATGCCGAGCGCGATCAGGATGTATTTCAGCGATGACAGTCCGCCGAGCGCGGGATCGAAGTCCGCTGATTCCGTCAGTTTGAGCTTGCGGATAACGTCGAGCGCGACTTCGCGCGAGTTTGCCACCTGCACCTGGCTCGCCACCGCTTCAGGATCACCCGCCGACGAGTCGTTGAGCGATTTCTCTGCTTCCGGGCGCAAAAAAACGTTCTCGCGGCCCTCGAACAGCACGCGCGCTTCCGACTTGTAGCGCGGAGCGACGACTTGCACACCGATGAACGTGACAAAGAAGACGGCGAGCGTTGGAATCAGGATCCACATCCGCCGCGCCCAGAGGGCTCGCGCGACCGCACCGAGGTCGATGTCGCCTTCGACGCGTGACGCCGCCGTTGCGATGTAAGCGGTCATACGGAACTCCGGGCCAGACTGGCCCAACTAACAGCCCTTATCGGGCGATCCTGAGTCCTGATCTGACCGGATTATGGTTGCTGTCGCGTTAATTCCGGGCTTGAGCGCCGTATTGGTGAACTTTTCTTAACCTCCATCACTGCAAATCGAACAATGACCGTTCCCCTGCGCATCCTGCACGTGTTTCGCGCACCGGTCGGCGGGCTGTTCCGCCACGTTGCCGACCTCGCTACCGAGCAGGGCCGGCAGGGCCATCAGGTCGGAATCATCTGCGACGCCACAACCGGCGGCGCATTCGAAGCCACATTCCTGCGCAAGCTTGCCGACCAACTGCCACTCGGCCTCGTGCGCATTCCGATGCAACGGCAGGTGTCGATCGGCGATCTGGCCGCCATCCGCAAGGTCATGGCCCACCTCGGCACGCTCGCGACGGATGTGGTGCACGGACATGGGGCAAAGGGTGGAGCCTACGGCCGTCTGATGGGCACCTGGCTGCGGCGGCATCATCCCGTCGCGCGGGTCTACACCCCACATGGCGGCAGCATGCATTACGATCCGGCGTCCCTCGCCGGCCGCGTCTACTTCGCCGCCGAGCGTGTGCTCGAGCGGATGACCGATGCGATCATCCACGTCAGCCAGTTCGAGGCCGACACCTACCGCCGCAAGATCCACGCGCCGCGCTGTCGTATCCGCGTCATCCCCAACGGGTTGCGCGCGGAAGAATTCGAGCCCGTCACGCCGCGGGCCGATGCACGCGATCTGCTGTTTCTCGGCGCGTTCCGCGAACTCAAGGGCATCGACGTGCTGCTGGCCGCAATTGCCAAACTCAAGGCATCAACCGGAATGACGGTCACCGCCAATCTGGTTGGCCAGCCCGAAGGCCGCGACACCTACGTGGCGCGGGCGGTGGAGCTCGGCATTGCCGGCCAGGTCGCTTTCCACGATCCCATGGCGGCGCGCGAAGCATTGGCCACCGCACGCGTGCTGGCGGTTCCCTCGCGCGCGGAGTCGATGCCCTACGTGGTGCTCGAGGCGGTCGCTGGCCGCGTGCCGGTGGTCGCGAGCAACGTCGGCGGTATCCCTGAGATCTTCGGGCCGGGCGCGCCCGAGCTTGTCCCTTCGGACGACGCCGATGCGCTTGCCGGCAGGATCAAGGCCTTGCTCACCGATCCGGCCCGCGCCCAACGCGACGCGGCCGGACAGCGTGAAAGGGCAAAGACACGCTTTTCGGTCGAGGCCATGGAAGCGCAAACCACGGCCCTTTACCGGGAGATTCTCGGCCGCTGACGCGCCCGGCGCGCCCGCACAATTTACTTTGCATTAATTGTTTCGAGAGGAATCGCCGCTAGTTTTCGTGTTCGTACGGGCTGCAGCGAATATCTCTGGCCTGACAACGATTTACTGCGAGAGATTCGAATGCCCGGCTCACCTGCAACGGCGGCTCCCCCCGGCAATGCCGCTGCCGCGCGCAACGAGCCCCGCGTGCTGAGTCCGATGGCACGCGCCATTGCGGCCGAGCCGATCGGGCAGGCAATGTCGCCAGTGGTCGTTACCGGCGCGGTGCGCGCCCTCGAATTCCTCGGCATTGCGCTGGTCGGAGCCGCAATTTTCGCCTTCTATGTCGAAGGCGACGGCGTCGTCGTGCAATATCTCATGGCCGACATCGTCGTCGCTGCCGCGGCCGTGACCACCTTCCAGCTCTTCGACCTCTACAAGGTCGCGACCTTCCGAACCCACATCTATCAGCTCACGCGCATCGCCGCCTGCTGGACCGTGCTGTTCCTGGTCGGGCTGACGGCGGTGTTCTTCCTCAAACTCGAAACCAGCTTCTCGCGTACGTGGACCGCGGTGTTCTACCTCGCCGGCCTCATCGCCCTGCTCGCGGGCCGCGTCCTGCTCATTTCGCTGGTCCGCCGCTGGGCACGCGACGGGCGCCTGGTCCGCCGCGTCATCATCGTCGGCGGCGGCCGCGGTGCGGAAGCGCTGATCGAGTCGCTCAACGCGGAAGCGGACTCCGACGTGCGCATCTGCGGCGTGTTCGATGACCGCAGCGACGATCGCTCGCCCGACGTGGTCGGCGGCATACTCAAGCTCGGCACCGTTGACGACCTCGTCGAATTCACGCGGCTCACGCGCGTCGACCTCATTCTCGTGTCGTTGCCGCTCGCCGCCGAAGAGCGCGTGCTGCATCTCGTGCGCAAGCTGTGGGTTCTGCCGGTCGACGTGCGCCTGACGGCGCACATGAGCAAGCTGCGCTTCCGCCCGCGCGCCTACTCCTACATCGGCAACGTTCCCGTCCTCGATATCTTCGACAAGCCGATCGCCGACTGGAACCGCGTGACCAAGGCGGTGTTCGACCGCGTGGTTGGCGGGCTTGGCCTGATCGCCGCGGCGCCGCTCATGGCAGGAATTGCGCTCGCCGTGAAGGCCGACAGCGCAGGGCCGATCTTCTTCCGTCAGCGCCGTTACGGCTTCAACAACGAGCCGATCGAGATCTGGAAGTTCCGCTCGCTCTATCACGACAAGACCGACCATACCGCGCAGACGCTTGTGCGGCCGGGCGACTCGCGCGTGACCCGCGTCGGGCGCTTCATCCGCAAGACGAGCCTCGACGAGCTTCCGCAGCTCTTCAACGTCGTCTTCGCCGGCAACCTGTCGCTGGTCGGACCCCGCCCGCATGCCTTCAACGCCAAGGCCGACAACCGCCTCTACGAAGAAGCCGTCGACGGCTACTTCGCGCGGCATCGCGTCAAACCGGGCATCACCGGCTGGGCGCAGATCAACGGCTGGCGCGGCGACACCGACACGCAGGAAAAGATCACCCAGCGTATCGAACACGACCTCTACTACATCGAAAACTGGTCGCTCCTGTTCGACCTCTACATTGTGCTGCGTACCCCCTTTGCTCTGATCAAGGCAGAGAACGCGCATTGACTGCAGCCCATGCCCCGCCCTACGGCGGATATGTCACGACCGTTCCCGCAGGCGTTGCGCGCCTGCAGTCCGTGGCGCTTTGGCTGATCGGATTTTCCGGCGCGTTCGTTCGTTTTGAACCGGCGCCGTACGACTTCATCGTCACCCTTGCGATGCTGCTGTTCGCCGCTACCGGGCTCAAGTTGCGCCCGGCGCACGCGCCGCTGCTGATGCTGATGATCGCGACCACCGTGGCGTACGGCATCAGCGTCGCGCCGGTGGCCGACGCCGAAGGCACGCTGGTGTGGGCGGCGGTGTCGTCGTTCCTGGCGATCTCCTCGCTGTTCTTTGCCTCAACGCTGGCTGAGGATACCGAGCGGCGGCTTCATGCACTCCTCTCGGGCTACGTTGCGAGCGCCGTCCTCGCCTCGATCGTCGCCATTGTCACCTGGGCGCGACTCGTGCCGGGCTCCGACTTCTTCATTCTCAATGGACGCTCGCTCGGTACCTTCAAGGACGCCAACGTGTTTGGGCCGTTCCTGATCCTGCCGGCGATGCTCGTGATCCAGCGCCTGCTGGCCGGCCACTACCGTAGCCTCCTCGTCAACGTCGGCATCGTGCTGTTGATCGGCGCGGCGCTGCTGCTCGGCTTTTCGCGTGGTGCCTGGGGTCACTTCGCGGCGTCACTCGCTTTGATGTTCATACTGACCTTCTTCACGGTGCCGACGCATCGCGAGCGGGTGCGGCTCCTGATCATTGGTGCGATCGGGCTCGCCGCCAGCGTTGGCTTTCTGGTCCTGCTGTTGTCGATCTCCTCGGTCGGCTCGCTGTTCACCGAGCGCGCCCAGTTGGTGCAGTATTACGACGTGGCGCCCGGCGGCCGTCTCGACCGCTACATCCCCGGCTTCCTGATGATGCTCGACAATCCGCTCGGCATCGGGCCGCTGCAATTCACGCGCATCTTCCCGGAAGATCCACACAACTCCTTCCTCAACGCCTTCGCCTCGGGCGGCTGGCTCGGCGGCATTGCGCACGCAGCGCTCGTGTTCATCACGCTGGCGTTCGGGTTGCGTCATGTGTTCCGCCGCACCCCCTTCCAGCGGGTGTTCATCGCGATCTATGCCACCTTCGCGGCCGAGGTCGGCGAAAGCGCCATCGTCGACGTCCAGCACTGGCGGCACTTCTATCTGCTGATCGGGTTGCTTTGGGGGCTGATGGCGCTGCGCACGACTGTCGCGCAGCAACTGCCGTCACGCGACAGGGGGTTCGTTCGTCGGAACGCAGCGCAGCACGGTTAGCTGCAAAATCACATCACCAGTGGCGCCAGCCGCAGAAGCGACGGCCGCGCCGCCATCAGCACGCCCAGCGCCCACGCCGCGATCCGGCGCGCGAGTGGCGCCAAATCCGCGGCTGCGCACGAATATTGCGCCGCAAAGGCCCGCTCTCTATAGTGCGCCCCTTCATCGGAGCGTAGCGCAGCCCGGTTAGCGCACCAGTCTGGGGGACTGGGGGTCGCGAGTTCGAATCTCGCCGCTCCGACCATCACTTAGCTGTACTTTGTGACGTGACACTTCACCAGGTTTAGCCCTTCCTCAATCCGGCAAGAGATAGGGACTTGTCAGCTGCAATAGAAACCAGGCCGTCACGGCACCACCCGCAACCACCGCAATCAGATGCGCAAGGCCTGGATACCGGGAACACCAAAAGTGGATCAGCGCCATTGATCCGACGAAGAACACCAAGCCCAAAACAAGCATCTGCTGTCCCCCGTCGCGAAAATGGCGGCACCGATCCTGAGCAGCGAAATTCTGCACATTCACACCGGCCCGCGCCATCGATAGGGCAAAGCGTCTGGTGCTATCGGAGGGTGAGACGCCTCGTGATCGGCGCAATCGCGTCGCTCGCCGCTGCCGGCGCGACGCTCCCCGCGATTGCGCAAACCGATCAGCCAACGAACTGGTGCCTCGGCAAGGACGGTGCGACGCCCGACCAGCAGGTCAACGGATGCACCGCGGTGATCGCGGCAGGCAAATACAGCGGCGCCGCACTCGCCTTCGCCTTTGCCAATCGCTGCAAAGCCTACGCTGATCTGAAGGACACCGATAAGGCGCTTGCCGACTGCAATCAGGCGATCCAGCTCGATCCCAATTATGCGGTCGCGTTCAACAACCGTGGCTTCGTCTGGCGTTCCCGGCGCGACCTCGATCGCGCACTCGCCGACTACAGCGCGGCGATCCGTCTTGATCCGCGCGATCCATTTACTCTTAACAACCGCGGCGTCGTTCTTGCCGCCAGGAAGAGCTACGACCCTGCGATCGCGGACTATTCGGAAGCAATCCGGCTCAGCGCGCACCTCGACGAGCTCAGGCGCGTGCCGTTCTATCGCAACCGCGCGCTCGCCTATCAGGCCAAGAAGGATTTTGCACGGGCGCTGCCCGACTTCGACCGCGTGACGCGGCTGGCGCCGACAGACGCGGCGATCTGGAACGCGCGTTGCTGGGCGCGCGCCGTTCTGGGCAATGATCTCGACCAGGCCATCGCGGATTGCGTCGAGGCACTGCTGCTGGCTCCCAACGATCCCGCCGCACTCGACAGCCGCGGCTTTGCCAACCTGAAATCCGGCGATCTCGATGCCGCGATCGCCGATTACGATGCGGCGCTCGCGCGCAATCCGAAGCTCGCGGGATCGCTCTACGGACGCGGCTTCGCGAAGACGGCGAAGGGCAACACCGATGGCGGAAACGCCGACATCGCCGCTGCAAAAGCGATCCAGGCCGACATTGCCGACGAGATGGCGGGCTACGGCCTGAAATGACGGGGCGGCTGCAATGACAACGTGGACGGTGGGTTCGGCGACAATCGCGCGCATCGAGGAACAGCTCGGGTTCACTGATCTGACGTGCGAGAATTATTTTCCCAATTTTGAACGCGACGTTCTGAAGCGCGAACTCGCCTGGGTCGCGCCGGATCACTACAGTCCCCAACGCGACCGCCTGGTGACCAGTATTCACTCCTGGCTCGTCCGCATGGATGGCTTGACGATCCTGATCGACAGCTGTTGCGGCAACAACAAGCAGCGCGCGTGGGCGCCGCGCTTTCATCAGCTCGAGACGCCCTACCTCGCCCGTCTGCGCGCAGCCGGCGTTGCCCCGGAAGATGTCGACATGGTGCTGTGCACGCACCTGCACGCCGACCACATCGGCTGGAATACCATGCTGCGCGACGGCCGCTGGGTTCCGACGTTTCCCAACGCCAGATACCTGTTTTCACGCACTGACGACGCGTACTGGAGCGGGCGGACGAACGCGGTCGCAGCCGGACATCCGCAACGCGCCGCCTATCAGGACAGCGTGCTGCCGGTTGTTGAGGCGGGCCAGGCCGTGCTGGTCGACGACGGACATGACGTCACGACCAAGCTTTCTGTCGAAGCCGCGCCAGGCCATTCACCAGGGCATGTCATGTTCAGGCTGGGTGACCGTGACGCGCGCGCCCTCTTCTGCGGCGACGTCATTCACCACGCGCTGCAGGTGCAGGCACCGCATTGGCATCATTTCGCGGACGAGAACGCGGCCGACGCCGTCGCCTCCCGCAAACGGATGCTGGATTCCTGCGCGAACCAGAACGCGCTGCTGTTTCCGGTTCACTTTGGCGCGCCGCATGTGGCACGCATTCACGAGGACAAGCAGGGCTTCCGCAGCGAGTTCGTCCCGGGCAAGTGAGACGGCGTTGCTTCCTAAGCCTCGTGGACGACCTTTCCTCCGACAACCGTTATCACTGAACGGATGTCGCGGATCTGCGCCTCGGGCACTGTGAAGTAATCGCGGTCGATGACCGCCACGTCCGCACGCTTGCCGACCTCGATCGAGCCGAGTTCGTCGCCCTTGAGCAGGAACCATGCGTTCTCGCGCGTGAACAGACGAATAGCCTCCGCGCGGTTGAGCCGCTGGCCGTCGTTGACCTGCTGGCCCAGTGAGTTCAGGCCGGTGACGGCATACTGAATGTGCGACCACGGATTAAGCGGGGCAATGTGGATGCCGTCGCCCTGAATTCCCGCCTTCACGCCGCTGTCAACGATGGTGCGGAACGGCACGCCGGCTGGCTTCCCGTCGTTGGAGACGACCCAGCGGAACGCTGCCATCGCCACGCCGGCGCCGAGCGCCTTAACGCGGGCGAGCAGCTCCGGCGTCACGGTGTCGGCATGGTGGATGATGTAGCGCTTGCTCTTGATGTCGTATTTCGTCGAAAGCTCTTCCCAGGCCTGCACAACCCCCTCGAGCTCCTTGACGGTCGTCACCGCGTTCTCGTTGCGCCATCCGGCTTCGGCGACGAGACGCTGCGCTTCGAGCCAGACCTGCCCGCCCGGCGTCGAGCGGTCGACGTTGACGGGCGCCGCCCATTCGCCGATGCCGCCGATCGAGAGCATGTCGCTCCCGGAATTCGGGAACACGTTGCGCAGCCGCGCGCGCAGCTCCGGCAGCTGGTTCGCCATGTCGCCGAGCGCGGGGATATGTCCCTGGTGATGCAGGAAGCTGATCTCGATCCGGCTGATCGACTTGCCCTGCCGGTCGATTTCGAGAAGCGGATCGTACATCCGGTAGTGGTCGAGATTGGACAACACCTGGATCGGATGCAGCGGACCGGGTGTCGGGAACAGAACCTTGTCGCCCATCGCCGTCAATCCAAGATTTGCGGCGTAGCGCTGCGTCTCCATTGTGGTGCGCAGCTTGTCCTCGAAGGTCGTGCGCGAGCGCAGCAGGAAGAGCGCGCTGGTCGCCGGCGATACCTTGCCGAAAGGTCCGTCCTTGATCATGCCGTCGTCGCCGGCGGCGACCGGCACGATGTCCGGATGCGCCGGCGTCTTGTCCCACTCGTCGAACAGCCGTTTGCCGGCGCTGTTGGTGACCGCCGGGCCGGTGAAGCGCGTGTAGAGAAAAACCGGCCGGTCCGGCACGGCCTGGTCGAGCTGCGCCAGCGTCGGCAGCGGCTTGATGTCCGACCACTGGTTGGGATGAAACCCGCCCAGCGACGTGATCCACCCGTCGGCCGGCACATCTTTGCGGCGATCGGCGAGAACCTTCTGAACCTCCGCCAGGCTCGTCGTGTTCTCCAGGATCGTGTGATAGCCGGGACGGTTGTAGAGGCTGACGACGTGGCAGTGCGGTTCGATCAGGCCGGGGAACACGGTCTTGCCGCCCAGGTCGATCGTGCGCGCCGCGCCCGCTGCCATCGCCGCCGCATCTGCGCCGATGGCCACGAAACGGCCGTTCCGGACGGCCACTGCATTGGTGACGGTGCCGGTGGCGTCCATCGTGTGGATGCGACCGTTGGTGAGAACAAGATCGGCCGATGGCCGCGCGGCGGCGCCGGGAGCGCCCGTCTGCGCCATGGCCGGGGAAGCGCCGAGGGCGGCGGTGGCGCCGGCTGCAGCCGTCAGCGCGATCGCTCCACGCCGGCTGACCGCATTAGCCCCGCCTTTGCTGTTGGCGTCGTCATTCGCACTGCTCATGGCGTTTACCCTTCCCTGAAGTCCGGCCCGATGGCGGGCTCTTGGCAATTCGACGCCGCTACACCCGCGGCGGCCGGCGGCGCTCGCTGAACCAGGCGCGATACTTTTGCATTTTGGCGCGCTGCGCCTGCGGCGCGTGGCGCTTGCAGGTCGACGCCTCGTCGCTGTTCGCCGCCGCACCCCAGCGCAGCTCGACGCAGTCGTTCGGGTTGTAGGCCATCTCGAGCGAGTTCGCGCG
>Ga0105245_10005626_pt1 | contig 11012 bp, 18 predicted proteins | sample KBSM54metaG_FD_81523 | JGI IMG/M metagenome (GOLD analysis project Ga0105245, IMG submission 81523) | Miscanthus rhizosphere microbial communities from Kellogg Biological Station, Michigan, USA - KBS M5-4 metaG | ecosystem: Host-associated > Plants > Roots > Rhizosphere > Soil | place...
CAAGCGCTCCTGCATCCACTTCGCGACCCCGGACGGCCGGCTGATCCCGTTCGACACCTATAACAGCTTCTACCGGCCGGGCGCGCCGGGCGCGGGCAAGCTCCGGGAAAAGGGAGGGGCGGGCGCATGAGCGAGGGCCCCAATGTCGGCGAGGTCCTGATCGGCATTTTCGTGATCCTGTTCGGCCTGTGCATCGCCCTGGCGGGCGGCGGCTGCACGGTGATGATCCTCGGCAGCCTCAATGGGGCGGATTGGAGCGGGATGAGCTTCTTCCTGCTGCTCTCCCTTGGGGTGCTCGCGCTGGGCTTGTTCCTGGCCTGGGTGGGCTTCAAGGTGATGACCGGGCGCTACCGGAAATGAGGACGAGCGCATGAGCGAGGGACCGACCACGGGGCAGCGGCTGCTCGGCATCTTCATGATCCTGTTCGGCCTTTGCGTCCTACTCGTGGGCGGCGGCTGCACCATCCTGTGGCTGAGCGAGATCGGCTCGCCGAGCTACTATGGCGGCGGCATGGGCGGCATGGGCGGCCTCGCCAACCCGTTGCTCTGGGTCTCGATCATCACCTTCGCCGGCGGCGTCGTCTGCCTCTGGGTGGGAGGCAAGCTCGCGGCCGGCAAGTATCGGGAATGAGCGCGGCGGCATGGGCCGACTCGCCGAGCGGCTGATCGAGGTCGCGATCCGGGAATGGCGGTTCTTCGGCTGCTCGACCCGCGGCCTCGACGATGTCTGGCAGCTCGCCGGCGACGAGGCCGACGAGCCCTGGCGGTCGCGGGTCGGCGCCTATTGGGCGGCGGTCGGCCGGCCGGAGCTGGTCGGCGGCTCGGGCGAGCCCTGGTCGGCCGCGTTCGTCAGCTGGTGCTTCACCGAGGCCGGCGCCGGCGCCGCCTTTGCCGGCCACGACACCCATTCGGTCTATCTCGACCGCATCCGCCGCCACGACGGGATGAGCCCGGCACTGGTCCTCGTCCCGCCGGCGGCGGCGCCGCTCGCCGCCGGCGACCTGATCTGGAATTCGCGCTGGGAGAGCGCGGAGGCGGAGGCGCTGGCGCCGAAGACCTTCGAGGCCGCGATCGCCGAGCTTACGGCCGGCAATTTCTTCCCGTCCCATGTCGACATCGTCGTCGCGGTCGGCGCCGCGCGCTGCGACAGCATCGGCGGCAACGTCTCCAACCGCGACCCGGGCGGCTCGGTCACCCGCTCGACCTGGCGCCTCGCCGCCGACGGCACCCTCGCCGACCCGCGCAAGACCTGGATCGGCGTCGTCCGGAACGGGCTTTGAATCTACTTCCCTCCCCCTCGATGGGGGAGGGTAGGGCGGGGGTGGCCTGCGCGCCCGGCTCCGTGCCTGCGGAGAGTCCACCCCTCCCTAACCCTCCCCATCAAGGGGAGGGGATGCTAGAGGAGCGGCCATGTCTCCGCGCCATCCCGATCACCCCGTCGACCCCTTGTTCCTCGAGCGCTGGTCGCCGCGCGCGTTCGATGGGTCGGACGTGCCCGACGCGGACCTGATGACGATGTTCGAGGCGGCGCGGTGGGCGCCGTCGGCGTTCAACTCGCAGCCGTGGCGCTTCCTCTACGCCAAGCGCGGCGACGAGCATTGGGACCGCTTCCTGTCGCTGCTCATCCCGTGGAACCAGGGCTGGGCCCACAGCGCCTCGGTGCTGGTCTATATCCTCTCCGACAGCCTGCCGTTCACCGACAAGGCGACCGGCGAGCCGGCGCCTTCGGCCACCCACAGCTTCGACGCCGGCGCCGCCTGGGCCTGCCTTGCCCTCCAGGCGTCGCTGATGGGCTATCACGCCCACGGCATGTCCGGCATCCAGCACGAGCTGGCCCGGGCCGAGCTCGGCATCCCCGAGCGCTACACGCTCAACGCCGCCTGCGCGATCGGCCGGATCGGCGATCCCGCCCAGCTCGACGACAAGCTGCGCGCCCGGGAGGCGCCGTCGGACCGCAAGCCGCAAGGCGACTTCGTCTTCCGCGGCGGCTTTCCGGCCTGACTTGTGCGCGCGCCGCTTTCGGACCAACATCGCGCCCGTATGAGGGGGCCGCCTGATGACGGTTGAGACGGGCAGCGCGAAGCGCCGGATGGTGACCCTGCCGGCGCGTCCGGAGCCGCTCAGGGTCTCGGCCGACGAAACCGCGATCGTCGTCATCGACATGCAAAACGCCTATGCAAGCGAAGGCGGCTATGTCGATCTCGCCGGCTTCGACATTTCCGGCGCGGCGGGGACGATCGGCCAGATCGGCAAGGTGCTGGAGACCGCGCGCGGCGCCGGCGTGCTCGTCGTCTACCTGCAGAACGGCTGGGATCCGGATTATGTCGAGGCGGGCGGGCCGGGCTCGCCCAACTGGCACAAGTCCAATGCGCTGAAGACGATGCGGGCGCGGCCTGAGCTTCACGGCAAATTGCTCGCCAAAGGGGGCTGGGACTACGCCCTGGTCGATGCGCTGGCGCCGCGGGAGGGCGACATCGTCCTGCCCAAGACCCGCTACAGCGCCTTCTTCAACTCGGGCCTCGATTCGACGCTGCGGTCGCGGGGCATCCGCAACATCGTCTTCGTCGGCATCGCCACCAACGTCTGCGTCGAATCGACCCTGCGCGACGGCTTCCACCTCGAATATTTCGGGGTGATGCTCGAAGACGCCACCCACCATCTCGGGCCCGACTTCATCCAGGCCGCCAGCGTCTACAATGTCGAGAAATTCTTCGGCTGGGTCTCCACCGTCGCCGATTTCTGCGGCACGTTCGGCCAGATGCCAAAGGGTGAGGAATGAAACCACAGCCGTCATTGCGAGGAGCGTAGCGACGCGGCAATCTAGACGCGGCCGGCTGGCTGGATTGCTTCGCTGCGCTCGCAATGACGATAGGAGAGAGCAATGCCCTTCGAATCGATCAACCCGCCGCAATTCCCGACCCCGATCGCGCCTTATTCGGCCGGAACCAAGGCGGGCAACACCGTCTACGTCTCCGGCACGCTGGCGCTGGGGGAGGGGGGCAGCGTGCTCCATCCGGGCGACGCGGGGGCGCAGACGAGGCACGTGCTCGAGACGATCAGCACCACGCTCGAGGCAGCCGGCGCGTCGCTCGCCGACGTCGCCTTCAACCACATCTTCCTGACCGACTGGGCCGACTATCCGGCGATGAACGCGGTCTATGCCGAATATTTTCCGGGCGCCAAGCCGGCGCGCTACTGCATCCAGTGCGGGCTGGTGAAGCCGGGCCTGCTCGTCGAGATCGCCAGCGTGGCGCATATCGGCTGATGCCGCGCGCCGCCGGGCTCTGGTACGAATGGCATGGGCCGGAGGACGGCGAAGTCCTGATCCTGTCCCCCGGGCTCGGCGGCTCGGCTCATTATTGGGCGCCGAACCTGCCCGGGTTGAGCGAAGCCTATCGCCTGCTCGTCTATGACCATCGCGGGACCGGACGCAGCGATCCTGCCCTTTCCCACCGGGTGACGATCGAAGGCATGGCGGAGGACGTGCTCGCGCTCATGAAGGCGCTGAACGTCCACCATCCGCGCTTCCTCGGCCATGCCCTGGGCGGGATTATCGGGCTCGAGCTGGAGCTTGCGCACGGCGCGCTGAGCAAGCTCGTCATCGTCAACGGCTGGGCCAGGCTCGATCCATATACCGCCCGCTGCTTCGACGTGAGGCTGGAGCTGCTGCGCAAGAGCGGTCCCGAAGCCTATCTGCGCGCGCAGCCGATCTTCCTCTATCCGGCCGGGTGGATCTCGCAGCATACCGACGCGCTCGACGCCGAGGCGGCCCGCCAGCTCGAGACCTTGCCGCCCGCGGAGACGATCGAGCGGCGAATTGCGGCGGCGAGGGCGTTCGACCTCTGGCTCGACATCACGTGCGACGTGCTTGTGCTGGCTTCGGCAGACGATATGCTGGTCCCCGCCCATTGCTCGCAAATTCTGGCTGACGAGCTTGCGTCGGCTGCTTTGGTCACGATGCCCTGGGGCGGGCACGCCTGCAACGTCACCGATCCGGGCACCTTCAACCGCCACGTGCTCGAATTTCTGGGGAGCTAGATATGGAAGTCGGAATCTTCACGCCGATCGGCAACAATGGCTGGCTGATTTCGGAAAATTCGCCGCAATATATGCCGAGCTTCGATCTCAACCGGGAGATCGCGCTCAGCGCCGAAAAATACGGCGTCGATTTCCTCCTCTCGATGATCAAGCTGCGCGGCTTCGGCGGCAAGACCGAGTTCTGGGAATATAATCTCGAAAGCTTCACCCTGATGGCGGGGCTCGCCGCGATCACCGAGAAGATCAAGATCTACGCGACCTGTCCGACGCTCGTCGTCCCGCCCGCTTTCTGCGCGCGGATGTGCAACACCATCGATTCGATCAGCCACGGCCGCTTCGGCCTCAATTTGATCACCGGCTGGCAGCGCCCGGAATACAGCCAGATGGGCTGCTGGCCGGGCGACGAGCATTTCCGCAACCGCTACACGATGCTCGGCGAATATGCGCAGATCCTGCGCGAGCTCTGGGCGACCGGCACCTCGGACTTCAAGGGCCAATATTACCAGATGGACGATTGCCGGGTGAAGCCGCTGCCCACCGGCGAGATGAAGATCATCTGCGCCGGCTCGTCGGACGAAGGCCTCGCTTTCTCGGCGCAATATGCGGATTACGCCTTCTGCCTCGGCAAGGGCGTCAATACGCCCAAGGCCTTCGCCTCGAACAACGAGCGGCTGATGGCCGCCACCGCCAAGACCGGCCGCGACGTCCGCATCTACGCGCTCTTCATGGTCATCGCCGCCGAGACCGACGAGGAGGCGATGGAGAAATGGATCTGGTATCGCGAGGGCGTCGATCAGGAGGCGGTCGCCTGGCTCGGCCTTCAGGGCGCCGCCGACAAGACCTCGACCACCACCAACGTCCGCCAGCTCGCCGACCGGGAATCGGCGGTGAACCTCAACATGGGGACGCTGGTCGGCTCCTACGAAAGCATCGCCCGGATGCTCGACGAGGTCGCGACCGTGCCGAACACCGGCGGTGTGCTGCTGACCTTTGACGATTTCATCATCGGCACCGAAAAGTTCGGCACCCGCATCCAGCCGCTGATGGAGTGCCGCAAGCACATCCACGTCGTGCCGGCGTGACCTTTACCCGCACCCAGGCCGGCGTCGCGCTCGGCATGGCGGCGGGTCTTGCGGTCACCGTCGCGGCCTTCGCCTGGCCGCGCCTGCCGCCGGTGCCGTCCGGCACGGACGAACGGCTCGCGCTCTGGCTCGCCGCCTCGCTCGCGGCCGCCTTGTGGCTCCTCGTCGGCGTGGCCCTGCTCGCCCGGCATCGCTTCTTCACGCCCGCCGATATCGACGGCGGCGGCCTGACTGAAGGGACCGCCACCGCGAAGTTGCTCCAGACCCTGATCCAGAACACGCTCGAGCAGGCGGCGCTCGCCATTCCCGCCTACGGCGCCTGGCTCTGGCTGATGCCCGAGGGGCGCCGCGGTCTCGTCATCGTCTGCGCGGGCCTCTTCTTTCTCGGCCGTCTGCTCTTCTTCCTCTTCTACGCGCGCGGCGCGGCCTGGCGGGCGATCGGCTTCACCCTGACCTTCTATCCGACCGTCGGCCTCTACCTCTTCCTGCTGCCCGCGGCAGTCGCCTGCCTCTTCCCGTAGCGCGAGCCTGTTGATAGGCAGCGCCCATGTCGCCGCGTTTGCTTGTTTCTTTCGCCGCTCTGCTCGTCGCCGGCTGCATGGGGCAGGTGCGCGACTTCGTCGGTTCGCGCGCGGACATCACCTGGGGGCAGTTCGTCCGCTACGGGCTCAACGGCAACCAGGCGCGCTGCATGGGCGAGCGGATCGGCGAGGTGCTGACGCCGCTGCAATTGCGCAGGTTCGCCCGCGCCGCCGGCGCGCTCCGCCAGGGCCCGGGCCATCCGGCGGCGCTCGCCTATCGCGACATCATGTGGGTCGCCAACACGATGGGCGACGCCGCGGTGCCGCGCGCGCTCGACCGCGCCGATACCGCCTGCGGCGTGACCGCGGCCGAAACCTATGCGCGCGAGGTGCAGCGGGCGGACGAGCTCGCCCGGCAGCGCGAGGCCGAAGCGGCCGCCGCCGCCAATGCGCCGCGCCCCTCCTCCTGGCTCAACCTCGGCGCCGCCGGCTCGGGCCAGTCGATCGCGGTCGACGCCGCGACCCTCGTCCGCGAGGGCGACCATCGCACCGCCTGGTTCCGGATGACCGACCCGGGCGCGACCGCGGCCAATCCGGACGCCTACCTGCTGGTGATCGACTGCACCAATCGCACGATCAACGCCAAGGCGCGCGAGCGCCGCGCCGCCGACGGGAGCGTCGCCGCGCGGATCGACTATCCCGACAATCCGCTCCCGGTCGAGGGCGGCACGGTGATGGAGATCGCCTTCCTGTCGATGTGCACATGATCCTCCCGAACGAGGCGCAGAGCGCCGCCGACGTCGGCGGCCATTATGACGAGCTCGATGCGGTCTATCGCTCGATCTGGGGCGAGCATGTCCATCACGGCTACTGGCGCACCGGACGCGAATCCCCGCGCGAGGCGATCGAGGCGCTGGTCGACCTCGTCGCCGAGCGGCTCGATCTGGCGCCGGGCCAGGCGGTGGTCGACATCGGCTGCGGCTACGGCGCGACCGCCGCGCGGCTCGCCGAGCGCCACCGCGTCGCGGTGACCGGGCTCACCATCTCGGCCGCGCAGGCGCGGATCGCCGCGGCGCGCGCCGGCGTCGCCTGCTTCCGGCGCGACTGGCTCGACAACGGTCTCGCCGACGCCGCCTTCGACCGCGCTTATGCGATCGAGAGCTCCGAGCATATGGTCGACAAGGCGCGCTTCTTCGCCGAGGCCTGGCGGGTGCTGAAGCCGGGCGGCCGACTCGCGGTCTGCGCCTGGCTGGCGAAGAGCGCGCCCGGCCGGCTGGAGGCCCGCCACCTGCTCGAGCCGATCTGCCGCGAGGGGCGGTTGCCGTCGATGGGCAGCCGCGAGGATTATGAGGCGCTGGCCGCAGGCGCGGGCTTCGCGGCCGTCGGCTTCGAGGATATCAGCCGCCAGGTGCGCAGGACCTGGTCGATCTGTGCGCGGCGGGTCGCCGGCCGCCTGTTCACCGACCCCGCGCTCAGGCGTCTCGCCTTCAGCCCCGCGACGAAGAACCGGTCCTTCCTGCTCAGCCTGCCGCGCCTCATGCTGGCGCTGCGCACCGGCGCGATGCGCTACGGCGTCTTCACCTGGGAGAAGCCGTAACCGCCCGCATTATGTTAAATAGCGACAGTCACTCTTTATCGAAGGGGCTTAGCGCGTGCGGGTCCAGTGCTTGGTCTGGCAGATGAACGCGACGCAGCCGGTGACGGCGAGGGTGCCGTCGGCGTTGAGCGACAGGCTGGCGCGATAGGAGCGGCCGGACTTGGGATCGTAGGCGCGGCCGCCGCTATATTCGCGCCCCGACCCGCTGAAGCCGGTCAGCGTCGCCAGGCCGAGGATCGGCCGGCCGCGCAGCCGCGGATCGGGGTTGTTGACGTCGCGGGTCGGCACGTTCGGGCCATGGTCGAGCACGCGGGCGATCCAGCCGCACAGCTGCTGCCCGCACGGGCCGATCCGGACCACGCCCTTATGGTCGTCGGTCAGCCACAGCCCCTCGATCGGCGCGGTCGCGCCGGCGGCCGCGCTCCACAGGGCGACGGCGGCGAGGATCAGGACCCTGCGCATGGGCCGAGCCTCTAGCGCCCGCTGGCTATTGTTTCAACGTCGCGCCGGATCGATAAGAGCGGCCATGAACAAGCTCGCCGTCCGCTCGCGCCAGGAAGAGCAGATGGATGCCGCCGATCTCGATCCGGCGGTCTACGAAAAGGTCCTTCACGATCTCGCCCGGGTCAATCGCTGGACGTTCACCGCGCAGCCGGTGCTCGCCTATCTGAAGCGCGCGATCGGCGATTCGAAGCGCTTCCGATTGATGGACGTCGGCTTCGGCGACGGCGACGTGCTGCGCGCGATCGCCCGCTGGGCGCGCCGGCGCGGCATCGAGGCCGATCTCGTCGGCGTCGACCTCAACGAGAAAAGCCGCGAGATCGCCCGCGCCGCGACTCCCCCCGGCTTCGCCATCGACTATCGCACCGGCGACTATCTCGATCAGGCCGGGCCGTTCGATTTCGTGATTTCGAGCCAGGTCACCCACCATATGACCGACGACCAGCTCAGGACCTTCCTGCGCTACATGGAGGCCGAGGCGCGGCTCGGCTGGCTGATCTGCGATCTCCACCGCCACGGCTTCTCGCACTGGGGCTTCCCGCTGCTCGCCCGGCTGATGATGGTCCACCGAATCGTCCGCGAGGACGGGCAATTGTCGATCGCGCGCTCGTTCCGTCCCGCGGAATGGGCCGCGATCCTCGCCGATGCCGGTATCCCGCCCGAGCGGGTGCGAATCGTCCGCCGCTTCCCGTTCCGGCTCTGCGTCGAGCGGATTCGTTAAGGTCCCGCTTCGGGACGGGGCCGTAACACTCCGATCTTGGCCGGCGCCGGATTCGGCCGCATGTCGGCGCGATGGCTCCCGGTCTCCTCCCGATCGCCGTTCAAACCGCCGCCGCGACGATGAGCGTCGGCGCGACCGTCGTCCGCTCCGACCAGGCCGCCCGCGCGTCCGTCGCCGTCGAGCACGGCGCCGTCCGGGTCGCCGCTGCCGGGGCGGCGGTCGTCACCGCGACGCGCGTCGGCGACCGGCTGATCGTCACCCTCACTTACTGAGCGCTTTTGTGCTACACCGGCGGCGCAACGGGGAGCCCGCGCCATGAAGCCGTTCACCACCGCCGCAAGCATCGTTTTCGCGCTGGTCGCGCTCGTCCACCTCTACCGGCTGATGAAGCCGTTCCCGGTCCTCGTCGGCGGGACGATGGTGCCGCAATGGATCAGCCTGATCGGGGCGATCGTCGCGGCGGTGCTCGCGCTGATGGTCTGGCGCGAGTCGCGGCGCCCCTAATCCTCCCCTTAAAGGGGAGGATTTTCGTCCCCTTCATCTTTTTCGCGGCTTCAGCGGGCGGCGTTGAGGCGCTCGGCGACGACCTGCTGCAACTCCCTGACGTCCTGGTGGGCGCCGTTTTCGAAGACGATCCGGGTGCCTTCGGCCGACGGCCCCATCAGCGGCCCCGAAGTCGGCACCGGCGCGAACCGAAGCACGTCGTCGCTGTTGATCGAGACCGGCGATCCGTCCGGCCGGGTGAATTGAACGAATGCCATCATCCCCTCCTGTCCTCAGGCGAGCCGCTCCGGCACGGCCAGCGCGTCGAGATTGAGCGTGGTCTTCGGCGCGACCGCTTCCCAGGGGAAGACGAACCACCGCTTGTCGCGATCGCGGTCGATCTCCGAGCCGTGATATTCGACCCTCGCCTGCGAGCGGACATTGTGGACCAGCACCGCGATCCTGAGCGCCGCCGGATCGCCGCTCTTGCCGTCGATCGCGGCGCGCAGATAGGCGATCGTGCCGCCCGAATCGTTGATGTCGTCGACGATCAGGATCCGGCAGCCGGCGCGGATCTTCGCCGCCAGCTTGTCGAGCAGCTCGTCGCCGAAGCCGACCTCGCCCGAGCTGTGGTCGACCGACAGCATCTGGATCCCCGTCCGGTGCGACAGATAGGCGGCCGGCACCAGCCCGCCGCGGCCGATCCCGACCAGGAAATCGGGCCGCCAGTCGTCGCCCTCGATCGCCTGCGCGACCGCCTCGAGCTCGTCGAGGAAGCGCTGATAGGGGATGTAGAACAGGGTCGGTTCGGCGGCCTCGGCCATGGCGGCTCCCGCTGGATTGGAGTCGGGGGATTGAATAGGCTGGCGCCGGGGCGGCGGCAATGCGAAGCTCCGCCCCCGGGAGGTTGTATGACGCTCGACGTCACCGGCATGGCGCCTTTGCTCCAGGTCTACGACATGAACGAGGCGCTCGGCTTCTACCGCGACGCCCTGGGCTTCGCGCCGGTTGCCGATTCCGGCGAGGTCGATGCGCCCGAGGGCCGCTACGTCCACTGGTGCTGGCTTCGCCTTGGCGGCGCCGATCTGATGCTCAACACCGCCGACGATGCCGGCGCGCGCCCGCCGGCGCGCGATCCGGCCCGCCAGCGGGCGCACGGCGACACCTGCCTCTACTTCGCCTGCCCGGACCCGGACGCCGCCGCCGCCGAGCTCAGCGCCAGGGGAATCGCGTTCGAAGGCCCCAAGACCGCCCCCTACGGCATGCGCCAGCTCTGGTTCAGCGACCCGGACGGCTACCAGCTCTGCTTCCAGGCGCGGGCATGAGCGAGGCCGAGCATCTCGACATCCTCATCGTCGGCGCCGGCATTTCCGGGATCGACGCCGCCTATCACATCCAGAAACGCTGCCCGGGCAAATCCTGGGCGATCCTCGAAGCCAGGGACGCGATCGGCGGGACCTGGGATTTGTTTCGCTTTCCCGGCATCCGCTCCGATTCCGACATGTACACTCTGGGCTTCCCGTTCCGGCCGTGGCGGGGCGAGAAAGCGATCGTCGAGGGGGCGGCGATCCGCGAATATGTCGAGGAGACGGCGCGGCAGTTCGGCATCGATAAGCGGATCCGCTTCGGCCACAAGGCGGTGCGCGCGTCGTGGTCGCCGGCGGAGGCGCGCTGGACGGTCGAGATCGAGGGCAGGGCGCCCATCACCGCCAGCTTCCTGTTCCTCGCCAGCGGCTATTACGATTACGACAAGGGGCACCGGCCCGAATGGCCGGGCGAGGCGGACTTTGCCGGCCGGATCGTCCACCCGCAGCACTGGCCCGAGGATCTCGACCATGCCGGCAAGCGGATCGTCGTGATCGGCAGCGGCGCGACCGCGGTCACCCTGGTCCCGGCCCTCGCCGAAACCGCCGCCCACGTCACCATGTTGCAGCGCTCGCCGAGCTATATCGTCGCCCGGCCGTCGCGCGATCGCCTCGCCCACTGGCTTCAGCGCCGCCTGCCCGCCGGGCTCGCCGACCGCGCGATCCGCTGGAAGAACGTGCTCCTCGGCATCTACTTCTTCTCGC
>Ga0105245_10005630_pt1 | contig 11009 bp, 9 predicted proteins | sample KBSM54metaG_FD_81523 | JGI IMG/M metagenome (GOLD analysis project Ga0105245, IMG submission 81523) | Miscanthus rhizosphere microbial communities from Kellogg Biological Station, Michigan, USA - KBS M5-4 metaG | ecosystem: Host-associated > Plants > Roots > Rhizosphere > Soil | place: Michigan...
CAGCTGGTATTCCGGCGATTTATCAGCGTATTCGCGCGGCCGGAACATCCACTCGCCCTGTTCCTCGACGATCTCCAATGGCTCGATGCAGCAACGCTCGATTTGCTCGAGGATCTGTTGACCCGGCCGGGTGTGCAGAACCTGCTGTTGATTGGCGCCTACCGCGACAACGAGGTTGATCCCCACCACCCGCTGATGCGCAAGCTCGAAGCGATACGCCGAGCTGGAGCGATATTGCAAGACATCGTATTGGCACCGCTAACGTGCGACGACTTGGGACAACTAATCGCGGATTCTGTTCACAGCGAATCAGAGAGAATCACGCAGCTGGCACAGCTGATCCACGAGAAGACAAGCGGCAATCCGCTTTTCGCTATTCAGTTCATTTCCACTCTCGCCGACGAAGCATTGCTCACTTTCGATTATGGCGAGGCGCGATGGTGCTGGGACCTGAATCGCATTCACGCCCAAGGTTACACCGATAATGTGGTGGACCTTATGATGGGGAGGCTGAACCGCCTGTCCGCCGAAACCCGGAACGCATTGCAGAAGCTCGCCTGTCTGGGCAACGATGTAGGGTTCACTACATTGCGGATCGTTTACCAGGACTCCGCAGAGGAGATGCATGGCCAGCTTTGGGAAGCGGTGCGAGCAGGGCTGATCTTTCGTTCGGATGATTCCTACAAGTTTCTCCATGACCGCGTCCAGGAAGCCGCCTACTCTTTGATCCCGGCCGAATCGCGTGCCGAAGCCCATCTCCGAATAGGGATGCTGCTCGCAGCGCAGACCCCTCCAGAGAAGCTGGAGGAGACGATCTTCGAAATCGTCAATCAGCTCAATCGCGGCTCGCATCTCATCTCGTCAATTGAGCAGCTTGAGCGGGTCGCAGAGTTGAATTTCATTGCAGGTAAACGCGCCAAGACCTCGACAGCGTATGCCTCGGCGCTGAACTATATGGTCTCCGGCGTAGCACTGCTGCCAGAGGACTCTTGGGAACGCCGGCACGACCTGATCTTTGAGCTGGAGCGACACCGGGCCGAATGTGAGTTCCTCACTGGTGCACTGGCGGAAGCCGAGCAGCGCCTGGCAGTGCTATCGGCCCGTGCCGCAACGACGATCGAACGAGCCCGCGTTACGTGCCTGCAGGTGGATCTTTACACGACCCTGGATCAAGCCAGCCGCGCGATCGCAGTCGGTCTCGACTATCTCCACCACCTGGGCATCGACTGGTTGCCGCATCCGACGGCAGAGGAAGCGCGCCACGAATACGAGCGGATCTGGTCAATCCTCGGAGACCGGCCGATCGAGGCGCTTGTCGAGCTGCCTTTGTTAAGCGACCCGGCATCCTTCGGAACCCTCGATGTTTTGACCAAGCTCGAGGCGCCTGCCTTGTATACGGATGCGAACCTGCTTTCCTTAGTCAGCTGCCGGGCAGTCAACCTTAGCCTCGAGAATGGCAACTGTGACGCATCGAGCGTGGCCTATACAGTGCTTGGCTACATCGCAGGGCCACGCTTCGGCGATTACCAGGCCGGATTTCGATTCGGCCAGCTCGGCTATGATTTGGTCGAAAAGCGAGGGCTGAAGCGCTTCCAGACCAGGATTTTTCTCAACTTTGGGAGTGGGGTGATTCCTTGGACGAGACATATCCGGAGTGGCCGCGATCTGGTGCGTCGCGCGCTCGAAACAGCAAACCAAAGCGGCGATCTCAATTGGGAGGCGTCGTGCTACACCCACTTGAACACAAACCTTCTCGCGGCGGGCGATCCGCTCGATGAAGTGCAACGCGAAGCCGAGCGTGGTCTCACCTTTGCGCTGAAGATGCGGTTCCGTCTCGCCATTGACCGCGTCCGAACCCAACTCGGATTGATTCGGACTCTCCGCGGCTTGACGCCGACATTTGGCTCATTTGACGAAGAAGGCTTCGATGAGCATCTCTTCGAACACGGTTTGAATGACCCAGCTTTGGCGCTGGCCGAGGGCTTATACTGGATCCGCAAGATGCAGGCGCGTTTCTTTGCTGGCGACAACGCGGGCGCCCTCGAGGCCTCAGGGAGGGCGCAACGGCTGCTGTGGGCATCACCGTCAATGGTCGAAACGGCGGAGTTTAGCTTCTATAATGCGCTTGCTCATGCGGCGTCATGCCATCGCGCATCTTCCGAGGAGAGGCAGCAACATTTTAAGGCTCTTGTGGCCCATCACAAACAAATCGAAATGTGGGCGGAACAATGTGCGGAAAACTTCGAGAACCGCGCAGCGCTAGTTGGTGCGGAGATTGCCCGGATTGATGGCCGCGCGTTCGATGCCATGAATCTTTACGAAAAAGCCATTGGTTCGGCGCAGGCAAACGGCTTTGTTCATAACGAAGCGCTCGCCAACGAGTTGGCGGCGCACTTTTACGCTGCGTGCGGCTTCGAGCAAATCGCGCACCTGTACCTACGAAACGCCCGGGACTGCTACCTGCGCTGGGGCGCGCACGGCAAGGTGCGCCAACTCGATGCGATCTATCCGCGCCTCAGAATGGAAGAGCCCGCACCTGCTCCGACAACCACAATCGCAGGGTCTGTTGAGCAACTCGACCTCGCAACGGTGATCGACGTGTCGCAAGCCATATCGGGCGAGATCGTACTGGAAAAGCTACTCGAAACGCTTATGCGCACGGCGCTTGAACAGGCCGGTGCCGAACGAGGCTTGTTGATTTTTTCACGCGGGGCTGAGCAGCGGATCGCCGCCGAAGCCACGACCGATGGCGATTTGGTGACCGTGCATCTGCGCGACGAGGACGTGGCTGCGACTGTGCTGCCGGAGTCGATGCTCCACTATGTGCTGCGCACCCAGCAAAGCGTTATTCTCGACGATGCGTCATCTCACAATCCATTTTCTGCCGATCCCTACATCGTCGAGAGTCATCTGCGTTCTATTCTCTGTTTGCCGTTAATCAACCAGGGAAAGATTACAGGTATTCTCTACCTGGAGAACAATCTGGCACCCAGAGTCTTTACACGCGATCGCGTCGCCTTGTTGAAGGTGCTTGCGTCACAGGCGGCGATCTCGCTCGAAAATTCGCGGCTTTATCGCGACGTCGCAGATCGCGAAGGGCAGATTCGGCGTTTGGTCGACGCCAACATCATTGGGATCGCTATTGCCGACCGCGAAGGTCGTATTCTTGACGCCAATGACGCGTTTCTACATCTCTTAGGATATGGCCGTGAAGACTTGGTTTCACGCGTGCGCTGGACCGAACTGTCGCCGCCCGAATGTCGCGAGCGCGACATACTGATTCAGGCAGAACTGAACTCAACCGGGAGAGTTCAGCCCTTCGAGAAGGAGTATGTTCGGAAAGACGGCAGCCGCGTTCCCGCGCTTGTTGGCGCCGCGATGTTCAAGGAAGGAGGTGACAAGGGTGTTGCGTTCGTGCTCGATCTAACAGAGCGCAAGCGGGCCGAGGACGGGCTGCGCCGCAGTGAATCCTGGCTAAACCAAGCACAGAGGCTAAGCCGTAGCGGAAATTGGGTCTATAACGCGACAACGAAGCGGTATATTTATTGGTCCGACGAGAGCTACAGAATCTGGGGGTTCGATCCGCTGCAGGGCCTTCCGAGCCGTGAGGATGTTTGGCGACGCATTCACCCGGACGATCGAGACCGAGTGAGGAAAGCAACTCGAGAAGCAGTGCGCCAGAAAACGGATATTACAGCAGAGTACAGAATCTTACTTCCTGATGGAACAGTCAAATACTTTGAAGGAACCAGCCATCACCTGTTTTCTTCCGAGGGCGCGCTATTGGAGGCTATGGCCTCAACCGTCGATGTTACGCAGCGCAAGCGTACCGAGCAAGCCTTGCGGGCTAGCGAAGCGAGGTTTCGAGCAGCCATTGACGGGATAGCCGGCCTCGTGGCGATCATGGCTCCGAGCGGCGAACTCGAATCCGTCAATAGCCCACTCACCGAGTATTTCGGCCGGACTGTCGAAGAGCTGAAGAACTGGGGCACAAGCGATGCAGTACATCCTGAAGACCTTCCCCGCGTCCTTGACTCTTTTGAGACGTCTCTCGCCGCCGGTACTTCCTTCCATCACGAACTACGCCTGAGGCGCTTTGACGGAAAATATCGGTGGTTTGAAAATCGCGGCGCTCCAATTCGCGACGAGTCGGGGCGTATCGCGCGTTGGTACTGTTTGCTAACTGACATCGAAGATCGCACACAAGCTTTGGCGCGGTTGCAGCAGATGCAATCGGATTTCGCCCACATGAACCGCGTGAGCACGATGGGAGAGTTTGCTGCTTCGCTGTCCCATGAAATTTTACATCCGATAGCGACCGCTCGCAACAACGCCCGTGCGGGAATGCGCTTTTTGCAAATGAATCCGCCGAATCTGGATGAGGCCAGGGAAGCGTTGGGTTGCGTTGTCAGAGACGCGGACCGAGCCAGGGACATTGTTGGACGGATGCGGGATCAAATGAAGAAAGCGCCACCGCGAAGGGAGCGCTTTGATCTCAATGCCGCGCTGAGTGAAGTGCTCGTATTGGCGCAAAGCGTGATCCACAAGAATAGCGTTTCGGTTGAGACTCGGCTTTCGGATGGATTGCTTCACGTTCTGGGGGATCGGATACAGCTGCAACAGGTCTTGCTGAACCTGATTCTGAACGCAGCTGAAGCAATGGGTTCTGCCGAGGAGACGGCAAGAGAGTTGTCGATCAGCACCCAACAAGACCGGCTGGGCGCTCTCGTGGCGGTGCGCGATTCCGGGCCTGGCATTGATCCGGAGCATCTCGATCGTGTCTTCGACGCCTTCTACACCACCAAATCCAGTGGAACAGGGATGGGGCTGTCCATATGTCGATCCATCATGGATGCTCACGGCGGCAAGCTATGGGTGGAGGCGAACGAGCCTCGAGGCGCCGTATTTCAGTTCACCCTGCCGAAGGCGCAAGAGGAATCATGAATTCCCTTTGATCGGGCTACCCGGCCGCAGAGCCGAACGCAGGCATCGTTCAAGATGGTGGTCGTCCACCGGCTTACTCAGGTAGCAGACAACCCCGTCCCTTAGGGCTCGATCCCCGACGATCTCATCGGGGTAGGCGGTAACGAGGATTGTCGGGATAGCGTACCCTGCATCGACCAAATGCCTGTGCAGCTCGACTCCGGTCATTCCGGGCATGTTAACGTCAGTGACCAGGCAGGCGGTTTCAGGCAAGTGACGCGATGCCAGGAAATCGGCTGCTGACGGAAACGCTTCGACAGTGTAGCCCAGCAACATGATTAGCTTTCGCATTGACTCACGATAGGGCTGATCATCGTCGACGATCGATATCAGTGTACGGTTCAACATTGCGGCTTCCAGGCACCTCCGCCGGCCGGCGAGGCAACGCCTCGCGCAGCGTGCAACGTAGTGTCGCGGACATTCCCCAATAACGCAATGTCGGCGTCCCTAAGCGATGGCTTAGGCCGCCGGCTATCCGCTTAGGCAAAAGATACTGTCCATGTCGACAAATTGCGCTTAGGATGACGTCGGAATACGGAAAAATGCGCTCCCCAACGCGGACGCCGAGAATGGGTGAGGCAAATCCCAGTGTCTTGGTTATCGATGACGATCCCGAGTTTCGCGACTCGGTTGCGCGGCTATTGCGGACAGTAGGCTTACATGCCCGACAATTTTCGTCTGTTCCCGATTTTCTCAAGGCCGATCCGCCGGATGGTCCTACTTGCCTGGTGCTCGACGTAAGAATGCCCGGGCGAAGCGGTCTTGAGCTTCAGCGCGATCTCGCCGCTGCGAACAGACAAGTGCCGATCATCTTCATTACAGCGCACGCCGACGTACCAATGACGGTGCAAGCGATGAAGGGTGGTGCGATAGAGTTCCTCACAAAGCCGTTCCGTGATCAGGACCTCCTTGACGCTGTCGAGGCCGGCCTCGCTCGCGATCAAGCCCGTCGGGATGGTGATAGGGCAGTGGCTGGGCTCAGGCAGCGTCTCGACACACTCACCTCGCGCGAGCGTGAGGTCATGCTCCATGTCGTGGCTGGTCGCCTGAACAAGCAGACCGCCAACGATATCGGCATCGCCGAGTCCACGGTGAAAGTGCATCGAACCAACCTGATGCGAAAGATGAAGGCGCGTTCGGTTCCGGAGCTCAGCCGGATGGCGGACATCCTCAACATGAGACAACAGCAGCCGTAGAACCCCTGAGCGCCGAAAGCATGTCCTCAGTGTTTTGATGCGATGGCGCCATCCGTTCGTAAATTGCGCCTGTCGCATCTTGCCGCGCCGCTGATCCTGGCCATACGGCTAACGGATTCGGAACGCGAGTTTACCTCCTCACTTCTAAGCGATCGCTTAGAACAGGCAGCTACAAGCGAACCCCACGGTACCTCCGCGCAATCGACCGCAGCGTCCCAAGCCATCTAAATGCGCCTTGGCTCGGTAAGGCAGCACACGCGGGTCAACTTGACGGAGAACAGCCCATGGAACTTCATCAAGTTCGCTATTTCCTCGCGGTGGCATCCACACTCAACTTCACCCGCGCGGCCGAGCAGTGCAATGTCACACAGCCCGCCCTGACGAAGGGGGTGCAGAAGCTCGAGCAGGAGCTCGGCGGCCAGTTGATCTACCGCGAGCGCCTGCTGACGCAGCTCACCGACCTTGGCAAGGAAGTCCTTCCGATGCTGGAGCGCACACTGACCTCTGCAGAGACGGTGCGTCGCACAGCCAAGGAGTTCCAACGCAAGGAGTTCGCGCCACTGAAAATCGGCCTCGCGCCCTCCATCTCGGCGTCGCTCGTCCTCGATCCGATCGCGGAGATCGCAAAGCTCGTCCCCGGACTCCACGTCGAGCTGTGCGAGGGCGCAGCGGAGAAGCTCGTCGACCTCCTGCTTGAAGGGGAGATCAACGCCGCGCTGGTCGGGGATGTGCAGGACATGCCCGCCCGTATCGACGACTGGTTGCTGTTCGAGGAGCGCTACGTCGCGGTCCTCGCGCCGACACACCAGTTCGCAAACCGTCCCTCGATCGGCATCGACGACCTCCGCGAGATCGTCTTGCTGGAGCGCGCTGGATGCGACGTCGCCCCGAAGATCCAACGGTCGTATTTCCCGGAGGAGCAGCTCCAGCTCGGCTACCGCTGCAGTCACGACCTGCACCTGCAGCACATGGCCGCGGCTGGCTTCGGCGTGATACTTGCGCCCGAGCACATGCCGCGCCTTCCGACGCTCAAGACCATTCCGCTCGAAGGCGACCCGGTTTCGCGGGAGGTGCGGTTGCTGGCTGTGCAGGGGCGCCGCTACTCGCCGGCACTGGAAGCCTTCATCAAGGTCGCGCGGCTTCGCGACTGGTCGGTCGAAGTCCCTTAGCAGGCTGTGCTGCGCGAGAAGATCCACCAACGGCGCGAGCGCGAAATCATGAAGCTAATAGAGGCCGTCAAGACGCTCACCGAGCTGCTGGCGCAGTCGACGTTCGGAAGGCGTACGGCAATTATAACGCGCGGCTATCGACTTCATGGCATGACGTCATTTCCCATTCGCCGCATGAAATTCCAAGCTTCGCGGCACGTGGTGAGCGGCAACCTTCGCCGCCATTGCGAAGTCGAACAAGGGTTCAACAATCAGGAGGCTACAAGATGTCAGTCCAGAAGCCAGTTCTCACGCCGCCACACGGCGGCGAGACGGTGACCTCGAGCGGGGGCTCGATTGTCGAGATGAAAGTGGAGAGCAGCCAGTCCGGAGGCGAATATGGAACCGTGATGTGGACGGTACGGGCCGGCGAGGAGCCGCCGCTGCACACCCATTCGCGCGAGGACGAACTGCTCTACGTGGTGCAGGGGAAGCTCATCGCGCGAGTCGGCGATCCCCGCGTCGAGGTGGGACCGGGCGCCTACGCGGCTCTTCCCCGCGGTGTGCCTCATACGATCGAGGTGGTCGGCGACCAGGCGACCCTGCTGCTCAGCTTCGTGCCGGGTGGACTGGAGCGTTTCCTGGTTCCACGGAAAGGCGAGAAGCCCGATCCAGCCGCTTTCGGCCTGACGTTCCCCTAGGGGCGGCGACCGCGGCGTGCGGCGTTCGCGACCAACGGCGGAGTGCCTGGCCTTGGGCACTCCGACATCGAGAGCGACGAGTCGCAGCACTCGAAAAGCAAGGATACGACCATGTTTTCAGTGATTTTCGAGGTCCTCCCCAATCAAGAGAACCGGGATGACTACCTCGACAACGCCAAGATGCTGCGCCCCGAGCTGGAGCAGGAAGAGGGTTTCGTTGACAACATCCGCTACCAGAGCTTGACCCGTGAGGGTTGGATCCTGTCGCTTTCGAACTGGCGGGACGAGAAGTCGCTCGTCCGCTGGCGCACGCGCAGGCGCCATCACGAACTTCAGCAGAAAGGCCGCGACGAAATCCTCGCCGACTACCACCTGCGCGTCGGCCAGATCACTGCCGACAATCAAGTGCCGTCGGGGTACACCCTCGCGGAGCAGAGGCTCGATGAGACCGAAGCCGGCGAGGGAACAACGGTCACGCTGATCAACGCGACGCGCCCTGTGGAGTGGACGCAGACCAACAACCCGTACGATTGCGCCGAGTGGCTCGGCCTGAATCCGTGGGCCGCCGACAGCACGTCCTGGGACATCTTCGACGCCATACTCACGCCTGGCGACCTGATTCTCCTCATAACCTGGAAGGATGCCGCCGCAGCGCAGGCCTACGAGGACGCTTCCGGGCCGAATGACAAGGCGAGGCTCCGGAGAGTGCGGATCGTACGTGACTACGGGAAATACGACCGCCGCGAGGCGCCTCAATACTACGCGGACGCCACCTGCGGCGAGACCCTCCACGCCTGACACCGCTCCGTCGGGAAGGGCCGCGCATCTGGGAGCTCGACCCTGCGTTCGCCCAGCGCGAGCCATGGAGGAGCCAGGGTCGATTTCACGGGGATGGCAGCGACGACACACGATCAAGGAGACCCCCGAAATGACGAACGCGGTGGACGAGCGAGGCGCCGAGGCGTCGCGGAAATTCCGGGTTCTGCCGACGGCGTTGCTCGTCTCGTCCTCAGCATGTTCGGTTCGAACATCGCGGCGGTCTCGCTGGCTTCGAGAACCTGAAAGGAAAGCACCATGACGAATTTGAACGACGATAGGGCCCCCCGCGCTCAGGCAGAGGTGGTCGGCGACCTCGACGGCGCCGGCACGCTCAACGGCCGTGCCGGCGCATCGGTGTTCTCGATCGGCGGTCCCGACGGCGGGGACGGCATGGCGGCGGGGGCGAACCCCTACGAGTTGCTAAGCGCTTCGCTCGCCGCGTGCACAGCGATGACAATACGGCTGCAGGCGCGAAGGCGGAAAATCCCGCTTTCCCACATCGAGGTAGCCGTGTCTTACCACCACGGCGGGGATGGCGGCCGCGACTCCTTCGAGCGCTCCATCGAGCTAGACGGAAACCTTGGCGACGAAGATCGCGCTCAGCTGATGCGGGCTGCAAACATGTGTCCCGTCGGGCGGACGCTCGGCCTCAGCGCCGACATCCGCACGACCAATAACGTCGGCAGCCGGCCTGCGGCAAGCTATGACGACGACTTGAGCGAGCTACCGATCCCGTACATCGACCCCGATTAGTCTGCCGCGAGATAGTCCGCGAGCGCCACGGCGTTGTTGCGTTCGACGTCGCGCGCGCCGAAGAGCAGCGTGACTTTGCCCACCGATACAAGATCCATCAGGTGATCGACCGCGGCGTGATTGGCGCGGAGCTCCTCGAGGTATCGCTTGTGAAACTCGCGCCACCGGTCCGGGTCATGGCCAAACCAGGTTCGGAGGCCGGCGCTCGGGGCGATGTCCTTCAGCCACACGTCGATGCTGGCACGCTCCTTCGTGAGCCCGCGCGGCCAGATGCGATCGACGAGCACCCTCGTGCCGTCAGAGGCCTCGGGCGGCTCGTACACGCGTTTGACACCAAGCCGCGGGGAGCGCCGAGACATTGGATTCTCCAACCCTCTCCCTAAAGGAGGGCACCTCGCGCTAGGCCGCCTTCGCGGAACGGACCTCGGGAAAATCGATCGGGGTCTGCACCGCATTGTTCATGAAGTTGGTCAACAGGTACTGAGCAGTCAGCGCGATCATCTCAACGATGTTGGCGTCTGTCCACCCCACATCCCTGACCGCCGCAAATTGGGCATCGGAAACTTTGCCGCGCGTCTCGATGAGCGCTTTTGCGAAGGCGACCGCAGCCTGGCGCTTGGGGTCGTTAGAGCGGCCCTCCCGGTTCAGGTCGATTTCGTCCGCCGGGATTTTGGCCAGCTTACCCGCAATGAAGCTGTGCGCGGCCAGGCAGTAGTCGCACCCGTCCGCCTCCGACACCGCCAGCGCGATTCCGTCTCGAGTCTTGACGTCCAGCGCCTTCGCAAGCGATCCCATCAGGGTAGCCCAGCCGGAGAGCGCGTTCGGGCTGATCGACATGAGGCGATGCAGGTTGGGTACGAAGCCCAGCAACTTGTCGACGTTGTCGAGGATCGGCTTCGAATCCGCGGGCGCGTCCTCTCGTTTCGGAATGGCAATACGTGGCATTTGACCCTCCTTGTGCAGACCGGAAACAATCATTCGGTTGGTGACGATGCAGCTCAATCACTGACGCCGACCGTCTCAGCCAGTGGCGGCCACCGGACCGCCTCGAAGACTATGACGCGTCGTGCCGCGGCGATCATGTTTCTTGATCATGCAATCGATAACAGGAGGTGATCGGCTGAGCGCCGACCGGCGCACCAATGTCACGTGTCCGGGCCTTCGTCCTCGGCTACGTCCGACTCGCCGCGCTGACCGTGCGCGGAGCTCCCCTCACCCTCGGATCCCGTCGGGACGTATCCATGCACTTGGCGAAATGCACGGAGAAAGCTGCTGCAGCTCTTATAACCGACCGCCCGCGCGATCTGCTCAACTGAAAATGTCCTCGCGGCGAGCATATCGGCTGCACGCTTCATCCGCATTTGCCGGAGCGCGACCATTGGCGAACATCCGATTGCGCGCGCAAAGCG
>Ga0105245_10005631_pt1 | contig 11008 bp, 9 predicted proteins | sample KBSM54metaG_FD_81523 | JGI IMG/M metagenome (GOLD analysis project Ga0105245, IMG submission 81523) | Miscanthus rhizosphere microbial communities from Kellogg Biological Station, Michigan, USA - KBS M5-4 metaG | ecosystem: Host-associated > Plants > Roots > Rhizosphere > Soil | place: Michigan...
GGCGACGTCGTCTTCTTCGGCTCGAACGAGCGGCTCGGCCCCGGCGACGAAGACGGCGCCTTCGACGTCTACGCACGCAATCTCCAGACCGAAACGACCGCGCTCGTCTCGGCGCCCGACCCCACCTGCTCCGGCTGCGGCAACGAAGGCCTCGATCCGCAGTTCCGCGGTACCGACGACGCCGGCGACGTCGCCTTCTTCACCAGCAAGGAAAAGCTGGCGCCCGCCGACGCCGACTCCGGCGAAGAAGACATCTACGCCCGCGAACTCGGCCCGGCGACGACCGCGCTGGTCTCGATCGCGGGGACCTGCCCGCCCAGCCTGCCCGTCGGCCAGAGCTGCGAACCGTCATACGGCGGCGCTTCGGCCGACGGCTCCCACGTCTTCTACGAGACCAACGAACGGGTGTCCGGCTCGGACACCGATTCCTCCCAGGACGTCTACGACTGGTCGGCGGGAGCGGTGAGCCTGGTCTCGACCGGCCCCGCCGGGGGCAACGGCATCCCCAACGTCACCTACGCCGGGACCTCGCCGGACGGCGGCGCCGCCTACTTCGAGACCAGCGAGTCGCTGGTCGGCGCCGACACCGACTCTGCCCAGGACGTGTACCGGCGCTCCGCCGGGACGACCGAACTCGTCTCCGCGGGCGAAGCGGGCAAAGGCAACCTCGAAGTTCCCGCTTCCTTCGAGTGGGTCTCGACGTCCGGGCCCCCCGTCGTCGTCTTCACCACCGCCGAGGCGCTGACCGCCGCCGACACCGACTCCGCGCAGGACGTCTACAAGCGCGCCGGGGGGGTCACGACCCTGCTCTCGATCGGCCCGGAAGGGGGCAGCGGCGAAGGCAGCGCCACCTTCGCCTTCGCCTCCGAAGACGGCTCGAAGGTCTTCTTCACGACCACCGAATCGCTCCTCGCCGCCGACGCCGACGCCAGCCTCGACGCCTACGTCCGCTCCGGTTCGCAGACGTCGCTGGTCTCCGCCGGCCAGGTCGGCGGGAACGGTCCCTTCGGCGCCGGTCTGCGGGGGATCGCCGCCGACGGCTCTCGCGCCTTCTTCACCACCCAGGAGCGGCTCACGGTCGACGACGACTTTCTCGGCGAGTCGGACCTCTACGGCTGGAGCAGCGGCACCGGCACGCTGCTCGTCTCGGTGAAGAATTCGCCGGACCTGGTGCTCGGTCCGCCGCCGCCGACGCTGGAAGGCACCAACCCCGCTTCGCCCAACCCCACGACGACGCCGGCGGTCTTCGGCCAGGCCGTCGCCGAATCGTTGGTCAAGGTCTACGCGTCGGCGGACTGCTCCGGCGAACCGGTCGCGCAGGGCACGGCGGCGGAACTGGCCTCTCCCGGCCTGACGGTGACCGTGCCGGTGCTGCCGGGCACGATCACGAACTACCGGGCGACGGCGGAAGCCGAAGGCGTCGTCTCGCCGTGCTCGGCCCAGGTCTCCTACAGGCAGGAAGACCCGCCCCCGCCGCCGGAAGAAGAAGGCGGCGGCTCGGGTGGAGGCGGCTCCGGCGGTGGAGGAGGCTCGGGCGGAGGCGGTTCGGGCGGCGGCGGTACGACCACCGGCGGGGGCACCCAACCGGGCGGGGGCAAGGGCGGCAATCCGCCCGGCAACCGCGGTATCGAATACGTCGCCCCGGTGTTGAAGATCACCTTCGGCCCCGTCTTCAAGACCCGCCTGCGCAGGCCGGTCTTCCGCTTCGCCGACACCACCGGCCAGCCCGGGACCACCTTCTTCTGCCGCGTCGACCGCCACAAGTGGAGTCATTGCACCTCCCCCCTCAAACTGAAGAAGCAGAAGGTGGGGCGGCACGTCTTCTCGGTCAAGGCATACAACGCCCTCGGCACCCCGAGCGCCCGCCCGGTCCGCCGGCCGTTCAAGGTGGTGAAGAGGCGATGATGGCGCGGCTGCGCAGGCAGCCCGGCGAGGGGGGCTTCACCCTGGTCGAGCTCCTGGTCGCCTCGGCGATGGGGGTGATCGTGATGGGCGCGGTCGCGTCCCTGATGATCAGCGCCGTCCGCGACCAGCCGAAGATCAGCGGCGAAGCGCAGAACATCAGCACCGCCCGCTGGGTCCTCGCCCGCCTGACCCGCGAACTGCGCAACGGCGTCGCGGTCAAAGAAGGCACCGCCAGCCGGATCTCCTTCGAAGGCTACGTGCGCCACGCGACCTGCGGGGGCTCGGCCAAACTGGCGGCGACCAGCCCTTCGATCAAATGCCGGATCACCTACGAATGCACCACCACCTCGTGCTCGCGTAAGGAGACGACCCCGCCCAGCACCATCGGGCCGGCCAAGCTGGTCTTCGACGGGATCGACAGCAACCAGGTCTTCAGCTACTCGCCCAACGTGGCGGAAGCGACCTACGTGAAAGCGACCCTGCACATCCCCGACCCGAGCGGGACCGGCTCCCTCGTCGTCTCCAGCGGCGCCAGCCTGCGCAACGCGACCCTGGGGTACTGAGATGACGCGAGTCAAGGGAGAAGCCGGGTTCACGATCGCGGAGGTCTTGATCGCGATCCTGATCCTCTCGATCGCAGCGATGACGACCTTCACCCTGCTGTCGAGCGCGACGCGCAACGCCCAGCGGGCGAAGGCGAGCCAGGTGGCCCTCGAGTACGCCGAACAGGAACTCGAGCTGCTGCGCAGCATGGAAGACAAAAAGCTTGCGCTGACCACCGCTCCCTCGCATTCGGAAAATGCCAACAGCCCGAACAACCGGGTGCTCAACGGCACCTTCGCGCTGGCGCGGCAGCCGATGGGCAACTACCGCAACCTGGTCGTCAACAACGGCAGCCTCTACGGCGGCGGCTTCGTCTCCGGCGGCACGATCAGCCCCGGCCCGACGAACTTCAGCAGCGGCGACGTCACCGGCAAGGTCTACCGCTACATCGTCTGGCACAACGACGAAAAATGCTCGGAAGCCAACTGTCCCGGCAAACAGGACTACAAACAGATCGTGGTCGCCGTGCGGCTCAACACGCCTCCCAACCAGCCGGCGGAACGCGGCTACGTCGAAGTGCAGTCGAACTTCGTCAGCCCCACGGACAACAAAGAAAACGATCCGCTGCCGAGCAGCAACGGCCAAGTGATCACGGCCCAGCAGTTCTTCCTCACCGATACGCCCTGCAGCAGCTCCGGGGCCACGGTGCGGCAGGAACCCACCTCGAACCACCTCCTCCACAACACCCTCGGCACCTGCGAAAGCGGGCTTCATACCGGGACGACCAAAGGGGCCCCGGACGCTCTGGTGCTGGGCAGCCCCCCCGATCCCGATCCCGAAGACGTCAACAACCCGGCCAAGTACGACTACGCCAACGACTCCTACCTCGACACCTCGCCCGACGCCGGCGTCGGCGTGCAGATCCGCAAAGACGACACCAGCGGCTGCCATTACACGCCGACCGGGACCACGAACCCGGAGTCCCAGGTCCACCGCTGGGTCACCGACCCGATGGCTGAAAACTTCGTCATGAACGGCAAGGTGACGCTCGAAATCTTCACCCAGTCGATCAACAACGCGCAATCCTCCGGGAAAATCTGCATCTACCTCTTCAAACGCCACGAAGTCGGCAGCCCGCGCGTCGCGACCGACACGATGCTGACCGACTCGCTCGGCGGCACCGCCTACTGGACCTATTTCATCTCGCCGATCTGGCCGACCGCGCTGACCGCGAAACTGCTGACGATGAACTTCAGCGGGGCGCCATATACGATCCCTGCCGGTGACAGGCTCGGCTTCGCCTTGAGCGTCGAACGCCAGAGCACCCCGGCCGACGCTCTCTCCTTCATGTACGACCATCCGCAAGCCGCATCCCGGATCGAGGTCGACACCAGCACGCCGATCGACGGGGGCTGAGGGATGGGCCCAGCGCTGGTCCTGGCCTTCTTCGGCGGGCTGATCTTCGGCAGCTTCGTGACCGTGGTCGCGCACCGGGTGCCGCGCGGCGAATCGGTTGTCGGCGGTCGCTCGCACTGCCCCAGCTGCGGTGCCCAGATCGCCGCCTACGACAACGTCCCGGTCGTCTCCTGGGTCGTCCTGAGGGGCCGCAGCCGTTGCTGCGGCAACCCGATCTCGCCCCGTTACCCGCTGACCGAGCTGGCCCTTGGCATCCTCTGGGCCGCGACGACCGCCGTTCTCTGGAGCGACCCGACCGAAGTGGTCCTCGGCCTCCTCTTCGTCACCGCGCTGGTGGCGATCACGCTCACCGATCTCGAGCGGCGGCTGATCCCGAACAAGATCCTGCTCGTCGCCGCGGTCGCCGGGGTGGCGGTCGCAGCCGTCGGCGACCCCTCGAGCCTGCCCGAGCGGGCGCTTGCCGCGGCGGCCGCCGGAGGCCTCCTGTTCCTCGTCGCCCTCGCCTACCCCAAGGGGATGGGGCTGGGGGACGTCAAGCTGGCCGCGGTGATGGGCCTCTACCTCGGTCGCAACGTCGCCCCGGCGATCTTCGTCGCCCTGCTGGCCGGCTCGGTCGTCGGCCTGGGGATGATCGCCCGCCAGGGCGCGGCGGCTCGCAAGCAGGCGATTCCGTTTGGGCCGTTTCTTGCATTCGGCGGCGTCGTCGGCCTCCTCCTGGGCGATCAACTGGTCGATCTCTACCTCTCGACCTTCTCCTAGTTTCGGGTAGTTGCACGGCAAAAGTTTTCGGCAGGATCTGCCGATCTAGGGAATGCGCTCCGCTACAGGCATGCGCCCGTCATTCCCATGCAACTGACCAAGCCGATCAATCTTCCGAAGCCTTCGCTGGGCACGCTGCGCCGCGGCAAGAAGGCGGGGAGCCTCGCCGGCCTCAGCATCGAGGCCGGCAGCGTCGCCGTGGCCGAGGTCTCGGTCAACGGCAGCACCCAGATCGCCGCCTCGGCGGTCCAGCCGCTGCAGCCGGGGGTCTTCCACGAGGGGGAGGTGGTCGACCCGAACGGGCTCACGGCCGCGGTCAAGGATCTCTATTCGGGGCAGAAGCTGTCGAAGCGCGTTCGCCTCGGCATCGGCAACCAGCGGGTGGTCGTCCGCAACCTGCGCCTGCCGGCGATCGAGGATCCGAAGGAGATGGACGCCGCGATCCGGTTCCAGGCCCAGGAGCAGATTCCGATGCCGCTCGATCAGGCCGTGCTCCAGCATCAGGTCGTCGGCGGCGTCCCGGCCGAGGAGGGCGCGGCCCCGCAGGTCGACGTGGTCGTCGTCGCCGCCCGCCGCGACATGATCGCCTCGTTCTTGGAGCCGCTGCGACGCGCCGGTCTCGAACCCGCGGGGATCGACCTCTCGGCCTTCGGGATGATCCGGGCCCTGGCGCCGCTGGCGATGCAGCCGGTCGAGCCCGGCGCCGGCCCCCAGGCCCAGCAGGACTCGATCCTCTACTGCAACGTCGGCGACGTCATGAACCTCGCCGTCGCCCGCGGGCGGTCCTGCCTCTTCACCCGCGTCTCCGGGACCGGGATGGAGGCGATCGTCGGCCGTCTGGGAAGCGAGCGGGGCCTGAGCCCCGAACACGCCGAACAGTGGCTGCTCCACGTCGGGCTGGCGAGGCCGCTCGAGCAGGTGGAGGGAGATCCCGAGACCGTCGCCGCCACCCGGCGCGTGATCGAGCAGGGTGCTGCCGGCCTGGTCGACGAGCTGCGCCTTTCTCTCGACTACTACCGCGCCCTCGAGAGCGCGGTTCCCGTCTCGCAGGTCGTCCTCTGCGGCACCGGCAGCGCGATCGCCGGCCTGGCGCCGACGATGGAAGAGCAGGTCGGGCTGCCGATCTCAGCGCCGCGGCCGGCCGCCCTCGGCGGCGTCGCCGAGCCCATGGCGGCGCGGCTCGTGCTGCCGATGGGGCTGGGGCTGGAGATCTGAGATGCGGCCGATCGACCTCACTCCGCCGGAAATGCGCCAGGGGGCCCATGCCCCGATGCGCACCGGCGCCCTTCCCTACATCCTGGTCGGCGCCCTCGTCGCGGTGCTCGCCGGCGTTGCCCTGCTCGTCGTCACCGGCAACCAGGTCTCCGAACGCCGGGACGAAGTCGCGCAGCTGAAGCACGAAGACGCCGCCGCCCAGGCCGAAGCCCGCCGCCTCGCGCCCTACATCCAGTTCCAGACCTTGCACGAACAGCGCCTGGCCACGATCACCAGCCTCGCCGACAGCCGCTTCGATTGGGAAAGGGTGATGCGCGAACTGGCGATCGTCCTGCCCCGCGACGTCTGGCTGGTCGAACTGAACGCCACGGCCTCGCCCGAAGCGTCGACCAGCGGCGGCGGCGGAAGCGGGACGAACCTGCGCGGATCGATCGCCGGACCGGCGCTGGAAATCGAAGGTTGCGGCGCCGGCCAGGAATCGGTCGCCGGCTTCGTCACGGCGCTGAAGGACATGGACGGCGTCACCCGGGTTGCGGTCGCGTCCTCTGAACTGCCGACCCAGGAAGAGGGTTCGGCAAGCACGGAAGGCGGCGAATCCGAAAGCACCAGCGAATGCCGCACCCGCAAGTTCATCACCAAATTCACGGTCGTGATCGCCTTCGACGCCGCCCCCGTCCCGGTCACCGCCGAAGGCGAAGGCGAAGCCCCCGCCAACGCCACCGAAAACGCCGAAACCACTTCGACCGAAGCCGAATCGGAATCGACGGAAGGCGAATGAAGATGACCTCCAGCAATCGCGTCATCGTCGCCATGCTCGCCGTCGTCGCGCTCGCGATCGCCTTCTGGATGCTGCTGTTGAGCCCGAAGAAAGAAGAAGTGAGCAAGTTCGACAAGCAGATCGTCGTGCAGGAAGAAGCGCTCTCCCTGCACCGCTCCGAAGTCCAGCAGGGAGAACTGGCGCTGAAGTCCTTCCCGACCGAGTACCAGCAACTGGTGGTGCTAGGCAAGGCCGCGCCCGCCGACGACGACACGGCCACGCTGCTGGTCCAGCTGAACCAGATCGCCGACCAGTCGAAGGTGCGCTTCGAGTCCTTCATCCTCGCCCCGGCGAACGGCGGCGGCGAAGAAGCTCCCGCACCGCCTGCGGCCGAATCGGGCGAAGCCGCTTCCTACCCCTCGCCGACCGAGGTCGCCGCCTCGACGATGCCGCTCGGCGCCTCGATCGGTCCCGCCGGACTCGGGGTGATGCCCTACACGCTCACCTTCAAAGGCAACTTCTTCCACGTCGCCGACTTCATCCATGGGCTCGACGCCCTGGTCAAGACCAAGAACGAAGAGGTCGACGTGACCGGCCGCCTGATCACGATCAACGGCTTCACCCTGAGCGAAGATACGAATCGGGGCTTCCCCCAGCTCGAAGCGAGCTTCACCGTCACCACCTTCCTGGTCCCGCCCGAACAGGGCGTCACCGCCGGCGCCAGTCCGACCAGCCCCGAACCGTCGACCGCGACTCAGGTGTCGACCACGACTGGAGGCACGCCGTGAAGCGGATCGGCCCCGAGTTGAAGATGCCGAAGCTGAAGGGATCCGACGTCAAAGTCCCTCCCTTCCTCTCCGACCTCTACCAGGACCTCCGCGACCGCCGGCTGCTGCCGCTGATCGCGCTGATCGTCGTCGCGATCGTCGCCACCCCGTTCCTGCTCGCGAGCGGCCCCTCGGAAGTCGAAGCGCCCGCGAGGCCCCTCCAGCCGGGCGGGTCGGCGACGGCCAAGCCCTCGGCGAAGACGCTGACGGTCGTCAAAGCCGCCCCGGGTCTGCGCAACTACAAGAAGCGGCTCGAGCGCCGCGATCCGCACAACCCCTTCAAGCAGCGGTACACCGGCCCCGTGCTCAAGGGCTCGGAACTGAACGAACAGACGGTCACCGCGGAAACGAGCGAAACGAGCGAAACCACCGAAACGAGGGAAAGCTCCGGCGGCTCGACGCCGAGCCCGGGATCGACCGCCGCTCCCGACCGGCTCACCTTCTTCTCCTTCGCGGTCGACGTCAGGATCAGCAAGGCCCGGACCAAGCCCGACGGCACCGTCGAAAAGTCCGGTCCCGAAAATCGCGAAAAGGTGATCCCGCCGAAGCCGCTGCCGAGCGAAAAGGCGCCGGTCGTCACCTACATGGGCATCGGCGGCAAGAACCACCTCCCCCTGTTTCTGATCTCCGACGAAGTCACCGCGGTCTTCGGCGAAGGGGACTGCATCTCCGGCACCAGCCACTGCCAGTTGATCGAACTCGAACCGGAACAGCCGGAGATCTTCGAATACGGCGAAAACAAGGTGCGCTACAAGGTCACCGTCCTCAAGGTCGTCCCGATCGTCACCGGGCATTCCTGAGCACAGTGCCGTTTGCGCAAAGCTTCAGTAAGTGAAGCTATAGCGCTACACTTGCTGAAGCGAGACCGGTCCGATCGCCCGTCTCCCTTCGATCATGAGCGCAGAGAGCAACTCGAGCTGCCCCGTCTGTAGGACCGCTGAAGTCGTCTGCGGCAAGTGGACGTTGCTGCTGATCCGCGACCTGGCCGAAGGCAGCGGCCGCTTCTGCGAGCTCGAGCGCTCGCTTGAGGGCATCAGCCCCCGCACCCTCTCCCTGCGCCTCCGCGCTCTCGAGGACGAGGGCATCGTCGAGCGCCACACCTACCCCGAGGTCCCGCCCCGGGTCGAGTACGCATTGACCGCCAAGGGCAAGGCCCTCGTCCCGCTGGTCGAGGACATGCGCGCCTACGGCACGCGCTGGCTGCTGGGCGACGCTGCCGAGCGCGAGCCGGCCGCCGTCTAGTCGCTCCGACCCACCCATCCGATTCTTTGCCCACCCTGGTGGGGAAAAAATCGGATACGGATCTGCAAGCCGTCGTGCAAGCGCAGGAGCCCTAAGCGGGGGGCGGAAGCCTGGGGCGTGCGTGATTTCCTCCTGAACGAATCGATCAAGCGGCTCGCCACCGAGGCCGCTACCCGCTTCAGCTCCCTCGTCGCGATGGGGGAGGAGATTCCCTTCGACGTCGCTGCGGACGGGGGAGAGGAGTCCGCCTTCTACAGCTACGTGCCGATGACGGGGCGCTACGTGCTCGATCATGTCGAGGAGCTGCGTTCGCTGCCGAGCTTTGCGGCCGCCCGCGAGGCGACGGTCGAAGCCGGCGTCGCCTCTCCTTATCTGGAGGCGCGGGGCGAGGCAGTTCCCGCCGATCCCGGGGAGCGGGCCGAGCTGATGCTGACCACCTTCTTCGCCGAGCTTTGGGAGGGCTCGGCGGGCTTTGCGCTGGACAGGGAGCGGCTGGAGGCGGCGCTCTCCACGCTTGACGCCGAATCACGCGAGGCCGACGACGCCGAGGTGCTGATCGTCCCGATCGTCGGCCTGCGGATGTCGGTGCCGCGCTTGCAGCTGCCCCATGACGTCCGCATCGTCCGCGCCGACTCGATCGAGGCGCCGGTCGAGGCGATGCGCAGCGAGGGCATGGGCCGCGCCGCCTGGGAGCCGCAGTACCTGGCCGTGGCCGAGCAGGACGCCGACGGCGGCGCCGAGGCGGCCCTGCAGCAGTTGCGCGAGCTGATCAGCGTGATGAGGATCTTCAAGGGGGGCGGGATCGGTCTCGGCCCCTACGCGTTCGCCCCCACCGGCGAGGGCTGCTGGCGGCGGATCGCCACCGGCGCGCCGGCCACCCGTCCCGGCGGCTACCGGCTCGGCGAGGCGGAGGCCGAGGAGCTGGTCGAGCTCGCCGCGGTGCTGGAGGCGCGGCCGGACCCCGACAGCGCTCTCACCTGGGCGGTCGGACGCTTCGAGATGGGCTGCGAGCGACCGACGGCGCTGGAGGGGCTGAGCGACCACCTGCTGTCGATGCGTGCGGTGCTGGAGGGCCACGGACCCGTCGGCGCCTCGCTGCCGCTGCGAGCGGCCGCCCTGATCGAGGACGACTCGATGGACCGGCTGCAGGCGCGCGAGCGGATCGAGGACGTGCTCGAGCTGGAGCGGGCGATGATGAACGGCCTGCCGATGGAGCAGGCGGTCGAACTCGCGACCTGGATGGAGGAGGGGACCCGCAAACTGCTGCGCGAGGCGGCGCTGGGCGAGCTCGGCAACGACCTCAGCACCACCGCCGACGAGACCCTGATCGTCAACGGCCTCGAAGCCGGCGACGCCGAGATCACGGTCTCGGTCCAGTCCGAGCTGCCGGTGGAGGAGCCCGAGGTGTTCTCCGAGCCGGAACCCGAGCTGAAGGTCATCGCCGAGCCCGAACCTTCAGAAGAACTTCAGCTGCCCGTCGACGAACTATCGGAGGAGGAGTACGTGGAGCAGGAGACCCGCATCATGGAGCCGATCCCGGCCGAAGAGGAGATCAAGATCACGGCCACCCCGTGGCTGGAGGAGGTCTCCGAATCCCGCCCCGGCGACTCCCTGGAATGGCCCGCCGCCTCCGATCGCGACATCCAGCACCGCGAGCGGATCGATACCCCCCGCGTCCGCCACCTCTTCCCGGTGCCCGACTCGGACTGGGACGTCGAACACCTCGAGTTCGAGTACTCGCGCCCCCGCGTGAGCTGAGCCTGCTGCTTCGCATCGCCCGGTCAACCTTGTTTTGACCGGTTGTCGCGCCAATTCCAAACCCCCACGGGTTGAGTGGCGCTACTTAGGCTGACTCCGTCTCGGTGCTCCGATCCGAGCGACCCATTGGGAAGGAGTCATGAAAAAAGCCGATATGCGAATCGAGGCCGACGCGGAGCACATCCAGCTCCTCAAGGCGCTTGCCCATCCGATCCGGCTGGAACTGCTCGGCATCTTGAGCTACCAGGAGATCAGCCCCAAAGAATTCGCCGCGCATCGCGACGAACCGATTTCGAACCTGGGCTACCACTTCCGGGTGCTGCACGAGCTGGGCTGCATCGAGGTGGCTCGGACCCGGCCTGTCCGAGGATCGGTCGAACACATCTATCGGCGGATCAAACAGATCGTCTTCAGCGACCGCGATTGGCTGGTCATGCCGGACGAGGCGCGTCAAATCGTCGCTTCGACGACCCTGCGCCACCTCATCGGCCGGATGACCGAGGCCCTTCAGGCGGGGACGATGACCGCGCGCGCCAACACCCACATCTCCTGGCGCCCGGTGGCGCTGGACGAGCGGGGCTGGACC